>Ga0081538_10000338_pt1 | contig 53185 bp, 62 predicted proteins | sample TabmetS5T2R1_FD_71022 | JGI IMG/M metagenome (GOLD analysis project Ga0081538, IMG submission 71022) | Tabebuia heterophylla rhizosphere microbial communities from the University of Puerto Rico - S5T2R1 | ecosystem: Host-associated > Plants > Roots > Rhizosphere ...
TCCTCGCCCCCCGCGGCGTAGTCGACGATCGACTTGTCGATCAGCCACTCGACCGGCGCCTTGTCGTCCGTGTAGACGTCGCCGCCCTGGAGCGGCGGGTCGAGCCGGGCGGCGGCGGCTAGCGCGGTGCCTCGCAGCGCGGCGGGGAGGCGCCCGGCGGCCTGGCGCACACGGCCGGCCGAAAGCGGCGCCTCGCTCGCCACGATCAGCGTGTTCGTGTCCTCGATCGGGTCGCGCATCACGTGCGGGAAGACCTCCCGCATGGTGGCCGTCAGCACCTTCTCGAGGTCGTCCTGACCCTCGGGGTGGCCGGCGTTGACGATCACCACGCCGTTCGGGCGCAGGCGGTCGCGCACGTTCTCGAAGAACTCCACGGTGGTGAGGTAGAAGGGGATGTAGGGCTGGCGATAGGCGTCGACCGAGATGACGTCGTAGCGCGCGTCGATGCGGCGCAGGAAGGGCCGTGCGTCCTCATGGAAGAGGTGCAGGCGGGGGTTGTTCATGTCGAAGTAGCGGCGCCCGATCTCGGACAGCTCGCCGTCGATCTCCACGCCGTCGACGCGCGCGCGGGGGAAGAACTCCTCATAGGCACGCGAGGTCGTGCCCGCGGCGTTGCCGAGGATCGCCACCCGGCGGGGCGGCGCCGACCGCGCCGCGAACGGCAGCACCAGGTGGCCGTCCCACACGTCGCCGGTCAGGACGGATCGGGGGTTGCGAACGCTGCGGCGCGGGTTGTCGCACTCCGCCTCGCAGACGGAATGCTGGGCCTGCCCCTCGTTCAGCTCGAGCCGCCGGCTGCCGTCGTCGCGCTCGACGACCCGCGCGTACTGGTACTCGGTCTCGGCCTCGTGGATCACGCGCCCGTCGCCGTCCGTGTCGGCCTTGAGCGTGCCGACGGGGAGGGCGATCAGGGCCGCGATCGCGGCCGGCGCCAGCGCGTAGCGGCGCACCGGGCGGAGGCCCCACACCGCCATCACGGAGATCGCGAGCGCGAAGATCAGGAAGGTTCGCCGGGTCCCAACGAGCGGGATGAAGAGGAGCGCCGAGATGAGCGTGCCGAGCAGCGAGCCGGCCGTCGAGAGCGCGTACAGCCGGCCGGCCACGGTCCCCGCCTCCTCGACCTTCGACACCGCCAGGCGGATCGCGTACGGCGACACGGCGCCCAGCAGCAGCACGGGAACGGCCACGAGCACGAGCACAGCCACGAGCGAGCCGAGGAAGGCGCCCGCCGAGATCTCGTCGAGCGCCTGGACGGCGACGTCGAGCAGCGGATCGGCGGCGAACGGCACGAGCGCCAGGAGGCCGGCGGCGGCGAGCGCCAGCAGGCAGAGGCCGCGCATGTGCGGGTGACGGTCGGCCAGCCGGCCGCCGAGCCAGTAGCCGACGGACAGCGCGACCAGCACGATGCCGATGGTGTTGGCCCAGACGACCGTCGACGCGCCGAAGTAGGGAGCGAGCAGGCGGACGGCGGCGATCTCCGCGCCGAGCGAGCCCGTCCCGACCACGAAGACGAGCAAAGGCAGGGGCGGCATTCCGCCCGGGAGGGTAGCTACGGGGGTGCAGCCCGAGCGAAGGAGGGACGCCGTCCGAACGCGTCTTGGGACCAGTTAGTGCACCAGCGCCTTGAGCGCGATGAGCAGCGCACCGATCAGCGCCACCGCGACCGCCTGCAGGAGCGAGACGAGCACACCGGCGCCGGATAGACGCGCACCTGCGAAGCCGTAGAGGCCGATCAAGCCCAGGCCGGTCCACTTCGCCGCCGTAAACGCCGCCTCATTCTCCAGGACGCTGGTCGCCGCCAGGACGAAGAACACCGCGGGGAACGCGATTCCGAATGCGACGGCGGCCGTGTCTGCGCCCAAGTCCCGCAGCTCGGACCGGCTGACTTTGCGGCGCTCACCTGTCTTGAATCCGACGACCTCGCTGTACAGCTCGGCGAGCGCGACAGCGACCGCGGTTCCGAGCAGCGTGGCGATGACCACACCCGCTGCCGGCGGATGCACCTCAAGAGCTACGACCAGCGCCAGCCCAATGATCGAGCCGTAGATCACGCGCGAGACGCGGCGCGACCCAAAGTGACTCACGAGGAAGCGCCGGAGGGGGCCGCCTGCGGGCCGGCGTACGACCGCGTGGGTGCCGTCGGGTGCGTGCACGATGACCGAATTCTGCCCGTACACGGATCCTCATTCCAGCGTGCCGCGACGGCCACCCATCGAACTCCCATCGTCGCGGCCGACTTTGGACGCGTGAGAGGATCGAGAGATTGTGGCCATGCGGATCGTCAAGCAAAGCCAGCTCCCCGGGCGGGAGCTCGAGGGAGCCGAGCACGGCGCGGGCGTCTCGATCATCCTCGTGGACGCCCGACCAGGCCGCGGGCCGGCGCTGCACCAGCATCCGTACGAGGAGGTCTTCATCGTCGAGGAGGGACGTGCGACCTTCACGGGGGGCGACGAGGAACGGGAAGTGAGCGCCGGCGACATCGTTGTCGTCCCGCCGAACACGCCGCACCGATTCGTCAACTCCGGCGACGGCCCGCTTCGCCAGGTCGCGATCCACGTGAGCCCGCGCTTCGTGACGGAGTGGCTGTAACGGACCGGAGCTAGACCCCGTACGGCTCGAAGTCCTTCTTTCGCGCCCCGCACACGGGGCAGAACCAGTCGTCCGGGATGTCCTCGAAGGCCGTGCCCGGCGGGATGCCGCCGTCCGGGTCGCCCTCATCCGGGTCGTAGATGAAGCCGCACGACGTGCACATGTACAGCTGCTTGGCCGCGATCTCGCTCATCGGCCCGGGAGACTAGCGGCGGCCGGGATAGGCTGGCGCGGTGCGCTTCGAGGGCCCCCATCCCGGTGAGGAGCTCAACCTCGGCGAGGTCACCCAGCCGCGTCAGGCCGCCTCCCTGATCCTCCTGCGCGACTCGAACGCCGGCCCGGAGGTGCTGCTCGTCGAGCGCAACCCGAAGCAGCGGTTCATGGGCGGGGCCTGGGTGTTCCCGGGCGGCGCGGTGCATCCCGAGGACGCCGGCCACGCGGGGGCCGCGATCCGCGAGCTGGGGGAGGAGGCGGGAATTACGCTGCCCGCGGACGCCGAGCTCGTGCCCTTCTCGCGGTGGATCACCCCGGCCCAGGTCAAGGTGCGCTTCGACACCTGGTTCTTCGCCGCGCGGGCGCCCGAGGGGGCGAGGGAGACGCCCGACGGGGGCGAGTGCGTCGACGCCCGCTGGCTCCGACCGGGGGACGCGCTGGCCGCGGCCGATCGGGACGAGCTGATGCTGGTCTTCCCGACGATCAAGCACCTAGAGCAGCTCGCTCGGTTCGAGTCGGTGGCGGCGCTACTCGAGGCCGCCCGCGGCCGCACCGTCGAGCCCGTCGAGCCGCGGATGGCGGTCCGCGACGGTGCCGCCGAGGTGCTGCTGCCGGGCGAGCCCGGCTACGACGAGGCCTGATCTCGCTCACGCCGCAAGCGCCGCAACCCCGGCGCGCCCCGGTTGTTCACGGTTCACGGTGAAGCGCAGCCTCTCAATCGTCATCGTGGCCGCGGCCTTCCTCTGCCTGCTGGTCGCCGTCGCGGCCGCCAACACGCTGATCGGCACGGACGGCGGCGACGAGCTTGCCGGCACGCCCGCCCCGGACCAGCTCTACGGCGAGGGGGGCGACGATCGCCTTACCGGCGAGGGCTCGAACGACTACCTCGAGGCCGGCTCGGACGACGACGAGGTGGAGGGAGGCGACGGCGTGGACCTCGTGATCGGCGGCACCGGCGACGACAGCGTCGACGGCGGCGCGGACGGCGACGTCGTCTACGCCGGCGCCGGCGAGGACCTGGTGCTCGGCGGCCCGGGCGCGGACACGCTGTTCGGCCAGGCCGACAGCGACCGGCTGTTCGGCGGCCCCGGCCCCGACCGCCTGTACGCGAGCCTCGGGTCGGACTACGTTGACGCCGGGTCCGGCGGCGACCGGGTGATCTCGGACCAGGGCGACGTGACGGTCTCGGCCGGCCCCGGCGATGACGCGGTCGCGGCCGTCGGCGGCGCCGTCGACGTCCAGGGCGGCGGCGGGAACGACCGCATCCGCACCGGCGACTTCGCGGACCGGGTGACGGGCGGCGCGGGCAGGGACTCCATCGCGGCGGGCGGCGGCGACGACGTCGTACGCAGCCGGGACGGCTTGCGCGATCGGGTCGACTGCGGCGCCGGCACGGGCGACGCCGTCGATGCCGACCGCCTCGACATGGTGTTGGCGTGCGAGGGCGTGCTCGCGCCGGGTGGCCGCGCGTCGCTCGCTCCTATCCGCTAGAACCGCACCATGTCGAGCGACGGCCTGACCGTCGCGGTCACCGGACCGACGGGCGATCTCGGCATCGCCATCGTGAACGCGCTCGAGCGTTCGCGATCTGTCGGGCGGATCCGGGGCATGGCGCGGCGGCCCTTCGACCCCTCAGAGCGCCGCTGGAAGAAGACCGAGTACCGCCAGGGCAGCGTTACCGACGCGGAGAGCGTTCGCGACCTCGTGCGGGGCGCGGACGGGGTGATCCATCTGGCCTTCGCGCTCCTGACGGCGAGCGACGCCACGCGCGAGCTCAACGTGACCGGCTCGCGACTGGTGTTCGAGGAGGCGGCGAAGGCGGGAGCCGAGCGCATCTGCTACGCGTCGAGCGTGGCCGCGTACGGCTTCCACGAGGACAACCCCGACTGGTTGACGGAGGAGACCCCTACGCGGGGATCGCCCGAGCACCCCTACTCGCAGCAGAAGGCCGAGGTGGAGCGGGTGCTCGCCGACACCCTGGCCGGTCACCGGCGCACCGTCGCCTACTCGTTCCGGCCCTGCATCGTCGCCGGCCCGGAGGCCCGCACGATGCTCCAGGAGATCCCCTTCTACCGAATGGGACGAGCCATGCCCAAGCCGGTGGCCCGGCTCGTCGGCTCGATGCCGATGCTGAAGCCGGTGATTCCCGACCCCGGCATCCGCTTCCAGCTCGTCCACGAGGACGACGTTGCGCGGGCGTTCGTGGCGGGGGTCCGCGGCGTCGGCGAGCCCGGCCCGTACAACCTCGCCGGCGGCGGGGTCCTGACGATGCGCGACCTGGCCGACGCGCTCGGCTGGTACTCGGTGCCTGTTCCCAGGCCGGTGGTCGAGGCGACGGCCGGGGTCGTGACCCGCCTTCCTCTGCTCCCCGCATCGGTCGCCTGGATCCACTCGGTGAAGAAGCCCGTTCTCATGAAGACCGACAGGGCCCACCGGCTGCTCCGCTGGCGTCCCAAGTACACCTCGAAGGCGACGCTCCGGGAGATGGTCGCCGCCCACCGCGCCGAGCCGCCGGCGCGCTGAGCGCGACTACAGCGCGCGGCGGTACAGCGCCGCGTACTCCTCCTCGCCGACCTCACGCGGGTTTAGCAGCGTGGTGCCGTCCCCCATCGCGCCCTCCACGAGCTGCGGCACGGCGGACTCCGGCACTCCGACCTCGGTCAGCCGCGTGGGCAGCCCGAGCCGCGCGACGAGCTCGGTCACGTGATCGGCGAGCGCGCCTCCCACGTCGGCGCCGGCGTCCAGGCCGAGCACCTCGGTGAGATCGCGGTAGCGCTCCGCGATGTCGGGCCCGCCCTCCGCGTTGAAGCGGATCACGTGCGGAAGGTGGATGGCATTGGCCACGCCGTGCGGCACCCCGAAGAGCGCTCCCGCCGAATGCGACATGGCGTGGACCGAGCCGAGCTCGATCGCGATCGCGAGGTTCGCCGCGACGAGCATGTTGCCGCGCGCCTCCTCGTCGTCCGGGGTGGCCACCGCCCGCTCGAGGTTGTCGCGGATGAGACGGAGGGCGTTCAGCGCGCGGGCGTCCTGATGCGGGCTCCACTGGGCCGAGACGTAGCTCTCGATCGCGTGCGTGACCGCGTCCATGCCAGTGGCCGCCGCCACGCGCGGGGGCAGCGTGCGCGTGCTCTCGGGGTCGAGGATGGCGAGTCGCGGGAACAGCGGGAAGTCGGCGATCTCGAGCTTGACCTTCGCCTCGGGGTCCTTGATTACGGCCGCCATCGACGCCTCACTGCCCGTGCCGGCGGTGGTCGGGATGCAGGCGAGCGGGGCGATCTCGAGCGGGCGTCCGGTGCCGTCGTCGCCGCGTGGCATGAGGAAGAACCCCTCCTGCTCGCTTGCGCTGCCGCCGTGGCTGAACACGGCGTCGGCCACCTTCGCGGTGTCCATGACGGAGCCGCCGCCGACGGCGAGGAAGGAGTCGGCGCCCGCCTCGTGGGCGGCGGCGGCGCAGCCGTCGACCACGTGGGTCGAGGAGTCCTGGGGCACCTCGTCGAACACGCCGGCCACCTCGAGCCCCCCGTCCTCGAGGCCGGCCTCCACCCTCTCCACGAGCCCCGTGCCGCGGATCACCGCGTCGGTGACGACGAAGACCCGCCCGGCGCCCTCCTTCCTGAACTCGAAGCCCGTCGACCCCAGCAGGTCGCGCCCGGCGATGACCCGCGTGGGCGCGGCGTGCTGGTAGAAGTCCTTGAAGCCCGCCATTCGGCGGGCCATTGGGTCCGCGGCCGAAGCCTCCATCAAGCCGCCTCGAGCAGGTCGCCGCGGCCGGCCTCCGCGAGCATCTTGCGGTAGCGCGGGAACACCGGCTTCACGAGCGGGACCAGCTTGAGGATCTTTGCCACCGGCCCCTTAGCCTTCATCTGGCCGCGCGCCATCGCGATCGTGACGTTCACCTCGCCGAGCCAGAACCGGTGCGCGGTGTCGGCGTCCATCGTCATGACCACCTCGGGCTCCATGTCGGTCTCGCCGCAGTCGACACGACCGTCCTGGCCCTCGAGCAGCCGGACCGTGATCTGCGACTCGGGCTCGCGATACCGGTACTGCACGATCGTGTTCGCCTTGCGGAACTTCGGGGCCAGCTCCTCGTCCTCGGACACCTCCTCGAAGAGCCGCCCGATATACGCGTAGACCTCGTCCGCATCCTTGAAGTACGCCAAGTTTCGATCCCCTCGCTTAGTGGTACGGCTTTCAGCCTACGCACCCGCGGCCGGCCGCTGCCGCACCAGCAGCGTCTGCGCGGCGCGCCCGATGCGCCCGCGCTCGTCCCACAGCGCGGTATCCGAGAGCCCCAGCCCGTCGACGTGCGTGGTCGCGTCGAGGCAGACCCACTCGCCCGCCGGCATTCGGAGCAGGTGCACGCTCAGGTCGGTGTTGATGAACAGATAGCGGTGGTAGTCGAGCGCGGCGCTCACGCCGTTGCCCGAGTCCGCCGCCACGAGCACGCGCTCGAGCGGCGACGGCTCCTCTCCCTCCACGAGCGGCACCCGCATCCGCATCCAGACCGTCGCGGGACCCGCCTCGAGGAAGGCCCCGTCGACGAAGAGATACTCCATCGCGACGTGGTAGCCGACCTCCTGCCCGGTCGGGAAGAAATCCTGTGCGGTGCCCCGGTCAGGCCCCGGCGGGGCGCCGTCCCGGTCGGAGGCGAGCTCGATGTCGCCGGGGCGGAGGCGCCAGGCCGTGGCCCGCATCACCTCGCCGTCGGGCCCGCTGAGAGACGCCTCGAGCAGCTCGACGCTGCGTCCCGGGCGCACCACTCGTGCGGTGGTCTCGAGCGGCGCGAGCGGCACCGGCCCGAGGATCTCAAGTGTGATCCTGCCGACCTGCATGCCTTCCCGCGGCTCGCAGCGCTCCACCGCGCGCCCGAGCAGGGCGGCCGGCGGCCCCGCGTGCTGCGCGTCGGGGTCCCAGGGGCCGCGCGCGAGCTCGCTGGGCATGTACCGCTGGCCCGCCCGGGAGTAGAAGGCGCCGTCCATGACCCGACCCATCCTACGGGCGGTAGCCTCCCGGTCCCCATGCAGGCCGTGACCTTCCAGGCGCCCGGCGAGGTCCGGGTCGAGGAGCGTCCGGAGCCGGAGCTCCTTGCCCGCGACGACGCCGTCGTACGGGTCGAGGCCACCGGCGTCTGCGGCTCGGACCTCCACATCTACCACGGGCGGGTCGTTATCGAGCCGGGGTTCACGCTCGGCCACGAGTTCGTCGGGACGGTGGTCACCGCCGGCGATGGCGTGAGCGAGGTGGCCCAGGGGGACCGGGTGCTCGGCTGCTACTGCTCCGCCTGCGGCAACTGCTTCTTCTGCCGCCGGGGCGACTTCCACAAGTGCGACGAGGGGCGAGTCTTCGGACACGGCGAGACGCTCGGCTCGCTCCAGGGGGCGCAGGCCGAGCTCGTGCTCGTCCCGCACGCGAACCTCACCCTGCGGCGGGTTCCCGCCGGCATGTCGGACGACGCGGCGCTGTTCGCGGGCGACGTGATGGGCACGGGCTGGCACGCCGTGGATCAGGCCGCGATCCGACCGGGGGACAGCGCGGCGGTGCTCGGTCTCGGGCCGGTCGGGCTCTGCGCGGTGCAGGCCGCGAAGGCCGCGGGCGCCGCGACCGTCATCGGGATCGACTCGGTCGAGAAGCGTCTACGGATCGCCGAGGCGTTCGGCGCGCGGCCCGTGCACCTCACCGAGGACGACCCCCGAGCGGCGGTCAAGGACGCGACGAACGGCCGCGGCGTGGACGCGGCCGTCGACGCCGTCGGCCATCCCGACGCGCTCGACCTGGCGTGCCGGATCACACGCAAGGCGGGCACCGTGTCCGCGATCGGCGTGTACGCGGAGCGGATCGAGATGCACATGGGGATCGTCTGGATCAAGGCCCTGACCCTGAAGACGGGCCACGCCAACGTGATCGGGCAAGTGGACCGGGTCCTGGCGATGATGGCCGGCGGGGTGCTCGATCCAACCCCCCTCGTCACACACCACATGAGCCTGTCGGACGCGCCCGAGGCGTACGAGGTCTACGACCGCCGCGAGGCGCTCAAGATCGTGATGACGCCGTGAGCGTCGGGCGCGGAACCGCGGCGATGCTCGTCCGCCGGCGGGAGATCCTGGCCCAGGGCGCCGAGCCCATCGGCTGGAAGATCGGTTTCAACGTCCCCGAGACGCAGCAGAAGCTTGGCATCGACGCTCCGCTGGCGGGCTACCTGACCACCGACGGTCTGCTCCACGATGGCGACGAAGTATCGGTGGGCGGACCCACCATCGTCGAGTCCGAGGTGGCGGTCGAGCTGGGTGACGACTCACGCCGCATCGTCGCGCTCCTGCCGGCGCTCGAGGTGGCCGATCGGCCCGACCTCGACCAGGACGTCGAGACGATCCTGGCGGGCAACATCTTCCACCGCGCCGTCGCGTTCGGCCCGCGCGTGGAGGCCCACTCGCCGGGCGCGGCGCGCATCGTGGTGAACGGCGAGGAGCAGCACCGGGTCCCGGCCGAGCGGGCCGGCGCCCGCCTCGACGAGCTGGTCGAGGCCGTCGCCCGGCGACTTACCGCGGCGGGCGAGGAGCTACGCCCGGGAGAGCGGATCATCACCGGCATCCTCGCGCCGCCGCATACGGCCCAGCCCGGCGACACGGTGCGCCTCGAGCTGGAGGCGGTCGGCGCCGTCGAGCTGCGCTTCGCCGAATAGCCTTCGGCGCATGACCACCGCCACCGCCCTGCCCGACGCCCTGTCCGACGCCGCACGCTCGTTCGCGGCCGGCCCGCACCGCCTCGTGATCGGCGGCGAACGGCCGCCGGCGGCCGACGGCCGCGCCTTCGAGACGTTCGACCCCGCGACCGGGCGCGCGTTCGCGGAGGTGGCCTACTCCGGCGCCGAGGACGTCGATCGCGCCGTCCAGGCCGCCCGCGAGGCGTTCGAGGACGGCCGCTGGAGCCGCATCCCGGCCGCCCAGCGCACGCGGGCCATGCTGGCCCTGGCCGACGCCGTGGAGGACCACGCGGACGAGCTCGCGGAGCTCGAGTCGCTCGACAACGGCAAGCCGCTGAAGATCGCCAGGCGCGTGGACGTGCCGCTCGCGGCGGAGCACCTGCGCTACTTCGCGGGCTGGCCCACGAAGATCGCAGGCCAGACGTTGCCCGTGGCCCAGCAGGACATGCACTGCTACACGCGCATGGAGCCGGTGGGCGTCTGCGCGCAGATCATCCCCTGGAACTTCCCGCTCCTGATGGCGGCCTGGAAGGTCGCCCCGGCGCTGGCGGCGGGCTGCACGGTCGTCCTGAAGCCGGCCGAGCAGACGCCGCTCACGGGCCTCCGGCTCGGTGAGCTGGCCCTCGAGGCCGGCGTGCCGGAGGGAGTGCTGAACGTCATCACGGGCGACGGCGCGACCGGCGCGGCGCTGGTCGATCACCCGGAGGTGGACAAGATCGCGTTCACCGGCTCGACCGCGGTCGGCCGCGAGATCGGCGCCAAGGCGGGGCGGGCGCTCAAGCGCGTGACGCTCGAGCTGGGCGGGAAGTCGCCCAACATCATCCTTCCGGACGCCGACCTGGAAGTCGCGATCAAGGGCTCCTATCAGGCGATCTACTACAACGCGGGCCAGAACTGCAACGCCGGGTCGCGGCTGTTCGTCCAGCGCGACCAGTACGACGACGTCCTGGCCGCCCTCGTCGAGGCCGCCGGAAAGGCCCGCATCGGCCCGGGGCTCGATCCGAACACCCGGCTCGGCCCGCTCGTCTCGGCCGAGCAGGAGGAGCGGGTGCTCGGCTACATCGAGTCGGGCAAGGACGAGGGAGCGGAGCTCGTCACGGGCGGTAACAAGCACGGTGACGACGGCTGGTTCGTCGAGCCGACGCTCTTCAGCGCCACCCGCGACGACCTGACCATCGCCCGGGAGGAGATCTTCGGCCCCGTGCTGGTCGCCCTGCCCTACGACTCGATCGAGGAGGTCGCGCGCCGCGCCAACGACACGGACTACGGGCTGGCCGCCGGGGTCTGGACGCGCGACCTCTCGAGCGCCCACAAGCTTGCCGCCCTCCTGCGGGCGGGCGACGTCTGGGTGAACACCTGGAGCGCGGGCGATCCGGCGGCGCCGTTCGGCGGGTTCAAGGCGTCCGGCGTCGGGCGCGAGCACGGCCGGCTGGGGCTCGAGGCCTACCTCGAGAACAAGACCGTCTGGGTCAACCTCGGCTGAAGCGGTCGGGATCGAAGGGCCGGAGGTCGAGAGCCGCGGGCTCGCCGCAGATCGCCTGCGCCAGGAGCCGCCCGGTGATCGGCCCGTGGGCCACGCCCGCACCCTCGTGACCGGTGGCGATCCAGAGGCCGTCGGCCGCCGCGGTCGTGCCGATCGCCGGCAGCCCGCCGGGCAGCCAGGGTCGCAGACCGGCCCAGGCGCCGTCGACCCGGAGCCCGCGGACGGCCGGCACGATGCGCTCCGCATGCCGCAGGAGCCGCTCGCTCACGACTGGATCGACGGTCAAGTCGAAGCCCCGGCGCTCGCGGCTCGACCCGACGAGCACGTGCCCGTCGAGCGTCGTCTCGACCACCGTGCTCACCTGCAGGTCGGCCCCGGGGCTCGCGACCGTGGCCATGTACCCGCCGTCGATCAGCTTGCGGCGAAGGAGCTCGGGCCGCCGCTCAAGGCGCAGGAGCTGGCCCTTTCGCGGCTCGAGCGGCAGCTCGAGGCCCGCCGTGTCGGCCAGGGCAGCACTCCACGCGCCCGCCGCGAGTACGACGGCGTCCGCCCCGAGCGGACCGCTCGCCGTCTCGACGCCCGCGACGCGACCGCCCCGCATCGCGATGGAAGCGACCTCGACACCCGTCGCGACGGTCGCACCGAGCCGCTCCGCCTCGCCCGCCAGACCGCGGGCGATCGCGCGCGGCGCGCACTGGAGGTCGCGCGGGAACCAGGACGCGCCGGCGATCTCCGCGCGGAGCTGCGGCTCGAGGCGGCGCGCCTCGTCCGGAGTCACCGGCGAGCACTCGACCCCGGCCGCGCGCAGCCGGGCGAGCCGCTGCGGCTCAGCGGCCAAGCTCGCTTCGTCCGCATGCACGACTAGCGCGCCCTTGCGGCGGATGCCGGCGGAAGCGCCGAAGCGCGCCTCGAGCTCGTCGTAGAGCGCGAGCCCGGCGGTGGCCAGCGCGAGCTCGGGGCCGGGCTCTTTGTCCGAGCAGAGCACGTTTCCCTCGCCCAGGCCGGTCGACCCGCCGGACACGGCGCCCCGGTCGAGCAGGGCCACCCGAACGCCGCGCCGGGCGAGCTCCCAGGCGGTCGCGCAGCCCACGATGCCGGCGCCGACGACGGCGACCTCGAACGTTCTCGGGGTCGCGGCCAGCGTCAGGCGGCTTCCCGCTCGGCGCGCTGCGCCGGCCCGTCGACGAACAGATCGAGCAGCAGCCCGAAGCGCCGGTCGGGATCGTCGAACGCGAAGTGGTCGGGCGGAAGCGAAGCGACGTAGTCGCGCGCCATCGCGGCGCTCTCGCCGGGCGACGGCCGCTCGCCGGGCCGCCTGCCCCCGTCGCCCGTCTGGTCCATCGGGTACTCAGGGGACGCCGCGCTGCGCGTACTCGACGGGCGCGGGCTCGACGGGCTCAGCATGCGTTCCTCCCGCGCTGGCTCGGCGGGATCCATCCCCGAACAGCGTACTCGCGACGAACTCCGTTGCAGGCCCGGAAGCGTCCATCCAGGCGGCGGCCGTTCGTCTCCCCAGAGGAAGAGCAACCGCCGCCACTTGGCCGCGGTCGACACGGCGAAGAACGGGCTCACGGACGCTGGAGACCATCACCCGACCGTCCCCGAGCAGGAGGCCGCTACCGAGTTCTCCACGACGGCGGCGCGCAACCTGCATGGGGCCGGCCGCGCCGCGGTCATCGGCTGCGACCGCTTCGCGGCCGGCTACCACGTGGCCAAGCTAGCCCACGAACGGGCCGCGCTGGCCGGACCGATCCCCGCGCGCATCGTGCGGGCGGCGCAGTTCCACGAATTCGTCGGACAGCTCCTCGCGTGGGGACTCCGGACGGAATCGCCTACGTTCCCGAGATGCGCACGCAGCTCGTCGCCGCTCGGACCGTCGCCGAGGCGCTCCTCGACCTGGCGCTCGCGGCCCGAGCTGGGGAGTGGCTGGCGAAAGCGGCCTGACAGGCAAGCAACGGAGGTGCGAAATGGGAGAAGTACACGTGCACGAGTTCATGAGCCTCGACGGCGTCATCGACGCGCCGACGTGGACGTTCGACTACGGCTTCGACCCCCAGATGGGCGAGGCGATCGGCGCGGTCACCGAACGGTCCCGGGGCATCCTGCTCGGCCGCACGACCTACGAGATGTTCGAGCCGGCGTGGTCGACGCGCACCGTGGAGGACGATCCAGGGGCGCCCTTCTTCAACGACACCATCAAGTACGTCGTCTCCGGGACGCTCACGGAAGCGACCTGGAGGAACTCGCAGATCGTCGGCCCCTACGACGGCGAGGCGATCCGCGGCCTCAAGGACGACGTCGACGGCGACCTCTACGTAAGCGGCAGCGGAACGCTGGTCCGCGCGATGCTCGCGGACGGCCTCGTCGACGAGCTGCATCTCTTCGTCTTCCCGCTCACCCGCGGATCCGGTCCGCGGCTCTTCAGCGAGGACGCGCCGAGGAAGTTCTCGCGATCGGCGTTTGACTCGTACGAGAACGGCGTGGTCTACCTGGCCTACCGACCGCAGGGGTGAGCCCGCCGCCGGTGGAGCGATCGCGCCACCGACCGTGAACCCGGCCGCCGCAACACAACGCGCTTCCGCTGAAGCGCCCCCATATCGGGGACACTCTGGCACTTACGGGGGCCGTATGCCCCGATCGCCGTGTGCCGGCCCGGCCCATGCACGGCGCCTCCGCGGAAGCGCCCCCATATCGGGGACACCTGGCGCCCAGGGGGCGCCGTACACGCACTAGGAGACAGCAACCACGACGCCACCTTCACCAGCCCCGGCCGGGTCGGCACCACCGTCCACCGCCCAGAGCCGGGCCGGCCGAGCTACACGCCTGACCCCGACCGAGCGAGACCCTGAAGTCGATTCCCGATCGGATCGCGCCGGGCCCGCTTGACCGCGCCCGGCGCGACGCCCACGACGCGCCTGAAGGCTCGGGCGAACGCGGCCTGCGACCCGTAGCCAAGCTTGGTCGCCGTCTCGGCCACGGTGGTGCCCTCCTCACTCAGCGCGGTGACCGCGAGCTGCATCCGAAAGCGGGTCACGTACTGCATCGCCGGCTCGCCCACCAGCTCGGTGAATCGGCCGGCGAACGCGGAGCGCGACATCGCGACTTCGCGGGCGAGCAGCGCGACCGTCCAGGCGCGGGCAGGATCGGCGTGGATCACGGCCAGCGCGCGACCGATCTGCGGGTCGCGCAGCGCACCGAGCCACCCGGTGTGAGCCCCAGAGTCGGTTTCGAGCCAGGCCCGGATCGCCTGGATGACGAGCACGTCGGCGAGCCGGGTGATCACTGCCTCGCCACCGGGACGAGGCCGCATGGTCTCGGCTGCGATCAGGCCCAGCGTGCCCTGCATGCGCTCGACCTCCGGCGCGGCCAGCGCTTCGATCCGGATCAGGTCCGGCAGCGCCGCGATCAGGTTGCGCGCCGCTGGATGATCGAAGCGAATGGCGCCACAGACGAGCCGAGTCGGCGCACCGCCGTCGCCGTGGCGGAGGATCTCGTAACGATCCGAGATCTCCTCACGCTCGAGGTCGACGATCGCGGGCGCCGGCGCTCGCGGCTCGCTGCGCAGCACGTGTCCGGCCCCGTGGGTGACGAGCGCCAGGTCCCCGCGCCGCAGCTCCACAGGCGCCTCGTCGCCCGCCTCGAGCGTCATCGCCCCGAAGGCGACGACGTGGAACCACACGTACTCCGGCAGGGAGGGCAGCGTCAGGCCCCACGGCGCCGTCAGCTCCGTGCGGCAGTAGAACGCGCCGCTCATCCGCACGTCGTGGAGCGCCTCGCCGAGCGGGTCCGGGTGGACGGGCGGATCGAACAGGTCCATCGCGGCGCCATTCTCCCGCGTGCTGCGCAGCAATCCAGTGCGCTGGACGATCGGGCATGAATCACGGCTTGGCGGCCATATACAGGCACGGTTCAACGGTCGAGACTGGACGTAAGGCAACTGACGCTGGACCAAGGAGACTCGATGAGCACACACGTACGGAGGCGGCGTCCGGCCGCGACGGGGGTGCCGGATGCCTGACGCGCTCTTCGTTCTGACGCTGGCGTCGGCGCTCGGAGCAGGGCTGGTGGCCGGGGCGTTCTTCGCCTTCTCCACGTTCGTCATGGCGGCGCTGGGCCGCGTCCCGGCGCCTGAGGGAGTCCGAGCCATGCAGGAAATCAACATCACCGTGATCAATCCGTGGTTCATGACGGCGCTGTTCGGCACCGGCGTCACGTGCCTGGCCGTCGTCGTCATCGCCGCGGCCGACTGGGATGGCTCCTACGGCCCGTATCTGGTGGTCGCCGCGGTTCTTTACCTCGTGGGGTGCATTGGCGTCACGATGGCGTTCAACGTGCCGCGCAACAACGTGCTCGCGCGACTCGAGCCGGCGAGCCGAGAGGCCGCGGGCGTGTGGAAGCGCTACCTCGTCGAATGGACCGCCTGGAACTCCGTGCGGACCGCCGCCTCACTGGCGAGCGGCGGCGCCCTAATCGGCGGCCTCGCGGCCGCGTGAGGGAGAGCGAGTCCTCAGAGCGCGAACCCCGCCGGGAACGGGTCCTCGGGGTCGAGCATGTATTGCCCCATCCCCGTGACCCAGGCCCGCCCGGTGATCTCCGGCACCACCGCCGGCAGGCCCGCGACCTCCGTCTCCTCGACGATCCGTCCCCGGAAGCACGTCCCGATCACCGACTCGTTGACGAACTCCTCCCCTACGCCGATCTCGCCCCGGGCGTGGAGAGCGGCCAGCTTGGCGGAGGTCCCGGTGCCGCACGGGGAGCGGTCGAGCCAGCCAGGATGGATCGAGGTCGCGCTTCGCTGCGAGCGCGGACCGTCCCCGCCCGCGGCCGTGAAGATCACGTGCTTGCAGCCCGCGATGCGCTCGTCGCCCGGATGCACAGGGCGCCCCGACGCGTTCACCGCCTCCATCACCGCGAGCCCGCGCTCGATCAGCTCGTCCGCCCGCTTCGGGTCGACGGTCACGCCGGCCGAATCAGCGGGCAGGATCGCGTAGAAGTTGCCGCCGAACGCAAGGTCGCAGCGAAGCGTCCGCCCGTCGAGCTCGACGGTCTGGTCGCGGGCGAGCAGGAAGGACGGCACGTTGCGAAGCGAGACCGAGCGCACCCGGCCGCCGGCCACCGCAACCCGCGCCTCCACGAGACCCGCCGGGGTGTCGAGGCGCACGAGCGTCTCGGGCTCCCGGACCTCCACCATCCCCGTTTCGACCAGCACGGTCGCGACGCCGATCGTCCCGTGGCCGCACATCGGCAGGCACCCCGAGACCTCGATGAAGACGACGCCCCAGTCCGCGTCCTCGCGCAGCGGCGGCTGGAGTATCGCGCCCGACATCGCCGCGTGCCCGCGGGGCTCGCGCATCAGAAGCAGCCGCAGGTGGTCGAGATCCCGCTCGAAGTGCAGCTTTCGTTCGAGCATCGTGGCGCCGGGAATCGGACCCACGCCGCCCGTGATCACCCGCGTGGGCATTCCCTCCGTGTGGGAGTCCACCGCCGCGAAGACGCGGCCTGCGATCACCCGGCGACCTCCACGCTGAGCGTCCGGACCGCTGCCTCCACCTCCCGGCGCTCGGCCTCGGTCAGCTCGAGCCGAGGCGGCCGGCACGGCCCGCCGTAGCGGCCCACGATGTCCATCGCGGCCTTGAAGAACTGGACGAGCTTCGGCCGCATGTCGAGCCGGGCGAGCGGCAGGATGCGCGCGTATACGGCCCGGGCCTCCTCGAGCCGGCCCTCGCGGCAGAGCCCGTGGAGCTCCACGCACTCACGCGGGGCCACGTTTGCCACGCCCGCGACCCAGCCGGTGGCGCCGGCGCAGAAGCCCTCGAGCGCCCAGTCGTCGCCGCCGACGAGCACCTCGAAGTCGTCGCCGACCGCCGCCCGGATCTCGGCGATACGCCGGGCATCGCCGGAGCACTCCTTCACCGCCACCACGCCGTCGATCTCCGCGAGGCGCGCCACGAGCCGCGGCAGCATGTCGGTCCCGCTGGCCTTGGGGTTGTTGTAGGCCATGATCGGCAGCTCGGTCGCGCCGGCCACGGCGCGGTAGAAGGCCTCCACCTCGCGTTCGTCGCCGGCGTATCCCAGCGGCGGCAGGAGCATGAGGGCGCTCGCGCCGGCCGCGGCGGCGTCGGCCGCGCGGTCGATCGAGCCGGCCGGCGTCTCGCTCGATACGCCCGCCGTCACCGGTACGCGCCCGTCGGCGGCGGCGACGAGCGTCTCGATCACGAGCCGGCGCTCGGCGCCGGTCAGGCTTTGCGCCTCGCCCATCGTGCCCGTCCCGACGAGCCCGTTCACGCCTTCGTCGATCAGCCACCGCGCGGTGTCGGTGAGGGCGGTCGTATCGACGCTACCGCTGCCGTCGAACGGCGTCAGCGCGGCGGGGACAACTCCTTCGAATCGCATGCGGGCCTCCTCGTTCCGGAACCCGTAGCTTGTCAAGTCAGCGCCGGCCGATGCGGTACACGGGTCCGCCGAGCGAGATCGCGTAGACCCGGCCCCTGCCGTCCTCGCCGAACGAGGCCAGGTCCGACACCCGGAGGCGGGTGGCCCGCGACGGCGCGTTGCCGCGCCTGAGGTGCGCGAGGCGGATCGTCGGCTGGCAGAAATCCCCGTAGACGTAGCGTCCGTACCAGCCGCGCCCGAGCGACCGGTCCCGGATGACGTAGCCGCCGATGATCGAGCAGAAGCCCTCGCCCTGGGAGTGGTCGATCACCGGGGGGACGTGGCCGCGCGCCCTGCCGCCGTTGTAGGGGCTCCGGCCCTCGAAGACGCTCCAGCCGAAGTTGTAGCCGCCGCGCGGCGTGCGGTCGGAGCCGTCGCGGCCCGGCACGAAGTCGATCTCCTCCACCTCGTCCTGACCCACGTCGCCGATCGTGAGTCCGCCGCGCCGCCGGTCGAACGAGAAGCGGTAGGGATTCCGCAGGCCGTACGCGTAGACCTCTGGTCGCGCGCCGCGGCGCGTCCGGAACGGGTTGTCCTCTGGAATCGAGTAGCCGCCCTCGGGGCGCGGCTCGATCCGGATCATCTTCCCCAGGATGCGGCCGAGGTTCTGCGCGTTCCTGTCGGGGTCGCCGCCCCCGCCGCCGTCGCCGAACGCGGCGTAGAGCCTGCCGTCCGGCCCGAACTGGAGCTGGCCGCCCTTGTGGTTGAAGCGGTGGTGCGGAACGCGCATGACGTTACGCCGCGACCCGGGGTCGGCCCTGGTCGGCGTGCCCTCCGACCGCAGGAAGCTGTCGATCGTGATGAAGCCCTCGTTGTCCGTGTAGTAGACGTAGAAGCGGCGGGAACGCGCGTAGTCGGGGGCGAACGCCATGGACAGCATGCCGCTTTCGCCGCCCGTGCTCACGTCGCCGCTGATGTCGAGGAACGGCTGCCGCAGCACGCGGCGGCCGCGCAGGACGCGGATCCTCCCGTCGCGCTCGACGACGAACCGGAGCCGGCGCTCACCCCGCGGAGCGGCGAGGTAGGTGGGCTCGTCGAACCGCCCGAGCAGGAGAAGGCGAACGGGCCGGCGCGCGGCGGCTGTCCCCCCCTCCTCCCGGCCGCCGGCGGTCTTCGCGGCCGGCTCGTCGCCGGCTGCGCGATCCTGCGTGGCACCGGAGGCGTCCCCATCACCGTCGTCCGAGCACGCCGCCAAGGCCACCGCGGCGATGACAACGGCGAGGAGCATGCGGAGGCGGACGGCGCCCACGCAGCCTCAGTATGGCAACGGCTACCCTTGTCTCCCTTCGGGCTGTAGCGCAGTCTGGTAGCGCGCTCCGTTCGGGTCGGAGAGGTCGCTGGTTCAAATCCAGTCAGCCCGATCTCCGGTCGCCGCACCCCGGCGCGTAGCGGCGCAAATCCGCTAGGCAACGCACCGGCTGAAACGCGCGAGGCCCGGGAGGGCGGGCACCACGGCGGTTGCTTACCCGCGCCGTGCAAAACACGCCGCCTGCGGACGTCTGCGGCAGCCGGAAGGATGAAATACGGACCGATTCAGCCGTACGCACCCGTGACCTTGCGTCAACGACTTGCACCGCCGGGGCGCGAAGCGGCAGGATCTGTGCGAGTCAGGTCGTTCCGCCTCCGACCAGAAAGGAGAGCCTCCGATGAAGCGGCGTCTCGTCGTTGCCATCACCGTCCTGATCGCCGCACTCGCGCTGGCGGCCCCCGCCTGGGCGGTCCCGGCCCAGGTCACCCATGACTGCACCTCATTCGGCAGCTTGCCGCCTGGTCCGCCGCCAAAGGTCGGACAGACCACGGTCGTCACACCGACTGGCAAGGTTCAAACGCCGCCGCTGGTTCCGGGTCCGTGTTCGGCGCCCGGTTTCCTGAAGGGGCTGACGCCACCGTAGGCGACCCACCCATGAGGAGACGCCCGGGCCGCTCCTCGCGGGACACCGGCGCAACGGCCGTCCCGAGGGTGCTGGCCCGGAGTCTCCGCCGCCGCCGGACGTCGAGCAAGGCTAGAACGTCCGTTGATGCGCGCCAGCGTCGGCCGGTCACTTCCTTACAAGACGCGGCGCCCTCGCCGCACCTAGGCTGGACGCGTCAACGACAGAGGAGCGCACCGATGGCGACCCGGACCTCGATTCCCATCTTCTATCCCGGCCTGCTCTACCGCGACGCCGACGCCGCTATGAGCTGGCTCGAGGACGTGCTCGGCTGCGAGCGCCGCGAGGAGCACCGCGACGACGACGGCAACGTCGTCCACGCGGAGCTCGTCTTCCGCGGCGCGATCGTGATGCTCGGCACCGCCGGGGTGGGCAGGGAGCCGTTCCGGAGCCTGCCGGCCGGCGAGCGGCTGCTCTACTGCGGAATCGACGACGTCGACGCGCTCTACGAGCGCGTCCGCGAGGCGGGCGGCGACATCGCCCTGGACATCACCGACACCGACTACGGCTCGCGTGACTTCACGGTGCGCGACCCGGAGGGCAACCTGTGGGCGTTCGGCACGTATCGCCCGCAGGTCGAGGAGGGCTGAGCGGGCGAAGCGCGAAGGACGCCGGTATGGACATGAAGCTCGAGGTAGTTCCGATCCCGGTAACCGACGTCGACGCCGCCAAGGCGTTCTATACCGAGAAGGTGGGCTTCAACCTCGACCACGACATTCGCCCCACCGACACCATGCGGGTCGTGCAGATGACACCGCCGGGATCGGCCTGCTCGGTGGTGCTCGGCGAAGGTCTGCCGCTCGGCGCACCCGGGTCGGTCAAGGGCGTCCAGCTCGTGGTGGACGACATCGACGCCACCCGCGAGGCCCTCGCCGGCCGCGGCGTCGCCGTCGGCGACGTGCAACAGCTCGGGCCCGAGGGCTCGCCCGGTTCGCGGTTCTGCTTCTTCGAGGACCCGGACGGGAACGGCTGGGCGGTGCAGGAGCTGAAGCGCTCCTGAGCGCCGGGGCCCGGTGGTGTCCAGGGAAAGTGGGGTCATGGACCCCAAAACCCTGGACACCGGGCCGCCGAAGCGGAGAGTGCGCGGCTACCCCGCCGGGACCAGGTCGTCGAGCACCGTCCCGAGTCCCCTCAGGTCGGGCAGCTCGTGTGTTGGCGCGGGCGCGGCGCGCTCGCCCAGCCGGTTGATCCAGACACTCCGGACGCCTAGATCGTTCGCCGGCACGATGTCGTGGAAGTGGCTCTGCGCCACGTGGACGTGGCGCGCCGGGTCGGCGCCGGTGGACTCGTAGAAGACGCGCCAGTGCCCGGGCGCGGGCTTGTACGAGCCGACCTCCGAGGCGACGATCGCGCCGTCGAACGGCACGCCGATCGCGCGCAGCGACGCCTCGATGAAGTCGCGATCGGTGTTCGACAGCATCACGAGCCTCCAGCCGCGCTGCCGGGCGTCGGCGAGGGCGTCCGGCACCTCGGCGAACACCGGCCAGTTCGGGAGGGAGCGACCGAGCGCGTCGCGCTCCTCGGCCGGGAGCTCCGACCCGGCCTGGGCGGCGATCTCGGCGAGCACCGTCGCCATCACCTCCCGATAGGTCGCGGTCGGGATGTCGCTCTGGACGCGTGGCTCGATCGAGTGGTAGATCGACAGGAGCTCCTCGCGCCTCGAGGCGCCGAACAGGCGCCCGAGCTCGCCGGCGATGCCGCTGTTCCAGTCAACGAGCGTCCCGTAGCAGTCGAACGTGGCCCAGCGCGGTGAAGACACTTCCATGCCGTGGAGCATATGTGCGTGTTCACGCCCGGCGAAACGCGGCGATCACGTCGCCGAACCGGCTGACCGACTCCCCTCCGTCCGCGTCCGAGAGGCCCACGATGGCCGTCTGGATCCCGGCCTCGGCGAGCTCGCGGTAGCGGCCGATGTGCTCCTCGACCGTCGCCCCGCCCGCCCCCTCGCGCGAGTCGGCGGAGGCGACGACGCGGGCCTCCGCCAGGTGCGTGACCTCGATGGCGGCCGGGTCGCGCCCCTCGGCCGCGCAGTGCTCGCGCAGCACCCCGACCTTGTGGCGGACGGTCTCGGGGCCGCCGAACAGGTTGCAGGCGTCCGCATGCCGGGCGACGAGCCGCAACGTGCGGCGCTCCCCGGAGCCGCCGACGAGAATCGGGATGTGCTCCTGCAGCGGCCGCGGGTAGCAGGTGGCGGCCTCGACGGTGATCGTCCGGCCCTCGAACCGCGGCGAGCCCGGACCCCACATCAGCGGCAGCAGCTGCAGCGCGTCCTCCAGCCGGGCGAAGCGCTCCGAGCGCGGCGGGAACTCCCAGCCGTAGAGGCGGTGCTCGCGCTCGTACCACGCCGCTCCGATCCCGCAGGCTGCGCGACCGCCGGAGACGACGTCGAGCGTCGCCACGATCTTGGCGAGGTGGGCGATGTTGCGATAGGTGATGCCCGTCACGAGCGTGCCCAGTCGGATCCGCTCGGTCACGCCGGCGAGATATCCGAGCGTCGTGTGGCTCTCGAGCATGTCCTCCCACTCACGCCCGACTTGCGGGATCTGCAGGAAGTGGTCCATCAGCCACAGGCTCGTGAAGCCGGCGTCCTCGGCGGCGCGGCCGACCTCCGCGAGGGTCGCCCGGCTCGTGGCCGGGTGACCGGCCCAGTCGAACCGCGAGAGCTGGAGCCCAAAGTCGAGCGTCATGGGGTCCTCCTGTTGGCGGCGCGCCGCCTCCGGGGCGGTCACGAGATCGGGCGGGACGAGCGCGACGGGTCCGGCGCGCCGCACGGCGGCGAAGCCCTCCGAGGCGAGGGTGTCCGCGACGGCGGCGGTCTCGCGCAACTGCGCCGTCACGACCTTGCTCGGCACGGGCGACCCGCGCGCCCGGTTGCGTTCGCGCACCACGGCCGCGGGCGGATCGAAGATCACGGCGTAGGCCGGCAGCCCGTGACGCTCGGCCAACGAGCGCCAGGCCTCGCGGCGCCCGGCCTCCAGCCCGGTCGAGTCGACCACCGTGGTAAGGCGCCGCCGCAGGCGCTTGGCAACAATCAGGTCGAGCACTTCGAACGCGTCGCGGCTCGCGCGCTGATCGCGCTCGCCGGTGCCCACGACCGCGCGCAGCCGGTCGGACGACACGATCTGACCCGCCGCGAACCACTCCGCCGCCCACTGCGACTTCCCGGCGCCGGTGGCGCCGACCAGCACCACGAGGCAGGGGTCGGCCAACCGCAGCGTTGGAGCGTCAGACGGCCGCTCGCTCACCGCGGTTACGCGGCGACGGCGTTGTAGTAGCGCACCGCCAGACCGGTCAGGAGCGTCTCGAAGCAGGACTCGAGGCTCAGGTCGTGCTCCGCGGCGTAGGCCTGCAGCCCGACCCGCTCGATGGCCTCGCTCTGGGCGATGACCTCGTCCACGAGGTCGGGGTGCTGGTCGGAGAAGTAGGCGCCCATCGAGTACAGGCTCGTGTCCATGAGCGACTCGAGGAACTGCTCGCCGTCCACCGGCGGCGCGGCCGCCGCGGATCGGCGTCCCGTGCGCTTCGCCGCCATCGGCGGCAGGTTACCGGCGGGAGGTAGGGTGCCGGCCGTGGCCGGGCGAGACGAGATCATCGGGTACCTCGACGAGCTCCTCGAAGCCGACGCGTTCGACGACTACGGCCCGAACGGCCTCCAGGTTCCGGGCGCGGACGAGGTCCGGGTCGTCGCAACCGGGGTCTCGGCGCACCGCGAGCTCTTCGCGCGGGCGGCGGAGGCCGGCGCGGAGCTTGTGCTCTGTCATCACGGCCTCCTGTGGCACTCCCAGCCGCGCGCGATCTCGCCGGGGCTGAAGGAGCGGCTCCGGGTCCTGTTCGAGGGGAAGATGTCGCTCGCCGCCTACCACCTTCCGCTCGACGCCCATCCGAGGGTGGGGAACAACGCGCTGATCTGCGACGCGCTCGGGTTTCGGGAGGCCGGGCAGTTCGGCGAGCACCGGGGCCGGGCGATCGGCCTCGTCGGGCGCGCGCCGGAGCCGGTCCCGTTCACCGAGCTTCTCGACCGCTGCCGAACCGCCTTCGCGCGCGAACCCTTCGCCTGGGCCGACGGTCCGGAGCGAGTGGCGACCGTCGGGGTCCTGTCGGGCGGCGGCGCCTCGAGCTTCGGCGAGGCCATCGCGCTGGGACTCGACGCGTTCCTCACCGGCGAGCCCGCGGAGCCCGCGATGGCCGACGCCCGCGAGGCGGGCGTGCACTTCATCGCGGGCGGCCACTACGCGACGGAGACGTTCGGCGTGCGCCGCCTGGGCGAGCTCCTGGCGGAGCGTTTCGGGCTCGAGCATCGGTTCATCGACGTGCCAAATCCGATCTGAGGCCACAAAGGGACCGGATTTAGCGACTTTTAGGTTGCGCCGTCCCCGGCAGTGAGTACCCTCAGGGTACGCCTGCAAGCGACGAGGAGGATGTAGTACATGGCGATCCACCTGACGCCCACGGAGCTCGGACGAGAGGCCGGGATGCACCGGCGCGAGGTCATCGCGAAGTGCATGGAGTTGGGCGTTCCGATCTTCCAGGGAAGGATCGACAAGACCCTGTTCCTCACGAGCCTGAAGGCGGAGAAGAAGCAGCTCGCCAAGGCCTGAGTCCGGCTCCGGCTCCGACAGATGGAAGCAGTCACCGCCGGCAGGGGCGCCGCCGAGGGCACGGGCTCGAAGACGATCGCCGATCTGCTGCCGCTCGCGGCCGCGAAGTTCGGCGACCGGCCGGCGGTGCGGTTCAAGTCGGGGGACGAGTGGACGGACCGCTCGTACACGGAGCTCGGCGACACCGTCCGCGAGGTAGCCCTGGGGCTGATCGACCTGGGCATCCAGCCCGGCGACAAGGTGTCGATCCTGGCCCACACCCGCCCGGAGTGGAGCTACGCCTGCTTCGGCGTCCTCACCGCCGGCGGCACCCTCGTCACGATCTACCAGACGAACTCGGCCGAGGAGTGCCAGTACGTCCTCGACCACTCGGACTCCCGCGCGGTGTTCGTCGAGGACGGCGACCAGCTGGCGAAGATCCGCCAGATCGAGGACCGGTGCCCGGAGCTCGAGCACGTGATCGTGATCGAGCCGGGCGACGCGGACCTCGGCGACGCGATCACCCTGGACGAGCTTCGGGAGCGCGGCCGGGGCCGGGATGCCTCGGAGTGGGAGGCCCGCTACGAGGCGGTGACCCCAGACGACATCTGCCTCTACATCTACACGTCGGGGACGACCGGGCCGCCGAAGGGGTGCCTGCTCTCACACGGGAACTACCGCGCGATAACGGACGCCGTCGTCCAGCAGGCAGTGCTGCAGCGGGGGGACTGCAGCTACCTCTTCCTGCCGCTCGCCCACGCCTTCGCGATCCTGATCCAGTTCGCGACGTTCGACCTGGGGGTGACGCTCGCCTACTGGTCGCGGGATCCGAAGAAGATCATCTCCGACCTCATGGAGGTGAGCCCGAGCTACTTCCCGTCCGTGCCGCGGATGTTCGAGAAGATCTACACGCTCGCGACGTCCAACGCTCCCGACATGGAGCAGCTTCGGAAGGCGGTCGAGGTCGGCGTGAAGGTCCGCCGGCTGCGTGAGGCGGGCGAGGAGGTCCCGGAGCCGCTCCGGACGGCCTTCGACCAGGCCGAGGAGGCGCTGTTCAAGAACGTGCGCGGCCTCTTCGGGCAGAACATGCGCGAGTGCGTGACCGGGGCGGCCCCGATCGCCCCCGAGATCCTCGAGTTCTTCTACGCCTGCGGCGTGCCGGTCATGGAGGGGTACGGGATGACCGAGACCGCCACCAGCGCCACGGTGAACCGCGTGGCGGGGAACCAGTTCCGGTTCGGCTCGGTGGGGAAGCCGATGAACGGGGTGGTGGTCAGGATCGCCGACGACGGCGAGGTCCTGATCAAGGGCCCGAACATATTCCAGGGCTACTACAAGAACGACGCCGCCACACGGGCGACGCTGGAGGACCGCTGGCTCCACACGGGCGACCTCGGGTACCTCGACGAGGACGGCTTCCTCTACATCACCGGCCGCAAGAAGGACATCATCATCACGGCGGGCGGGAAGAACATCACCCCGGCCAACCTCGAGAACGGGCTGAAGCAGAGCCGCTGGGTCTCGCACGCGGTGGTGGTGGGTGATCGCCGCCCGTACCTGATCGCGCTTCTCACGCTCGACCCCGAGGAGGCGCCGGCGCTCGCGCAGGAGCTGGGGCTCGAGGGGGCCGACATCGCGGCGATGGCCAGCGACGGGCGGGTGCGGGGCGAGATCCAGAGGGTCGTCGACGAGGTCAACTCCCACGTCGGGCCGGTCGAGCAGATCAAGCGCTTCGAGATCCTGCCGCGCGACCTCTCTCAGGAGACCGGCGAGCTCACGCCCACGCTGAAGGTGAAGCGGAACGTCGTGCACGAGCAGTACGCCGGCGTGATCGACGAGGTCTACGCCGCGCCTCGCTAGCCTCAGGTGCGGCGCGCGCCGGGCGCGCCATCCGTCGCAAATGGCCAGCAACGACCCCACAAACACCGGCGGCCTGTTCATCGGGCGGCGGCCGGGCACCGCGCCGGTGCGCTGGCGGGACGACGTCGCGCCCGCCTCCGAGCGCCGCCGCCGCGCCGACGACGTGCTCGCCGGCTTGCTGCTCGCCCTGGAGGTCGTGCTCTGCCTGTCGCTGCTCGGCCCGCAGCCGGTGGGCTGGCTCTGGGTGGGGTCGCAGGTCGACTACCAGACGGGCTACGTGACGGCCGGCATCGCCGCGACGATGCTCGGCTGCCTCGCCTCGCTCATGGTGACCATGGCCGTGGCCAAGCGGGTCGACCACGCCTGGAAGCTCGTCCGGCGCGCGGCCGGGCATCGTCAGGAGCGGGGCGCGCTCGAGCGCATCTTCGCGGTCAGCGTGGCGGTCGTGCTCGTCGTCTTCGCGGTCTGGTTCTTCATCATCGAGGGGCCGGGGCCGACGTTCGCGCCGAGCGGCTAGCGCCGTGGGCTTTCGCGACTACTACCGCCAGTTCGACGACATCGACCAGGCGGCGCTCAACCTGGAGCGGCGCGCCCGGCGCCTGCGCGAGAAGCGGCTGGCGCTCCAGCGGCTGCCCGACCTGGACCTCTCGGGCACGGAGTGGCCCGACCTGCCCCATTCCGAGATCGTGAACGCCGCCATCGCCCGGGCGCGCGGCGTGGTGAACCGCTATCCCGACCGCCACGCCGGCACGGTGCGCCGGGTCCTCGCCGAGCGCCACGGCGTCCCGCCGGAGCGGATCGTGGTGGGCAACGGCGCGGCGGAGCTGCTGCAGGCGGCGGCCCTGGCGCTGCTCTCGCCCGGGGACGAGCTCGTGATGCCCTGGCCCTCCTACCCGCTCTACCCGCTGCTCGCGGCGCACGCCCGCGCGCGGCCGGTATCGGTGGAGCACGCGCCGCTGCTCGAGGCCGTCGGCGACCGCACGCGGGTCGTCGTCATCTGCAACCCCAACGACCCCACCGGCGCGTACATGACCGCGGACGAGCTCGGCGGTCTGCTGGCGGCGCTGCCCGAGCACGTTCACCTGCTCGCCGACGAGGCGCTGGTGCACTTCCAGGACGTCGAGCACCCCGACGCCTGCCTGCGGCTGGTCGACGCCTTTCCCCGCCTTCTCGTCGTGCGCACGTTCTCGAAGATCTACGGGCTGTCCGGGCTGCGTGCCGGCTACGCGGTCGGGTCGGACGCGCGCCTCCTCGGCGCCGTCGCCCCGGTGCTCGGCGTCAACGCGCTCACCCAGGCGGCGGTGGAGCACGCGCTGCGCACCGGCGAGGCCGAGGTCGAGCGGCGCCGGCGGTCGGTCGCACGGGAGCGTGCCCGATTGCTCGAGGGAATGCGAGCCCTGGGGCTCCACGCCGACCCGAGCCAGGCCAACTTCGTCTGGGCGCGCGCGCCCGGCCTGAGCGGCGAGCAGCTGGCGGGCCGGCTCCGCCGCCTGGGAGTGATCGTGGCGCCGGGCGGCCCGCTCGGCGCCGACGACCACGTCAGGGCCACCGTACGCGACAGCGGCGCCACCGACCGGCTGCTGCGCGCGCTCGAGAGCGCCGTCGGCGGCTGACCGTGTCCGCCGAGGTGCGTCACCCGATCTTCGCCCGCATGCTCGCGGCGGCGGCCGAGCGGGCTGAGGGGACGGAGGAGGACGACATCCGGCGCGAGCTGCTCGCCGGCCTGGCCGGGCGGGTGATCGAGCTCGGGTCCGGGACCGGGCCCAACTTCCGCTTCTACCCGGATGAGATCACCGAGCTCGTCGCGGTCGAGCCCGAGGACTATCTCCGCCGCAAGGCCGAGGAGGCGGCCCGACGCGCCGGCCGTCCGATCCGGGTCGTGGACGCGCTGGCCGAGGAGCTCCCGTTCGAGGACGGCTCGTTCGACGCGGCGGTGGCCGCACAGGTGCTCTGCTCGGTGCCGAGCCAGGGCCCCGCGCTGGCCGAGCTCTGGCGGGTCGTCCGGCCCGGTGGCGAGCTGCACTTCTACGAGCACGTGATCTCCCCGGAGCCGCGCTACGCCCGCTTCCAGCGGCTCGCGGGGCGGATCACCCCGCACGTCGCGGGCGGGTGCCATCCGGATCGCGACACCGCCCGGGCGATCGAGGCGGCCGGCTTCGCAATCGAGCGCTGCCGGCGCTTCACATTCCGCATGTCGCTGTTCGATCTGCCGGCGGCGCCGCGGATCCTCGGCGTGGCGCGGCGGCCCCGAGATCCGGGTTCAGCCGCCGGGCCCTAGGCCTCCTCCGACTGACGCAGCAGCGCGCCGGTCGTCTGCTCCAGAATGCGCCGCCATGCGGCGGTCCGCTCGCGCTCCTTGGCGAACCTCCGGATCACCTTGCGGACGCGCCCCGCCGAGATCTCGATCCCGTGGCGCGCGCAGACCGTCTTCAGATCGTCGTAGTCGGAGGCCAGCCTCAGCGTCACCGACTCGAACCCGTGCCGGGCGATCTCCACGCGGCTCGTGAAGTTGAGGATGTTCGTCTCGAACATCAGCTCGTCGGTGGGATCCGGCTCGATCAGGATGATGTCGACGTCCGGATACTGCTCCTTCCAGTGCTGCACGGCCTCGTGGAGTCGCTGGTGGGCGAGCAGCTTGAAGGCCTGGTAGCCGATCTGCGGGAACCCCATGTCGCGCACCCGCCGAACCCGGCTGCCGAGCATCGTCGGGATGACCTTCTGGAAGTCGTTCACGTAGGGCACGAGCGGGTTGACGACTATCACGAACTTGGCGCCCGCCTCCACGGCGATGTCGACGTTCGTGGTCGACCGGATCCCGCCGTCCACCAGGTGGCGGCCGCCCAAGTCCACCGGCTTGTAGACCATCGGCAGCGCCGTGGAAGCGGCGACAGCGCGCGAGATCGGCACGTCGTCCCAGTCGGGGCCGCCGAGGACGACGCGCTCGCAGGTGTCGAGATCGGTGGCGACGAGGTAGAGGTCGCTCTCGAGGAGGCGGAAGTCGTTCACCCGGTCCGGGTCGCCCAGCACGGCCTCGAGGTACTCCTGTATGCCGCCGCCGTCGTAGAGGCCCGACGGAAGGGCCTCGGCGACGCCGACGGCCAGGTCGATCAGGGACATGCTGCGGAGCTGTCCGACCATGGTGCGGGCGAGCCCGAGCATGCGCAGCGGCAGCAGCGCGGCGCTCTGGGCGAACTCGAGCGCGTTCGGCCGCATCAACGTGCCCCGGTCCACGTCCCTGAACGGCGTGGGCACCTGCTGGTTGACCACCCGCATCATCTCCTCGGGGGTCACGCCGTTGGCCACAAGGGCGGCCACGAACGAGCCCGCGCTCGTGCCCACGTATACGTCGAACTCGTTGACGGTGCGGTTGACGGCCAGCAGGTCGAGCGCCCGCAGGGCTCCGATCTCGTACACGCCGCCGGTGAAGCCCCCGCCCCCCAGCACCAGCGCCGTCCGCGAGCGCGCGCGGCGTCGCCGCGGTGCCTTCGCGGCGGCCTTGGACCCCTTCTGCGCCGACTTCTCCAGCCGCACTACCTCGCCCATCCTGCATCGAGTATCGCGGATGGCCCGGTGGGACCGCGACACCGGGCGCTCAGAGGTGTTCATCTCCTTCAATGCGCCGCTTAGCCCTGCTCGCGGCCGCGCTGACGTGCGTCGCCGTGCCCGCCCAGGCGGGGGCCGCCGCGGACCCGGCCTTGCTCTCGAAGCTCGGCCGCTACATGCGGGCCGCCGGCTCCCAGTCGGGCGCCTACGTCGTCAACCTCACCGACGGCCAGACGGTTTTCCGCTGGCGGCCGGGACGGGCGCGCATCCTCGCCTCGAACACGAAGCTGTTCACCACGGCCGCCGCGCTCGCCCGGTTCGGAACGGAGGGCACGCTCGGCACCGAGGTGCTCGGGACCGGCGCCCCGGACGTGGAGGGCGTCTGGCGAGGCGACCTCTACCTGCGCGGCGGCGGCGATCCCACGTTCGGCACCCGCCGCTTTACGCGCCGCGCCTACGGGGCCGGGGCCGCCGTGGAGGACCTGGCGCGGGCGCTCCAGGACGCCGGGATCGACCGGGTGACCGGGCGGATCGTCGGCGACGAGTCCGCTTTCGACCCGCTGCGCGGCGGGCCCGACTCGGGCTACGGAACGTCGGTCTGGGTCGGTCCGCTGAGCGGGCTCTCCTTCAATCGCGGCCTGGGCGATGAGAGCGGGCGCTCGTTCCAGGTCAACCCGCCCGTGTTCGCGGCGGCTCGGCTCGACGCCGCGCTCGAGGCGCGTGCGATCCGCGTCCGGGCCGCGCCGCGCGCCGGCGTGGCCCCCGGCGGCGCGGACGTCCTGGCGAGCGTCGAGTCGCCGCCGATGGCCGATCTGGTGCGGCTGACCAACAAGCCGTCGGACAACTTCTTCGCCGAGATGCTGCTCAAGGCGATGGCGCGCCAGGCGAACGGCCGCGGCACCACCGCCGGCGGGGCGCGGCTCGTCGCCGACTTCGCCCGCGAGCTCGGGTCCCCGATCCGGATGGTCGACGGCTCGGGCCTCTCCCGCGGCAACCGAGCGGCGCCGCGCAGGGTCGTGCGGTTCCTGACCGCGATGCAGGGTCGTGACGAGTTCGAGGCGTGGTACGCCTCGCTGCCGGTCGCCGGCCGCGACGGCACCCTCGCGTCGCGGATGCGCAGCGGCGCCGCCCGCGGGCGCTGCCGCGCGAAGACCGGCACGCTGTCGAACGTGAGCGCGCTCTCCGGGTTCTGCGAGGCCCGCTCCGGCGACCTCTATGCGTTCTCGGTCCTGATGAACGGGGTATACCCGACCGGCGCCCGTCAGCTCCAGGACCGGATCGCGCACACGGTCGCCGCGATCCGCGAGTAGCCGCCGCTTGTGTGACCATCGTCACACAAGCCACGAAGCCGGAAAGGGAGGTTGTTCACCCAGAGGCGACCCCATGCCGCGGTCAGATCTTCCACCCGGGCCACCCTACCCGGCACTTCTGCAGGGCATCGGCCTCTGGAATCGCCCGCTCGCCTTCCTGGAGCGCTGTCGCGCCCGCTACGGCAAGCGCTTCACGGTCCGCTTCCCGCTAGCGCCGCCGTTCGTGATCCTCTCGTCACCGGACGACATCCGCGAGGTGTTCAGGGCGCCGGCCGACGTCCTCCACCCCGGCAAGGGGGCGCGGGTGCTCGAGCCGCTGGTCGGCAAGAACTCGGTGATCCTGCTCGACGAGGACCCGCACATGGAGCAGCGCAAGCTGATGCTGCCGGCCTTCCACGGCGAGCGGATGGCGCAGCTAAGCGCCCTCATGGCGGAGGTCGCCGCGCGCGAGGTGGCCTCCTGGCCGCGCGGCCGGGAGATCGCCCTGCAGCCGAGGACCCAGCGGCTCACGCTCGAGATCATCCTGCGCGCCGTCTTCGGCCTCGACCCGGGGGAGCGGCTCGACGCGATCCGCGATCGACTATCGCGGATGCTGGCGTTCGGCGACCGGCCGATCAGCCTGACGCCCCCGGACCCGGAGGGACGCGCCGCCCTGGTCCTCGAGAAGGTCGGGCCGTTCGCGCGGTTCGTGCGCCTCCAAGCGGACACCGATCGGCTGCTGTTCGAGCTGATCGACGAGCGCCGCCGCGGCGACGGTGACCGCGACGACGTCCTCGCGATGCTCCTCCGGGCGCATCATGAAGACGGGTCGCCGATGTCCGCTCAGGAGCTCCGCGACGAGCTCATGACCCTGCTCGTCGCCGGCCACGAGACGACGGCCTCCTCGCTCGCGTGGGCGTTCGAGCGTCTGGCCCACACGCCTCGGGTCCTCGGTCGGCTGGTGGACGGGCTGGACGGCGGCGACGACGCCTACCTGACAGCCACGATCCAGGAGACCCTGCGACGGCGCCCCGTGCTGCCGAACGTGGGGCCGCGCTTCGTGAAGCGGCCGATCGAGGTCGGCGGCTTCGCGTACCCGACCGGCGTGTGCCTCGTCCCGAACGCGTACCTCGTCCACCACGACCCCGAGCTCTATCCCGACCCCTACGAGTTCCGTCCCGAGCGCTTCCTGGAGCGGCAACCCGGGACCTACACCTGGATCCCGTTCGGCGGCGGGCGGCGCCGCTGTCTCGGCGCGAGCTTCGCCATGCTGGAGATGCAGATAGTGATGCGAGCCGTCCTGGCCGGCTGTGAGCTGCGACCGGCCGGCGACGGCTTCGAGCCGACGAGGCGGCGCAACATCACGATCAGGCCGGGCCGCGGCGCGCGGTCGATCCTGCGCGAGCGTGAGCCGGTGGCGGCGGCCGCCTAACGGGCCTGGCCCTACCGCCGGCGCGGCGGAGCGGCCGCAGCTGGCGCGGCCTGGCCGGGCACCAGCTCGAGCAGGCCCTCCTCGTCCAGCAGGTCGATGCCGAGCTCCTGCGCCTTCGTGTACTTCGTCCCGCCGGGGTCGTCGCCGGCGACGACGTAGTCCGTCTTCTTCGACACCGACCCCGTGACCTTGCCGCCGGCGGCCTCGATGAGCCGCGTGGCGTCGTCGCGGGTCAGGTTGGGGAGCGTGCCGGTGAGGACGAGCGTCTTGCCGACGAGCGGTCCCTCTGCGGGCGGCGCGGGTCCCTCCTCCTCCATCTGCAGCCCGTAGCCCCGCAGGCGCCCGATCAGCTCACGCGTGCGCTCCTCCGACAGCGTCTCGTGGACGGTGCGGGCCATGATCTCCCCCATCCCCTCCACGCCGCTCAGCTCCTCCTCGCTCGCGTCGACCAGGGCGTCCATCGAGCGGAAGTGGCGCGCCAGGTTGCGTGCGTTCACGAATCCGATGCCGGGGATGCCGAGCGCGTAGAGCACGAGGTGGAAGGGCTGGCCCTTGGAGGCGTCGATGGAGCGGACCAGGTTGGTCGCCGAGACCTCGCCGAAGCGGTCGAGCTCGACCAGCCGCTCCACGCTGAGGTCGTACAGGTCGGCGAAGCTCTCGATGAGGCCCTCGGAGAGGAAGCGGCGCACGTTCTCCTCGCCGAGGCCGTCGATGTCGATGGCACCCACGAAGTGCTTGACGGCCTGGAAGACCTGGCCGGGGCAGCCGGTGCGGTTAGGGCAGATCGTCCACACGCCGTCCTCCGGCTTCACCGTGGGCGTGCCGCACACGGGGCACTCCGCCGGCGGCTCGGGCACCGGCCCGCGGTCCTTCGCCTTCTGCGCCCCCGCCGTCGGCGACACCACCTGCGGGATCACGTCGCCGGCCCGCATCACGATCACCTCGTCGCCGGCGCGCACGTCCTTGCGTCGCAGGTCCTCCTCGTTGTGGAGCGTGGCGAGCTTGACGGTCACCCCCGAGACCTGGACCGGCTCGAGCTCGGCGAACGGCACCATGTGGCCGGTCCGGCCCACGTTCCAGGACACCTGCCTCAACGTGGTGGTGGCGGTGGTCGGGGCGAACTTCCAGGCGATCGCGCCACGCGGCTCCCGCCCGACCACGCCCAGCTGACGCTGCAGGCTCAGGTCGTCCACCTTCACGACCACCCCGTCGATCTCGAAGTCGAGCCGGTCGCGCCGCTCCTCCCAGGCCCGGCAGGCGGCGACCACCTCGTCGACCGTGTCGTGCACGCCCACGTCCCGGCTCACCCGGAGGCCGTGCTCGCGCAGCCAGTCGAGCCACTCGTGGTGGGTGTCGAACTCGAGCCCCTCGACGGCCCCCACGCCGTAGCACCAGATCGAGAGCGGCCGGGAGGCGGCGAGCTGCGGGTCGAGCTGGCGGATCGAGCCGGCGGCCGTGTTGCGTGGGTTCGCGTAGGTCGGCTCGCCCGCCGCCGCCCGCTGCTCGTTGAGGCGGGCGAACGCCGCCAGCGGCAGGTAGACCTCGCCGCGGACCTCGAGCAGGCGCGGCGCGCCCTCCACCCGGAGCGGGATGGCCTTGATGGTGCGCAGGTTCTGGCTCACGTCCTCGCCGATCTCGCCGTTGCCGCGTGTGGCCCCGCGAACGAAGCGGCCGTCCTCGTAGACGAGCGACACGGCGAGCCCGTCGATCTTCGGCTCGGTGACGAAGCGAACCTCGCCGAGCTCCACCCCCTGCCGCGCGAGATAACGCTCGCTCCGAAGCACCCAGGCCTCGAGCTCCTCCTGGTTGCGCGCGTTGGCCAGCGACAGCATGACCTGCGGGTGGCGCACCTGCTCGAACTTGTCGAGCGGCTCGGCGCCGACTCTCTGCGTGGGCGAGTCGGGCGTCAGCAGCTCGGGGTGCTCGGCCTCGAGGTCGCGCAGCTCGTTCAGCAGCCCGTCGTACTCGGTGTCCGAGATCGCGGGATCGTCGAGGACGTAGTAGCGGTGGTTGTGGTAGTCGAGCTGCCTGCGCAGCTCGGCCACGCGCTCCGCGGCTGTGCCCTGCGCCGTGCTCACACCTCGCGAGCGGCAGGTCGCAGCAGGCGGTCGAGCTCGAACCCCTCGAGCTGCTCGATCCCGGCCTGGTCCGTCAGGTCGAAGTGCAGTGGCGTGACCGCGATGTGGCCGTCGCCTATCGCGGCGAAGTCGGTGCCCTGCTGGTGGTGGTGGCTCGGCTCACCGCCGTAGATGTGGTAGCGGCGGCGGCCGCCCTCCTCCTCCGCAAGCTCGAGCCTGTCCCGGTAGATGCGCTTGCCGAGCCGGCAGGCGCGGACGCCGCGGATCTCGCCCGCGGGGCAGTTGATGTTGAGCAGCGTGGCCTCGGGCATCGGCACCTCCTCGAGCTCCTCCACGAGCCGCGCGGCGAACGCGGCCGCCTGCTCGAAGTCCTCGCGCTTCCACTCCCGTCCGTCCCACGAGTCGAGCCGGGCCGGATAGGCCTGCTGGGAGACGGCGATCGCCGGTATGCCGAGCACGACGCCCTCGAGCGCGGCGGCCACCGTGCCGGAGTAGGTGATGTCGTCGCCCAGGTTCGATCCGTGGTTTATGCCCGACACGATCAGCTCGGGCTCGAACTCGAGCAGCCCGAGCGAGGCGAAGCGGACGCAGTCCACCGGAGTGCCGTCGGTGGCGAACCCGCACGTCCCGTCGCCGAAGTCGACCTCCTCGACCCAGAGCGGCTGCCGGGTGGTGATGCTGCGCGCGGTGGCGCTGCGGTTCGAGTCGGGGGCGATCACGGCCAGCTCGAGGCCCGGAACGTCGAGCAGCGCCCGGCGGAGGGCGTTCAGGCCGGTCGCGGTGATGCCGTCGTCATTGGTGAGCAGGACCTTCATCGGGCGGGCGGATCCTCCAGGGTAGAGGAGTAGCGGACCGACTCCAGGTACAGGCCGTGGGCCGGCGCGGTGGCCCCCGCCTCGCTTCGCGGCCGGCCCTCGAGGAGGCGCCGGAGGCGCTCCGGGCCGCCGCCCTCCAGCATCGTGCCGACCAGGATCCTGACCATGTGGCGCATGAACGTGTCCGCCTCGATCCAGAAGGCGATCACCCCGTCCCGCTCATCGCGCCACTCGGCGCGAACCACCTCGCGCTCGAATCGGACGTGGTCGCTGTCCGTGGGCGTGAACGCGGTGAAGTCGTGGACGCCGACGAGCGCAGCGGCGCCGGTGTCCAGGACGCCGCGGTCCACCGGCCGCGGCCACCAGAGGGCCCGGCCGCGCTCGAACGGGCTGGGCGTGGGGCGCATGAGCACGCGATAGCGGTAGGTGCGGGCCACGGCGTCGCGCCGAGCGTCGAAGTCGTCCGGCGCCGGTTCGCTCGCCACGGCGCCTACGTCCTCCGGTAGGACGGCGTTGAGGCCGACGAGCGGGACGGGGGCGCCGGCGTGGCTGGCGACCTGGCCGCGGGCGTGGACGCCCCGATCGGTGCGTCCGGCCACGGTCAGCTCGACGCGGCGGCGGCCGACCGTGGCGAGGGCGTCCTCCACGACGCCCTGCACTGTGCGCAGACCGGGCTGGCGGGCCCAGCCGGCGAACTCCGAGCCGTCGTACTCGAGCAGCAGCCTGGCGGTCAGCGACCCCAGCCCTCGGGTGGCGGGTGGCGGCCCTCCTCGACATGCCAGTACTCGCGCAGCTCCTGGCAGCGCCCGCCCGGCCGAAACCGCATGAGTAGGCACCCCGGCAGAGTGATCTCACGGCCGTCGTCCCGCATCGAGGCCCACCACTCGACCACCACGCGGTTGCGGACGACGAGCGGCTCGCCGAAGCGCAGGTCGAGCTCCTCCTGGGTGGAGGTGGACTCGCGCCAGTACCCACGGATGGCGGCGAGGCCCGTCAGCGGCGGGCGGAACGGATGCGAGTGGTAGACGGCGTCCGCGGTGAAGAGGTCGGCGAGCGTTTCATCGTCGCCCGCCCGCCACGCCTCGCCGTATGCGTCGAGCCACTCCCGGGCCCAGCTGTCGTCCATGTCCCGAGCGTATCGCCAGGCCGGAGCGTCCAGCACAATGCGGCGTATGCGGGTGACGGCCAAGGTCGAGTATGTCGCCTGTAACAAACGGCGCGCCGCATGGACGGCCGGGAACCAACCGGATCCAGAGTTGAAGCCATGAAGCGAGCCTTGACCAGCCTTGCCGCCTGCGGCGCCCTTCTCGCCGGCTGCGGCGACGACGCCGACGACGCCACGCGTGATGAACCGGCCGGCCGCGCCGAGTCGGCGGAGCGGGAGGTCGCCCCTGCGGAGGAGCCGGAGGCGGACAGCACGGCACGGCCACGTGGACCGCGCGTGTGGCTCCGGAACTCCCAGCTCGGCCCGGTCCTGTTCGACGGCCGCAACCGCGCGCTGTACCTCTTTACGCGCGATGTTCGGAATCGAAGCCGCTGCTACGGCGAATGTGCCGCCGCGTGGCCGCCGTTCCTCACGAAGGAACGCGCGCGAGCGGTGCGTGGCGTCCGGCAGTCGCTGCTCGGCACGATCCGCCGACGCGACGGCTCCCGGCAGGTGACCTACAAGGGGCAGCCGCTCTACTTCTACGTCGACGACCCCCGCGGACAGGTCCTCTGCAACAACGTCCCAGAGTTCGGTGGGACCTGGTACGCGCTGAACGCGCAGGGTTCGCCCCCGACCTGACAGCGGGCGCCGCCCCCGCCGCCCGTCGAGTATGTTCGCTCCCATGGAGGAGATCGCTCCCGGCCTGTGGCACTGGACGGCACGCCATCCGAGGATCGGGATCAACGTCAGCTCGTATTTCGTGCCCGAGCACGGGCTGCTGCTCGATCCGCTGATTCCGCCAGAGGGGATCGAGCGGCTCGAGGAGCTCGCGCGGCCGCGCGAGGTCCTCCTCACGAACCGTCACCACTGGCGCGACTGCGGCAAGTTGATCGACCGCTTCGGCTGCACGGTGCGCGCGCCTCGCGTCGGGATGGAAGAGTTCGACGAGGGTCAGCCGGTCACGCCCTACGATCCGGGCGAGTCGCTGGTGGGCGGCGCGGTCACCGTTCACGAGGTCGGGGTCCTCTGCCCCGACGAGTCGGCCCTCCACGTTCCCTCCGTCTCCGCGCTCGCCGTGGCGGACGGCGTCGTCCACTACGGGGAGCTCGCGTTCGTCTCCGACGACCTCATGGATGATCCGGAGGACACCAAGGTCGGCCTGAAGGAAGCCTACGCCCGGCTCGCGGACGAGCTCGAGTTCGAGAACCTCCTGACCGCCCACGGGCCGCCGGTTGCAGGCGGCGCCCGCGAGGCGTTGCGGGACTGGGCGACCAGCGCGCCCTAGCCCCAGGTCGCGTGAGCCACATCCGCCACCAGGCGCAGCTTCCGCTCCTCGGCGTGCAAGTCGATCGGGTTGCCGTCGGCCACGGAGGCGAAGCCGCACTGGGTCGAGAGCCCGAGCCGCTCGCGCGGGACGAAGCGGGCGGCCTCGTCGATCCGCGTCCTTAGCTCGTCGGGCGTCTCCATGTCCGGTTTCTTCGTCGACACGAGGCCGAGCACGACCTGCTTGTCGTCTGGCGCCTTCGCGAGCGGTTCGAAGGTGCCAGACCGGGCATCGTCGTACTCGAGGAAGTAGGCGTCGAACGACGTCGCCCGCTCGAAGAATGCGCTTGCGATGTAGTCGTAGCCGCCGCTCGCCATCCACATGCCGACGTTGTTGCCACGGCACAGGTGGATGCCGAGCCGAACGCCGGGGACGCCCTCGACCATGCCATTGATCAGGTCGACGCCTTCGGTGAGCATACGCTCGGCCGGCATCCCGAGCGACTCGGTCCATTCCCTCACGCGCGGGTCGACGAGCGTGGCAAGCTCCGGCGCGTCGATCTGGATGTACTCGCAGCCGAGGGCTACCAGCTCCTGTATCTCGGACCGTCCCACCTCGGCCGCGTCGGCGAACATCTCGAACGGGTCGGAGTAAGCGGCGGTCGAGTACTTTGGATTCCACAGCCCGAAGAGCACGAGCGGGCTCGGCACCGTGACCTTCAAGGGCAGCCGGGCCCGAGCGCGAGCGTAGCTGTACTCCTCCGTCACCATCGAGCGCCGCTTGCGGAGCTTCGAGGTCACCGCGAAGTTGAAGACCCAGTCGAGCTCACCCTCCGCCGTGGCCCATGGCGCGAAACACGGCGGCTCCTCTCTCCTCGGGTCGGGGAACCTACACCCAGGAAGCCGAAGCGGACCGCCTATAGGCTGGCCCCCATGAAGTACGTTCTCTTCTACGAGTCGGCCGACGACATCCTCTCGAAGGCGCCCGCCCACTTTCCGGCGCACCAGGCGCGGCTCGACGACTTCCACGCCCGTGGCGTGCTCCTCATGGTCGGGACGTTCGGTGACCCTCAGGAGGAGGGCTCGATGGCCATCTTCACGACGCGCGAGGCGGCGGAGGAGTTCGTGAGGGAGGACCCGTTCGTGCTGAACGGCGTCGTCCGCGATTGGTACATCCGCGAGTGGGACGAGGTCCTCGCGCCCTAAGCGCCCCCGAGGTGCGCGGCTGGAGCAGGACGACGGGGCCTACACCGACCGCAGGAGAGCGACAAGCGTCGACCGCCGGGACGTGGGGAGAAGCCGCTCGAACGCAAGGAGCAGCCGCTTGAGCGCCCTGCGACCGCCGGCATAGCGGTGCAGGGTGGCCACGTAGCGCACCTCGGCCAAGGCGAAGCCCGTGCGCCCGGCGATCTGCCGGAGCGCCGTGACCGTGTTTGCCCTGTACGGCGCGGGGAACACGTCCCGAGCCTGCACGCCCGGACCGAGCCGCTTCATCGTGATTCGCGCCCGCTGCGGCACTGCATCGGCAGCGCGCATCACCGGATTCGCCATGTTCGGCGTCACGACCAGCACCGCGCCGTCGCGCAGGACGCGCCGCCACTCTCGAAATGCCGCTTCCGGCTCATCCATGTGCTCGACGACGAAGCTCGCATAGACGAGATCGAACGCCCCGTCATCGAACGGAAGCCGCGAGCACAGATCTGCGGCCACGAACTCGTCGAGTCCGGGGTTCGCCCGGCCCGCCTCTTCGTCGAGATCGACGCCGACGACCGCCTCGACACTCAACTCCGGCAGCGCAAGGCTGTCCGCGCGACTGCTTCTTCGACCGCACCCCGCCTCCAGAACGCGTATAGCCGGTCGCTGAATGCAGCGCCGAAGCACGTCCCGCTCCGTCTCGACCAGTGAGCTCTCCATCCCCGGCGGGCCATCGCGACCCGGACAGCCCGGACAATACCCGCCTCCCGGACCGATGGCGCCCGCGACCGCATGAATACTCGGAGGCGATGTGGCCGCCGACCGCAGACGCGCTCGTCCGGGTGCAGCGGGAGCTCGCGGCACTGTCTCCGCCGCCCTGGCGACCCTCGTGCGCACACCCGCTACTCGCCGGATGCCATGTCTGCTTCACTTGCCTGGCGTCGACGAGCGGCCGGGCGGGAGAACGCGGCTGGGCGGCGGCGGCGCTGATGCGGGCTGGCCGGCTCATTGAGAGCGCGGTAGCCGCCGACGTCGTCGGCGAACCCTACGAGCCGGGGAAGCTCGCCTTGCGGGAAGGTCCGCTTCTCGAGGCGGCGGCGCGGGCCCTCTCCGAGCCACCGGAGCTACTGATCGTGCGCGCCGCCGGTCGCGACCACCCGCGCGGCGCCGGGCTCGCGCTCCACCTTGGTGCCGTGCTGGACCTGCCCAGCATCGGCGTGACCGACCGATCGCTCCAGGCAACGGGACCAGAGCCTCCCGCCGACCGGGGAGCGACAAGTGGACTGCTAGTCGACGGCGTCGAGGTGGCACGCATGCTGCGAACCCGCGCGGGCGCTCGGCCCGTCGTCATCCACGCGGGCTGGCGCACCGACCTCGACACGGCCAGCTCGATTGCCCTCGCCGCCACGCGCGACTTCCGTACTCCCGAACCACTGCGCTGCGCTCGACGTCTGGCCCGTCACGTGCGGGCCGCCGTGGAGTCCGGTTAGACCAGCTCGAGGAAGACCATCTCCGTGGAGTCGGACTTCCTCGGACCGAGCTTGAGGATGCGCGTGTAGCCGCCCTCGCGGTCGGCGTAGCGCGGGGCGATCTCCTCGAACAGCTTGTAGACGACGAACTTGTCCTGCCCGAGCCGGGCCATCGCCTGGCGGCGGGCGTGTAGGTCACCCCGCTTCGCCAGCGTGATCAGCCGCTCGACCTCGGGCTTGACGGCCTTGGCCTTCGCCTCGGTCGTCTGGATCCGCTCGTGGTCGATCACCTCGCGGCACAGGTTCGAGAACAGCGCCTTGCGGTGAGCCGTCTCGCGGGAGAGCTTGCCCCTCTGCTTGCGGTGGCGCATCGCCCAGATTCGCCTACCCGGCGCGCAGCCCCAGCCCGCGGGCGTCGAGCGTCTCCTTGACCTCCTCGATGGACTTGCGGCCGAAGTTCGGGATCGCCGCCAGCTCGGACTCCGACTTCTGCACGAGGTCGCCGACCGTCTGGATTCCCGCCCGCTTGAGGCAGTTGTACGAGCGCACGCCCAGCTCGAGCTCCTCGATCAGGATGTCGTCCATCGGGGTCCCGGGGCCGCCGGCACCGTCGCCGCCGAGCCCGTCGGCGCCCGCGACCAGGGCCGCGCCCTGGTCGCGGAGCGCTTCCACCCGGTCCGCGTCCGTGAAGATCGCCAGATACTTGATGAGGATCTCGGCGGCCTCACGCAGAGCGGCCTGCGGGTCGAGCGAGCCGTCCGTCTCGATGTCGATGGTGAGCTTGTCGTAGTCGGTCTTCTGTCCCACGCGCGCGGCGTCGACGGAGTAGGCCACGCGCTTCACGGGCGAGAAGATCGAGTCGATCGGGATCACCCCGATCGGCTGGTCGGGCGTCTTGTTCTCCTCGGCCGGGGAGTACCCGCGGCCGTGCCCGATCGTCAGGTACATCTCGAGCTTGGTCTTCTTCTCGAGCGTCGCGATGTGGGCCTCGGGGTTGAGGATCTCCACCCCCGACGGCAGGTCGATGTCGCCAGCGGTTATCTCACCGGCCCCGGTGACCACGAGCGGCGCCTCGATCTCGGCCGCCTCGGAGTGCATCCGGCAGACGACCTCCTTGAGGTTGAGGACGATGTCGGTCACGTCCTCCTTCACGCCGTTGATCGTGGAGAACTCGTGCGCCACGCCCTCGATCCGGACGCTCGTGACCGCCGCGCCGGCGAGCGAGGAGAGCAGCACGCGCCGCAGCGAGTTGCCGAACGTGTAGCCGAAGCCACGGTCCAGCGGCTCGATCGTGAACGTGCCGCGGTTGTCTTCGACCCTCTCGGTCGAAATCTGGGGAGTCTGGAACTCGATCATGGGTGCTTCCTTCGCCTGGTTGGGTCGCGCCGTGCCACAGGGGCCGGCGCGCCCGGGTTCACTACTTGGAGTAAAGCTCGACGATGAGCTGCTCCTGGACCGGCGTGGTGACCTCCGCCCGCTCCGGCAGGCGAAGCACCTTGGCGGTCAGACCATCGTGGTCGGCCTGTAGCCACGCCGGGACCACGGAGGTGAGCTCGGTGGCGTCTCGTACGACGGGCTCCACCGGAGCGTTCGGCTTCATCGTGATCACGTCGTCGGGCCGCAACTGATACGACGGGATGTTCACCCGACGGCCGTTGATCGCCCAGTGGCCGTGACGGATCATCTGCCGCGCCTGGCGCCGGGAGGCCGCGAAGCCGAGCCGCACGAGCACGTTGTCGAAACGCGACTCGAGCAGGCGGAGCAGGTTCTCGCCGGTCACCCCGGACTGGCGGCTCGCCTTGTCGTAGTAGTTGCGGAACTGCTTCTCGAGGACGCCGTAGTACCGCCGCGCCTTCTGCTTCTCCCTCAACTGGAGCCGGTACTCCGACTGCCGTGCCCGCCCCCGGCCGTGGTCGCCGGGCGGGTAGTTTCGCCGCTCGACGCCGCACTTGTCCGTGAGGCAGCGCTCGCCCTTCAGGAAGAGCTTCGTGCCCTCGCGACGACACTGCTTGCACTGGGCGCCCGTCTCGCGGGCCACTAGGTGCTCACCTCCTCGCTCGCGTGCGCACAGGGGCGCGCATGACGAGCAGCCCAAGGACGCAGGCCCGATGCCTTGCTAGCAGCAAGGCGAGGGTCGAGGACACAGGGATGCGAAGTCATGCGCGTCATCTGTGCGTGCGTGAGTGGGGAGGTGAGCACCTAGACCCTCCTCCGCTTCCGCGGCCGGCAGCCGTTGTGGGCCTGAGGCGTCACGTCGCGGATGCTCGTGATCTCGAGCCCGGCGGCCTGCAGCGAGCGGATCGCGGTCTCGCGGCCGGAGCCGGGCCCCTTCACGTACACCTCGACCCGCTGGAGGCCGTGCTCCATGCCCTTGCGCGCGGCGGCGTCCGCCGTGACCTGCGCGGCGAAGGGCGTGGACTTCCGCGAGCCCTTGAAGCCGGCGCCGCCCGCCGACTCCCAGGCGATCACGTTCCCGTCCTTGTCCGTGAGCGACACGATCGTGTTGTTGAAGCTCGTCTTGATGTGCGCCTGGCCGAACGGCACGTTCTTTCGGACGCGCCGTCGACCGCGTGGCCGTCGTGGCTGAGGCATCTAGACCGGCACCTCAGTGCTTCCTGATCTTCCGCTTCCCGCCGCCGGCCGCCGACCCCCGTTTCGGTCCCTTCCGGGAGCGCGCGTTCGTCTTCGTCCGCTGGCCGTTCGCGGGTAGGCCGCGCCGATGACGCAGGCCCTTGTACGAACCGATCTCCATGAGGCGCTTGACGTTCTGCGAGCGCTCGCGCCGGAGGTCCCCCTCCACGAGCAGGTCGTCCACCCGCTCGCGAAGCTTGCGCACCTCGTCCTCGGTCAGGTCCTTGACGTACGTGTCCGGGTCCACACCGGCGTCCTGGAGCACCTTCCGCGCCATGGAGGGGCCGATGCCGTAGATGTAGGTGAGCCCGATCTCGGACCGCTTGTTTAGGGGAATGTTGATGCCTGAGATTCGTGCCATTTATCCCTGCCGCTGCTTGTGACGCGGGTTTTGACAGATCACGAGGACCGCGCCGCCGCGGCGGATGATCTTGCACTTCTCGCACATGGGCTTGACTGAGGCGCGGACCTTCATCGCTCCGGGATCTGACGTATCTGGACGAGGACCAGCGCGGAGCCCAGGAGACGGCTCCACGCCGACCGATAAGAGTAGCAGCCTGAGGGGGTCTCTAACCGGCGAGCGACGCCGCGGCGCCCGCTCGCTCACCCGCCAACTCGTGCCACGGAGTGAGGATCCGCGGGCCGTCGGCGGTGACCGCCACGGTGTGCTCGAAGTGGGCGGTGAGGGAGCCGTCCGCCGAGTACACGGCCCAGTTGTCGGACCCCATGCGGACCTGGTGGGTGCCGGCGTTCACCATGGGCTCGATCGCCAGCACCATGCCCTCCTCGAGCTCCGGACCGGTGCCCGGATCGCCGAAGTTCGGGATCTGCGGATCCTCGTGCATGTCGCGGCCGATGCCGTGGCCGACCAGCGAGCGGATGATCGAGAAGCCGTCGGCCTCGACGCGCGTCTGCACCGCGTGCGACACGTCGCCCAGCCGATTGCCCACCTGGCACTGCTCCACGGCGTCGAACAGGGCGCCCCGCGTGCTGGCGATCAGGCGGCGTGCGATCGCGGGGACGTTCCCGATCGGATGGGTGATCGCGGCGTCGGCGACCCAGCCCTCGTAGATCACGCCGATGTCGACCGAGAGGATGTCCCCGCGGCTGAGGCGGTAGCCGCCGGGGATGCCGTGCACGACCATCGAGTTCGGCGAGGTGCAGATCGAGCCCGGGAAGCCGCGATAGCCCTTGAACGCCGGCTCCGCGTTCTGTGAGCGGATGAACCGCTCGGCCGTCTCGTCGATCTCCGCGGTGGTGACGCCGGGGCGCGCCTTGCGCCGCAGGATCTCGTGACAGCGGGCCAGGATGCGGCCCGCGGCGGCCATCTTCTCGATCTCCTGTGGTGTCTTGCGGTGGATCACGGCTACAGCTCCGCCTCCAGGGCCAAGGTCGCCAGTGTGGCACGTATGTGGCTGTGGACCTCCTCCGGCGGGCGCGACCCGTCGAAGCGGCGCAGGATCCCGTGCTCCTCGTAGCGCTCGATCAAGGGCGCCGTCTGCTCCTCGTAGACCACGAGGCGCTTCGCGATCGTCTCCGGCTTGTCGTCGTCGCGCTGGACGAGCCCCGAGCCGTCCTGATCGCAGACGTCCGGGGTCTTCGGCGGGTCGAACTCAACGTGGTAGACGTGCTGGTTCTTCACGCAGATCCGCCGTCCCGAGAGCCGGCGAATGATCTCGTCGGCGGGCGCGTCGATGAAGAGGGCGGCCGTGAGCGACCGGCCGCGGCGGTCGAGCGCGGCGTCGAGCACGTCCGCCTGCGGGACGGTGCGAGGGAAGCCGTCGAGGATGAACCCGTCTTCGGCCTCGGGCGTGTCGATCCGCTCCATGATCACGTCGCAGATCACCTCGTCCGGCACGAGCTCGCCGCGCTTCATGTAGCCCTGGGCGTGGCGCCCCAGCTCGGTCGCGCCGCTGACCGCCGCTCGCAGGATGTCGCCCGTCGCGTAGTACGGCAGGTCGAAGTCGTCCACCAGGCGCTCGGCCTGGGTCCCCTTGCCCGCCCCCGGCGGGCCCATGAGGATGAGGTTCAGCTCGGCCACGGGAGGCGGAGAAGGCTAGCGCGCTGTCGAGAAGGCCTGCGGGCTACTTCAGGAAGCCCTCGTAGTTGCGCATCATTAGCTGCGCTTCGAGCTGCTTCATGGTGTCGAGCGCCACACCGACGACGATCAGGATCGACGTCCCCCCGAAGAAGAAGTTCGCGCTCGTCTGGTTTATCAGGACGGTGGGCAGGGCCGCCACTGCGGCGAGATACAGCGAGCCCGGGAACGTCAGCCGCGCGAGGATCCGGTCGAGATATTCGGCCGTGGGTCTTCCAGGCCTCACCCCCGGGATGAAGCCGCCGTACTTCTTCAGGTTGTCCGCCTGCTCCACCGGGTTGAACGTGACCGCGGTGTAGAAGTACGTGAACAGGATGATCAGGAGCGACTCGCCGACGAGGTAGGGCCAGTCGTTCGGGTTGAAGAAGTTAGAGAAGTCCTGCGCCCAGCTCGCCTGGCTCAGCTCGCCGACCGTGGGCGGGAACGCCATCAGCGACGCGGCGAAGATGACAGGGATCACGCCCGCCATGTTCACGCGCAGCGGCAGGTAGGTGGAGCCGCCACCGGCCATCCGGCGGCCAACTACGCGTTTCGCGTACTGCACCGGGATCCGGCGCTGGCCCTCCTGCATGAAGACGATGCCGGCGATGATCGCGAGCGCCAGGAAGGGCATCATCACCTTGAACACCTGGTCCGGGTTGTTCCACCAGCTGACGACCCCGTCCGGGATGCCGGCCGCGATCGAGGCGAAGATCATCAGCGAGATGCCGTTGCCGATCCCGCGCTGGGTGATCAGCTCGCCGAGCCACATCAGCAGCACGCAGCCGGCGGTGAGCGTGATCACGATGACGAAGACCCGGCCGAACGTGAAGGAGTTGACCACCTCGGTGCCGCCGCTGGAGAAGGTCCGGAAGAGGAAGACATAGCCGATCGACTGGCCGAGCGACAGGGCGACGGTCAGGTAGCGCGTGTACTGGGTGATCTTCTGCTGGCCGACCTCGCCCTCCTTGCGGAGCTTGTCGAGGGCCGGGATCACGACCGTCAGCAGCTGCAGCATGATCGAGGCCGTGATGTACGGCATGATCCCGAGCGCGAAGATCGCGAAGCGCTGGAGCGAGCCGCCCGAGAAGAGGTTGAGGAAGCCGAGGACGTTCGAGCCGGTGAAGTTCTCCGAGATGTCCTCGACCGCCTGGACGTTGATCCCGGGCACCGGGATGTAGGCGCCGAGCCGGTACAGCGCGAGCATCGCCGCGGTGAACGCAAGCTTCTTCCTGATGTCGGCGACCCGGAAGGCGTTCAGGAACGTCCGGAGCACGGCGGCTACCCCTCGATCAGGACACAGGTCCCGCCCGCGGACTCGATCTTCTCGCGCGCGGTCTTCGAGAACCCGTGGGCGTGAACGGTCAGCGCCTTCGAGAGCTCGCCTTGCCCGAGCACCTTGACCGGGATGTTCCGCCGGGTCGCGAGGCTGCGCTCACGAAGCGTGTCCGGGGTGACCTCCGCGCCGGCGTCGAAGCGCGCCTCGAGGTCGCGCAGGTTCACGGGCTGCGTCTTCGTGCGGAACTTCTCGAACGGCATCGACTTCTTCATGTGCGGTCCACGCAGCTTCCGCATCCGCATGTGGATCGGCGTCTGGCCGCCCTCGAGCCGGACCCGCTTGCGGTGGCCCGAGCGGGCGCCCGCGCCCTTGTGGCCGCGGCCGGACGTCTTGCCGGTGCCGGCGCCCTCGCCGCGCCCCACCCGCTTGCGGTCCCTGCGCGAGCCGGGGGCGGGCTTGAGCGAGTGCAGGCCGATTCGCTCGTCAGGCATCGCGCACCTCCACCAGATGCCGGACCGAGTGGATCAAGCCGCGCACGGCGGGGTCGTCCTCGCGCTCGGTGCTGCGGCCGATCTTGCCGAGGCCGAGGGTTCGAAGCGTCTCGCGCTGGCGGCGGCTGCCGCCGTTCGCCGAGCGCACCTGGGTGATGACGAGCGTCGCCATCACGCTCGCTCCTCCTCGGTGGCCGGCGCCTCCTCGCCGCCGCCCGGCTCCTCCGCGGACGCGCCGTCGCCGCGCCCGCCGAGCGGCTCGAGCCCGAGCACCTCCTTGACGGAGAGCCCGCGCAGCTCCGCGACCTGGTCGGGGCTTCGCAGCGACTTGAGCGCCACGACCGTGGCCTTCACCAGATTGATCGCGTTCTGGCTCCCGAGCGACTTGGAGAGCACGTCGCGAACTCCCGCGAGCTCGAGCACGGCGCGCACGCCGCCACCCGCGATGACTCCGGTACCGGGGGAGGCCGGCTTGAGGAGGACGCGCGAGGCGGAGTGCTCGCCGATCACCTGGTGCGTGATCGTGGAGCCGTGCATCGGCACGCGGAAGAGGTTCTTCCGGGCGCGCTCGACGCCCTTCTGGATCGCCACGGGAACCTCGTTCGCCTTGCCGTAGCCGACGCCGACCTGGGAGCGCTCGTCGCCAACGACCACCAGCGCGGTGAACGAGAAGCGGCGGCCGCCCTTGACCACCTTCGCCACGCGGTTGATCTCGACGACCCGCTCCTGCAGGTCTTGTCCGCGGTCGCGGTCTCGTGTCCTGTCCCTAGAGGCCATCCGGATGACTCACCGTAGCGATTAGAACCGAAGCCCTCCCTCGCGCGCGCCGTCGGCGAGCGCCTTCACCCGGCCGTGGAACCGGTAGCCGCCGCGGTCGAAGACCGCCGTCTCGACCCCGGCGGCCTTGCCGCGCTCGGCGAGGAGCTCGCCCGCCCGCTTCGCCTGCTCCAGGCGGCCGAGCGACTTCAGGTCGTCCTCCGTCCAGGTCACGGCCGCCAGGGTGTGTCCCTCGACGTCGTCGATCAGCTGCGCCTGGATGCCGCGGTTCGATCGGAAGACGGAGATCCGCGGGCGCTCCGCCGTGCCGCGGACCTTGGCGCGGACGCGGCGGCGGCGGCGCAGCCGCGCCTCGGGCTTCGTGGCCGCTGTCATGCTCGCTTCCCGACCTTCCGGGCGACGTACTCGCCCTCGTAGCGGATGCCCTTCCCCTTGTACGGCTCCGGCGGACGCTGCTTGCGGATGTTGGCGGCGACCTCGCCGACGGCCTGCTTCGAGATCCCCCGGACCACGATCCGCGTGGGCTGGGGCACCTCGAACTCGATGCCCTCGGGCGCCTCCAGCTCGACCGGGTGCGAGTAGCCGAGCGAGAGGACGAGCCTCCGCCCCTGGAGCTGCGCGCGGTAGCCCACGCCCTGAATCTCGAGGCGCCTCTCGAAGCCGTTCGTCACGCCCTCGACCATGTTCGCGATCAGGCTGCGGGTGAGCCCGTGGAGGGCCCGGTGGTCGCCGCGGTCGGTGGGACGGGTCACGGTGACCTCGCCGTTCTCCTGCTTCACGTCCATCGCTCGGTTCACGCGCTCGCTCAGCTCGCCCCGCGGGCCCTTCACGCTGACGAGCTCGGGCTCGATCGTGATCTCCACGCCCTCGGGCACGGGGATGGGCTGCTTTCCGATGCGACTCATGCGCCGATGCTCCTTATCTGTCCAGGGACCTCGCGTCAAACGCGGCGTCCGGGTTGTTGACTTGGACATGTTTGGCTTCGGGGGAGCGTGCGCGTAGGGCCAACGCTGGTTGTTGGCGGTGGTGTGCGCGCGGGCGCCCAGCCTTATCTCGGTCCGCGGCCTCGTCGGGGCCGGCGACATGATGGTTGATGGGGTGATCCCGCAAGTGGCTGTGCGGCCGCTCGGTCTTTCTGGGCCGTCCAGGGTGGTGCCGTGGCGGCAGGAGCAGTCGGGGAGCCGGCCGCAGGTCATCGTCAGAGCTCGGGGCGTTGCGCGCACGCTGTCCGCCGGCGTTCTCATGCGGGCTGGAGTGCCTCCTCGCCGAGCTCGCGCAGGGTGTGGTAGGCGCGTTGGACCAGTTTGCGCGCGAGCGCCAGGCAGGCGCGATTGCCGCCGAGCCGGTCGCTCGCCTGGAGGTAGTAGTCGCGGTCGGGGGAGCGCGGGTGGCGGGCGACCTGGGCGGCCTCGTAGGCCGCCCAGCGCAGCGTCGCTGGCCCCTGGCGCGAGAGCCGGCCCGGGGCGCGCTTTGAATCGGACTGCGAGACGGTGATGTCGAGCCCCGCGTAGCGGACCGCCTTGCGCGAACTCGAGAAGCGGCCGGCGTCACCGAGCTCGGCCAGGAAGGCGACCGCCGTCAGCGGGCCGATGCCGTAGTGCGCCTGCAAGGCCTTGGTGCCGGGCCAGCGGGCCGCCAGGGCGCGCAGCTCGCGGTCGAGCGGCTCGAGCTGGACGTTGATCTGGTCGATCAACCGAAGCGCAACCTCGACCTGCGTGCGCGCCGCCTGCGGCAGCTCGAGCCCTACCAGCCAGGCGCGCCGCTCGCGCACGAGCAGGTCGCGGCGGGCCGGGTGGCCGTGGTGGAACAGCTGCGCGTGGATTCGCTGCTGCCAGGCGGTGCGCTGCTCGACCAGCGCACGGCGCAGGCGCACCAGCGAACGCAGCTCGAGGATCTGCTCGGGCGGGATCCACGACTCCGGCACCCGCCCCTGCTGGAGCAGGTCGCGCAGATGCTTGGCGTCGGCGCGATCGGTCTTCGCCCTGCGCTTGGGGCCGCGCAACGTCCTGGTCTCCGCCGGCTCGGCCAGGTGCACCTCGGCGCCGACGGCGCGCAGCTCCTCGACCATGAACCGCCAGCCGGTCGTGGCCTCGAGCGCGGCCTCGATCCGCTCGCCCCCGAACCGACGCAGGAAGTGGCGGAAGCTCTCACGCTCCGCCGGCCGGATCCGGCCCCGCCGAAGCTCGCCCGTCGACGTGTCGAGCGCATCCCAGGCGATCTGCTCTCGATGCTGGTCAAATCCCATTACGATCGTCACAGGGGACCTCCTCAGGCTCCGTCGATCTCACGACATCAGCGCGCATCGTCGCGCCTGAGCTGAGGGGGTCCCTGGTCATGCCATCTTTCGCGTGGTTGCGGCACTCGGCACGCTCGCCGCCAGCGGCAGGTAGCTCAGAGTGTTGGATTCCCATGCGAGCGGTAGCGGCGGCGAGCGATCCGCCACGGATTCGGCCGGCCGTTGCGGGATGGCGGGAGAAACCAGTAAGCGCGATTACGGAAGCGGCTGTCGGTGGCACGCCCGTGGTGCCAACCGGGAGGGAAGGGAGTATGCGTTGCGTGCCGACGATCAGCCGCTTCTTTGGCATCTCGATCGCGATGTTCTTCGATGACCACGGGCCTCCCCACTTCATGCGCGCCATGCGGACGGGAGCGCGAAGGTGCGGATCGACACGCTCGAGGTGATCGAGAGCAACCTGGGACGCCGGCAGCTGCGCTTCGTGCTCGCGTGGGCGGAGCTCCACCAGGACGAGCTCAGCGAGAACTGGAAGCGCGCGCGAGCCGGTGAGACACTTCAGCCGATAGAACCGCTCCGATGATCGGCCTGACCCCCGACATAACCGAGGTCGCTGTCGTCCGTCATGGCGTGCTTCGGCTGACGTTCGCCGACGGGCTGACCGGCGAGGTCGATGTGCTCGACAGGATGCGCGGGCCGGTGTTCGAGGAGGCCCGCACCCCCGAGGGCTTCGCGAAGGGCGCCGTGGACCGCGAGACGGGCACTGTGGTCTGGCCGGGCGGCGCAGACCTGGCGCCGGACACGTTGTACGAGCGCGTCCGCACCGGCACCTGGCCGGAGCAAGACGTCGCAGCCTGACAGCTCCTCACCTGGCGACACCGGGTGCCGGCGCCCGGCTCGCTCTGCTCCGCGAACGCCGTCCCGGAGGGGCCCAATTTGGGGCCCAATCTGAGCGAAAGCGAGAGCACCTCACGTGACCTGAAAGCCGCTCACAGAGCGGAACCGCACCTAAGCCGACCCAGGTCTCTCGATCTCATAACCCGAAGGTCGCGGGTTCGAATCCCGCCCCCGCTACCTCACGAAGCTCCTGCTGACGCGGGGGTTGGTAGTTGTCGCACCTACTTTGGCGGGCCCGTCTGGGGCCCAATTTCTTCTTTCGGGCGCGTTGCCGGTCAGTTCCCCCGCCTCGGCGATCGCGATGTCGCGACTTTCACGCGTTGAGTCCGGGCTTAGGATCGTCGGATCGACCGTCGAGGGGAGAGGCGGCCGCTGACGGCGCTCGGGTTTGATGTCGTTGACTGATGCTCACGGTCGCAGACCGCGAGGTTTGCCGCTTCTCGCAGCGTCCAGGTCTCGTGGTTGTGTTGGCGGGCATGGCGGGCCCCGCCTCCGGTTGACCCGCGGTTGGGTGCCCGGTTAGTGTCGCCCGATCGTGCGGCGCGCGCCTGCGTGGATTGCTGTGATCGCCGTCGGCGTGGTGATCGCTATGCCGTCGAGCGCGGGAGCGTCGGTTGGGCCGCGGGAGGCCGATGGCAATGCCGTCGGGGTGAAGTGCCGCGGCGGCAGCGCCACGTGCAAGGCGCGGGTGAGCCTTGCCGGCGGGGCGAGCGATCGGAGGCTGGTGATCAGGCTCGGGGATCGCGGTCTGCGGCTTGTCTCCGTGCGGCCGAACCGCCGCTCCCTGCGCGGTGCCTACAACCTCAGCGGCGGCCACCTGAGCGCGGACGGCTCCAGGTACGTGGTGATCCTCAACGCCGTCCAGGCGATCCGGCGCGGTTCGTTGATCTTCACCTTTCGGGCGCGGCGCAGGCTCGCCTGGAGGGCCTGTCCGGATGCGCGGGGGGCGCAGTGCGCCACGCTGCGCGTTCCGGTGAACTGGGGCCGCCCGGACGGTGCCCAGATGAGCCTGGCGCTCGTCCGCCGGCACGCCACTGACCGCGATCGTCGGGTGGGGTCTCTCCTGTTCAACTGCGGCGGCCCGGGGTGTCCCAGCGCCCAGCTGGTAAAGCTCGCGCCGGAGGCCTTCACCGAGGCGGTGCGCCGGCGCTTCGACATCGTCGGGTTCGACCCCCGAGGTATCGGCGAGAGCACACCGATCCGCTGCGGTCTGCCGTCGTTCGATCCCAGCATCCCGGTATTCCCGGCGACCGAGGTCGACTACCGGCGGCTGGTCGACCGCAACCGCGCCCTGGCCCGCAGTTGTCGGCGCAGGACCGGCCCGCTGCTGATGCACGTCGGTGCGCCCGACACGGTTCGGGATATGGAGGCGATTCGGGCCGCCCTGCGCGACGGCAAGCTGAATTGGCTCGGCCTGTCGTACGGGACGCTCCTCGGGGCCGAATTCGCCGAGCGCTACCCGCGCCGCATCCGCACGATGGTGCTGGATGGCGCCCTCGACCGCGCGCTCTCCGAGCCGATCATGCTGGGCGCCGAGGCCAGGACCGCCGAGGATGTGTTCAACCGCTGGGCAGAGTGGTGCAACGGGACGGCAGAGTGTCCTCTAAATGGCCAGGATCCCGCCAGCGTCTTCGACCGGCTGGTCGCCGCCGCCAACCGCTCGCCGATCCCCGCCGCGAGCGTCGGTCGGGGCGTCTCCGGCGAGGAGATCCAAAACAATGCGGACGGTTATTTGCTGTTCACCCGGCCCAATGCTGTCTTCGGGGAAACAAGCTGGCTCACGCTCGGGCCCGCGATCGTCAAGGCGCTGGGCGGTGATGCTTCGGAGTTCGCCACGGGTGTGGCAGGTCCGCCCGACGACCCGCTTTACGCAGAGCAGGCCGTCGAGTGCCTGGACCTCCCCGCCCAGTCGCGCTCCTTCGCCGATCTGGCCGCCAGGGCGGCCTTCGCCCGCATCGTGGCGCCGCATCTGGGTGGCGGGGTGCAGACGGCGCGCGTGCTGTCCAAGTGCATCGGATGGCCGCGGCCACGCAAGGACCCCCGCCACTTCCTTGACATCGACGGTGCCCCGCCGGCGCTGATCGTCAACGCGACATACGATCCCTCCACCTCGTACGCCTGGGCGCTCAGCATGCAAGCCCAGTTCCCGCGCAGCGTGCTGCTCACCAGGGACGGCAACGGACACACCTCGTACCTCACCTCGCCTTGCGCCCAAACTGCGATCGACCGGTACTTGATCGACCGCGACCTACCCCGCCAGGGCACGGTCTGCGTCGACGAGAGCGCTGTTCCGAGCCGCGGTCGATGACCTAAGCGAGGGTCCGAGCCCAGGCCGCTCGCGCAAGGGGGATCAGGAGCAAGCTGCCGAGCTCGAGCAATCGCGGAGGACGCCGCCGCCCGATTGCTGAGCCCGGGGGTGGCGACGGCCGCGCGACTCGACTGCGCCCAGGGCATTTGTTTAGCCGCTTGACGCGCTACCTCACCCAGGGGCTAGTGCGCTATACAGGACGCCCGACTCGGCCCGAGCGCAGCTAGCGTCCTTGTGGGGACAACTGGTGCCCGGTCGGTGTGGGTTGCGGGAGACTCCGAGCGTGGGTTAGGGTCGAACCGTCGGTCTCTAGAGGGTGCGGGTAGGCGTCGCAGGGCCGCGAACCCTGGAAGGAGAGGATTTGAGTAAGCGGTGGGCGGTTGTGATCGGCGTGGCTGCGGCAGGCGTGCTCGTGCTCGCAACGCAGCTGACAACTGCGGCCCAGCAGCGGCCCCGGGAGCGCGAGATCAACCT
>Ga0081538_10000339_pt1 | contig 53160 bp, 51 predicted proteins | sample TabmetS5T2R1_FD_71022 | JGI IMG/M metagenome (GOLD analysis project Ga0081538, IMG submission 71022) | Tabebuia heterophylla rhizosphere microbial communities from the University of Puerto Rico - S5T2R1 | ecosystem: Host-associated > Plants > Roots > Rhizosphere ...
GAGGCCGTTGAGGTAGTCGTCGGGCATCTGCCCCCGGTAGGCGGCCTGCCAGGCCCGGACGACCAGCTGGCCCATGGCCGGGGCGTCGGCGATGGTGGCGGGTCGGACCGTGACCATGGCCTCAGCCTAGCTCGTCGGCTTGGCCCGGTCGCCAGGATTTCAGGACCGGACGGTCGCCGACGAGCTGGGGCCGCGCCTCGTTGGGCGACGGCGACGACGACCAGAATCACGAGGGGTTTGGACCGGTAGCCAGCTCGACCAGCGATGCGACGGTGCGGGACGTGGGCGAAGCATGCTGGCGTTCCCGCTCCGTCGTGTCCGTGCTGGTGAGGGCGCTGGGAGACGTTTCTCTACACCCTCAAGGCCGGCAGGACCACCTTGGTCCAGGTCCAGCCGCGCCGGGACGCTCACCGTCGAAGGGGCTATGGCTCGGTGTCGCCGGGTTCCTCGCCGTCCTTGGGCAGCTCCAGCCGGTCCTGCTCCAGGCGCCACCAGCCCGCCGAGTGCACCCCACCCCTACCACCCCGAAGGCCAGCATCCCCACCCCGGCGATCCACAGGATGTGCCAGAAGCCGGCGACCACACCAGTGAAGGCGGACGCCTGCGCGACCACGACCACGCCGATGCCGATCAAGCCGCTGTAGATCAGGTTGAGCTGCCGCCGCCATTCTTGTTCCTGCTGCGGGTCCTGCCGGAACCGGGCTCGGTCTTCGTTCACGGTCACCATCCTCTCAGCCGGGTGTCGAGGAGTTTGTACCGTCGCTCTGCCGCGCCGCTTCGCGCCTTGCCAATCCTCCGGCACCCACGAAACCGGTCGCTGACCTGCGCCTTTCCGGGCAGCGCGACCCAGCCGCAAGCGCCCACCCACCAAGCCGGTTCCTGGCCGAGCATGCGGAATGGCACCTGCCGTGCCCCGGCACGCCGATTCACCCCGTTGGGGTGAGGACAGGTCACCCCGCCCGGTGGAGCATGGCGGACCGGCAGCCAGTGTCCGTGGCGCCAGGTCGTCGGGATTGGGGGGAACACCGCACGAGCACGCTGCATCGACCACCGATCCACACCGGCAAGGAGGCCCGCATGCCTGTCCCGACCGAGAACCCAGGGGCCGCCATCGCGATCCGCCCCTTCCAGGTCAGCGTCCCCGACGAGGACCTTGCCGAGCTGCGCCGGCGCATCGATGCGACCAGGTGGCCCGAGCACGAGACGGTCGACGATGATTCGCAGGGCGTGCCGCTCGCGACCATGCAGGAGCTCGCCCGCTACTGGGCGACGGGCTACGACTGGCGCAAGGCCGAGGCGAAGCTGAACGCGCTGCCGCAGTTCACGACCGAGATCGACGGCCTCGACATCCACTTCATCCACGTCCGCTCGGAGCATGAGGACGCACTCCCGCTCATCGTCACGCACGGCTGGCCCGGCTCGATCATCGAGCAGCTGAAGATCATCGGGCCCCTCACCGACCCGACGTCGCACGGCGGCAGTGAGGCGGACGCGTTCGATGTGGTGATCCCCTCCCTGCCGGGTCACGGGTTCTCGGCCAAGCCGACCGCCACCGGCTGGGACCCGGTGCGCATCGCGCGCGCCTGGGTCGTGCTGATGAACCGCCTCGGCTACGCCGAGTTCGTGGCCCAGGGCGGCGACTGGGGTGCGGCCGTGACGCAGGCCATGGGCATGCAGGCGGCTCCGGGGCTGCTCGGCATCCACTCCAACATGCCCGGCACCGCCCCGGCAGAGGTGGTCAGGGGCTTCGAGACCGGCGAGGCGCCGCCGTCGGGTCTCTCAGACGAGGAGCGAACCGCGTACGAGCAGCTGAGCACCTTTTACGCCAAGCACGTGGCCTATGCGCTCATCATGGGGACGCGTCCGCAGACGCTGTACGGGCTGGCCGACTCGCCGGTCGATCTCGCGGCCTTCATGCTCGACCACGGCGACGGGACCGGTCAGCCCGGCCTGGTCAAGCGGGTCCTCGAGGGGACGCTCCAGAGTGACCTCACGCGGGACGACCTCCTCGACAACATCACGCTCTACTGGCTGACCAACACGGGGGTCTCCGCGGCTCGCCTCTATTGGGAGAACAAGGCGGACTTCTTCGATGCCAAGGCCATCACCATACCGTTCGCCATCAGCGTGTTCCCCGACGAGCTGTACCAGGCGCCGCGGAGCTGGGCCGAGCGCGCCTACCCGGACAACCTCATCCACTACAACCGGGTCGACCGAGGCGGCCACTTCGCGGCCTGGGAGCAGCCGCAGCTGTTCTCCGAGGAGATCCGCGCCGCCTTCCGGTCCCTGCGCTGACCCGGCCCAGGACTGCGGCACCACAGGAGGTTCCCCGTGACCGCGACAGCCGAATCGTCCCGGCGAACCGACGCCAAGCCGACGGTCGTGCTGGTGCATGGGGCCTTCGCCGATGGCTCCAGCTGGAGCGGCGTCATCGAGCGGCTCCAGCACCAGGGGTACGGCGTCGTCGCCCCGGCCATCCCGCTGCGCGGCCTGGCCGCCGATTCCGCCTACCTGGCCAGCGTGGTCAACCAGCTCGACGGTCCCGTCCTGCTGGTCGGCCACTCCTACGGCGGCGCACTCATCACCACCGCCGCCACCGATGCGCCCAACGTGGTCGGCCTGGTCTTCGTGGCGGCGTTCGCGCCGGACACCGGCGAGCGGCTCGGCGACGTCGCGGCCACCTCCAAGGACAGCCTCCTCGGGACGGCCCAGGTCCAGCGTGAGTATCCGACGGGAGCCGGCGGGGAGACGGCGCCCGAGTTCCTGGTCGATCCCGCGCGCTTTCGGGAGGTCTTCGCCGCCGACCTGCCGGCGGAGCAGGCCGCGGTGCTGGCCGCCACCCAGCGCCCCGTCGCCGCCGCGGCGTTCAGCGATGTGTCCGGACCACCGGCCTGGAAGTCCCTGCCATCGTGGGCGGTGGTCGCCACCGCCGACAAGGCCGCCGGCAGCGACCTCGTCCGTTCCATGGCCCAGCGCGCGGGTGCCGAGATCGTCGAGGTCGACGCCTCACACGTGGTCATGGTCTCCCAGCCGCAGGCGGTGACGGAGCTGATCCTGAAGGCGCTCCATGCGGTCCGTTGAGCCGATGCAACCTCCTCCCCAACCAGGAGACGGTGATGAGCACGAACACTCCGGGGACGAGCACGTCGTTCGGTACCTTGAAGCAGGTCGACGCCGGCGTGCTGAATGTTGGCTACGCCGAGGCGGGTCCTGCCGACGGCCCCGCGGTGCTGCTGCTGCACGGCTGGCCTTACGACATCCACAGCTACGTCGAGGTCGCGCCCTTGCTGGTGGCGGGGGGCTACCGGGTGGTCGTCCCGTACCTGCGCGGCTACGGCACGACGCGGTTCCTCTCGAGCGGAACCTTCCGGAACGGCCAGCAGTCGGCGCCCGCGGTCGACACCGTCGCCCTGATGGACGCCCTTGGGATCGAGCAGGCGATCCTTGGCGGCTTCGACTGGGGGGCGCGGACGGCCAACGTCGTCGCGGCGCTGTGGCCGGAGCGCTGCAAGGCCATGGTCTCGGTGAGCGGCTACCTGATCGGCAGCCCCGAGGCCAACAAGAGGCCGTTGCCGCCGACCGCCGAGCTCCAGTGGTGGTACCAGTACTATTTCGCCACCGAACGCGGCCGGGCCGGCTACGACAGCTACCGGCGTGATTTTGCCAGGCTCATCTGGCAGATCGCTTCACCGAGGTGGAGCTTCGATGACGCCACGCTCGATCGCAGCGCGGCATCGTTCGACAACCCGGATCACGTCGACATCGTCATCCACAACTACCGCTGGCGGCTGGGCCTGGCCGCAGGCGACCCGAGTCTCGACGATCTGGAACGGCGGCTCGCCGAGGCGCCGGTCATCACCGTGCCGACCGTCACCCTCGAAGGCGACGCCAACGGCGCGCCCCACTCGGATCCCGCCTCCTATGCTACGAAGTTCACCGGCAGGTACGCCCACCAACTCATCCCCGGCGGTGTCGGGCACAACCTGCCCCAGGAGGCCCCCCAAGCCTTCGCCGAGGCCGTCGTCGAGGTCGACAGCTACTGAAGGAGCGACAGATGGACCAGGAGACAACCCCATGGAGGACCGTCCTCAGGAGCGCCGACCGGCTGTTCCGCACCACGACGCACCCGGCGGCGGTTCGGCTGCCCGTTGAAGGTTCGCTGCCGTCGCTGGCCGGCGCGACCGGGTGGCTCAACTCGCCGCCACTGACGCCCGCCGGGCTGCGCGGCAGCGTGGTGCTGGTCGACTTCTGGACCTACACCTGCATCAACTGGCTGCGCACCCTGCCCTATCTGCGCGCCTGGGCCGACAAGTACCGCGATCACGGGCTGGTGGTGCTCGGGGTGCACACCCCGGAGTTCGACGTCGAGCACGACCTGGACAACGTCCGCCGCGCCGTCCAGGAGCTGGGGGTCGACTACCCGGTCGCGGTCGACAACGACTACGCCATCTGGACGGCGTTCGACAACCACTACTGGCCGGCGCTGTACGCCGTCGACGCCCACGGGCAGATCCGCCACCATCAGTTCGGTGAGGGCGGCTACCAGCAGTCCGAGATGATCCTGCAGCAGTTGCTGACCGAGGCCGGCGCCGAGGGGATCGGGCAGGACCTGGTCGCGGTGGATGCCCGTGGGGTGGAAGCCGCGGCCGACTGGGACAGCTTGTGGTCGCCGGAGAACTACCTCGGGTACGCGCGTACCGACAACTTCGCGTCTCCCGATGGGGCGGAGTTGGACACCCCGCAGGTGTATGCCGTCCCGGAACGGTTGCGCCTCAACCAGTGGGCCCTTGCCGGTGCCTGGACGGTCAAGCGGCAGGCCATCACGCTGAATGCCCCTGATGGGGGGATCGTCTACCGGTTCCACGCCCGCGACCTCCACCTGGTCATGGGGCCGGCCACGCCGGCCACACCCGCCCGGTTCCGGGTGCTGCTGGACGGGCAGCCGCCAGGTGCCGCCCACGGCACGGATGTCGACGAGGCGGGCGACGGCACGGCCACCCACCCCCGGCTGTACCAGCTGATCCGCCAGCCCGGCCCCATCACCGAGCGCACCTTCCAGATCACCTTCCTGGACCCCGGCGTCGAGGCCTACGCCTTCACCTTCGGCTAGGAGGGTTTGGCGAAACGAAAAGTGGTCCACGGCGAACCGGGCCGGAATGACACGTGCCAGGTCCCGGCACGCCGGCCGGCTCGCACGCCAGGAACACGTCGCCCCCTGGCCGGACCTCCGGCTTCGCGGTCACGACCTGCAGCCTATCCGCTGCGCGGCCGCGCGTGGCGGCGCGCGGCCGGTGGGACCGCTGGTCGCGGGCGGTGTGCGAGAATCGCGGGGTCATGGCGTACGACGTGGCCGTGGTCGGCGGAGGCGTGGTCGACGGCGCCCGCGGCTGGCTGCTGCAGACCACCCCGCCGCCGTGGACCGCCGGCCACACCCTGATGGACGCGGGCTGGTCCGCGCTCCCGGCCGCGGGGCCGCACGGCCCGGCCCCGACCGTCGTGGAGCTGGCCGGCCAGCCGGTCGACCCGGCCCGCTTCTCCGCTCCCGCGGTCCCGACCGGCCCGTCCGGCGGGCCGCGCGGGACCCCCGGGTAGGCGGCCGGCGTGCCCGGCGGCCGGGCAGGGCCCGAGGGGCCACCGCCAGAGGTCCTGGCGCGCTTCACCGCCGCCCGGGTGGCGCGGCTGGCCACCACCGGCGTGGACGGGCCACGGCTGGTGCCCGTCACCTTCGCCTGGCACCGGGACGCGGCCGTGTGGGCGGTGGACCGGGCCAAGCCGAAGCGGCACACCCGCCTGCGCCGCCTCGACGACCTCGCCGCCGACCCGCGGGTCGCGCTGCTCGCCGACCACTACGCCGAGAACTGGGCCGAGCTGTGGTGGGTGGAGCTGCAGGGGACGGCGTCGACCCTGGAGGGCGAGGCGGCCGCCGCCGCGCTCGACGCGCTGGCCAGCCGGTATCCCACCTACCGCGACCAGCGGCCGCCGGGCCCGGTGGTCGCCGTGGCCCCGCGCCGCTGGGCCTGGTGGTCGGCGACCTGAACCGGTCGAACCACGCGAATGGCCGGAGCCAGGGGTTTACGCGCACCGACGCGGGAGATGCTTGGCAGGTAGGCAACCGACAAGTCCCCCGCCCTGTCCCCGCGGGCCGGCCACCCACGTAGGAGGTCGCCATGTCGTCCGCGGTCGTCGCGTTGGAGGTCCGTCCGGAGGACGAGATCGCCGTACGGCGCGTCGAAGAGTGGTTCCGGGACTACGCCAAGAGCCGCGACCCGGCGCTGCGGGAACGCATCATCCTGGCGTACCTCGGCCTTGCCGACCGGCTGGCCGAGCGCTATCGCGGCAACCGGGCCGTCGCCCTCGAAGACCTGCGCCAGGTCGCCCGTCTCGGGCTGGTGAAAGCGGTCGACCGCTACCAGCCGGAGCGTTCCAACCCGTTCATCCCCTACGCGGTCGCCACCGTCGTCGGCGAGCTCAAGCGCCACCTGCGCGACGCGAGCTGGCGGCTGCGGGTGCCGCGTGGCACCAAGGACCTGGCCCTGCGACTCTGCCGGGCGATCGACGAGCTGCCCCAGCAGCTCGGCCACTCCCCCACGGTGCAGGAGCTCGCCAGGCACCTCGCCGCCAGCGAGGAGGAGGTCCTCGAGGCGATCGAGGTCGCCCAGACCCGCACGCCGCCGTCCCTCGACCAGCCGGCCGGGGAGGACGGCGACGCCGTGCTCGGCGACTTCGTGGTCGACAAGGGCCATCACGAGGAGCTCGAGGACCTGCTGGTCCTGCCCGAGCTGATCGCCAGGCTGCCCGAGCGGGAACGGAGGATCGTCCTGCTCCGGTACGTCGAGGAGCTCACCCAGGACGAGATCGCCGCCCGCATGCAGATGTCGCAGATGCACGTCTCGCGGCTGCTGCGCCGCGCGATCCAGCGCCTGCGCCGCCAGCTCGTGGAGGCGTGACCTGCGCCGCAACGGACCGGTTTGGCAGCGGCCGGGCGGGGCAAGGCCGACGTGAGGGCCCAGACCCCGCCCTCCGGCGCCTCGAGGGTGCCCGCGCCGGGCGCCTTCGAGGCCGCCGTCAGCGGCCCGGACCCCGGAAGGACGACCTGAGATGGCCACCTTCGTCCTGGTTCCCGGCGCCTGGCTCGGCGCCTGGGCCTGGGAGCCCACCGCCGTGCGGCTCCGGGAGCGCGGCCACGACGTCCACCCGGTGACCCTCACCGGCCTCGGCGAGCGCGCCGACCTGGCCGGTCCCGACGTCGACCTCGAGACCCACGTCGCCGACGTGGTCGACCTGGTCCGCGACCGTGACCTCCACGACGTGGTGCTCCTCGGGCACAGCTACGCCGGCATCGTGGTGACCGGCGCCGCCGACCGCATCCCGGAGCGGCTCGCCAAGGTCGTGTACCTGGAGAGCGGGCCGGTCCCCGACGGGGTCGCCTACCTCGACATGGAGGAACCGGCCGCCAAGGAGCGGGACGAGCGCCAGGTGGCCGAGACCGGCGACGGCTGGCGGCTGGCGATGCCGTCCTGGGAGGAGCTGGAGCGCGTCAACGGGGCCAGCCTGGAGGGCCTCGGCGAGGCCGAGCGGACCTGGATCCGCGACCATGCCACCGACCAGCCGTTCGGCACCTACACCCAGCCGCTGCGGCTGCGCGGTGCCCAGGCCGAGCCGCTGCCGAAGGTGCTCATCTCCTCGAGCTTCCCGCTCGACCAGGTGCGCGAGCTGATCAAGGCCGGGCACCCCTGGTTCGCGCCGCTCGCCGGCCCGGAGTGGCAGCTGCTGGAGCTGCGCACCGGCCACTGGCCGCTGGCCTCCCGGCCCGGCGACCTCGCCGACCTGCTGGACGAGCAGGTGGCCTAGAGCGTTCCCCCCAAGCCCGCCGGCCGTTCACCTGGATGCCAACCAGGACCGGTAGAACGCCGCAGAACCGAGACGAAGGGGGTTCGCATGCCGGCCGGTCGTTGGTCGTGGCTGCTGCGGACGCTCGGGCTGGTGCTGGCCCGCCGTTCCCTCCGTCGCTACCTGGACGCCGACGGGCCGCAGGTCGTCGCGGCGCTGGCGGCCGTCGTCAGCGGGCGGCCCCGCCAGTCGAGCCGGTAGCCGCGAGGGCGCCCTCGCCGCCTCCGGCGTGTAGCTTCGTCGCATGGCGGCACCCATCGAGGACTACGCGCTGATCGGCGACACCCACACCGCGGGGCTGGTGAGCCGCGAGGGGTCGATCGACTGGCTCTGCCTGCCCCGGTTCGACTCGCCGGCCTGCTTCGCCGCGCTGCTCGGCGACGCCGGCAACGGCCGCTGGCTGCTGGCGCCCGCGGGGCCGGTCCACGAGGTGCGGCGCCGCTACCAGGGCGACACGCTGGTGCTCGAGACCGAGCACCGCACCGACGAGGGCACGGTCCGGGTGGTGGACTGCATGCCGCCGCGCCAGCACGACCCGGACGTGGCCAGGGTGGTGGAAGGGGTCCGCGGGCGCGTGCGGATGCGCATGGAGCTGACCATCCGCTTCGACTACGGCTCGATCGTGCCCTGGGTGCGGCACGTCGGCGAGGCGCTGCACGCGATCGCCGGGCCGGACTCGGTGTGGCTGCGCACCCCGGTCCCGGTGCACGGCGAGAACTGGTCCACGGTGGCCGACTTCACCGTCGCCGAGGGCGAGCGGGTGCCGTTCATGCTCACCTGGCACGCCTCCCACATGCGGGCCCCGCGCCGCATCGACCCGGTCCAGGCGGTCGACGACAGCCAGGCATGGTGGGGCAGGTGGGCGAGCCGGATCGCCTACCAGGGCGGCTGGCAGGACGCGGTGATCCGCTCGCTGCTCACCCTCAAGGCCCTCACCTACGCGCCCACCGGCGGCATCGTGGCCGCCCCCACCACCTCCCTGCCGGAGGCGATCGGCGGGGTGCGCAACTGGGACTACCGCTACTGCTGGCTGCGGGACTCGACCTTCACCCTGTACGCGCTGATGCTGGCCGGGCTGGCCGAGGAGGCCAGGGCCTGGCGGGAATGGCTGCTGCGGGCCGTCGCCGGCCAACCCAGGCAGATGCAGATCCTCTACGGGGTGGTTGGCGACCGGCGCATCACCGAGCAGGAGCTGGACTGGCTGCCCGGCTACCAGGGCTCCCGTCCGGTCCGCATCGGCAACGCCGCGGTCGACCAGTTCCAGCTGGACGTGTACGGCGAGGTCATGGACACCCTCCACCTCGGCCGCCGGATCGGCCTGGAGTCCGACGAGGCGGCCTGGGACCTGCAGCGGGCGCTGATGGAGTTCCTCGAGGACCACTGGCGCGACCCCGACGAGGGCATCTGGGAGATCCGCGGGCCGCGGCGGCACTTCACCCACTCCAAGGTGATGGCGTGGGTGGCGCTCGACCGGGCGGTCAAGGCGGTGGAGCTGGCCGGGCTGGAGGGGCCGGTGGACCGCTGGCGGGCGCTGCGGCGCGAGGTCCACGACGAGGTCTGCCGCGAGGGCTTCGACGCCGAGCGCGACAGTTTCGTGCAGTTCTACGGCGGCAGGCAGCTCGACGCCAGCCTGCTGCTGATCCCGCTGGTGGGGTTCCTGCCAGCGACCGACCCGCGGGTCAAGGGGACGGTGGCGGCGGTCCAGCGCGAGCTGATGGCCGACGGGCTGGTGCACCGCTACGCCCGGGAGGGGTCGCCGCAGGTCGACGGCCTGCCCCCTGGCGAGGGGACGTTCCTGGCCTGCACCTTCTGGCTGGCCGACAACCTCACGCTGATGGGTCGCCACGACGAGGCGGGCGCGATCTTCGAGCGGCTGCTGGAGCTCCGCAACGACGTCGGGCTGCTCGCCGAGGAGTACGACCCGTCCACCGGGCGGCAGCTCGGCAACTTCCCGCAGGCGTTCTCGCACGTGGCGCTCGTCAACACCGCCCGCATCCTGTCGGCCCTGCCGGGGCCGGACTGGGCGCGCTACCGGGGGTGAGGTCGTCGTGGCCGAGACGATCCGCATCACGCCAGAGGTGGAGATCCCCGTGGCCGAGCTCGAGTTCCGCGCCAGCCGCGCCTCGGGCCCTGGCGGGCAGGGGGTGAACACCACCGACTCCCGGGTCGAGCTCCGCTTCGACCTGGCCGGGTCGCCGTCGCTGCCGCCGGCCGCCAAGGCCCGCGCGCTGCGCCGGCTCGGGTCGCGGGTCGACTCCAGCGGCACCCTGAGGGTGGTCGCGCAGGCCCAGCGCAGCCAGCTCGCCAACCGCAGGGCGGCGACCGAGCGCTTCGCCGAGCTGCTCGCCGCCGCGCTCGCCACGCCCAAGGCGCGCCGGCCGACGAGGCCCGGCAGGGCGGCCGAGGCCCGCCGCCTGGAGGCCAAACGCCGCCGCGCCGCCACCAAGTCGCTGCGCCGCCCGCCGCCCCCCACGGGCGAGGGCTAAGCGAGTGACCAGCGGTTCCGTCCGTACTGGGATGGGCAGGGACTGGGCGAGAGATAGCCTCGCGGGTCGCCTTCAACGACGAACCGATCGCGCTGCGGCATTCGGCGGAGCGCTGCAACTCACGCGGACCATGGCCAGGGCTTCTGCCAAACGAGCCTGGTCTCAGCGGGTCGGGAGCTGGCGCCGCACGGACGGCCACCTGGTCCCGCACGATACATTGTGCTGGAGGTGGCCGGGAGGCAGGCGGAGCGGTGAAGGTCGCGATCATCGGAACGGGCCGGATGGGCCGGGGCTTCGCCACCGCGCTCGCCCCCAAGCACCAGGTGACCGTGGGCTCCCGGGACCCCAACCGGGCCCGCAAGGTGGCGACGGCGACCGGAGCGGCCCGCGGCGCGACCTACGCCGAGGCCGCCGCCGAGGCCGAGGTCGTGATCCTGACGGTGCCCTGGCCTGCCATCGACGACACGCTGGGCCAGCTCGGTGAGCTGAACCAGACGGTGGTCGTCGACATCTCGTTTCCCTACAGGAAGAGCGAGCGGGAGGCGCTCCTTGAGAAGGGCAGCTCGACCGCCGAGCAGATCCAAAAGCGGCTGCCCCACGCCCGGGTGGTCAAGGGCTGGAACCACGTCCACGCCCAACACCTGACGGCCCCGGAGGTGGACGGGATCGCCGCCTCGGTCCTGATCACCGGCGATGACCCGGAGGCCAAGCAGATCGTGTCCACGCTGGCCACCGACATGGGGTTCCACCCCGTCGACGTCGGGCCCCTGAAGGCCACCCGCGAGCTTGAGCGGTTGGTGGGCATGATGCTGTTCGTGCGGCTGGGTCCGCTGCGAGTCCTGTCGCCGAGCTGAGCCGATCCTGTGCGCGAAGCCGGGAGCATCGAAACGCCAATCCCCTGCGGTTACGGACAGAACGTCAGGTGGGCTGCTTAGCCTGCCGCGGCCGAACCGGCCTCGCCGATTACCGACATCGGCGCAGGATCGGCATGGACGCGCTGTTTCTGGACCTCATCTGTTTGGAGGGGAACGGCCGTATCTGGTAGGACACACCCCGTCGCGGAATCGGAGGGGTGGCATGGCGGCGAACATGGTCGGGACCGACGACGCGCACGCCCCCGCCGGCGACCCCCACCGCGCGGTCGCCGAGCACCTGCCCGACGCCGCCGTGGTCCTCTTCGACCTGGACCTGCGCATCCAGCTGACCACCGGAGCCCGTGCCGGCCTGGACGCCAGCGACGTCACCGTGGACCTGCACGGCCACCGGCTGGACCCGGTGGTGGAGACCGTGCTGTTCCGCGTCGCCCAGCAGGCCGTCCCCAACGTCGAGCAGCACGCCAACGCGCGGCGGCTGCGGGTCGCGCTCCACCGCGACGGGCCGCAGGTCATCCTGGCCGTCGAGGACGACGGCAGCGGCTTCGACCCCCTCCACACCGAGACGGTCACCGACGCCCACGGCTTCGGGCTGAGCTGCATGCGCGAGCGCCTCCAGGCCGTCGGCGGCCAGCTCACGCTGCGGAGCGCGCCCGGCGCAGGTACCTGCGCCGAGGCCCGGGCGCCGTCGCACGCGCCGCCATGAGGCGCATCCAGGTGCTCATCGTCGACGACCACCTGACGGTCAGGGAGGCCCTGGCCGACCTGCTCGACCTGCTCGGCTTCGAGGTGGTCGGCGCCGCCGGCGACGGTGTCGACGGCGTGGCCATGGCCAAGGACCTGGAGCCCGACCTGGTGCTGATGGACCTGTCGATGCCGGTCCTGAACGGCCTCGACGCGACCCGGCTGCTGCGCGAGGACATGCCGGGCACGCCGGTGGTGGTGTTCAGCGCCTTCGACGGCGACGAGCTGAAGCGCCATGCGCTGGCCGCGGGGGCGGTCGCCTACCTGGCCAAGGACTGCACCACCGAGCGGCTGCGGGCCACCCTCCACGGCGCCGTCACCCTCGCCGCCGGCCGCCACGGCCGCCGTTAGGGGGTGTAACGGTCGAGGGCGTTCGTGGACTAGTGCGCATGGCTGCTCGTCCTCCCTGCTGACTGCTGGTCCGGCGGGCGCTCGGCGGCGCCGTGGCGGCGCTGCTGGCGGTCGCGCTGCTCGACGAGCTCGTCTTCGGCGCCCGCGAGGCCGCCTGGCCGCTGGTCCGCGACCAGCTGTCGCTGTCCTACGCCCAGGTCGGGCTGCTGCTGTCGGTCCCCAGCGTCGCCTCGCTGGCCGTCGAGCCCGTCCTGGGGGTCGTCGCGGCCACCTGGCGGCGGCGCGCGCTCGTGCTCGCCGGAGGGGGCGCCTTCGCCGGCGCCCTGGCGCTGGCGGCGGGGGCCCGCTCGGCGTGGCTGCTGCTGGCCGCCTCCGCCGCCGCCGGCCTCGGCTGGCGCGCGCTGTTCCTGGCCTGCGCGGCGCTCGCCCTCGCGCTGGTGGGGCTCACCGTTGGTGCCCCGGGCACGCAGGGTGACGGCGACCGCCCGCGGGTCCGCGGGGCGCTGGGCCTGCTGGTCCACCGGGAGGTGTTCGGTTGGCTGCTGCTGGTGGAGCTGGCCGACCTGCTGCTCGACGTCCTCCTGGCCTTCGTGGCGCTCGACTTCGTCGACGAGGTGGGCACCACGGCCTCCACCGGTGGCCTCGCCGTCGCCGCCTGGACCGGCGCCGGCCTGGCCGGCGCCGCCGCCATGGTCCCGCTGCTTGGGCGCGTGGACGGCCTGGCGTACCTGCGCGCCAGCGCCGCGGCGGCCGGGCTGGTGTTCGTCGGCTTCCTGGTGGTGCCCGGGGCGGGCGCCAAGCTGGTGCTGCTCGCGGTGGTCGCGGTCCTCAACGCCGGCTGGTACCCGGTCCTGCAGGCCCGCCTGGACGGCGCGCTCGGTCCGGCCAGCGGCCTGGCGCTGACGGTCGGCGCGCTGTTCCCGCTCAACGCGCTGCTCCCGCTGGTGGTCGCCGGCGTCGCGGGGCGCTGGGGCCTCACCGCGGCGCTGTGGCCGCTGCTGGCGGCGCCGCTGGCGCTGCTCACCCTCGTCCCCGGGCGCAGCCAGCGGCGGCATCCGTGACTCCTCAGGGTCGCTCGGTGGGGTGAAGCTCCGTCCCCGGCGGAGGGATATCGGCGGCGTGGACCGCCGGCTGCCGTGTCAGGCGCCGGCCAGCTCGACCCGGACCTCGGGGGCGTCCGCCGGCGGGCCGATGGAGAGGTCGGCGATGCGGCCGGCGCGGCACAGGTCCTCGGCGACCTCGGTGAGGGCGGCCAGGCGCTCCGGGGTGTCGGAGACCGCCACGACGGCGGCCTCGGTCCGCAGCGACCGCTTGGCGAGCGTCTTGGCGCGGCGGACCTCGGCCAGCGTGGCCGCGGCGACCTCGAGGGCGAGCGGGCTGGGCCGTTCGACGCCGGCGGTCGCGCGCAGCGGGCCGCCCTCCGGCCAGGCGGCACGGTGGACCGAGCCCGGCCGCCACCAGGACCAGACCTCCTCGGTGACGAACGGCAGCGCCGGGGCGAACAGCAGCAGCAGCGTCCGCAGGGCCAGCCGCAGCGCGGCCACCGCCGACGCCTGCCCTGCCTGGCCGGCCTCCCCGTAGGCGCGCCCCTTGACCAGCTCCAGGTAGTCGTCGCAGAAGGTCCAGAAGAACGCCTCGGTGGCCTCGAGGGCGCGCGCCGGCTCGTAGGCCTCGAAGGCGAGCGTGGCCTCGTCGACCACCCCGGCGAGGGCCGCCAGCATGGCGCGGTCCAGCGGCTCGGTGACCTCGGCCGCCTCGGCGCGACCCGAGCCCGTCCCTGCGGCGCGGAAGCCGAGCACGAACCGGGAGGCGTGCAACAGCTTGGTCGCGAGGCGGCGGCCGACGCGCAGCTGGCCCTCGTCGAAGGCGGTGTCCACCCCCGCGCGCTTGCCCGCCGCCCACCAGCGCAGCGCGTCGGCGCCGAAGCGCTCCAGCGCGTCGTCGGGGGTCAGCACGTTCCCGCGGGACTTGGCCATCTTGCGGCGGCTGGGGTCCACCACCCAGCCGGAGATGACCGCGTGCGCCCACGGCAGGGTGTCGTGCTCCACGTGGGCGCGGGCGACCGAGTAGAACAGCCAGGTGCGGATGATGTCGTGGCCCTGGGGCCGCAGGTCCATCGGGAACACGCGGGCGAACAGGTCCTGGTCGTCCTCCCAGCCGCCGGCGATCTCGGGGGTCAGGGCCGAGGTCGCCCAGGTGTCCATCACGTCGGGGGCGCCGATGAAGCCGCCCGGCTGCCCCCGCTGGCCGGCGGCGTAGCCGAAGGGCACGTCCGTCGAAGGGTCGACCGGCAGCCGCGCCTCGTCGGGCACCAGCGGGTGGTCGTGGTCCACGGCGCCGTCGGCCCCGACGGGGAACCACAGCGGGAACGGCACGCCGAAGAACCGCTGCCGGCTGATGCACCAGTCGGAGGCGAGCCCCTCCACCCACGTCTGGAAGCGCGAGCGCATGAACGCCGGGTGCCAGGACAGCTCGGCGCCCCTGGCCTGCAGCGCCTCCTTGAGGTCGAGGGTGCGGACGAACCACTGGCGGCTGCTGAGGATCTCGACCGGCTGGGCGCCGTGCTCGTAGAACTTGACCGTCTGGGTGACCCTGGCGGGCGGCGCCGCGAGGGCGCCGGCGCGCCGGAGCATCGCGGCGGCCCGCTCCCGCGCCCGCGCCACCGGCAGGCCGGCCAGCTCGTCGTGGGCGCGCTGGGCGGCCGCCGGATCGTCGGCCTCGAACCCCTCGGCGCCCCAGCGGACGGCCCGGATGGTGCCGTCGCGCCCGAGCACCGGGCGCATCTCCAGGCCCAGCTCCCGCCACCAGACCAGGTCGGTGGGGTCGCCGAAGGTGCACAGCATGGCGACGCCGGTGCCCTTGTCAGGGTCGGCGAGCCGGTGGGTGAGCAGCGGCACCCTGGCCCCGAACAGCGGCGTGCGGACCGTCCGGCCCACCAGCTTGCGGAAGCGGTCGTCGTCGGGGTGGGCGACCAGGGCGACGCAGGCCGGCAGCAGCTCCGGCCGGGTGGTGTCGACCTCCAGGGCGTCGCCGTCGTCGACCGCGAACCGCACCCGGTAGGACGTCCCCTCCACCCGGCGGTCCTCCAGCTCGGCCTGCGCCACCGCGGTGTGGAAGTCGACCTCCCACAGCGTCGGCGCCTCCGCCTGGTAGGCCAGGCCCTTGGCGAGCAGGCGCAGGAAGGCGCGCTGGGACGCCCTGCGGGCCCGCTCCCCGATCGTCTCGTAGGTGAGCGACCAGTCCACCGACAGGCCGAGCCGGCGGAACAGCGCCTCGAAGGCCTGCTCGTCCTCCATGGTGAGCTGGCTGCAGAGCTCGACGAAGTTGGGCCGGGAGACCGCGATCGGCTGCCTGCTCGGCCACTCCGGCGGCTCGAAGGCCGGCTTGTACGGCAGCGACGGGTCGCAGCGGACGCCGAAGTGGCGCTGCACCCGCCGTTCGGTCGGCAGCCCGTTGTCGTCCCAGCCCATCGGGTAGAAGACCGCCCGGCCGCGCATCCGCTGGAAGCGGGCGACCACGTCGGTCTGGGTGTAGGAGAAGACGTGCCCGAGGTGCAGCGAGCCGCTGACCGTCGGCGGCGGGGTGTCGATGGAGAACACCTCGACCCGGGACCGGGAGCGGTCGAAGCGGTACACGCCGCTGCGCGCCCAGCGCTGGGCCCACTTGCGCTCGAGCCCGTCCAGGGTCGGCTTGGTCGGCGGCTTCGGCTGCATGGGGCGCTACGATACCCCGCTGCTCACTCCAGGAGCAGGCCCATGACGACGGCGTCCCAGCGCTCGCCGGAGCGGCGGCGGTAGTGGCGGCGGAGCAGGCCCTCGCGCTGGAAGCCGAAGCGTTCGTAGAGGGCGATGGCGGCCCGGTTGTGGGGCCAGACCTGCAGGGAGATCTTGTGGGCGCCGGCCTGCCTGGCCCAGGCGACGCCGGCGCGCAGCAGGGCGCTGCCGACCCCCCGCCCGCGCCAGCCGGCGGCCACCAGCATGCCGAGGTCGGCCACGCCGTAGCGGGCGAGGACCAGCCCGAGGTGCCCGACCAGCTGGCCGCCGGCGTCGGCGACGAACACGCCGGTGTCGTCGCGCTGGATGTCCCCGGCGTACCGCTGGCGGCGGTGCTCGCGGTCGACCGGCGCCTCGGTGCCGATCCAGCGGCCCTCCTCGGCGACGGCGACGGTGAGGTCGACCATGGCGTCGAGGTCGTCCTCACGCGCCGCGCGAACGGTCACCCCGGCGGTCACCCGGTGGCCGGCAGGCCGTCGAGGGCCTGGGCGAGGTCGGCGACCAGGTCGTCGGGGTGCTCGATCCCGACCGACAGGCGGACCAGGTCGGCGGGGACCTCGGCGTCGGTGCCCGCGACGCTGGCGTGGGTCATCTCGCCGGGCAGCTCGATCAGGCTCTCGACCCCGCCGAGGCTCTCGGCCAGGGTGAACACCCTGGTCGCGGCCACCAGCCGCCTGGCGGCGTCGACGCCGCCGGCCGGGCGGAACGCCACCATGCCGCCGAAGCCGCTCATCTGCCGGGCGGCCAGCTCGTGGCCCGGGTCGGACGGCAGGCCGGGGTAGCGGACCTCGGCGACCTCGGGCCGGCCGGCCAGGAAGGCCGCCACCCGCATGGCGTTGTGGCAGTGGCTGCGCATCCGCAGCGCGAGCGTCTTGACGCCGCGCAGGATGAGCCAGCAGTCCATGGGTCCCGGTACCGCGCCGACGGCGTTCTGCAGGAACCTGGCGCGCTCGTACAGCTCCGGCGCCCTGGTGACCAGCGCGCCGCCGACCACGTCGGAGTGGCCGCCCAGGTACTTGGTGGACGAGTGGACGACCACGTCGGCGCCGAGGTCGAGGGGGCGTTGCAGGAACGGCGTGGCGAAGGTGTTGTCGACCGCGCACAGGGCGCCGCCGGCGTGGGCCAGCTCGGCGGCGCCGGCGACGTCGACCACATCGAGCAGCGGGTTGGTCGGCGTCTCGACCCAGACCAGCCGGGTCTCGGCCCGCACGGCCTGCTTGATGGCGTCCAGGCTGGTCATGTCCACCACGCTGAGCTGCAGGCCCCAGCCGGCGAACACGCGCGCCGCGACGCGGTGGGTGCCGCCGTACACGTCGGCCGACAGCACCAGGTGGTCGCCGGGGGCCAGCAGCTGCAGCACCGTCGAGGTGGCGGCCATGCCGGAGGCGAAGCAGAGCGCGCCGCCGGGCCCGCCGGGGGCGACGCCCTCCAGCGACGCCAGGCAGGCCTCCAGGCCGGAGCGGGTCGGGTTGGCGGTGCGGGCGTACTCGTAGCCCTGGTGCCGCCCCACCGCCTCCTGGGCGAACGTCGAGGTCTGGTAGATGGGCGGGACCACCGCCCCGGTGGCCGGGTCGGGCTCCGACCCGACGTGCACCGCCCTGGTCTCGAAGTCCATCTCCTCGAAGCTCAACGCCGTCACCTCGCTGTCGGCTCACCGTCGGCCGCCAGCATAGGCAATCCCGCCCCACCCGGCCCGCCACCCCGGCCGGGCGGCGCCTCAGGGCTGGGCGACGACCTCGGCCAGGATCGAGCGGACGGTGCGCTCGGTGTAGTCCTCGGGGGACCAGCCGCGTTTGCCGACCCGGCTTCATGGCCACCCTCGCGCTGCCGCTGGCGTCGGGCGCCACGGTGGTGACCATGCCCGACCGCCGGTCGGGCACCGCGCCCGGCTCGGTCGGGCGCGTCATGCCCAACACCGAGCTTCGGGTGGTCGACCCCGAGACCGGCCGGGACCTCGACGCCGGCGAGCCGGGCGAGCTGTGGGTCAGGGGGCCGCAGGTGATGGCCGGCCACCTGGGCCGTCCCGGCGCCACCGCCGAGGTCGTCGACGCCGGCGGCTGGCTGCACACCGGCGACCTCGGCCGGGTCCCGGCGGGGTGCTAGCCTCGGCCCATGGCGGATCCCCCCGTCCCCAGGCGCCTGCGGTGGGCGGTGCAGCTGCTGGAGGTCGCTCCCGACGACGAGATCCTGGAGATCGGCCCCGGCCCCGGCGTCTCGGCGTCGCTCGTCTGCGGGCGGCTGACCACCGGGCGGATCACCGCCATCGAGCGGTCCGCCACCGCGGTCCAGCGCGCGACCAGGCGCAACGCCGACCACGTCGCCTCGGGGAGGGCCGTCTTCCACCAGCTCGACCTGGCGGACGCCGACCTGGCCAGGAGGACGCTCGCCGGCCAGCGCTTCGACAAGGCCTTCGCGGTCAACGTCAACCTGTTCTGGGTCCGGCCGGCCGACGCCGAGCTGCGGCTCGTCGGGGACCTGCTGCGGCCCGGCGGTGCCCTGCACCTGGTCTACGAGACGCCCGGCGAGGACCAGGCGAGCCGGGTCGTCGACGTCGTCACCAGGGCCCTGGCGGGCAACGGCTTCGCCACCGCGGTCACCACCGCGGGCTCGCCGTCGCTGCTCTGCGTCACCGGCAGGCCCTCCGGCGGCGCCTAGCGGTGGCGGTCGCGGGTGGCCAGGTGGTCCAGGATGTCCGAGCGGGTCATCACGCCGATGGCGCGGCCGTGGTCGGTGACCAGCACGGCGGTCGAGCGGCCCTTGGACAGCAGCTCGAAGGCGGCCTCGACCTGCTCGTGCTGCTCCACGGTGGGGAACGGCGGGTCCATCACGTCGACGACCCGCGCGTCGAGCACCTCCGGCTTGCGGAACAGCCGCTCCAGCAGCGAGCCCTCCTGCACCGAGCCCACCACGCTCGACAGGTCGCTCGGGTCGTCGCCGGAGACCACCGGGAGCTGGCTCACCGACCAGCCGTGCAGCAGGTCGATCGCCTCCTTGACCGGCTGGTGGGAGGCGACCGTCAGCAGCGGCGGGGTGTCATGGTGGGCCTTGCCGCCCAGCACGTCGACCACGGTGCCGGTCCCGCGGCGCGGCAGGAAGCCGTGGTCGCGCATCCAGTCGTCGTTGTACACCTTGGACAGGTAGCCGCGGCCGGAGTCGGGCAGCAGCGCCACGATGGTGGCGTCGCGGCCGTAGTCCCCGGCGACCGCGAGCGCGGCGACCATCGCCATCCCGCAGGAGCCGCCCACCAGCAGGCCCTCCTCGCGCGCCAGCCGCCTGGTCATCAGGAACGCGTCACGGTCGCTGACGGTCACGTAGCGGTCGACCACCGAGCGGTCGAAGGTCTCCGGCCAGAAGTCCTCCCCCACGCCCTCCACCAGGTAGGGGTGGACGTCCTCGGTGGTGTAGATCGAGCCCTCCGGGTCGGCACCGACCACCGTCACGCCGGGCTTGCGCTCCTTCAGGTAGCGGCCGGCGCCGCTGATGGTGCCGCCGGTGCCGATGCCGGCCACCAGCACGTCGACGGCGCCGTCGGTCTGGCGCCACAGCTCCGGGCCGGTGCTGCGGTAGTGGGCCTCGGGGTTGGCGGGATTCCGGTACTGGTTGGGCTGGTAGGCGCCGGGGATCTCGGCGGTGAGCCGGTTGGCCACCGAGTAGTAGGACTCCGGGGAGTCGGGCGGGACCGCGGTGGGCGCGATGACGACCTCGGCGCCGTAGCCGCGGAGCAGGGCGATCTTCTCCTGGCTCATCTTGTCCGGCATCACGAACACGCAGCGGTAGCCCTTGAGGGCGGCGACGATGGCCAGCCCGGCCCCGGTGTTGCCGCTGGTCGGCTCCACGATGGTGCCGCCCGGCTTGAGCAGGCCGTCCCGCTCGGCGCCTTCGACCATGGCCAGCCCGATGCGGTCCTTCACCGAGCCGCCGGGGTTGAGGTACTCGATCTTGGCCAGCAGGGTGGGCGCGAGGCCCTTCCCGAGCCGGGACAGCCGTACCAGCGGGGTGTCCCCGACCACGTCCAGGATCGATTCGTACACCTGCATACGGGCAAGCATACCGCCGGGCGGCCCACTCCCCCGGTGGTGGGCCGGCCGCTGGTGGCGCCGGTCGGGGCCCTGCTCAGGCCTCGTCGCCGGCGGCCCGTCGGACCCCCTGGTGCGCCTGGAGGCAGCCGTTGATGAACTCGAGGAGGTCGAGCTCCCCTTGGAACGTCTCGCTGCGGCGGCAGGCCACGTGCTCGACCAGGCCGCTGAAGCGTCGCCGTCCGTCGTCCTCCTCACCGGCTGCCGGTGTCCAGACGCGCACCAGGAAGGTCTGCATACCGCGCATGGTCCGCCAGGGTTCTTAGGGTTGTCTTAAGGTGCGCTGAAAGCGGCGTCCTGGGGCGACGGCCGCGGGCGGCCGGCCGAGGGGAACGGCGCGGCCTCCACCCCGAGCTCGCCCATCTGCTCGCCGTAGATCCGGTAGCGCCGGCGGGCCTCGCCGTGGCGGCCCGCCGCGGCCAGCGTCGCCACCAGCCCGAGGTGTGCCTCCTCGTCGTAGGCGTCGCGCTCCAGCACCCGCAGGTGGTAGCGGACGGCCAGGTCGTGCTCGCCGGCCTTGGCGGCCGACCGGGCGAGCGTCCTGGCGACCGCCAGGTAGACCGCCCTCGCCTCCTCGCGGAGCGTCACCGCCCAGTCCTCGTAGGGGTCGTCCTCCAGGAAGTCGCCGGTGAAGGCGGCCTCGGCGGCCGCCAGCAGGGAGAGCGCCTCGGCCTGCGCACCCCTGGCGAAGCGCGCCAGCCCGGCCGCGGCGGCGGCCAGGAACTCCTCCACGTCGACCGGCAGCTGGGCCAGGCCGACGACGTGCTTGTCGGCCTGGACGTACCGGTCGGAGGGGTGGCGCCGCTCGGGGTCGAGCACGGTGCGGACCGTCGAGAGGGCGACCGAGAGCCGGTTGGAGAGCCGGGCCGGGTCCTCGTCGGGCCACAGCGCCTCCATCAGGGCCTCCCGCGCCACCGCGCGTCCCCGCCGCGCGACCAGCACCTTGAGCAGGTCGCGGGCCTTGCGGGACTGCCACTCCTCCGCCGGCACCGGCTCGCCGGCGCGCAGCACCCGGAAGCCGCCGAGCGCCTGGATGCGCACCGGGTCGCGCGGCGGGGTGGCGACCGCGCGCAGCAGCCCGGCCGCCACCTCGGCGCCGACCCGCACGCCGAGCGCGCGCAGGCGCCGCTCGGCCTCCTCGGTGGCGGAGGTTCCCGCCGACCCCCCCGGCTGCACCCCGCCGCCGGCGGCGAGGCGGGCCTGGGCGAGCGCGTTGCGTGCCTCGCCGAGGCGGTCGCCGACCGCCGCCCAGATCGCCGCCGCCTCCCGCAGCCTGGGCAGCTCCTCGACCGGGTCGGCGGCGGCGAGGGCGCGCAGCTCCAGCGCCTCCGCCAGGCCGGACCGGTCCCGGCGGGTGCCGGCGGCGGCCACGGCGGTGGCCGCGAAGCCCGCCGCCCGCTCGCGCTCGCCGGCGGCCAGCGCCACCCAGCCGGCGGCGAGCTGCGCCTCCACCCAGGCCATCCCCTTCCCGTAGCCGAGCGCCCGGTCGGCGAGCTCCCTCGCCCGGTCGGGCTCGTCGCCGGCCAGCACCCTGGCCAGGCCGGCGAGGGCGGGGACCAGCCCCTGGAGGTCGCCGGCCTGCTCGGCGAAGCCGGCGGCCTCCTCGTAGGCCGCCCGCGCCAGCGCCAGGTCGCCCCGCTCCCGGTACACCAGGCCGAGGCCGCCGAGGGGGTAGGAGACCTTGAAGCTGCCCATCCGCTGGTAGGTCACCTTGGCCGCCTCGAACTCGACGATCGCCTCGTCGAGCCGGCCGAGGCCGAGCTGGGCCTCGCCCCGGTTGGTCTGGGCCAGGGCGAGGAAGGCGGCGTAGCCGGACAGCTCGGCCAGCCGCATGGCGGCCTCCAGCTCGCCGAGCGCCTCGGTGTAGGAGCTCTCCTCGATGCAGCGGGAGCCGAGGTTGGCGCGGATGCGGGCGAGCTGCAGGACGTCCTGGGCCCGCTCGGCCGCCTCCAGGGCGCGCAGGTAGTGGGCGTCGTTGGCGGCACGGTCGCCCTCCAGCGCGGCCAGCAACCCCATGGCGGTGTGGGCGGCGGCCAGCGCGTGGTCGTCGCCGCAGGCGGTGGCGGCGTCCAGGGCCCGCTGCGCGGTCGAGCGGCAGGCGTCGGCCTCGTTCCGCAGGAAGTGGACCGTCGCCGTCCACGCCAGCAGCAGCGCGCGGTCCGCGTCGGGCCCGCCGTCCAGCCGTGCCCGCCCGAAGGCCTCCAGGGCCTGGTCGAGCTCGGAGCGCATGTAGTGGATCAGGCCGGTGCGCCAGGCCAGCCCGGGCGCCGGCGACGGTTCCCGACCGGCGGCCCGGCGGAAGCACTCCAGGGCGCCCTGCCAGTCGCCCTTGACCTGGCGGGCCTCGCCCTCGAGCTGCTCGACGGCGGCGCTGCGCAGCGCGGCCGGCAGCTCGGCCGCGGCCGCCACCACCCCGTCGGTCGCGCCGGAGACGAGCATCGCCGGGCCGTGCTCGACCAGGAAGGCGGCCGTGGCGGGCGGGTCGTCGCAGGCCACCACCGACGCCAGCGCCTCCTCGAGGAGGCCGTTGGCGGACAGCCAGGCGGCCGCCCGCCGGTGCAGCGCGCGCAGCTCGCCGGGCTCCAGCGGCATCGACGCCAGCGCCACCTCGCGGACCAGGTCGTTGAGCACGAACCAGCCGTCGACGGTGGAACGGGGTTGCAGGAACAGGCCACGCCGGGCCAGCCGGGCCAGCATCTCCTGGTCGGCGTCGACGCCGAGGGCGCGGCAGAGCCCGGCGGTGAAGCGGCGCAGGGGCGCCACCCGGCGGACCAGCTCCCGCAGGACCTGGTCCTCGCGCGCCAGCACCTCCTCGGCGAGGTAGGCGAACAGCAGCCCGCCCGGCCGGTGCAGCGACGTCAGGCTGGACGCCCACTCCGTGGGGCGCTGGCGGCGCAGCGCCTCGACCGCCAGGCAGGTCGCCGCCGGCCAGCCTCCGGTCATCCGGTGCAACGACCCGCTCAGCTCGCGGGCGTCAGGACCGAGCGCGGCGGCCAGCAGCTCACCGGTCTCGGCGGCGCCGAGCGCGAGCAGGGTGCCGTCCAGCTCGAGCACCTGGCCGCGGCCGCGCAGCCGCTGGATCGGGAACGGCGGCTCGGTCCTTGACGACAGCACCAGGTGGAAGGCGGCCGGCGCGTGCCGCGCGAGGCCCTCGACCAGCCGGGCGGGCGGCCCGCCGGCGGGCAGCTCGTGGACGTCGTCCAGGACCAGCACCAGGTCGCCGTCCAGCCGCAGCTCGAGCGCCTCGCCGAGTTCCGCGGCGAAGCCGTCGGCGCGGGCCAGCTCGTCGGTGTCCGGCCCGAGCGACCCGCCAAGGGCCGTGCCCAGCTCGTCCGGGAGGTTCGGCACGCGCAGGCGGAGCGCGTCCACCAGCCCGCGCAGGAAGGTCGGCAGGCCCGCGTCCTCCGGCTGCAGGGAGTACCAGGCCGAGTGGACACCGGCCGCCCAGGCGGCCAGCAGGCTCGACTTGCCGAAGCCGGCCCCGGCGACGACCGTGGTGAGCCGCCGGGTGCGGATCTCGTCGAGCCGGCGGAGCAGCTCGGGCCGGTCGACCCAGGCGACCGGCAGCGCCGGCGCCAGGACCTTGCTCGCCGGCGTTCGGGGCTGGGACGCGGTCGCTGCGGGCAGCGCCACCCTCCTCGCGCTGCTGGGCTGGGGTGGTGGAAGTCTCCCCCAGCCGCGCCCCTACGCCAAGGGGTCCCCGTCCAGATCGACCGGGGCACCGCTTCGGGCCGCTTCCCGCCGGGGGGCCCCCTCGGGGTCGATGCCGGCGAACAGGTCCGTCTCGTGCTCGCCGGTGGGCACCAGCGTCCGCGCCAGCGTGTAGTCCTCCCACGGGTAGATCTCGGCCATGACCTCGTCAGGGATCGCGAACCAGAAGCTGTTGGGGTCGATCTGGGTGGCGTGGGCGATCAGCGCGTCGCGCCGCCTGCCGAGCCAGCCGGCCACGTCCACCTGGGCGGTGACCACCAGGTCGCCGCCCTCGTCCTCGTCGCCCCACTCCTCCAGCCACTTGGCGAAGGGGGTCTCGATGCCGCGGGCCGCGGCGGCGGCGTGGATCGTCTCGAGGCGCCGGCGCGTGAAGGTGGCGTGGTAGTAGAGCTTCAGCGGCTGGTGCGGCGGGCCGGCGTCCGGGTAGCGGTCGGGGTCGCCGGCGGCGTCGAAGGCGGCGACCGACACCTCGTGGGTGCGGATGTGGTCGGGGTGCGGGTAGCCGCCCGTCTCGTCGTAGGTCAGCACCACCTGGGGCCGCTCCTGGCGGATGACCGCCACCAGGCGGCCGGTCGCCTCGTCCAGGTCGGCGTTGGCGAAGGCGTCGGGGTGGCCGTTGGCGTCGGAGTCGGCCATGCCGGAGTCGCGGTAGCCGAGCCAGTGGTGCGTGGTCACGCTCAGCACCTCGAGCGCCTTGGCGAGCTCCTGGCGGCGCAGCTCCGGCATGCGCTCGAGCACCCCCGGCCGGTCCATCGCCGGGTTGAGGATCTCGCCGGCCTCCCCGCCGGTGCAGGTGACGACCACCGTGCGCACGCCCTTGTCGGCGTAGCGGGCCATGGTGGCGGCGCCCTTGGACGACTCGTCGTCGGGATGCGCGTGGACGGCGAGCAGCGTACGGGGCACGGGCGGGTACCTTTCGCGTGGGGCCTGGACCAGGAGAGCGTAGCGCGTGTCGGCCGGCGTCCTCACCCGCGGCGGCGCCAGGGCGGGCGGGAGCCGCAGACGCCGTGGACGGCGACCACGGCGCCGAGGGCGATCAGCACGTCGCCGACGCTGAAGACGTTGGCCAGCGGCCAGCCGCTCGGGATGGCGAAGACGTCGCCGAGGAAGGCCAGCCGCGGGTCGTCCAGGGCGGCCGAGTTCGCGAACCCGGGCCGGTCGGGCGGCAGGCCCGCCGCGGCCAGCGCGTCCGGCGACGCCGGCATCACCCCGCCGTTGGCGACGATGGCGAGCAGGTTGGCGGCGGCCCCCAGCCCCAGCAGCAGCATGCCGGGCAGCCGGCGGTTGGCGACCAGGAACGCGCCGGCCACCAGGTAGGAGGCGACGTGCAGCGGCGGCCGCAGCGGCCCGGGGACGCCGGGCAGGCTGATGGCGACCACCTGCAGCGCCAGCGCGGCCGGCAGCAGCCACGGCAGGCGCAGGCGCACCGCGGCCAGGGCCCCGAGGCTGCCGCCGAGGAGCGGGACGGCGAGGGCGCTCGCCAGCACGATCGCGACCAGGAACATGCCGCACCAATCCTGGCATCCGCTGCGCCAGGAACTTATCTTGACATAGGTTGTTCGTAAGGAATAGACGCTTCGTTCGCTTTGGGTATACTGACGGCCTGCTGGCCGTTCCGAGGGGGGCTCCGACGTGAAGCGCGTGAAGTTGCTGCTGGTGCCCGGCGCCGGCGCCCGCTTCGAGCTGCGCCTCCCCCTCGCCGACGAGGCCGCCGGCGGCCGCCTAGCGTACGCGGCGTCCACACGGTAGCGTTGTGTCCGTGCGGGCACCGAGCCCGCCCTTTGCGCATTTCTGGGCCGGCGGTGGCCGTCTCGCGGGAGGTGGAGCATGACCGCGACCAACTCGAACGACCCGCTCGCGCTGCTCGGCATCGACCACGTCGAGCTGTGGGTCGGCAACGCCCGGCAGGCGGCCCACTTCTACCGCACCGGCTTCGGGTTCACCCCGGTCGCCTACGCCGGCCCGGAGACGGGCGTGCGCGACCGCGCCTCCTGGGTGCTCGAGCAGGGGACCGTCCGCTTCGTGCTCACCACCGCGCTGCGCGCCGACTCCGAGATCGCCGCCCACGTCGCCAGGCACGGCGACGGGGTCCGCGACGTCGCCCTGGCCGTGCCGGACGCCACCCTCGCCTACCGGACGGCGGTGGAGCGCGGCGCCCGCGGGGTGCTGGAACCGAGCGACGACAAGGACGACCACGGCATCGTCCGCCGGGCCGCCATCGCCACCTACGGCGACACCGTCCACTCGCTGGTGGACCGGGCCGGCTACCAGGGGGCGTTCCTGCCCGGCTACGCCCCCTGGACCTCGGCGCCCGACCCGCTGCCGGCGGTCGGCCTCCAGGCGATCGACCACGTGGTCGGCAACGTCGAGCTGGGCAGGATGAACGAGTGGGTCCGCTTCTACGAGCGGGTCATGGGCTTCACCCAGCTGGTCCACTTCAGCGACGAGGCCATCTCAACCGAGTACTCGGCGCTGATGTCCAAGGTCGTCTGGGACGGTGAGGGGCGCATCAAGTTCCCCATCAACGAGCCCGCCGAGGGCAGGCGACGATCCCAGATCGACGAGTACCTCGACTTCTACGGCGGTCCGGGGGTGCAGCACATCGCCATCCAGACCGGCGACATCGTCCAGAGCGTCCGGGCGCTGCGGGCCCGCGGGATCGAGTTCATGCGGGTGCCGGACACCTACTACCGCGACCTGGCGGGGCGCTTCGCCGACCTCGACCTGGACGTGGGCAGCCTGGAGGAACTCGGCGTGCTGGCCGACCGCGACGACGAGGGCTACCTGCTGCAGATCTTCTCCAGGATGGCCCAGGATCGGCCGACGGTGTTCTTCGAGTTGATCGAACGGCACGGCGCCCGCGGCTTCGGGGAGGGGAACTTCAAGGCGCTGTTCGTCGCCCTCGAGCGGGAGCAGGCGCTCCGCGGCAACCTGTAGGCCCAACCCGGTTTCGTATCGGCACGGCGGCCGGCGCGAAAAGGGCTCTCTTCTCCGTTCCGAGCCCCTGCGAGTCCCGCGCCAGCCAAGGAGGTCCAGCCACCATGTCCCAGCCAACCAGTGAGCGCGGCGTCACCTACCTCACCCCTGAGGCCTACCAGCGGCTCTCGGCCGAACTGCACGAGCTGAAGACCGAGGGCCGCGAGCGCATCTCCCAGACGATCGGGCAGGCCCGCGAGCACGGCGACATTCGCGAGAACGCCGACTACGACGCGGCCAAGAACGAGCAGGGGATGATGGAGGCGCGGATCCGCACGCTGGAGGCGCTGCTCAGCTCGGCGGTGGTCGGCGAGGCGGCGGCCAGCGGGGTGGCGGGGCCGGGCACGGTGGTGCGGCTGGAGGTCGCGGGCGAGGAGGAGACCTACTTCCTCGGCAGCCGCGAGGAGGCGATCGACGGCATGGAGGTGCTGAGCGTGCAGTCGGCGCTGGGCCAGGCGGTCAGCGGCCGCAAGGCCGGCGAGGAGTTCCGCTACACCACCCCGACCGGCCGCGAGCTGCCGGTCAAGCTGCTCCAGGCCGAGCCGCGCTGACGCGGCCCGTCGGCGGGCTCCACGCCTTCCACCTGGCCGACCCCGTGGCCGCAGGTGAACCGCGCCGTCGAGCGCCTGCGGCAGGGGTTGCGCGACGCCCTGGGGGACGAGCTGGTCGGGCTGTACCTGTCCGGCTCGCTCGCCCTCGGCGGCTTCGACCAGGCCTCCAGCGACGTCGACGTGCTGGTCGCCACCTCCCGGGTGCCGCCCCAGGCGGCGCTGGACCGGCTGGCCCGCCTGCACGCCGCGCTGAAGGCTCCGGGCGGCTGGACGGCCCGGCTGGAGGCGGTGTACCTGCCGGTGGCGGCCCTACGCCGCTACGACCCCGACGACACCCGCCGCTACCCCATCGCCGCCGGCGACCGGGACTTCGCCCTTGGGCGGCAGGGCCCCAGCTGGGTGCTGGACCGCTGGGTGGCGCGCGAGCACGGCCTGGCGCTGGCCGGACCGGCCGCGACCACCCTGATCGACCCCATCGGGCCGGAGGCGCTGCGGGCCTCGGTGCGGTCGCTGCTGCTGGGCTACTGGGCCGGCCAGCTCGACGGGCCGCCCCCGGCCTGGCTTCGGCCGCGGAACTACCAGGCGTTCGCGGTCCTGAGCATGTGCCGGGCCCTGTACACGCTGGAGCACGGTGAGGTCGTCTCCAAGCCGGCGGCGGCCGCCTGGGCGGGCCGGCGGCTCGGCCCGCCCTGGCCCGACCAGGTCGCCAGGGCCCTGCGGCGGCGCGCCGACGAACGGCCCGACGACGCCGGCCTCGCCGCCACCCTGCGCCTGGTCGCCGACGCCACCGCCCGCGCCAGGCCGGCCGGCTAGCCTGGGACCTCCCCCACCACCCGGACCATCCCGATCCCCTTCCACCTGGCGTCGCCGGTCAGGATCACGTCGGCCTGGTGACGAAGTCCGGTGGCCACGATCACCGCGTCGGGCAGCCCGAGGCCGCGGGTGGCCCGCAGCTCCGCGGCGAGCCGGGCGATGCCGGGCGAGACGTCGAGGACCCGTGTCTGCGCGGCAAACCGCTCGACCACCTCGACCGCGGCGGGACCCGCCCGGAGCGGGCCGACCAGCACCTCGGCGTGCGTCAGGGCTGATGTGGCCAGGGCGTGCCGGTCCCGCCCGCTGCGAACGGCGTGACTGGCGGCCAGGTGGAGGGCATCGTCGCGGTTGAGGGCCGCGATCACGACGGAGCTGTCCAGCAGGGCTATTCCCACTCGGCACGGAGCTCCTGGAGGTAGCCCTCTGGATAGACATCGCGATCCAGCGCCCCGAGCAGGTCCTCCATGCTGTCCTCGGCGCGGGTGAGGATGATCCTGCCGGGCCCAAGGGCCTCCACGCGCAGTGGCTTCAGCGGGCGGCGAGGCCGAGGAGCACGCCGTCGAGGATGTCGGACTCGCTGGCGATCACCCGCGGGAACCCGAAGGTCCGGACCAGCTCGTCCAGCAGCAGCGCGCCGGCGGCGATCACGTCCTCGCGACCCTTGGCCATGACCGGGAGGGCGGCCCGTTCGGCGACGGTCATCGCCGCCAGCTTGCCGGCGACCGCCGCGATCTCGTCGGCCCGCAGCGACGACCGGTGGATGCGGCCGGGGTCGTAGGCGTCCAGGCCGAGGCCGATCGCGGTGACCGTGGTGATGGTGCCGGCCACCCCGACGACCCGCTCGGCCGAGGAGGGGTCGAGCACGCCGGTCACCCGCGCCAGGTGCGCGTCGGCGTCGGCCCGCAGCGCCGCCACCTCGGCGGCGGTGGGCGGGTCGCTGTGGAGGTGGCGCTCGTGCAGGCGCACGCAGCCGACGTCCAGCGACAGCATGGCCTCGGGCTCGCGGCGCCCGAGGATCAGCTCGGTGGAGCCCCCGCCGATGTCGACCACCAGGGTGCGCTGGTCGCCGGGCAGGTCATGGGTGGCGCCGCGGTAGGCGGCGGCGGCCTCCGCCGCGCCGCTGAGCACCTCGGCCTCCACCCCGAACAGCTGGCGCACGCCATCCAGGAACTGCCGGCGGTTGGCGGCGTCCCTGGTCGCGCTGGTGGCCACCACCCGCCGGCGCGCCACGCCCAGCCGCTCGCCGACCGCGGCGTAGCCGGCCAGCACGTCGAGGGTACGGCGCAGCGCCGCCGGGTCGAAGCGTCCGGTCCGGTCGACGCCCTTGCCCAGCCGGGTGATGATCGTCTCGCGGGCCAGCTCGGCGACCACCCGGCCGCCGTCCACGTCGGCCACCAGCAGCCTGGTCGAGTTGGTCCCGACGTCGACGGCGGCCAGCCGCTCGGCGGTCACTGGCCGGGGTCGTCCGGCGCGGTCAGGTCGACGCAGGGGCCGGGGCAGTCCACCGGGTCGACCACCTGGCCCACGATGCCGCCGACCGGGTCGGCGCCGGTGGCGGCGTGGTGGGCGTAGAGGGCGTGCAGGCACTTGACGCGGCCGGGGAGGCCGCCAACGCCGGGATCGCCCTCCAGGGGTTCGATGGCGTCGCGCTGCGCCAGGTAGCTCGCGTGCGCCGCGGCGTGGGCCTCGGCCAGCTCCGGCTCGGCGGCGACCCGCTCCGACAGCCGCGCGTTCCAGCCGGCCGCCTCCAGCCGGCCCACCGCCACCCGGGCGGCGGGGCAGGCGAGCCAGTACAGGGTCGGGAACGGCGTGCCGTCGGGGAGGCGCGGCGCCGTGCGCACCACCGCCGGGAGGCCGTAGCGGCAGCGGGCGGCGACCGCCACCGAGCCGCGGACGTCGCGGCCGATCTGGTGCTGGATGAGGCGCCGCTCGGTCGGGCCGGCGTCGGGCAGCGACGCCGCCCAGCCAGGCTCGGCCCGCCGGTCAAAGCCAGGCGGTTGGCGCCAGGCGAGCCGCAAGGGATCGGGGAGGGCGGTGGGGTCGGGCCGGGAGGGGGAACGGGCCGGGGTGCGCGGCACCGACTACCCGCGCCTGCCCTCGCGCTGGCGCTTGACGTCGACCAGCCGCTCCTCGCTGGAACGCATGAACCGCTTGAGCTTCTGCTCGAACTCGGGGTCCTTGCCCGCCCTGCGGGGCCGCGCCACCTCCGGCTGCCAGTCGGGGGCGGCCTGCTTGATGGACAGGTCGATCTTGCCGTCTTCCTTCACGCCGACGACCTTCACGGTCACCGAGTCGTCGATACGCAGGTGCTCCTCCACCGACCGGACGTAGTTGCGGTCGATCTCGGAGATGTGGACCAGCCCCGTCTCACCGGACTCGAGGCGGATGAAGGCTCCGTAGGGTGCGATCCGAACGACGGTGCCTGGGACGATCGCCCCGATCTCGGCACTCATGCTTGCGACCAGCGCTCCTCTCTCGGGTACAACAAGGCCGATCACGCTCGGCCCGACGCCATCGTAGGGATGGCCCTCCGGGAGCGTCAACAAATTCACGAGCTGCCCGGTTCGGGCAGCTCGTCCAGGTTCAGCGGAGGAAGGCGGTGAGCCACCGCCAGGCGCGCCGGTACCAGGGCGGCTCCGGCTCGGCCCTGGGTGGCGGGGCCGGCGCCGGGCGGGTGGTCGGCGGCGTCCCGGTCACGATCCAGGCCTCCTCGCCCGGCTCGACCAGGTGGAAGTCGCGCTTGGCGAGCTGCTTGACGTAGGCGGGGTCCTTGAGCCGGGCGCGCTCGCGCTCCAGGCGCTGGTTCTCGGCCTGCAGGGCGCGCTGCTTGTCCTGCAGCCGCTGGATGCGGTCGGCCTGGGAGACGTACTGGCGCAGCGGGTACACCGCGCCGGCGGCCAGCGCGAACATGATCACCAGCAGCAGGGCGCCGCGGGGGGTGAGGCCGAGCGGTGGGCGCGCCTGGCCGCCGGCGAGCCTCACGGGCCGGCCCCCTGGAAGGTGCGCGGGAACGCCAGCCGGCCGAGGAAGCGGGCGTTGTCCCCGAGCAGCTCCTCGATCCGCAGGAGCTGGTTGTACTTGGCCACCCGGTCGGTGCGGCAGGGGGCGCCGGTCTTGATCTGGCCGGAGCCCACCGCCACGGCGAGGTCGGCGATGGTGGTGTCCTCGGTCTCGCCGGAACGGTGGCTGACCACGGTCGCGTAGCCGTTGCGGTGGGCCAGCTCGACCGCGTCGAAGGTCTCGGTGAGGGTGCCGATCTGGTTGACCTTGATGAGGACGGCGTTGGCCGCGTCCTCGTCGATGCCGCGCTGGATGCGGGTGACGTTGGTGACGAACAGGTCGTCGCCGACCAGCTGGACCTTGTCCTCGAGGGCCTCGGTGAGGGCGGTCCAGCCGGCCCAGTCGTCCTCGGCCAGCCCGTCCTCGATCGAGACGATCGGGTAGCGGTCCACCAGGCCGCGCCACAGCTCGATCATGCCGGCGGCGTCCAGCGTGCGGCCCTCGCCGGCCAGCTCGTAGCGGCCGTCGGCGTAGAGCTCGCTGCAGGCCGGGTCCATGGCCAGGGCGACCTCCTGGCCGGCCTCGAAGCCGGCCTTGCCGATGGCCTCGACGAGCAGCTCGAGGGCGGCCTCGTTGCCGGGCAGGTCGGGCGCGAAGCCGCCCTCGTCGCCGATGCCGGTGCCGAGGCCGCGCTCCTTCAGCACCGCCTTGAGGGCGTGGTAGACCTCGGTGCCCATGCGCAGCGCCTCGGCGAACGACGCGGCGCCGACCGGCACCACCATGAACTCCTGGAAGTCCACGTCGTTGTCGGCGTGGGCGCCGCCGTTGAGGACGTTCATCATCGGCACCGGCAGCAGGTAGGCGGAGAGCCCGCCGAGGTAGCGGAACAGCGGCACCCCGAGCGAGTCGGCCGCCGCCCTGGCGACCGCGATCGAGACCCCCAGGGTGGCGTTGGCCCCCAACCTGGCCTTGTTGTCGGTGCCGTCCAGGTCCAGCAGCAGCCGGTCGACCGCCCGCTGGTCGTAGGCGTCCTCGTCGACCAGGGCCGAGGCGATCTCCTCGTTGACGTTGCGGACCGCGGTGCGCACGCCCTTGCCGCCGTAGCGGTCGCCGCCGTCGCGCAGCTCCACCGCCTCGAAGCGGCCGGTGGAGGCCCCGGAGGGGACGATCGCCCTGCCGAGGCCGCCGTCGTCGAGCTGGACCTCGCACTCCAGGGTGGGGTTGCCGCGCGAGTCGAGGACCTCCCGGGCAAGGACGAGCTCGATGGCAGCCATGGGGAAGGCCTTCCTGCGCGGGCGGACGACGGCGTCCGCGAGCATATCATCGCGGTTCGCGGCGGCCGGGAAGGGCCGGGGAGATTCCCGTAACGTTCACGGCGACGGTGCGGGTTGCGAGAGGGAGGACCATGACGAACCCCGGAGCACGCGGCCGGCTCACGGTCGGCCGGCGGTGGCTGGCAGCGGTCGCCGCGGCGGTGGTCCTGCTGGCGGGCTGCGAGCTCGCCACCGGCACGGTCCGGACCGCGACCGAGCTGCAGGACGCCGGCATCCGCAACCCCGACCTGCAGTACGACAACGGCGAGGCGCGGATCGAGTACGACCCCTCCAGCGGGCTGCTGGAGCGGCAAGCCGAGCAGGACCGCGCGGCCGAGATCGTCTGGAGGAACCTGCCGTTCCGGCTGGACCGGATCACCGTCACCGCCCGCGGCGGCGGCCTGCTCGACCAGCGCGACTACCCCCGGGAGCTGCTGGAGGCCAGGTTCGGGCCGCGGCCGGAGGGGCTGGACCGCTCACCGGGCGAGATCGCGCGCCGGGTCGTGCTGTGGGCGACCGTCGGCGGCCTGCTGTTCCTGCTCGCGGTGGTCCTGATCATCGTGCTGGTGGTCAGGGCGGTGCGGCGGCGCCCGCCGCCGCAGCCCGCCGGTGCCTGGCAGGCGCCGCCCCCCCAGCAGCCCTGGGGCCAGCCCGGCTACGGGCAGCAGCCGTACGGCCAGCAGGGACCGTCGTGGACGACGCCGCCGCAGGGCGCGACCCAGCCCTGGTACCAGCAGCCCCCGCCCCCGGGGCAGCAGGGCCAGCCCTGGCCGCCGCCCCAGCCGCCGGGCCCCGGGCAGCAGCCGCCGGGCCCTGGGCAGCAGCCGCCGGGCACCGGGCAGCAACCCTGGCCGCAGCGGCCCCCTGCCGCCCCCGGCCCGGCGGCGCCACAACCCGGGGAGGCCGACGACTGGCCGGCCGGGGAGCAGGCTCCGCCACCACGGGACCGGGGTCCGGCACCGCCGTCCTAGCCGCGCGGGTCGGCCTCGGGGGCGCCGGCGAGCGCCCGCTTGGCCGCCTTCCAGTACCGGCGCCAGGTCTCCAGGTCGAGGGTCGCCGGGTCGTGGCCGTCCGCCTCGGCGGCGTCCCGCGCGGCCAGGAACCGGGTCCGAAAGCGGCGCGCGGCGCGGCGCAGCGCGGCCTCCGGCTCGACGCCCTTGGCGCCGGCCAGCGCCACCGCGGCGAACAGCAGGTCGCCGACCTCCCACTCCAGGTGCTCCGGCTCGGTGGCGTCGACGACCTCGTCCAGCTCCTCCCTGACCTTGGCCACGGGACCCTGGACGCTGGGCCAGGCGAAGCCGCCGGCGGCGGCGCGCTTCTGCAGCTCGGCGGCCAGCTGCAGCGCCGGCAGGGCGGCGGGGATCCCGGCCATGGGGTCGGTGCGGCCCTCCTCGTCCCGCTTGATCGTCTCCCAGTTCCGCACCACCTCGCCGGCCGAGGCGACGCGCAGCTCGCCGAAGACGTGGGGGTGGCGGCGGACCAGCTTCTCGGTGATCGCCCTGGCGACCCCGTCGATGTCGAAGTCCCCGGCGTCCTCGGCCATCTGCGCGTGGAAGACCACCTGCAGCAGCAGGTCGCCGAGCTCCTCGCGCAGGTGCTCGGGCGTGCCCTCCTCGATCGCGTCGAGCACCTCGTAGGCCTCCTCGACCAGGTGCCCGGCGAGCGAGGCGTGGGTCTGCTCGTGGTCCCAGGGGCAGCCGCCCGGGCCCCGCAGGCGGGTCTCGGTCGCCACCAGGTCCAGCAGGGCCGAGCCCTTGGGCTCGCCGACCGGGTAGACCGCCTCGACCTCGACGTGGCTGCGGGCGGCCCGGTCGGCGACGAGCTGGACCAGCGGGCCGTCGTTGACCGGCGGCAGCAGCAGCGTGGCCGACCCGTCCCGCCGCGCCAGGTCGAGCAGGGCGTCGGCCTGCCGCCTGGCCAGCGCCACCGCCTCCACGTCCAGCCCCTGGCCGACCAGGAGCAGGTCGCGGCCGGCCGGTCCGGTGTCGGCGGCCGGTGCCAGGACCTCCCACGGCACCTCGGCGATTTCGAGGGCGGGCAGCGACGGATGGTCGCGGTCGAGCACCAGCACCGGCCGCGCGGCGTCCAGCGCCCGCCACGTCTGGGGCGGGAACAGCAGCGGCAGCCGCGGGCTGGACGCGACCAGCACGACCCTGGCCATCGCGGCGGCTACGGCTGCGAGGAGGGCGTCGCGCCCGGCGTGGTCGTGGTGGCGGAGCCGGGGGCGCTCTGCCGCTCGACGACCTTGCCGCTGTCGGGATCCCAGCGGCCGAAGCGCGGGTTGACGGTCACCTCGGCCTGCTTGACCAGGCCCTCGAACCAGCGCTGGATGGCCTGCTGCCGCTGGTCCTTGACCTGCGGCTGGAGCTTGGCGCGCAGCTCGTTGTCGAGCGCCGGCATCCGCACGCCGACGACCTGCAGCACGTGGAAGCCGAACTGGGTCTTGACCGGCTGGGAGATCGGCGACTCGCACGACCCGCCGGTCTTGCCCTTGCAGGTCCCCTTGGCGGCCAGGCCGAACTCGGCGGTCTCGAACGGCTTCACGGTCTGGCCCTTGCTGACGAAGCCGAGGTCGCCGGCCTTCTCCTTGCTCTGGGCGTCGATCGAGCGCCGCTTGGCCACGCCCTGCCAGTCGCCGGAGGCGACCAGCTCCTGGCGGACCTTGTCGGCGGTGCGCTTGTCCTTGACCAGCACGTGGCGGACGTGGACCTCGAGGAACTCGTCCTTGCGCCGGTCGAGGGTCTTGCGCAGCTCGGCGTCGGGCGCGTAGGGCACCAGCTTGACGGCCACCAGGTCGACCGCGAGCTGGACCCGCTGCTGGTCGCGGATGACCGTCTCGGAGATGTTGCGCTCGCGCAGCACGTCCTCGTACTTCTGGCCCTGGGCGGCGACCTGGGCCTTGAGCTGCTCGATGCGGGCGTCGACGTCGCCCTCCTGGATGTTCACGCCCTCCTTGCGGGCGCCGGCGAGCACCAGCTCGAACTGGATCAGGCCCTCCAGCGCCTGGCGGGTGATGCCCTCGATGTCCTGCGACTGTCCCTGCCCCTGCTGCTGTTGCTGCTGTTGCTGCTGTTGCTGGCCGAGCTGGGCCTGGACCATCTCGGTGAGCCGGTCGGTGGGGATGCCGACGCCATTGACGGTGGCGGCATCCTGGTTGCGGACGCCGAAGCTGGAGCAGCCGCCGACCACGAGGGCGGCGAGGCACAGGACGGGCAGCAGACGGCGCACGGACGACCTCTCGTTGACGACTCGACGATCACAATGCACAAGCATACCGGCAGCGGCCGGGAAGGCCCGACCGTATGCCAGAGTTATACCGTTGTCGGACCCCCGTCGTGAGGGAAGGAGCGCAATGCCCCTGCGCCGTCGCCCCATCCTCCTGCTGGTCGCCCTCGCGCTGGCGGTGCTGGCGCCCAGCGCCGCCGTGGCCGAGCCGTTCCCCGCCACCATCCGCCTGCCCGACGGCTTCCGGCCGGAAGGGATCGCCAGCGGCCGCGGCACCTCCCTGTACGTCGGCTCCATCCCGACCGGCGCCGTCTGGGCCGGCGACGCGCGCAGCGGCCGCGGCGCCGTCCTGGTCCCGCCGCATGAGGGGCGCGCCGCCATCGGCATCAAGGTCGACCCGCGCAACCGGATCTTCGTCGCCGGCGGCCCGACCGGCCAGGGCTACGTGTACGACGCCGGGACCGGCGGCGACCTCGCCAGCTACCAGCTCACGCCCGCGGGCACGGCGGAGACGTTCGTCAACGACGTGGTGGTGACCCGCGAGGCCGCCTACTTCACCGACTCGCGGAACCCGCAGCTCTACGTCGTCCCCCTCGGCCGCCACGGGGGGCTGCCCGGCCAGGACGCGGTGCGCACGCTGCCGCTCACCGGCGACGACTTCGTCATGCAGCCGGGCAACAACCTCAACGGCATCGTCGCCGCCAAGGGCGGCCGGGTCCTGGTGGTGGTGCAGAGCAACACCGGCAAGCTGTTCACGGTCAACCCGCGCAGCGGCGCGACCGACGAGATCGACCTCGGCGGGGCCACGGTGACCAACGGCGACGGGCTGCTGCTGCTGGGCAGCTTCCTGTTCGTGGTCCGCAACCGCGACAACCTGATCGCGGTGGTGAAGCTGTCGCACTCGCTGTCCAGCGGCCGCGTGGTCGCCGAGCTGACCGACCCCGACTTCGACGTCCCGACCACGCTCACCGTCACCGCCGGCAGCCTCTACACGGTCAACGCCAGGTTCGGCAACCCCGACCCGGACAACGCCCGCTACGACATCGTCCGCGTCAACGGCCGCGACGACTGAGGGAGCCCCGACCAAACCGTGGGTGGGTGGGCGGTCGACGTGCCCATCCACCCACGTCGTACACCTCTCTTCCAGCCCCCTTGAGGTCGCGTCCGACGCCTTCGACCTCGACGTCCGACCAGCGATTCCCGAGGAGGTGCGCGCCGAGCTGACCCGTGCTCGTGACCTGCAGCGGCAGGCGGAACGCAGCCAGGCCGAGGCGGCGTCGCTGGACGGGTGCCGGCCGGGGGCGGCGCTCAGGAGGCGGCGCGGCGGAGGTCGGGGCGGCCGGGGGCCGGCAGGGTCGGGGCCGCCGGGGCGTCCAGGATGCCGGTGAGCAGGTCGGCCAGCCAGGCCGGCAGGTCGGTGCCGTCGGCCGGGAGGGGCACCAGCAGGGCGCGCTCCGGCGCCTTCCAGACGGCGCCGCGGTAGAGGCGGTCGAGCCGCACCTGCCTGGACTCCGGCAGGTCGTCGACCGGGGCCAGGCGCGCCCGCCCGCCGAAGCAGACGACCTCGGTGAGGCCCACCGCCAGCGCCTGGGCGCGGACCCCGGCCAGCACCAGCAGGTTCCGCACCGGCGGCGGTGGCGGGCCGTAGCGGTCGGCCAGCTCGGCCGCCAGTGCCTCGACCTCCTCGACCGCCTTGGCGCCGCCGAGCCGCCGGTAGGCCTCCAGCCGCAGCCGCTCGCGCGGCACGTAGGCGGCGGGCAGGTGGGCGTCGACCGGCACCTCGAGCTTCAGCTCCTTGGGCTGCTCCAGCGGCCGGCCGCGCATCTCGGCCACCGCCTCGGCCAGCAGCTGCATGTACATGTCGTAGCCGACCAGGGCGACGTGGCCCGACTGGTCGGCGCCGAGCAGGTTGCCGGCGCCCCGGATCTCCAGGTCCTTCATGGCGATGGCCCGGCCGGAGCCGAGGTCCTGGTGGGTGGCGACGGTGGCCAGCCGCTGGTGGGAGGTCTCGGTGATCGACCGCTCCGGCGGGTACAGCAGGTAGGCGTAGGCCCGCTCGCGCGAGCGGCCGACCCGCCCCCTCAGCTGGTAGAGCTGGGCCAGGCCGAGGGTGTCGGCGCGGTCGACGACCAGGGTGTTGGCGGTCGGGATGTCGATGCCCGACTCGATGATGGTGGTGCAGACGAGGACGTCGTACTTCTTGTCCCAGAACTCGAGCATGACACGCTCGAGCTGCTCCTCGGTCATCTGCCCGTGGGCGACCGCCACCCTGGCCTCCGGCACCAGCTGGCGGACCCGCAGGGCGACCCGGTCGATCGTCTCCACCCGGTTGTGGACGAAGAACGTCTGGCCCTCGCGCAGCATCTCGCGGCGGATGGCGTTGGCGACGGTCGCCTCGTCGTAGGGGCCGACGAAGGTCAGCACCGGGTGGCGCTCCTCCGGCGGCGTCTCCATCACCGACAGGTCGCGGATGCCGGAGATGGCCATCTCCATGGTCCGCGGGATCGGGGTGGCGGTCAGGTTCAGCACGTCGACCTCGGTGCGGAGCTGCTTCAGGTGCTCCTTGTGGCCGACCCCGAAGCGGTGCTCCTCGTCGACCACCACCAGGCCGAGGTCGGCCCACTTGGCGTCGGCCGACAGCAGCCGGTGGGTGCCGATCACCACGTCGACGGTGCCGTCGGCCATGCCGGCGACGACCTCGTCCTGCTCCCGCCTGGACTGGAAGCGCGACAGCACGGCCACCTTGACCGGGAAGGGGGCGAACCGCTCGCAGAAGGTGGCGAAGTGCTGCTGGGCCAGCAGGGTTGTCGGCACCAGCACGGCCACCTGCTTGCCGTCGGTGACCGCCTTGAAGGCGGCCCGCACCGCCACCTCGGTCTTGCCGTAGCCGACGTCGCCGCACAGCAGCCGGTCCATCGGCACCGGCGCCTCCATGTCGGCCTTGACCTCCTCGATGGCGGTCAGCTGGTCGGGCGTCTCGGTGTAGGGGAAGGCATCCTCCAGCTCCCGCTGCCAGGGGCTGTCCGGCGCGAAGGCGTGCCCCGGCGAGGCCATCCTGGCGGAGTAGAGCCGCACCAGCTCGGCGGCCATCTCCCGGACCTTGCGGCGGACCCTCGCCTTCTGGCGGTCCCACTCGCGGCTGCCGAGCCGCGACAGCTTGGGCGCCTCGCCGCCGACGTAGCGGCTGATCAGCTCGACCTGCTCGCTCGGCAGGTAGAGGCGGTCGCCCTGGTCGTAGGCGAGCACCAGGTAGTCCCGCTCGGCCCCGCCGACGCTGCGCTGCTCCATGCCGACGTAGCGGCCGATGCCGTGCACCGCGTGCACCACGATGTCACCCGGCTGCAGCTCCTCCAGGGCGACCTGGCCGCCGGCCTGCCTGGCACGGCGGCGCGACGACGGCATGCGGGCCTGCTCGCGGGTCTGCCGCCTGGTGCCGTACAGGTCGCCCTCGGCGACCAGCGCCAGGCGCAGCGCCGGCAACCGGAAGCCGTTGAGCAGCGGCGCGGTCCCGACCAGCACCCCGGGCGCGAGGTCGGTGGGCAGCTCGGTGGCCAGCGGGGGCACCGTCAGGCCCTCGTCGCGAAGCACCTCGACCAGCCGCTGCGCCGGCCCGGCCCCCTCGGTGCACAGCAGCACCGTGGACCCCGCCGCCGCCAGCTCGCGGGCGTCGGCGGCGACGCGGGTGACGTTGGCGCGGTAGGGCTCGACCGCGTGGGCGTCGATGCGGACGGCGGCCGGCGCGCCGGAGTCGAACGGTCCCAGCCGCAGCAGCGGCCGCCCGGCACCGTCGAGCACCCGGCGCAGCGGCTGGTAGGCGACCCCCTCGACCGGCGCGGTGGCGCCGTCGGCGGCGGTCGCCCACGACGCCTGCATCGCCTCGTCCGCCTGGCTGCGGACCTCCTCGGCCCGGTCGAGGGTGCGCTTGGGGTCGACCAGCACCAGCAGCGCGTCGCCGGGGAGGTAGGAGGGCAGCAGCCTCAGGTCGTCGAACAGCAGCGGCAGCAGCGACTCGACCCCCTCGACGTGGAGGCCCTCGGCGACCTGCGCGAGCAGGTCGCCGGCGGCCGGGAACTCCCCGGCGAGCTGGCGGGCGCGGTCCCGCTCGGCCCTGGTGAGCAGCACCTCGCGGCAGGGCCAGGCGGTCACGCCGGGCAGCTCGGTGAGCGAGCGCTGGCTGGCGACGGCGAAGGCGCGGATGCTCTCGACGTCGTCGCCCCAGAGCTCGACCCGGACCGGGTGGTCCTCACCCGGCGGGAAGAAGTCGACCAGGCCGCCGCGGACGGCCACCTCGCCGCGGCGCTCCACCATGTCGGTGCGCTGGTACCCGGCGGCGACCAGCCGCTCCAGCAGGTCCTCGAGCTCGACCCGGTCGCCGCGGGCCACCCGCAACGGCGCGACCCGGTCCAGGCCGGGGGCGAGCGGCTGCATCATCGCCCTGGCGGGCACAGTCAGCAGCTCCAACCCGCCGCCCCGACCCTCCGGGCTGGCCAGGCGGTGGAGCAGGGCCAGGCGCCTGGCCACCGTCTCCGACCGGGGCGAGAGCCGCTCGTGCGGCAGCGTCTCCCAGGCCGGGAAGCAGGCGGCCCGGTCGGGGCCGAGGAAGGCGGCCACGTCCTCGGCGAGGGCCTCGGCGTCGGCGGTGGTGGCGGTCGTGACCACCACCAGCCGCCCGGCGGCGCGGGCGAGCCCGGCGAGCAGGAACGCCCTGGCGACGTCGGGCACGACGACCTCAGGGGCGTCAGCCAGCGCAGCGCCGGCCTCACCGCCGGGCAGGGCGTCGAGCAGCTCGCCGAAGGCGGGGTCGGCGGGCCAGCGTTGGAGCAGCGGGTCGAGGCGCAACGAGGGGTTCCTCCGGTCGGCGGCGGTCGGGCACACACGGCTAGCCCCCGACGGCCGAAGCCGGGGGGCTAGCTGGTGCAACGCTCAGGCTAGCGCAGCATTCCCACCAAGGGTCAGCCGGCGAGCCCGAGGTGGGCACGGAGGGCGTCGAGGACCTCCACCCAGCCGGCCTCGTAGGAGGCGCGGGTCTCGTCGTCGATCGGGCCGACGACCTGGTGCGACAGGCGCACCAGGGTACCGTCCGGGCGCTCGGACAGGTCCAGGGCGAAGACGCCGGCGACCGGGCCCTGCATGCCCATCGGGCCGGAGCAGGCGAGCCGCTCAGGCCGCCGGATGCCGGTGACGGTGGCGTAGAGCGCCCCGTCGCCGCCGCCCCAGTCCTCCCAGAAGCGCCCCCCCACCCCCGGCTCGAGGTGGACGGTGGCGTCCTCGCGGAACCGGTGCGGCCACCACTCCCCCATCTGGCAGAGGGCGTCGAACACCCGCTCGCGGGTGGCGGCGACCACCACCTCCTGCTCGACGTCGAGGCCCCCGCTGGTCACCGGAGCGCTGGTCCCGGACATGCTGCCTCCTTCCTGCTGCTCGGCCGTGTCCCTGAGCCGCAGCAGCGACGTCGCCCAGCGGTCGGCGTAGGAGCGCATCCAGCGCTCGTACGCGGCCCGCAGGGGCACCCCGTTGAGGTGGTTCCAGCGCTCCCGCCCGCGGCTGCGGACGACCACCAGGCCCGCCCCCTCCAGGACCCTGAGGTGCTTCATCACGGCGAAGCGGGTCAGCGCCGGGAATGCGCCGGTCACCTCGCCGGTGGTGCGGGCCCGGTCGCGGAGCAGGTCGAGGATGGCGCGCCGGGTCGGGTCGGCGAGCGCCTTCCAGACCGCTGCGGTGTCGTCGGCCATGCCCAGGAGACCTCCGGAACTTTCTGTGACCTGACGGTCACGTGACGTAATGGTCATCTATCGGGGTCGCCGTGTCAACCTTGTTTCCCCGCCCGCCGGCGTGGTAGCCAGCGCTTGCCTCCCTGAACAGGCGAAGGCTGTGACGGCAGGAGCCGACCGAGCGGTTGGGAAGGAAGCGGGGACATGCGGGCGACGTTCCACCGGGAGCTGGCGACGCTGCAGGCGCGGCTGGTCTCCGTCGGCCAGGTCGTGCAGGCGCAGCTCGACGACGCCCTGGCGGCGCTGGCGACCGGGGACGCCGACGCCGCGGACGCCGTCGTCCGACGGGACCAGCAGGTCAACGCGCAGTCGGCGGAGGTCGAACGGGGGCTGCTGTGCACCCTGGCGCGGCAGGCGCCGGTCGCCGGCGACCTGCGCCTGGTCGCGGGCCTGCTGCACGTCAACGCGCACCTGGAGCGCATGGGCGACCTGTGCGCCAACGTGGCCAGGTCGGTCCCTGCCGTGACCGAGCACCCCCCTCCCGCCGAGGTCCGGGCCACCCTGGTGGAGATGGGCGCCCGGGCCGCCGAGGTCGTGGCGGCCGCCTTGGCCTGCTTCGCCGACCTCGACGCCGCCGCCGCCGAGCGGCTGCCGACCCTCGACCAGGCGGTCGACCGCCTCAACGACCGGGTCTTCACCCTGGTCGCGCAGGGCAGCGGCGGCGGAGCGCTCGCCTGGGTGCCCCAGGTGGTGCTGCTGGCCCGCTTCCTCGAACGGCTCGGCGACCAGGCCGTAGACGTCGGCGAGCAGACCCGCTTCGTCGCCACCGGCGAGGTCCGCGAGCTGCTCCCCTCCAAGGCGGCCAGGATCCCGACCGGCGGCCGCTGACCCGGAGGTCGCCTCAGTCGGCCGGGGGGAGCTGCGGCACGACTACGCCCAGGTCGACGTTGCCGCCGGACAGGATCGTCCCCACCCGTGCCCCGGCCAGGTCGCCGACCTTGCCGGCCAGCAGGGCGGCGACCCCGGCCGCGCCGGCCGGCTCCACCACCACCTTCATCCGCTCCATCACGAAGCGGACCCCGGCCAGCAGCTCGGCCTCCGAGACCAGCACCACCTCGTCGACCAGCTCGCGGAAGAGCGGGAAGGTGACCGGCCCGGCGAAGGGCGCGCAGAGCCCGTCGGCGACCGAGCGGGGCACCACCGGCACCGGCCGGCCGGCCACCAGCGCCGCGGTCAGGGCGGCCGCGCCCTCCGGCTCGACCCCCACCACCCGGCAGCCGGGGTTGGCGTCCAGGAGCGCCAGCGAGGTGCCGCAGATCAGCCCGCCGCCGCCGACGCAGCAGACCCAGAGGTCGACCGGCCCGGCCTCCTCCGCCAGCTCCAGGCCGCTGGTGCCCTGTCCGGCGACGATCTCCGGGTCGTCGAAGGGGTGCACGAAGGTCAGGCCGCGCTCGCGCTGCAGCCGCTCGCACTCGGCGAACGCCTCGCCGGTGGTGTCGCCGTGCAGCACCACCTCGGCGCCGTAGCCCAGGCAGGCCGCCACCTTCGTGGCCGGCGCGTGGGTCGGCATCACCACCGTCGCCTTGGCGCCGACCTGGGCCGCGGCCCAGGCGACGGCGCCGGCGTGGTTGCCCGCCGAGACCGCCACCAGCCCACGGTCGAGCGCCTCCTCCGGCAGGGTGAGCAGGCGGTTCAGCGCCCCCCGCGCCTTGAACGAGCCCGTCTTCTGCACCGCCTCGTCCTTGACCGCGACCCGCGCGCCGGTCCGGCCGTCCAGGGTGGCCGAGGTGCGTACCGGGGTCCGGTGCACCCTGCCGGCGATCCGCGCCGCTGCGGACCGCACCGCCTCTGCGTTCACGCTGACCTCCTCGCCGTCGACCCAAGCAGTGAAGCACGGACCCCGGGGCGCCGCCGCGTCAGCGGTTGTGGCGGTCCTGCGCCCGCTCCAGCGGCAGGTGCACCAGGTCCATGGCGGCGTCGGCGGCGCGCTCCAGCAGGACGTCGAAGTCCTCGGCGTCCCGCTTGGGCACCGGCTCCAGGACGTAGTCGGCAGGGTCCTTGCGGCCCGGCGGGCGACCGACGCCGATGCGGACCCGGAGGAAGTCGGGCGAGCCGAGCGCCTTGACGACGTCCTTCAGGCCGTTGTGGCCGGCGGTGCCCCCACCGCGCCGCACCTGCAGCTTGCCGGCGGCCAGGTCGATCTCGTCGTGGACCACCACGATCCGCTCCAGCGGCGTCTTGTACCAGCGGGCCAGCAGCGAGACCGGCCCGCCCGACTCGTTGACGTAGCTGGTCGGCCGGGCGAGCACGACGCGCTGGTCGCCGTCGCGGATCTCGGCCACCTGGGCGCGGTTGCGGGACCGCTTGAGCTTGGTCCCGGCCCGCTCGGCCAGCCGGGCGACCACCATCGCCCCGGCGTTGTGCCGGGTGCCGCCGTACTCGTCGTCGGGGTTGCCGAGGCCGACGACCAGCCACGGGGCGCCGTCGCCGGGCATCTCCGGTCGCCGCCGTCGCAGTGGGAGCCGCACGGGCCCTGGCTACGACCCGGACCGGTCCTCGTCCTCGGCGGCCGGGGCTTCGGCCTCCGCCTCGGCGGCCGGGGCCTCGCCCTCGGCGGCCTCCGCCTCGGCCTCCTCGGCCTCCTCGGGCTCGGGCTCCACCACCGGCGGCACCACCGACACCACCGACGCCTCCGGGTCCTCCAGGATGGTGGCGCCCTCGGGCGCCTTGAGCTCGCCGACCCGCAGCACGTCGCCGATGCCCAGGCCGGAGACGTCGGCCTCCACGGCGTCGGGCACGGCGGTGACCTCGGCCTCCACGTGGACCTGGTAGAGGTCCTGGTCGGCGATGCCGCCCTCGCGGACCCCTGGCGCCTCCCCGACCAGGTGCACGGGGACGGTCACCTGGACCTTCTCGCCGCGGCGGACCACGATGAAGTCGACGTGGGTGAAGGTCCCCCTGACGGGGTGGCGCTGGACCTCCTTGGCGAGGGCCAGGTGCCTGGTCCGTCCGACCTCCAGCTCCAGCAGCACGTTGGTGCCGGCGTCGGTCCGCAGGGCGTGGCTGAACTCGCGGGCGTCGACGCTCAGGGACCTCGGCTTGGTGCCGTGCCCGTACAGCACCGCCGGGACCCGCCCGGCGGCCCGCAGGCGGCGGGCTGCCCCTTTCCCTGTGTCCGCGCGGTTCTCGGCGGCCAGCTTGTACTCGGACATGGGGGACGAGCCTCCTCGGGCGGGTTTGAACGCAACGCGGCAAAGGCCCGGCGAGCCGGGACCCGCCCGAGGGTAGCAGCGGTCAGGCGGTCAGATCCAACTCCGGGGCGCGCTTCTCCTCGATGAGGTCGAGCACGGTGGCCTCGACGGCGCCCTGGTGGGCGGGCTCGCCGGGCTCGCCTTCCTGGCCAAGCTGCTCGAGGGCGCCGGCCACGGTCAGGCCGGAGCGGTAGCGGTCGAAGACCCGCGGGTCGATGTAGGAGGCGCGGGCGACGGCGGGGGTGTTGCCCAGGTAGTGGGCGACCTCCTTGACCGCGCGGCCGACCGCCCGCACCCGCGCGGTCCTGGACCTGGCCACCGGGAAGGAGGTCGCCAGGGCGACCGCCGCCAGCACCGTCGCGGACCAGGTGCGGTAGTCCTTGGCGGTGAAGTCGCCACCGGTCTGCTCCTTGATGTAGGCGTTGACGTCCTCGGAGCGGACGTCCACCCAGACCCGGCCGCGCCGGTACGCCAGCAGCTCCGGCCCGCCGCCGCGGCGGCGCAGGAGGGCGGCGACCACCTCGCGCGCCTCGGTGTCGAGCACCGACTGCAGGCGCCGCTGGCCGCCCTTGGTGGGGTAGTCGAAGGCGATCAGCCCGCCGGCCAGCCTTACGTGCCGCCGCTCGATGGTGGCCAGCCCGTAGGTCTGGTTCTGTTCGGCGTAGCCCTCGGTGCCGATGCGGAAGAACCCCCGGTCCAGCAGCCGGGTCGCGCAGGCGAGCACCCGGTCGCGGGTCATGCCCTCCTCGGCGAGGTGGGCGGCGGCCCGCTCCCGCAGGGTGGGGAGGGCGCGCGCGAACTCCAGCATGTGGTCGAACTTGGCCTGGTCCTGCCGGGCCCGCCAGGCGTCGTGGTACAGGTACTGCCGGCGGCCGGCGGCGTCGGTGCCGACCGCCTGCAGGTGGCCGGCGGGCAAGGGGCAGATCCAGACGTCGCGCCAGGCCGGCGGGATCGCCAGGGCCCGGATGCGTGCCAGCGCCTCCGGGTCGCGGAGCGGCCGGCCGTCCAGCCCGACGTAGGAGAAGCCGCGACCCCGCCGCAGCCGCTCGATGCCCGGCTCCGAGCAGTCGACCCGCCTGATCCGCACCATGCGCGGAGGGTAGCCGGGCGAGCCCGCCGGAAACCCCGCGCTGCTATGGTTCGGCCGTGCGCTCCCACGACGCGGCCGGCATCCCCGGGCTGGAGCTGGGCGGCCTGCTCACCCCGCGGACCCTGAACCGGCGGCTGCGCGGCGACCCGGAACGGTGGCGCCGGGCCTACGAGGCGGCCGGGGCGATCCCCCCGGGCGCCGGCTGGCGGGCCGTGCTCGGCGCCCTCGGCTACCGGCTGGAGCGCCGTCCACGGCGGGGCTGGCTGGCCCGCCACCGCGGCCGCCCGGTGGTGGTCGTCCACCCCAAGGCCAGCGCGGCCGGGCTGGTCCGCCTCGACCGGGCGGGCCGCCCGCCCGAGGGGCTGCTGCTCGACGCCTGCCAGGACGCCGGCGCGCCGTTCGGGCTGCTGGTCCACCGTTCCCGGCTGCGGCTGCTGCAGGCCGATCCGGACCTCGGCGGTGCCGCCGCCCGCCACCTCCAGCTCGACGCCGCCGCGCTCGGGGACGCCGACCGGCCGCTGCTGGCCCTGCTCGGCCCCGACTTCCTCGCCGGCGGCCAGCTCGCCGCCCTGCAGCGGCAGCAGCGGGCGCACGCCGCCGCCGTGCGCCGGCGCCTCGACGCCACCATCCGCCAGAGCGTGCTGCCCGCCCTGGCCGCCAGGCTCGGCCGGCAGGCCAGGGCGGACGGCCTGGATCCCGCGGACGACCGGGTGCGGGAGCGGTTGCAGCTTGCCGCGCTCACGCTGGTCGTCCAGGCGCTGTTCGCGCGCGCCGCCGCCGGGCACGCGACCCTGGACGGCGGCCAGCTCGCCCACCTCTACGAGGGGCTCCTGCCGCTGCGGCTGTCGCTGGCCGCCACGCCGGTCCGCTACGACGCCCGCAGCGACCGCTACCTGCCGGCGGTGCCCGGCGAGCATGCCGGCGTCGGGCCGGGCGACCTGCTCTGGCAGACCGACGCCGGCGGCCGCAAGGGCAGCGGCGTCTTCTACACCCCCGCCGAGCTGGTCCGCCACCTGGTTGCCCAGACGGTCGCGCCGGCCTTCCGCGCGCACCTGGAGCGGGTGCGGCGGCTGGCCGCGACCGACCCCGAGGCGGCCGCCGCCGGGCTGCTCGACTTCGCCGTGCTCGACCCGGCCTGCGGCGGCGGGCAGTTCCTGGTGGCGGTGGTGGACGAGCTGTCCGACCAGGTGGTCCGCTTCCTCGGCCGGACGCCGCTGCCGGCCGTCGGCGCCGCGCTGGAGCGGCTGCGCGCCGAGGCCGGGGCGGGAGCGGCGGTCGGCGACGTGGCCCTGCTGCGTCGGCTGGTGCTGGAACGCTGCGTGTTCGGCGTCGACGTCAGCGCGATGGGCGCGCAGGTCGCCACCCTCTCGCTGCGGCTGGCCGCCGCCGTCCCGGGCCTCCCCCACCCCCGCCTCGACCGCAACCTGGTGGTCGGCGACGCCCTGGTCGGGGTGCTACGGCCGGAGGCGCTGGGCCCGCCCGGCCGCCACCAGCAGCCGCGGCCGCTGCAGGAGCGGCTCGACAGGGTGCTGGCCCGCGCGGCCGCCGGCGAGGCCGACAGGAGCACGGCCGGCCTGCGACGCCTGTTCGACCTGCGCACCGCGGCGTCGTTCGGCCTCGCCGCCGCCTGGCGGGAGGTCGACGGGCACGCCCCCGAGGTCCTCGACGGCCACCGCGATGGCTTGGCCGAGCGGGCCGCGGAGCTGGGCCGCCGCCACCGCTTCCTGCACTGGCCGCTGGCCTTCCCCCAGGTCTTCGGCCGCCCGCGGCCGGGGTTCGACGCGGTGGTCGGGAACCCGCCGTGGGAGGAGGTCACCGTCGAGGCGCTGGCGTTCTACGGCCGTTTCGCCCCCGGGCTGCGGAGCCTCCCGGAGCGGCCGCGCGCCGCGGCGGTGGACGCGCTGCTGGGCGCGCGCCCGGACCTGCCGGAGCGCCTGGCCGCCGAGCGGGAGCGTGCGGCGCTGCGGCGCCGCTACCTGGCGGCGGAGTACGCCCCGATGCCGGGCGACCCCGACCTGTACAAGTCGTTCTGCCAGCGCTACCGCGAGCTGCTGCGGGACGGCGGCGTGCTCGGCGTGGTGCTGCCGCGCAGCGCCTTCGCCGCCGGCGGCTCCGAAGGGTTCCGTCGCTGGCTGTTCAGGGAGGGCCGCTGCCGCCGGCTCGACTTCCTGCTGAACCGGCGCTGCTGGATGTTCGACAGCCACCCGCAGTACACCGTGGCGCTGGTCGCCGCCGAGCGGGCCGGCCCACCGGCGGACCAGGCCGTGCGGGTCGCCGGGACCGCGACCACGCCGGCCGAGTGGCGGCGGCAGGCCGCCTCGTCCGGGTTCCGGCTGCCGGTGGCTGCGCTCGGGCCGGGCTGGACGGTGCCGCTGCTCCGCGGGCAGGCCGAGGCCGACCTGCTGGCCAAGCTCCGCCGCGGCACGCCGTTCCCCTACGGCCCCGGCGGCCGCTGGCGCTGCTTCCCGGTCGCCGAGCTGCACGAGGCCAACGACCGCCGGCTGTGGGCGGGGACGGCGGCCGCTGGCGGCTGGCCGCTGTGGAAGGGTGGGAGCTTCCGGCAGTACGACCCCCACGGCCGCGCCGCGCGGCCGTGCCCCACCGGCGACGCGGTCTGGCGCAAGCTGCGCAAGCCCCGCCCTGGCTCGCGGTCGTGCCTGGCCGGCGAGCTGGGCGTGGCCGCGCGCCGCCAGGCGGTGCTCGGCGAGCTGGGCCGGGCGCGGGTCGCGTTCCGCGACGTCAGCCGCGCCACCGACTCGCGCACGGTGCTCGCCTGCTTCGTGCCGCCCGCGGTGCTGCTCACCAACAAGGCGCCGTACCTGGCCTTCGCGGCCGGCGGCGACCACGCCCGCGCGGCCTGCCTGGGGATCATGAACAGCCTGCCGTTCGACTGGCAGGCGCGCCGCTTCGTCGAGATCAACCTCAACTTCTTCATCCTGGAGGGCCTGGTGGTGCCCGACCTGGACGGCGACGACCTGGCGGCGGTGGCCCGGTCGGCCGCCAGGCTGTCCTGCGCCGACGAGCGGTTCGCGGAGCTGGCCGAGGCCGTCGGGGTGGAGGCCGGGCCGCTCGGCGGCGACGAGCGGGAGCGGCTGCGGGTCGAGATCGACGCCCGCGTGGCCCGTGGCTGGTCGTTGTCGGCCGGCGACCTCGAGGTGCTGCTGGCGGACTTCACCCTCGACGCGGTGCCCGCCGCCTACCGGCGCCGGCTGGCCGCACGCCTGGCCGAGCTGTCCTGAGCCCGGGCGGCGGGCTACGGCCGCCGGCCCTCCGCGTCCTCCGGGTCGCCCGGGCGGCTGGCCTGCTCGGCCGGGGACGGCGGCTCGCTGGCCGGTGGCGCGTTGCGCTCGCCCGACAGCGGGTAGGCCGGCGGCGGGCCGGTCCCGACCTGGGAGCGTGGGGCGCCGGCGGCCATGCCGGGGTCGTCGCCGCCCAGGAACGGCAGGAACGAGCGGGCCGCCTGCCGCTCCTCGCCGCCGCGGCCCTGGTCGCCGGCGATGCCCTCCAGCTCGGCGCGCACGTCGGCGGGCCGGCCGCGCATCGCCCCGCCCGGGTGGACGACCACCGCGTCGTCGCCGGCGGCGTACAGCCCCCAGTGGCCACCGGCGACCCGCGCCGTCACGGTCGCCTGGGTGAGGTCCTGGTCGCCGACCGTGACCGGGCGGCCGCCCTCGTAGCGGACCGCGTCGGCGTCGAAGTGGGTGATCATGTCGCGGTCCGCTCGCGTTCCTCCTGGGGCCGGTCGGCCTCGGCGCGGGTGAGCCAGCGCGCGGTGCCGATCCGGCCGGAGGCGTCGAAGGAGAGCTCGACCACGTAGGGGCCGGCGGGGCCGGAGACCTCCAGCCGCCCGGTGTCGTTGCCCTGCCCCGCGGGCCGTGCCTGGACCGCGCCCCCGGCGAGCAGGTCCTCGTGCCAGCCGGCGATGCCGTCGCGGCCGGAGAGGCGCTCGTCGGCGCTGGTCAGCAGGCCGTTGGCGGCGTACAGGTCGGCCGCCAGGCCGGCGTCGCCAGCCTGCAGCGCCGAGGCGTAGGCCTCCATCACCGCCCTGGGGCCGCGCTCGGCGCCGGGGTCGTGGGCGGCCTCGGCGGGATCGCGCCCGTCCGGCGCCGCGTCGGTGGCCGCCGACGGCGTGTCCGGCGCGTCGGCGGGCAGCCCCTCGACCGGCAGGTCGGCGAGCCGCGCGGTCTCGCGCTCGACCGGCTTCTGGCCTCCCGTCTCCTCCATGGCTCCTCCGCTGCGCAGGGTCGTCGCGTGCTGCCTTCCCCGTCGGGGCCGGCCGGAATCAGGCTTCGCCGACGCCGGACCGGCCCGCGAGGATCTCGCCCAGGTCGAAGGCGATCGGGCGTTCCAGCTGCTCGTAGGTGCAGGAGGTGGGGTCGCGGTCCGGCCGCCAGCGGCGGAACTGGGCGGTGTGGCGGAACCGCCTGCCCTCCATGTGGTCGTAGGCCACCTCCACGACCAGGGACGGGGCGAGCAGCTCGAAGGACAGGTCCTTCTTGGCGTTCCAGCGCGACACCGCCGCCCCGGGGGCCAGCACCCCGGCGTCGGGGCCCGTCCACGGGTGGCTGTCGCCCGGCTCCAGCCGGTAGGGGGCCAGCTCGTCCAGCAGCTCCCGGCGCCGCTCCATCGAGAACGAGGCCGACACGCCGACGTGCTGCAGCTTGCCGTCGTCGTTGTAGAGCCCCAGCAGCAGCGAACCGACCACCGGGCCCCTCTTGTGCCAGCGGAACCCGGCGACCACGCAGTCCGCGGTCCGCTCGTGCTTGACCTTGAACATCACCCGCTGGTCCTCCAGGTAGGGCAGGTCGGGCGGCTTGGCGACCACGCCGTCCAGCCCGGCGCCCTCGAAGGTGCGGAACCAGCGCTCCGCCACCCGCAGCGAGTCGGAGACCGGCGTGCGGTGCACCGGCGCGCCCGCGCCCGCCAGGGCGGCGTCGAGGGCGGCGCGGCGCTCGGCGAGGGGCCGGTCCATCAGCGACTCGTCGTCGAGCGCCAGCAGGTCGAAGGCGATGAACAGCGCCGGGGTCTCGGCGGCCAGCAGGTCGACCCGGGACGCCGCCGGGTGGATCCGCTGCAGCAGGGCCTCGAAGTCCAGCCCGGGGCCGCTGGCGACCACGATCTCGCCGTCGACCACGCAGCGCGGTGGCAGCTCCCGCAGGGCGCCCTCGACCACCTCCGGGAAGTAGCGGGTGAGCGGCCGTTCGTTGCGGCTGCCGAGCTCCACCTCGTCGCCGTCGCGGAAGATCACGCAGCGGAACCCGTCCCACTTGGGTTCGTACAGCATCCCCTCTGGCAGGATCGACACCGGCTTGGCCAGCATCGGCCGCACCGGCGGCATCACGGGCAGGTCCATACCCCGATTCTGCCGTCTCCCAAGCCATCCCCCAATGGCCCACCTCGGCTAGCCCCAATGCCGGTCAGTTAGGTACTGGTTTGGTGGTAATGTCCGTGTTTGACCAGGCCGCCGTGCCGCTGGCGACCCCGACCACCCTGGGGGCGTGGTATCGGGGCTGGCGGCCGCTGCTGGCCGTCCGGTTGTTTGCCGGCGCGGCGACCTGGCGGCAGGCACAGGCCAGCGGCGCGGCACTGGCCTGGCGGTGTGGACCGGCGGCGGCGCGCCCAGGCTGCACCTGGGCGCATCCTGGCCGACGGCTCGTGGCTGTCGCGGCTGGACCCCGAGGGCCGCACTGGCCAGCCGGTGGTGGCGCGGGTGCTGGAGTGAGCTCAAGACCCACCAGCGCGGCCCCAGGGCCGTGCCGCGCAGCAAGACCCGGCCATGGTGGAGCAGGAGGGCTGGGCGCACCTGCTGGTCCACTACGCCATCCGCAAGCTGATGCATCAGGCCGCCTACGACCAGGGCCTTGACCCTGACCGGCCGTCGTTTACCGGCTGTCTGCGGATCGTGCGCCGCCACCTGGTCAGCCACGCGGCGTTTCCCCCTGACCAGGCCGCCCACGCCACCCGCCTGGCCGTCGCCGAGATCCTCACCGAGCGGCTGCCGCCTCGGCGGCTACGCGCCTTCCCCGCGCGTCAAACGCAAGCTGAGCAACCTCAAGCTCAAACGCCCTGCCCACCGGTCCTGGCCCCAGCCCACCCGACTTCCGCAAGCAGCCTTCGAGCTGAACACGCTTAGGTAGACTCTGCCCACGCCGACGAAATCCGGGTCAAGGAACGGCCTGACCGCGTCAAGCCGCGCCTCGCGATCGTCGCCGTCGTCTGCGGTGGGCTTCATCGCTGGCGAGGCGATGAGATTCGGGCGCGGGTAACGTCATCACTCGCAGCCCGGGGTGACGGCCCGCAAGGGCCTTCTGGAGGAGCACGGTGCGAACCATGAGCACGGGAAACGGCAAGGTGGTCGTGAACCGGTCGATGTCGCTTGACGGCTTCATCGCCGGTCCCGGCCACGCGATGGACTGGGTATTCGACTTCGTGGCGCCGGATGAGTTCCCGGACATCGCTGCGGCCACCGGCGCCATGCTCATCGGCCGGCGGACCTACGAGGTCGGCAAGCGGGGCATCGAGACCGCGAGCCGCGGCAAGATAAGCGGCGAAGACTACGGCGGGGGATGGTCCGGACCCGAGTTCGTCCTCACCCACGACCCGCCGGACCCGCCGGACCCTGCGGTCACGTTCCTCAGCGGTGACATCGGGGAAGCCGTCGCCACGGCGCGCAGCGCCGCCGGGGCCAAGGACCTGGAGATCCTCGGCGCCGACGTGGCCGGCCAGTGCCTGCGGCGGGGGCTCGTCGACGAGATCCTGGTGTACGTCCTGCCGGTGCTGCTCGGCGACGGCATCCGCTTCTCGCCCCCGGGCCTTGGGAGGATCGACCTGGAACCGGTCAGCAGCACGCGGTCGGGAGCCGTCACCATCCTCCGGTTCCGCGTCCGCAAGTAAGTTGAGCTTTCTGATCAGCAGGGCGTCGCGTCAGCCATCGCTCAGGGGCCGGTCTGACGGGCGCAACGCGGGTCGGAGGGATCGGCTGCGTCGCGGCGAGAGATTTCTCCGGGGCCGTGTCGATCCGCGGGCCACTCGTTCGACGTGTGGGTGCGAGGGTCGAGAGGCGGCCCCGCCGGATGAGGAGAACGCGATGCCGAAGTACCTGCTGATCATGCGGGGCACCGACGAGTCGAACGCGGCCATGATGGCCAACATCGACGAGATGATGGCCACGACCCGCCAGTTCATCGAGGAGATGGTCAAGGCCGGCGTTCTCCTCGCGGCGGAAGGGCTGGACGACCCGGGCCAGGGCGTCGTGGTGGACTTCAGCGGCGAGGCCCCGGTGGTCACGGACGGGCCGTACGGCGAGACCAAGGAGCTGTTCGGGGGC
>Ga0081538_10000340_pt1 | contig 53140 bp, 56 predicted proteins | sample TabmetS5T2R1_FD_71022 | JGI IMG/M metagenome (GOLD analysis project Ga0081538, IMG submission 71022) | Tabebuia heterophylla rhizosphere microbial communities from the University of Puerto Rico - S5T2R1 | ecosystem: Host-associated > Plants > Roots > Rhizosphere ...
CGTGGTGGGGGTGGGGGCGCCCCTGGCCGGAGCGCGCGAGGGCCGCCCAGGGCGCGACTGCGACGCCCTGCTGGCGCGTCGCGGAGTGACGCCTCACCCGCCCGACGAGCAGGCCCGTGAGCTGGCCGGCCTGCTCGGCGAGCTGCCCGTGTTCGACCCGCACGGCGACGCCCGCGAGGGCCAGGTGGACGAGGGGGCCTACCACGACTTCCCGCTGTTCGAGACCAACGCCGACGGCGTGTTCTGCGCGCTGCAGGGCCGCCGCATCCCGGCGCGCCGCCACCCGCTCGGGATCCAGACCCGGATCGACGAGCTCGACGGCGACCACGTGATCGACGAGGGCGGCGACCTGTGGCACCGCCGCATCGAGGAGCTCGACGCGGTGGCCTGCGCCCTCTGCGCCCACCGCTACGCCGTGGGCCACGCCTCGTGGCTCGGGGACCCCACGGAGGCGGTCGTGGTGCTGCCAGGCTCCTCGATCCCGCACGAGTTCCCGCGCGAGGGCGTGCTGCCGCCGGTGGAGAGGCTTCGGCTGCCGGAGGCCTAGAATCGAGCGAGTGGAAGGTGTCCGTAACCCGCGTGCCCGCCAGCGCGCGTTCTGCATAGCCGCCGGTCCGGACGGGCAGGATCTCGGCGAGCTGAAGGAGCTGCTTCGCACGGCCGGCGTGGCCGTGGCGGGCGAGATGTCCCAGCGCCGGCCTGAGCCGGATCCGGACCGCTACTTCGGGCGCGGCAAGCTCGCCGAGCTGAAGCAGGCGATCGTGGACTCCGGCGCCAACCTCGTGGCCTGCGACGACGAGCTGAAGCCGCGCCAGGAGCGCAACCTCGAGCAGGCGCTCGACATGCCGGTGATCGACCGCACGGCGATCATCCTCGACATCTTCGCCGACCACGCCCACTCGGCCGAGGGCAAGCTCCAGGTCGAGCTGGCCCAGCTCGAGTACAACCTCGCCCGCATGCGCGGGCTGTGGACCCACCTCGAGCGGCTGGGCGCCGGCCGCATGGACGGGGGCATCGGCACCAGGGGCCCGGGCGAGTCCCAGATCGAGACCGACCGCCGGCTGGCACGCGACCGCATCTCGGCGCTTCGCCGCCGCCTCCGGCACACGAAGGCCACCCGCGACACCATGCGCCGCGAGCGCGAGCGCGCCGCGCTCCCGACCGTGGCGCTCGCCGGCTACACCAACGCCGGCAAGTCGACGCTCCTGAACGCGCTCACGGGCGCGGAGGTGGGCGTGCGCGACCGGCTCTTCCACACGCTCGACCCGACCACGCGCTCGTTCGAGATCGGCGGGCGCACCTACCTGATCACCGACACCGTCGGCTTCATCCGCAAGCTGCCGCACGCGCTGGTGGACGCCTTCTCGGCCACGCTCGAGGAGGCGATGGGCGCCGACCTCATCGTGCACGTGGCGGACGCCTCCGTGCCGGAGGACGAGCTCCACGGGATGCTCGCCGCGGTGGACGAGGTGCTCGACGAGATCGGCGCCGGGGAGCGGCCGCGCCTGCTCGCGCTCAACAAGGCGGATCTGTTGGACGACGAGCGCCGCCGCGAGCTCTCGTTCCGCTTCCCCCAGGCCGTGCAGGTGTCGGCCGAGACGGGGGAGGGCCTCGACGACCTGCGCGAGGCCGTGGAGGCGCGCTTCCTTGCCACGCTGCGCCCGATGGACCTGCTGCTGCCCTACGAGGAGGGCGGGACGCTCTCCGAGCTGCACGACCTGGCCGGCGAGCTCGAGCGGACCGACACAGCGGAGGGCGTGCGGGTGAAGGCCCGGGTGCCCGCCGCGGCGGCGCCGCGCTTCGAGCGCTTCGAGGAGAACGGCCGCCGCTAGACCTGCTCCCGGACGCTCAGCGGTTGTCGCCGCTGCCGCGGAGGACTCCGCGCTCCTGGCGCGACAGGAGCTTGTCCAGGTTCTCCTCGGCGATCGTCTCGAGGTCGAGGTCGGCCTCGGTGGCGAGCTGCGAGAGGTACCAGAGCACGTCGCCGAGCTCGCGCGACAGCGCCTCGCGACGCTCGTCGCTCAGCACGCCGCCGTCGTCCCGCAGCGTCTTCTTCACCTTTTCGGCGACCTCGCCTGCCTCACCGCAGAGGCCCAGCGCGGGATAGGTCATGTCCTCGCCGGCCCGCGGGTACGTGGCGGTACGGCGCGACAGCGACTGGTAGTCGGAGAAGTCCATGCGCCGCAGACGCTACCGCTCGAATCGGATAGGGTGGCCACGCCGTGCAGCCGCTTGCCGTGGAGCGGACGTCCAGGGATGGCGTCGAAATGCTGTTGGTCGAGGGGGAGCTCGACATTGCGACCGCTCCCCGCTTGATCACCGCCCTCAACGGGGCCGTTCAGGAGGCCCTTCGATCGCTCGTGGTCGACCTCAGCCGCGTCGACTTCATGGACTCCACGGGGCTCGCGCTCCTCATCAACGCCCACCGGCGGCTCACTCGCCGCAGCAAGGGCTTCGCGGTCGTCTGCCCGCCCGGCCCGCTACGCCGGGTGTTCGAGATAACGGACATGGTGGAGACGCTGCACGTGTGCCCGGACCGTGTCACGGCCCAGGCCGCCGCGGTCCCGGCGACCGTCTGAGCCGACCCTTTCAAGGAAATCGGGTCCTTGCCGATGGGAATTGCATGAGCGATCCCGCGGCCGCCTCGGCCGGACCGTTCCCCGTCCCAGGACTCACCCCGCCCACCCAGCGCACCGGCGCGAAGCGCCGGATCGGGGACGTGATCGTGATGCTCGGCTTCGCCGAGCGCGAGAAGGTGGAGACCGTGGTCGCCGGCCAGCGCGGGGTCCCGCTGGGCCGGCTGCTGATCGAGGAGGGGATCGTCGACTCGAACCAGCTCGCCCACGCGCTCGCCGAGCGCAACGGGCTGGACTTCGTCGACCTGAACGTCTTCGAGGTGGACAAGGGCGCGGCGAACCTGATCGACGCCGTCAAGGCGCGCCGCTACCGGACCATCCCGATTGCCTTCCTCGGCGAGGGCACGCTGCTCGTGGCCACGGCCGATCCCGCCAACGTGCTGGCGCACGACGACATCACGATGGCCACCGGGTACGAGGTCCGCCGCGCGGTCGCCTCGCCGGAGGACATCGACGCCCTGATCGGCCAGCTCTCGCGCCTCGGCGACGCCGTCGAGGAGATCCACGACGAGCCCGAGCCGACCGGCAGCGCCGAGATCATCGAGCTGCGCGACCAGGCCGACGAGGCCCCGGTCGTCAAGCTGGTCCATTCGATCATCGCGGACGCCGTCCACAGGGGGGCGTCCGACATCCACTTCGAGCCGCGCGGGCCCGACATGCGCGTGCGCTTCCGCGTTGACGGCGTGGTGTTCGACACCACGACCGTGCCGCGCGCGCTCATGGCCGGCCTCGTCTCGCGGGTGAAGATCATGGCCGACCTCGACATCGCCGAGAAGCGGCTTCCCCAGGACGGCCGGATCGGCCTCTCGGTCGACGGCAACTACGTCGACCTGCGCGTGGCCACGCTGCCGGTGGTGCGCGGCGAGTCGCTCGTCATGCGCATCCTCGACAAGCAGAATGTCATGGTCGACCTTGACGAGCTCGGCATGGACGAGCGGACCCGCGAAGGCTTCCGGGACGCGATCAGGGGAATCCACGGCGCGATCCTGGTGACCGGCCCGACCGGCTCCGGCAAGACCACCACGCTCTACGCCGGGCTCATGGAGGCCAACACTCCCGACAAGGCGATCATCACGATCGAGGATCCCGTCGAGTACGAGCTGGACGGCGTCAAGCAGGTGCAGGTGAACCAGAAGACCGGGCTGTCGTTCGCGTCCGGCCTGCGCTCGATGGTCCGCACCGACCCCGACATCATCATGGTCGGCGAGGTGCGCGACCGCGACACGGCGCAGCTCGCGATCGAGTCGGCGCTGACCGGCCACCTCGTGCTCACCACGCTGCACACGAACGACGCGCCGCTGGCGGCCGCCCGGCTGATCGACATGGGCATCGAGCCCTACCTGGTCTCGGCCGGCGTCGAGTGCGTGGTCGCCCAGCGACTGGTGAGGCGGCTGTGCGAGTGCCGCGTGCCGGTGAAGCTGAGCAAGGCGGCCCTGGTCGGTAACCACTTCGACGTCACGCGCGGGTTCTCGGCCTACGAGCCGGGGGGCTGCGTGCGTTGCTCGGGCACCGGCTTCCGCGGGCGGATCGGCCTGTACGAGCTGATGAGGGTCACCGACGAGCAGCGTCGCCTGATCCTCGCCAAGTCCTCGGCCGACGAGCTGCGCGCCTGCGCGCGGCGCGAGGGGATGCGCACCCTGCGCGAGGACGGGCTCGAGAAGGTCAAGAGCGGAGTGACCTCGCTGGGCGAGGTGCTGCGCGTGCTGGGCACCTCCGCGTAGGCCCTCCCTACACGCCCGCGGCCCTGCGGGCCGAGCCGTGGGCCGCGTCCTCGAGCGAGTCGTCGGGCAGCGGATCGAGCTCGATTCCGAGTGCCAGCTCGATCAGGCGGTCCGCCAGCCAGATGTTCTTGGGCAGCAGCGGCCCGTGGAGGTAGGTGCCGATCACGTTGTCCCTGTGGACGCCCTCGAAGCCGTCGCGGCCGTTGTTGCCGTGACCCGCCAGCACGCGGCCGAGCGGCCTTTCGTCCCCGCCCAGGTAGGTGCGCCCGCCGTGGTTCTCGAACCCGGCGATCACCCGTGGGCCGGTGCCGAGGTCCGCCTCGATGGCGCAGTTCCCGATCAGGCGGGGGCCCTCCTCGCGCACGGTTCGCAGGTCGACCAGGCCGACGCCGGGGAGCCGCTCGCCGCCCATCTCGTAGAAGTGGCCGAGTAGCTGGTAGCCGCCGCACACGGCGAGCACCACGGCCCCGCGCCCGGCGGCGGCGTGGAGCGCGTCGCGCTTGGTGGCGGCCATGTCGTGCGCCACGGCGGCCTGGTCGCGGTCCTGGCCGCCGCCGATGTAGAAGAGGTCGTGGGCCTCCGGGTCGAGCGGGTCGCCCAGGCTGGAGGCGGCCAGCTCGAAGCCGAGCCCGCGCCACTCGCAGCGGGCGCGCAGCACCGCGATGTTGCCGCGGTCGGCGTAGATGTTCATCAGCTCGGGGTAGAGGCCGCAGACCCTCAGCGCCGGCACACGACCACCATGCTCCCGATGTACGCCTCCGTATGCCCGATCTCGTGCCGCGCCTCGGGGCGCAGCCCCTGTGCGGCCGCCTCTCGCTCGAGCTGGCCGGGCGTGAGCGAGTCGAGCAGCTCGGTGTGGTGCTTCTCCGTCAGCTGTCCGGCGGGGGACACGACCTGTCGCAGCCACTCGACCGCCACTCCGTTCGGCTCGGGCCGCACGTCGAGCGGCAGGCTCGAGTAGACCCACCCGCCGCGCTCGCCGACGTCGGGAAGCGGCGGCAGCGCGTCCTCGGCGGCGATCGCTTCGTCGAGGTCCGAGATCGCCGCCGCGAACACGCCGCCTGGGGCCAGACACGACGCGACCCGCCTCAGGAGCGCCGCGCGGCCCGCCTCCCCGCGCATGAGCTGCACGAACTGCATCGGCGCGAGCACGAGCGAGAAGTGGCCGGGCGAGTCGAGTACGCGAGCGTCGCCGGCGATGCAGCGCACTTCGAGGCCGCGCGACCGCGCGCGCTCGGCAAGCGCGTCGAGCAGGACGGGGTCGGCGTCGAGGGCGGTGACGTCGTGGCCGGCCGCGGCGAGATCGAGCGTCACCCGTCCGGTGCCCGCGCCGAGGTCCAGGATCGGCCCGCCGGCCTGGGCGGCGAGGTCACGCCAGATCGAGAGGTCCTCGGCGTAGCCACCGCACTCCACGTCGTGCCAGATCACCGTCTCATTCACTCCGACCACCGCTTCGCCAGCCCGCGCCGGGCCAGCACGTCACGCAGCTCCAGCAGCGCGGTGTAGGTGGGGAGCGCGTACAGGCGCTCGCCCTCGCTGCCGGCCACGGCTCGGTCCAGCGAGCGCTCCAGGTCGCGGTCGACGGCCAGGTCGGCGTCGATGCCGGCGTACTTCAGCCGCAGCGCCATCTCCTCGGCCCTGGTGCCCGTGCAGGTGGCGCGGCGCACGCGGCCGGCGAGCACCTCGAAGTCGGCGTCCCAGATCCAGGAGACGTCGCGGCCGTCGGCGATGCGGTCGTTCAGGGCGAGCCACAGGTCGAGCCGCCCGTCCTCGAGCGTGAGCGTGCGCAGCACCTCGTTGGCGCCGGCCGGGTTCTTGACGAGCAGGATGGAGACGCGGCGCCCGTCCATGGGGATCGTCTCGACGCGCCCGAACGCGCCGGAGAAGCCCTCGAGCGCCTGCTTCACCGTGGGCGGCCCCACGCCCAGCTCGAGCGCGGCGGCCGCCGCCGCGACCGCGTTGTAGACGTTGTAGAGGCCAGGGAGGGGGAGGGCCAGCTCGAGCTCGCCCTGCGGCGTAGCGAGGGTCACCTGCGAGCCGGTCATGCCGTCCAGCCGGACGTTCGTGGCGGCCACCTGGGGGGCGGGCCGCTCCCGCCCGCAGCTCGGGCAGCGGTAGCGGCCGAGGTGGCCGAGGTAGATCGCGTCGTAGGCGTACGCGGCGCCGCAGTTGCGGCAATGCTTCGAGTCGGCGGCGTGCTGCATGTCCGGGAGCGCCTGGGAGTCGTCCTCGACGCCGAAGTAGGTCACGCCCTCGCGGCCGCGGCCCAGGTCGGCCACGAGCGGATCGTCCGCGTTCAGCACGAAGCGCGCCCGGCCGTCGAGCCGCCCGACGAGCTCCGCCCAGCGATCGGCCAGCAGCTCCAGCTCCCCGTAGCGGTCGAGCTGGTCGCGGAACAGGTTGGCGAGCAGCAGCATCCGCGGCTCGACCTGGTCGGCCACGCTCGGGAGCCAGGCCTCGTCCACCTCGAACAGCCCGAGCTGGCCCGGCTCGCGCCCGGCGTCGAGCAGGGCGGTGGCCACGCCCCAGGCCATGTTGGAGCCGGCCCGGTTGTGCACCACCGGGCGGCCGTCGAGCTCGAGGCAGGCGGCGATCATCGCGGCGGTGGTCGTCTTGCCGTTGGTGGCCGAGATGAGCACCGAGCCGGACTCGAGCTCGCGCGCCATGCGCCCGAGCGATCCGGGCGAGAGCCGGAGCAGCATGCGCCCGGGCGCCGTCGTGCCGCCCGTGCGGCCGCTGCGGCGGCTGGCGGCCCGCACGAGGCGGGCCAGGCTGCGGGCGGCGCGGTACATCAGCCCGGCCCGATGACCCGCAGCGCGCGGGGCTCGACGCGCATGACGGCCGGCGTGGCGCCGATCGGGTCGCCGTCCGCGTAGATCACGAAGGGGCGGTCGGAGCTCACCTCGATGACCTCGCCCTTCATCATCTCGATGTACGGGGAGTCGAGGTGAGCGCCCTTGAACACCTTCGGCAGCTCGCGCAGGAAGGCGAGCTTCGAAGCGTCCTTGGACAGGAGCACGTCGAGCTTGCCGTCGTCGAGCTCGGCCTGGGGGAGCACCAGCATGCCGCCGCCGTAGGAGCGCGAGTTGCCGACGGCGACGCTGTAGCCGGTGATCACGCGCGCGGTGCCGTCGACGGTCACCTCGAAGCGGGCCGGCTTCCAGGCGGCGAGTGCGCGGAGTGCGGCGTAGAGGTAGACGGCGTCGCCCTTGATCAGCTTGGCCTGGTTGGCGATGCGGTTGGCATCGGAGTCGAAGCCGAAGCTTGCGATGCCCAGGTAGGGGGTGCCGTCGACGGTCGCCACGTCGATCAGGCGCTCGCTGCCCTCGACCGCGATCCGCGCCGCACCGGCGGGGTCGCGCGGGACGCCGAGCACGCGGGCAAGGTCGTTGCCGCGACCGCTGGGGACGAGCGCCACGGCTGCGGAGGTCCCCTTGAGAGCGGAGGCGACCGGCCGCAGCAGCCCGTCGCCGCCGATCGCTACGACCGTCTCGCCGGCCTCGCCGGCGCGGGCCGCCTCCGCCGCCGCGTGCTCGATGCTGCGCGTGGTGACGGTTCGGTGCGGGGCGTGCAGCCGGTCGAGCTCGGCGATCACGTCCGGAAGCGCGCTGAGCGACCTCCCCCCGCCAGAGGCCGGGTTGACCAGCAGCGCGAAGCGGCGGCTCAACGCTCGGCCACTGCCGCGCGGGCGCGCTCGGCCGCCGCCATCCCGCGCGCCTCGCCGCGCAGGTGGGGGGCGCCGTCGAGCTTGCGGATCTCCGCTCGCTCGAGCAGCTCGTCCCCGATCAGCCGCTCCGCGTGCGGCTCCTCGAGGTCGTCCGGGTCGAGCACCAGCAGGACGTCCTGCTGGGCGGTGTGCCACGCCTCGTCCGTGACCTTCTCCGAGGCGACGAGCAGCTGGCCGGGCCGGTGCAGCCAGTGCAGCTCGAACAGGCCGAGCCGGTAGGCGAACAGGCGGTCCCCGTCCGAGAAGAGGAAGTTGAGGCCGCTGAAGGGGGAGCACTCGACGGTCCTGCGGATGGCGCGGCGCAGCGAGCCGACCGGGTCGCCCGCGTCGTAGTGCGCCATCAGGAAGTTGAAGAAGGCCTCGGAGTCGGTATCGCCCACGGGGGGCTTCACGACGCCCGGCTCGACCAGGCGGGGGTAGCGCATGATCGTGCCGTTGTGGCCCAACGAGTAGCTGCCGAGCGTGAACGGGTGGGTGTTCTCGGGTCTGAGGCCGCCCATCGTGGCGCGCCGGACGTGCACGTTGAAGATGCGGCCGCGCTTGGTGGTGGCGCCGAGGAAGTCGCCGTCGCCGTAGGCCGCCTCCGGGAAGCGGACGAGGAGCGGGTCGAGCCCGTCGGCGCGCTCGTAGACGGCCATGCCCCAGCCGGAGTCGTGCTCCTCGGATTGACGGATGAGAGGGTTCTCGGCCTCGACCAACTCGTGCCGGATCGAGGCCGGCTCCGCCGATACGCAGCCGAACACGCGGCACATGACCGCCCACACCTTACCGGGGCGAGAAATCGCCGTCCGCAGCTTCGAAGGGCATGGAACCGAGCACGTCGGCGCCCGCGCGGATCTGGTGGGCGCGCCCACGCAAGCTGTGCGCCCTGGAGCGGCCGGGAGGAGGGGGGAGGAGCCACCGGCCCGAGGCCCGGGCGGCGCACATCGAGTACCTGCGAAGCCGCGGCGTCTGGCTCGTGGTCAGCGTGATGAGGACCCGGCACAACCTGGCGGCCTACGAGGAGGCGGGCCTCGACTGGCACCACGTGCCCGTGGAGAGCGCGGCCCGGGGAGCGGAGCAGCTCGAGGAGCTGCTGCCGTTGCTGAGGCGAGACCTGAAGCGCCGCGGCGCCGTGGCGATCCACGGGGACCGCCACACGGACTTCGTGGCCGCGGTGTGCGCCGCCCACCTGCACGCCGAACGCGGCACGGACCCCGCGGCGGCCCTGATCGCGGCGGAGCGGGCCGGCCTGGTCGTCACGGAGGCCGCCTGCGCGCTCGTGGGGGTGGAGCCGGTGGAGCTGGAGGTGCTGCGGGAGGCGGCGGCGTAGGCCTCGAGCGGCGGCGTAGGCCTCGGCCGAAGGGCGGGCAACCAGGGGGGGTGGGCCCTGGTCGGGGTGGGGATCGGGGCGGGTGGGCGGAAAACGCGCCCATACGGCACGGAATCCGCCCACCTGGTCGGAAAGCGTCCAAATAATGGACGGAATCCGCCCACGTGCCACAGGCGCGCCGCACCCTACCCCGCCCGCACCAGCAGCTCGGCGAGCGTCCGGCCCACCGCCACGGGCTTGGGCTCGAAGCCGTCCAGCTCGTCGTGGTCGGTGCCGTCGCCGCGCACGAGCGCGGCGTCCAGGCGGGCGGCTGCCGCGGCGGCCAGGTCTGAGCCCACGCGGTCGCCCACCACGAGAGTCCGGCCCTCGCCGAGCCGGTCGATCGCCGTGTTGAAGAGCTGGGGCTCCGGCTTCCCGACGATCCGCGCGGTGCGCCCCGTGGCGTACTCCACGGCCGCCAGCACGGAACCGGTGCCCGGCCACGGGCCGTCGGGCTGCGGGTAGGTGGGGTCGCGCGCCGTCGCCAGGAGGTCGGCTCCGCGCAGCACAGCCTGAACCGCGATGCGCAGGTCGTCGTAGACGAGCTCGGTCGTGCCGGCCACCACGACCACCTCGGCCCGCGAGGCCAGATCGGTCCCGTTCATCACCTTCAGGCCCGCAGCCGCTACGTGCCGGCGCATCGCCTGGGTGCCGATCACGAAGGCCGTGCGGCCGGAGCGCGTCTCCGCCAGGAAGTGCTGCATCGCCCCGCCGACCGTGACCACATCCCGCAGCGAGGCGCGCACGCCGATGCTCCAGAGCTGCGCCACGAGGTCCTCGCCCGACTCGTAGGCGTTGTTCGTCGCGAAGGCCACGCCCTTGCCGGCCGTGCGCAGCTCCTCGAGCGCGCCGACCGCGCCCGGGGTCGGCACGCCGCCCACCCACACGCATCCGTCCAGGTCGAGGATGAACTGGTCGTAGCGGTGGGCGAGGGGACTCAGCGGCACCCGGCTAGCCTACGCGGCCTTGATTCGGCTGATCGCAATCATGCTGTGCGCCCTTCTGCTCGGCGCCTGCGGCGACGATGACGACGACGGCGGCGCGAACACCGGTCGCCAGGAACCGCGGGCCGAGGAGCAGCGGCAGGAGGAGCCGGCCGCCACCGGCGGGTGCCAGGACGTGGAGCAGCCGCGGCCGAAGCCGGACGGAGGCGCCGAGCGCCCCAGCGGCAGGCTCGAGCCCGACGTCACCTACGTCGTCACGCTGACCACCAGCTGTGGCGAGATCGCGATCCGGCTCGACCAGCGAACCTCGCCCAGGACGGCGGCCTCGTTCGCCCATCTCGCCCGCACCGGCTTCTACGACGACACCGTCTTCCACCGCATCGTGCCCGACTTCGTGATCCAGGGCGGCGATCCGACGGCCAGCGGCACGGGCGGCCCGGGCTACTCGACGCGGGACGTGCCGCCGCGCGACACGACCTACACGAAGGGGACCGTGGCTATGGCCAAGTCGCAGATCGAGCCGCCGGGCACGGCCGGGAGCCAGTTCTACATCGTCACGGCCCCCGACGCCGGGCTCACGCCGGACTACGCCCTGCTCGGGGAGGTCGTGGAGGGCCAGGACGTGGCGGACCAGATCGGCGAGCTGGGCGACCCGGCGAGCGGCGGTGCGGGCACGCCGCTGCAGCCAGTCGTGATCGAGAGCGCCGAGGTCTCGGAACGCTGAGCCGTCGCTAGATTCGAGGCCATGGCCAATCCGTTTGACGTGAGCGACGCGGACTTCGAGCAGCGCGTGCTTGACCGCTCGGCCGAGGTGCCGGTGCTCGTGGACTTCTGGGCCGACTGGTGCCAGCCCTGCCACATGCTCGCTCCCGTGCTGGAGCGGGCCGTGGACGCGCACGACGGCAAGGTCGAGCTGGCCAAGCTGGACGTGGACAGCAACCAGGTGACCGCGGCCCGCTACGGGGTCCGCGGACTGCCGACCGTCAAGGCCTTCCGCGACGGCAAGGTCGTGAGCGAGTTCACCGGGGCCCAGCCGCCGGCCGCGGTTGCCCGCTTCGTGGGCGACCTGGTGCCTTCTCAGGCAGACGAGCTCGCCGGGGGCGGCGACGAGGAGTCGCTGCGGCGGGCGCTCGAGCTGGAGCCCGGTCACGCCGTCGCCCGGCGCGAGCTGGGTCGCCTGCTGCTCCGCCGCGGCGAGGCCGAGGGGGCGCTCGAGGTGCTCGACGGCGCGCACGGCGACTTCGTGGCCGACGGGCTTGCCGCGCGCGCCCGCCTGGACGGCGAAGCGGACCTGGCGCCCGCATTCGAGGCCTGGGACCAGGGCGACCCCTCGACCGCCCTCGAGCTGCTGCAGAGCGCCCTCGCCGATCCGGAGCGACGCGACCTCGTGCGACGCGTGATGGTCGCCATCTTCACCGAGCTGGGTCCGGAGCACCCGCTGGCGCGGGAGCACCGCCGCCGCCTGTCCGCGGCGCTGAACTGAGCCCGCTCAGGCGCTCCTGGCGGCCTGGGCTCTCGCCTGCCTTCGGCGCCCCAGTATCACGAGCACGGCGATGACGATCACCACCAGCAGGAAGCCGAAGAAGATCGCGCTCGCCGTGCCGACGCCTCCGAACGGCAGCCCGATCAGCTTGACCAGGCCGAAGCCGAGGGCCAGCAGCGCGATCACGAGCGCGAGGATGAGCAGGATGCCGCGGATCCTGGCCAGCACGCCGGCGCTGCCCGGCGGGATCAGCAGGCCCATCATCCGCAGCATGAACAGCTGCCGGCCCGACGGGGCCTGCTGGCCGAGCTTCTCCATCGCCTCCTTGAGCTCGTCGGGCTTGCGCTCGGCGAGGGCGAGCGAGGCCTTCATCATCTGGCGCAGCGCCGGCCGCTCCTGCGGGTGGCTGCCGGCAAGCGCCTCGTTGAAGTACTTGCGCGCGGCCTGCACGTCGTAGCGCTCGGCGGCGCGGGCGCCCAGGATCGCCTTGGCGGCCACGCGGTGCTTCGACTCGCTCATGAGCTGCTCGTCCGTGCGGGACTCGAGCTGCGGGATCGCGGCGAGCGCCCCGACCTGCATCTGCATCTTCATCTGCTTCTGCCTGGCCACCGCAGGTGGAGTCTGTCAGATGGAGAGGGGCCCGCTCAGGGCTCGTCCGGCCGGTCGGCGGTGCGCGCCTCGTCGGCCTCGGCGTACTCGCCGCCGCTCAGGTCGCTCTCCTCCTCGGGGGTGAAGGCGTCGCGGTTCGGATCGCGCGGGTTCAGCTCGCCATGCTCGGCGTTCTCGCGCAGATCCTCCTCGGCCTGCTCGAAGCCCTCGGCCTCGCCGCCGCCGGCCTCGTCCACCGGCCGGCGCGCCGGGTCCTCGTCCTGGGGGGCGCGACCGCCGATGCCCGCCGCCTCGTGGGCAGCGGCTTCCGCCTCGTTGCGGGCATTTTGCGGGTCTTGCTCGCTCATGGCCGTTCCTTAGCCGGTTTCCGGGGCGCGAAAACATGGGTATGAGGGCGCCATGACCATCGCGATCATTGCCGCCGTCTGCGTCGTCCTGCTGGTCCTGGCCTTCCTGCTGCCGCGCCTGTCGAGCTGGCCGCAGCGCGGGGTGGACCGCACGCTCGGCGTGGGACAGCGCGCCGGAGGCAAGGCGCCCGGGCTGATCGGGCGGCTGTTCTCGAAGTCCTTCGGGCACTCGCGCCGGGCGACGAACAAGAGCGCCTCGCTGGGCCGCCGCGGCCGCGGCAAGATGCCGCTCTAGGCGGCGCGCTTCAGACCTCGAGCAGCTTCATCACCCGCCGCGCGAGCAGCGGGCTGCCCTCGATGCGAACCCGGCGAGCGGCGACGCTCGCCAGGGCGGCGCGGCCGCGCTTGTCGGTCGGCTTGGGCAGACCGCCGACGAGCGGCGCCGTGGCGAGCTGCACGACGTCCGGCAGCCTCCCTTCGATGACCAGGTCGGACTTCCAGCGGCCGCCCTTGCCGTCCTCGATGGTCACCTCGTCGTCGGCGAAGTGGAGCCGGACCGGGGCGTAGTCCTCGGCGAAGCGGATCTCGACCCGACCGCGCAGCTCGCGCGCGATGCGGGGACGCTTGGCAGCGCCGCGCTCGACGAGCGCGAGCAGGCCGGCGGCGATTCCGTTCGGCGCCTGATGGCCGAGCTTGACCGGCGGTGCGCCCGACACCGGGATCAGTCGTGCTTGCGCTCTTGCTCGGCCGTCTGGTCCTCCGTGTTGCCGCCTGGGAGCGCCTCGAGCTCGACGGTGCCGGGGTCGGCAGCCTCGTCCGCCGGGCGGCCCTGACCCTCCTGGTCGTGCGCTGGCTCGGCCGGCGCGTCCTCAGCGTCCTCGACCGCCCACGGCTCGGTCGCATCGGGGTCGGCTCGCTCCATTGACCAGGCCACCGTGGCGTCGGGATCCTCCTCGCCCTGCGGCGCCCACGGATCGCCCGCCTCCGGGTCCTCCATGTCGTAGGGGATGCTCGGGTCGGCCTCGTCGTCCGGCTCGGGGCGGGCGATGCTGAGCGGATGGGGAATGGGCGTGACCGACGCCTCCGCGGTCGTCGTCTCGTCCTGATCGGCGGCCTCGAGCGGGGCGGGCAGCTTGAGCCGCTCCATGGCGTCGTCGGCGGTGCCGAGCACCTCGTCCGCCAGCTGCCGGATGTCCTCGATCAGGCGCTGGCGCTCGTCCCAGAGCAGCCGGGTGTCGACGACGACCTGCTCGGCGTACTCGTCGGCGTCCCGCTTGACGATCTCGGCCTCGCGCTCGGCGCGCTGGAGCCGCCCGTCGGCCTGTGCCCGGGAACGCGCGGCGATCTCGTCCGCCGTCTCGTGGGCGCGCTGGAGAATGCCGGCGGTCTCCTCGCCGAGCTCGTCGAGCGCCTTCTGGACAACGCCCTCTCGCGTCTGACGCGCCTCGAGGTCGGCCACGAGATTCCGCAGCTGCTCGAGGAACTCGTCGACCGCCCGCCGGTCGTATCCGCGCACGGCCGTGGGAAAGCTGACGTCCCGCAGTAGCTCGGAGGCGGCCGTGCCACGCCGAAAGCGCTGCGGCGAAGTGTCGCTCGTATGGGAATTGGCCATCACCGCAGTATGCCCCTCAGGCCGGAGGGCTGCACCTCGGCCCGGAAGCGCCCGGCGGCGGGGGCCGCTCCACCGTTATGTCAACCCGCGCGGAGGCAGCGGTGCCGCGGACGCAGCAGAACGACAGCAACCAGGGCGGTCACGCGCGGAACGTTGACCGCCTATACGGCGGCTAATGTTCCCCGCGCGTGCCAGTTGAGGGTCTTTCCATAAGATCCGTTATCGCGCATTGCGTTTCGCTCTACCAGGCGAGCAGCATCAGCCCGATCGTCACCCCCGGACCGATCGTGACCATCAGGCCGAGGTCGCCGGCGGTCGGCTGGTGGCGCTCCGTTGTCTCGCGCAGCACGAAGAAAGCGGACGGGGTTCCCACGTTGCCGAACTCGGACAGGACGGCCGTGCTCGCCGCCACGTCGTCGTCGGAGAGCCATAGGGCGCGCTGTACGGCCTCCACGATTCCGCGCCCGCCCGGGTGCACCAGCCAGTGGTCCACGCTGTCGCGCTCCAGGCCGCGCTCGGCCAGGAAGGCGTCCACGAGCGGCCTCAGGCCGGTCTCCGCGATCCCCGGCAGGTCGCGGGAGATCTCCATGTGGCTGTCCGCTCCGCTCACCGCGAACCGCACGTCGTCGAGCGTGCCCGGCACCTGGTGTACCGCCGTGGCCGCCACCGCCGGTCCGGGATCGCGCCCGGCCTGGTCGTCGCGCCGCGGGGCCAGCAGCGCCGCGCCGCAGCCGTCTCCGAACAGAGCCGATCCCACCACCTTGGTCCTGCCGTCGCCCGGCCGCAGCGCCGTCATGAACCCGCTCACGCACTCGGACGCCACCACGAGCGCCTTCTCGTGCGCGGGCCGGTCCCGCAGCGCCTGTCCCGCCAGCCTGAACAGCGGCACCGCGCTCGCGCAGCCCACACCGGCCAGGTGGTACTTGTCCGTGTCCGGTCCCATCGCGTAGCGGTCCACGATCCTGTGCGCCAGCGTCGGGCCGCCCAGCGCGTAGTAGCTCGCCGTGACCACCACTCCCACCTCGCCCGGATCCGGCAGCTCCAGCGAGTCGATTGCCTCGACCGCCATCCGCTCGTGATGCTCCTCGGTGACGGGCGTTCGCTCCTGCAGCGTCGAGCCCAGCGACGCCGGCGAGAGCGCCAGGCGGCGGCGCTCCACACCGCAGCGCCCGAAGATCCCCTCGGCGAACTGGTCGCCCTGCGCGCCCAGCAGCGCCAGCAGCTCGTCCTGCTCGAACGACCGCGCCGGCGCCGCCACCGCCACGTCGAGCACGCGCGGCGCCTCGCCCACCGGCAGCGGGCGTGCGGGAGCGGCGGAGGTATCGAGCGCCTCGAGCACGACGCCGGGAACTATCGGGACGCCGCCCGGCGCCCACAAGGGCGCGAGGCCGCAGATCGAAGGGGCGTCGCGCTACCCGACCGGCGATGCGTGGAAACTACGTGGCACCCCCTGAAACAATTCAGCGGCGCAGGCGCCATGACTCCTCTGAAGACCGTCACAGTCGTGATCGCCGACGACCATCAGGTCGTCCGCAGCGGCCTGCGCATGCTCCTCGACGCCGAGCCCGGTCTCGAGGTCCTGGCGGAGGCCGGCGACGTCCGCTCCACGCTCGAGGAGGTCGAGCGCCACCGCCCCGACGTGCTCATCCTCGACCTCCACATGCCGGACGAGCCGAGCCTGCCGGCGATCCCACGGCTGCTCGAGCGCGCCCCCCAGACGCGGGTGGTGGTGCTCACCGCGCAGCGCGACCCCAGCTTCGCCGGCGAGGCGATGCGCCTCGGTGCCGCGGGCTACGTGCCGAAGGAGGCGGCCGGCCGCCAGCTCGTGCGGGCCATCAGGATGGCCGCCGAGGGAAAGACCTACCTGGAGCCCAGCCTCGGCGCCCGGCTGGCCGCCGACGCCGCCGCCGCCAAGCGCTCCGCCCCCGAGCTGACCGAGCGCGAGCTCGAGGTGCTGCGCCTGATCGCGCGCGGCCACACCAACCGCGAGATCGCGGAGCGGCTGTTCCTCAGCGTCCGCACGGTCGAGGGCCATCGGGCCCGCATCCAGCACAAGCTGGGCCGCTCGCGCCGCTCGGACCTCGTGGAGTACGTCCTCGAGCGCGGTCTCGTGGACCGCTCCGAGCTGCCCGCCTAGCCGCCCAGCGGCAGCGCGGCCGCCACGCGGGTCCCGCGCCCGGAGCCGGAGTCGATCTCGATCTGACCGTCCAGGAGCGCGACCCGCTCCCGCATCCCGCGCAGGCCGAAGCCGTTCGCGCCCGCGCCGGCCGTGTCGAAGCCCGTGCCGTCGTCACTGACGCACAGCCTGAGCGCGCCGTCGCGGCGCGCCAGCTCCACCACGACCCGCGTGGCCCCGGCATGCCGCGCCGCGTTGTTGAGGCTCTCCTGCACGATGCGGTAGGCGGCCGTCTCGACCTCCTCGTCGAGCCGCTGCGCCGCGCCGGCCGTTCGCGGCAGGTCCACGACCGTCTCGACCTCGAGCCCGTAAACGGCCTGGGTGCGGTCGGCCAGGTCCCGCACGGACGCCTCGAGCCCCAGCTCGTCGAGGGCCGCCGGGCGCAGCTCCGAGATCAGCCCGCGCAGCTTCTCCATCTCGCCCTCGATCTGCTCCTGCGCCTGCACGATGCGCTCGCCCATGCCCTCGACGGTCGTCGCCCGGCTCGCCGAGTACAGCAGCACGTGGAGCCCCGCAAGGGCCTGGAGCGTCTCATCGTGGAGCTCGCGCGCCCAGCGCGCCCGCTCGATCTCGGCGGCCTGCATTCGCTCGCGCGCGGCCTGCTCGCGCGCCGCGTCGAGCGCCGCCTGCATCCGGACCCGGTCGCTCTCGTCCGAGAAGACGACCACCTCGCCCGTCGCCCCGTCCGAGGCGCTGCGGAAGTGCGCGGGGAAGGTGGTTCCGTCTCGGCGCGTGAGGTGATGCGTGCCGTCGGCGCGCGTGTGGTCGAGCAGCTCCTCGGCCGGCTTGCCGATCAGCTCCTGCGGCGACCAGCCCAGTATCTGCGCGGCGGCCGGGTTGGCGAAGGTGATGAGGCCGCGCTCGTCGACGTGGTAGATGCCCTCGCCGGCGTACTCGAGGATGCGGTCGCGCTCGCGTGCGAGGCTGGCGAGCGCCGTCTGGGCGTCGTCGAGCGCGCGGCGACGGGCGGTGATGTCCTGCACCAGCCCGATCGCCCTCAGGGGGCGGCCGCCCTCGTCGCGGATCACCGAGACCGTGAGCTCCACCCAGACGATGCCGCCGTCCTTGCACACGTAGCGCTTGTCCACGCTGTAGCCGGGCAGCTCGCCCGCGAAGAGCCGGCGCGCCAGCCGGATGTCCGTGTCCACGTCGTCCGGGTGGGTGATGTCGGCGAAGGTGCGCCCGCGCAACTCCTCGGGCGCGTAGCCGGTGAGCTGGCAGAAGGCGCCGTTCACCTCGATCAGCCGGAAGTCCTCCCCCACCAGGCCCATCCCGACGGGCCAGTCCTCGAACACCTGCTGGAAGCGCTGGCCGACCTCCCGCAGGCGGTATTCGCGCCGCTGCCGCTCGGTGGCGTCGCGGAATGAGACCACCACGACGGCGTCGCGCCGGGCGGTGGAGGTGTCCACGTGGAGCTCGGAGCCGTCGCGGCGATAGGCCATGCCCTCCCCGTCCGAGGACCGGAGCAGCCGCTCGGCGGGCAGACCGGTGAGATCGTCCGCGCTCTCGTACCCGAGCTGCTCCGCGGCCAGCTCGTTGGCCGCCCGGACGGTGCCGTCCGTGTTCAGTGCCAGCGTTGGGTCCGGCGCCAGGGCTAGCAGGCTGTCGAGCGCGTCCACCGCAGCCCCAGTTTAGGCGCGCTAGGGGCGCTTCAGCCCGGGTACGTCGAGCGTCGGGTCCTCGGGAGTCAGCCCCGGCGCGTAGTCGCGCACCCAGAAGGTGCCGTCCTCGAGCATCTCGTTGATCTCGGGGGCGCGCATGGTGCTCACGAGCAGCACGCGGACCGGCTCGTCGGTGTGGTTGTCGAGGCGGTGGGCGCCCTCGCGGCCCGCCGGACAGGCGACGAGCTCGCCCGGCAGAAGCCTCCGGACCTCGCCGTCTGCCGCGGTGAGGCTGGGGCTGCCGGCCAGCACCACGATCATCTCCTCGTTGTTGTAGTGGGCGTGCAGCGGGAAGCTCGCGGCGCCGGGCGGGAGCTCGAAGAGCGAGGCGCCCAGGTCGCGCGCGCCCGCCTGCCGCCCGAGCCGGGCGCGCCGCCAGCGAAACGGAGGCTCGTCGCGTCCGGCGTCCCAGTCGGGCTCGTAGACATTCGCCATCCGGGACAGGCTACGGAGAGGCGGCGGCCCGCGCCTCGGCCGCGTCGGCGGCCTGCGTGACCGGGCAGCGTCCCTCCTCGTGGCCGCACGCCTCTGCGTCGCAGAGGCGGCAGATGCGGCCGGCGGCGGCCCGTCCATCCGTCAGGGTCGCGAGCACCTTCGAGTTCAGGCGGGCGAGCTCGGCCCGCTCGGCGGGATCGAGGTCCGCCAGCGCCTCCTCCAGGGCATCCGCACGGGCCCGCGCGGAGCGCTCGGCCACCTCCCGGCCCGCCGCGGTCAGCTCCACGGCTACCGAGCGCCGGTCCGGCCCCTCGCGGCGCTCGACCAGACCGGCGTCGACGAGGCGGTCGACCAGGCGCACGGTCGCCGAGTGCGTCAGCGCGAGCGGAGTCCGGATCGAGTCGATCGGCGAGCCGTCCAGGTAGGTCGCGAGGCTGACGAGCGCGGCGGGCGCGGAGCCGCCCTGCCCCGCCCCGCGCTCGACGGCATCCCTGACGCGGTCGGTGACGGTCAGCGAGACGGCGCCGAGGAGGTTGGCCTCGCGCTCATGTGCATGACGCATACATGTATGCTATCGGGAGAATGTCGCGAGGCGTGCAGGATTCGGCCCGCGCCGAGGCGCAGGGCACCCCGTCGCCGGACAGCCCGCCGCCGGGCAAGCCCCCGCCAGACCGCTACGAGCCGCTCCCCGGCATCGGCGAGCTGCCCAAGTGGATCTGGGGCAAGCTCCCCCGCGCTGGGCGGATCGCCCTCGCGCTCCTCCCGGTGGTCGTGGTCGCGCTGGCACTCCTCCTCGGCCCGGGCATCGACGAGTCGAAGGACGAGCGCGCCGCGGCGGAGCGCCAGCGGCTCGCCCAGCTCGACGCCGAGCGCGCCGAGCGTCTCCGCGCCGAGCAACGGCCCCGCTTCCGCCGCGGCGCGCCCGCCGGAGAGGACCTCGCAGCCCGGGCTTCCCTCGTAGCGGCCCTCCCCGTGGCCGTGCAGGCCGACGCGCGCCGCCGGGTCGCCGCCGGCGCGCTCGATGGCCCGATCCGGGACGTCGAGTGCGAGCCCTTCCCCCGGACCGTCGACGGCCGCGGCGCCCACCTCGACCCGAGCCAGCCGACCGGCCGCTACTCGTGCCTCGCTATCACCCGCTCCGTCGCCCCGACGGAGAGCAACGAGGCCGCCTCGATCGGCCACCCCTACCGGGCGCTCGTCCACTTCGACACCGGGCGCTATGCCTTCTGCAAGGTGTCCGGGCGCCCCGGCGAGGGCTCGCTCGGCCGCGAGATCGCGGTGACCGTGCCGCGCGTGTGCGGCGGTCGCTGAGCGCCTGCGCGACACCGCCCCGCGGCCGCCGCTCCATCCGCGAGACTGCGGCGCGTGACCGACCCGCGCGACCGGCCGCTCGACGAGCGCGACCTCGATCCCGACCCGCTCGCCGTCTACAGGCGCTGGTTCCGCGAGGCGACCGAGGCCGGCGCGTTCGAGCCGGAGGCCGCCGCCCTGGCCACCGCCACCCCCGAGGGCCGGCCCTCGGTCCGGATGGTCCTCGTCAAGGGCGCCGACGAGCGCGGCCTCGCCTTCTACACGAACTACGCGAGCCGAAAGGGCGGCGAGCTGGCGGCCAACCCGCGCGCCGCGATCGTCTTCCACTGGCCCGCGCTGGGCCGCCAGGTGCGCGTGGAGGGGGCGGTCGAGCGGCTGCCGCGCGACGAGAGCGAGGCCTACGCCCGCAGCCGCTCCCGGGCGAGCAGGCTGAGCGCGCTGGCCTCGCCGCAGAGCCGGCCGGTGGAGAGCCGCGAGTGGCTCGAGCGACGCGTGGCCGAGGTGGCCGGCCGGCACGAGGGCAGCGAGATCCCCGTGCAGGAGGACTGGGGCGGCTACCGGCTCGTGCCCGACGCGTGGGAGTTCTGGCAGCACAGGCCGAACCGCCTGCACGACCGCTTCCGCTACCTGCCCGATGGCGAGCGCTGGCGCGTCGAGAGGCTGGGCCCCTGACCGACGACTACCCGTCCGGGAACGGCTGGATCGGGATCCCGTGGTCCCGCTCGCGCATCCCGAGCTCGTAGGCGGCGCCACCCTCCACCGCGAGCACCGCCGGCGCGGCGCCCTCACGCTCCACGGACACCCGCATGTCGGCGATCGAGCAGTTGGCGGTGTGGTGCTCCGAGCCGTCCGGATCGGCGTAGACCCAGCCCACCACGTCCTTCCGGGCCGCGGCCACCCTCCCCGCCGCGCTCACCCCGCCGGGTCCCGGAATCACGAACTCGCAGCGGTCGGGCGCCTCTCGCACGGTCACCCGCCGGCCGGGACCGCCGAGCGCGTGGCGCACGCCGCCCAGCCGCACCGCCCCGTTGGCGATCCACGGCGTCGTGAGCGGCCCCAGCCGGACCCGCCCGATGGCCGCGTCGAGCCAGTCGCCCGACTCCGTCGCAGCGTGCAGCCAGATCCAGCGCTCGGCGTGCTGCGCTCCCCAGTTGTGCCCCACCATGCCGCGCCAGCCGTCGACCGGGATCTCGCGACCGTCCACCCACAGCGAGCCGTCGAAGCGGGCCCAGGGCACCGGGCTGAGCAGCTTGGTGCGCGGCAGCGGCGCGCGGTACATCCAGTCGCGCGGCAGGTGGAGGAGCGGCTCCTCGCCGCTCTCGAACCGAAGCTCCCACGCGGAGCCGTCGAGCGAGCCCACGGCCTCGCCCGGGCGCATCGCCGCCTCCCCCACGCCGATCCACTCGCCGCCGCCGGCGCGCGGCCCGGGGAGCGTGAGCTTCCGCGCCCGAGGCCCGTCGTCCGCGGCGTCGAACAGCGTGAACCAGAGCGACCCGTTCGGCTCGCCGCCGGGGCGCTTGTGCACCGTGTAGCGGATCCACACGCCGAGCGGCCGGTGCGGGTCGCATGCCTTCAGGTAGAAGCTCTCGTAGTGGCCGGACCCGGGAGGCACCGAGGGGAAGCGGGCCTCGGTGGGGTTCACGCGCGCCACTGGCGACAGAGCGTAACCGCCTGGTAGAACCCTCCGCCATGGCAGACGAACCCGTCCTGGTCATCACCGGCGCCAGCACCGGCATCGGGGCCGCCACCGCGCACCGAGCGGTCGAGTTCGGCTACCGGGTCGTGCTCGCGGCCCGCTCGGAGGACAGGCTGACCGCCCTGGCCGGCGAGCTCGGCGGCGACGAGAAGGCCGCCGCCGTACGCTGCGACGTGACCGACTGGGGCGACCAGCAGGCCCTCGTGGCCACCGCGCTCGAGCGTTTCGGCCGCCTGGACGCCTACTTCGCCAACGCCGGCTTCGGCGCCAAGCGCGGCTTCCTCGAGGAGTCCGTCGAGCACTGGAAGTCGATGATCGACACCAACGTGCTCGGGGCGGCCCTGTCGATCCGCGCCTCCCTCCCCCACTTCCGCGAGCGGAACGCCGGCCACCTGATCCTCACCAGCTCGATCGCCGGCCGGCGCGCGCTGCCCGGCTCGCTCTACTCGTGCACCAAGCACGCCGTGACCGCCATGGGCGAGGCCCTCCGCCAGGAGCTCTCGGACACCGACATCAAGGTCACGCTCATCGAGCCGGGCGCGGTCGACACGCCCTTCTTCGAGAACCGCCCCACCGGGGCGCTCGAGGCCGACGACATCGCCCGCGCCGTGATGTACGCGCTGACCCAGCCGCCGCACGTGGACGTGAACGAGATCCTGGTGCGGCCGATCCATCAGGCGGGGTAACCACGCGAATCGGTTGACCCGGCCCCTCCAACTGGGGTACGGTTGCTTCAAGGCTCGCTGAATGAGAAGGAGGTCCTGAATGGCCCAGGATCGCCCGATTGTCGTGCGCGATCGAGGTCTCCTCGAACGCCTACCGAAGCGCGCACCCCCGAAGCGCGCCGGCCGCATTGTGAGTTGGCTCGCCACGAGTAAGCGGCCCGAGCCCGAGCCCTCCTACATCGGCGTTCTGGAGGACCCCAAGCCGGAAGCGCAAGGTGTCTGCTGCTCGGGCGGCGGTATTCGCTCGGCCGCGTTCAACCTCGGCGCGCTCCAGTCGCTCCAAGATCGCGGTGAGCTACAGAAGGCGGACTACCTCGCTGCGGTGTCCGGCGGCTCGTACATCGCGGCGGCGCACTCCATGGTCGGGACGACGGGGGGCGCCGACGACTCGGACGCGGGCCTTCTCGACGAGGACCACCCGCCCTTCCATCCGGGCTCGCCCGAGGAGCAGTATCTGCGCAACCACAGCTCGTACCTGGCCCCCGACGGTCTCGGCAAGGTCTTTCTCGCCTACCGGGTGCTCCTCGGGCTCCTGTTCAACCTCTTCTTCCTCGGGCTTGCGCTGTTCGCCGCGGGTGTGGTCCTCGCGGAGACCCTGTACGGCCCTCTCTACGGAGATCTGTCGAACGTCGGCGATTGCGGCCGTCCCGATGTCCCGTGCCGGTTCGCGGCGGACGTGCCCGACGGCTTCTTGGTGCTGCTCGGCGGGCTCGGCGCGGCGATCCTCGTGAACGGGGTCCTCCTCCTTCTGTCCCGGCCGCGGCGCGACTTCGTGCGACGTGGCCTCGAGGCATGGGCCACGCGCTTGATGCTCGCGGCCGCGGCTGTCGCCGTCGTGCTCGTCGGGATCCCGCTCGTCGCCGAGGTGATCCTGAACTACGGCGAGAACCGGGGTGTCGCGCAGGCGGGCGAGACGGCCTCGGCGCCCACGCTTCCCGCCGTCGGGGCGGGGAGCCTGACCACGGTCCTGCTCGCCGTCCTGTTGCAGCTGCGTGCGCGCGTGTCAGAGCCGGCGACCGTGCTGGAGGCGGCCAAGGGCGCGCGGGAGTTCTTCCGGAAGCTCGGCCCGCGCCTGCGCGGCGCGCTGGTCTACGTGGCCGGCGCAATCGCGGGGCCGCTCCTCCTGCTCGCCTTCGTCATCTTCGGGGCGTCGGTGACGCTGGCGGACTCGGGCTCGAGCACGAACATGCTGCTGTGGGCCGCGGGGGCCGCCGCGGCCTTCCTAGGCCTCTACTTCTTCGCCGACTTGAACGCATGGTCGCTTCACCCCTTCTACCGGCACCGTCTGTGCACGGCGTTCGCGCTCAAGCGGGTCAGGGACGCCGACGGGCGGCCCGTGGCGGTCGAGCGCGACTACGAGCAAACGGTCAAGCTCTCGGAGACCGGAGCCCCGGGCTGGCCGACTCTGCTCGTCTGCGCCGCCGCCAACGTCTCGGATCCGGGGGCTACCCCGCCGGGGCGCGGCGTCACGAGCTTCACGTTCAGCAGGACGGCCATCGGCGGCCCGCTCGTCGGGGCCGCGAAGACCAAGAAGTACGAGAAGAGGCTCGGGAGGAATCGCGAGCGCGACATCACGCTGCCCGCAGCCGTCGCGATGTCGGGCGCGGCGCTGTCCCCCTCGATGGGCAAGCTGACCCGGCGGCCGTTCACCTTCCTGATGGCGCTCGCGAACGTCCGGCTGGGCGTGTGGGTCCCCAACCCGCAATACGTCGCGGGCTGGAAGCGCTGGAACATCGGGAGGTCGAACGGCCACGATTTGAGCAAGCGGCCACGACCGAACTACCTCATCCGCGAACTGATGGGGCGCAACCGCCTCGACGCCCGGTTCCTCTACGTGAGCGACGGCGGACACTACGAGAACCTCGGTCTCGTAGAGCTGCTACGGCGCGGCTGCACCCGGATCTACTGCTTCGACGCGAGCGGCGGTCGGACGTTCACCAACCTCGGCGACGCCATCGCGCTGGCCCGCAGCGAGCTGCAGGTCGAGATAGAGATCGACCCGCGCGACCTGGTCCCCCACTCCAAGACGCGCCTCGCGAGGAAGGACTGCGTGGCCGGCTCGATCCGGTATTCCGACGGCACCAACGGGGTGCTCGTGTACGCGCGGACGGTGATGACCGAGAAGGTCTCCTTCGACGTGCGCGCCTACCACGAGGACGACCCGGTCTTCCCGAACCACAGCACGGTGGACCAGCTCTACACGGACCAGAAGTTCGAGGCCTACCGCGCCCTGGGCCGAAGGGCCGGGGAGAACGCCCTTGCCGAGATGGACAGGGCGACTGCCGTGCCGCAGGTCGTCACGGTCTCCGGCAACGGCGGCGGCCCGATCCCCAGTGACCGCAGCGATTCGGTCGCCGGCAACGGCAGCGATTCGGTCGCCGCCAACAGCCGGGATGGCGACCGCCTTGTGGGCAAGGTCACGATGGGTGCCTACAGCGTCGAGCTGCACCAGCACCCGCCCGCGGGCTAGTCCCGCGCCGGCGTCGCGCCCAGCCGCCCCGGGGCGTTCGCCTCGACGAACTCCACCAGCTCCGCGAGCGACAACCCGACCGGCGGGGCCACGATCAGCCGGTCCACGTCCAGCTCCGAGTAGGCCGCCACGACGTCCCGGTCGAGCCGGCGCGAGGGCGTGACCGACACGTGCAGCGGCCGCTCGCGGCCGGTCTCGTCGACGGCCGCACGCATCAGCTCGCGCTGCTCGGCCATGGCGCGCAGGCCGACCATGAAGCCGTACCAGCCCTCCGCAGCGCGGGCGGCGCGCCGGTGAGCGGCGCGGCTGTGTCCGCCCACCACCACTGGCAGCGGCCTCTGGACGGGCCGGGGATGGGCATCGACCGCCTCGAAGTGGACGTGCCGGCCCTCGTACGCGGGCGCGTCCTGCTCCCAGAGCGCCCGCATCGCGGCAAGGTAATCGTCCGCCCGCGCCCCGCGACCCTCCATCGGCACGCCGATCGCCCGCATCTCGGGCTCGAGGTACGCCACGCCCAGCCCCAGGATCAGACGCCCGCCCGAGAGCACGTCGAGGCTGGCCACCTGCTTGGCGAGGACCACGGGGTTGCGCTGTGGGAGGACGATCACCCCCGTGCCCAGCCGGATCCGCTCGGTGTGGGCCGCGAGGTGGGCGAGCGCGACGAGCGGGTCGAGGATCGGCTCGTCCGGCTCCATGGGCGACGGCTCCACCCTCGGCGACGGCACGACGACGTGCTCGCCGGCCCAGAGCGAGTCGTAGCCGAGCCGCTCGGCGAGCCCCGCGACCCGGGCCGCGGCGCCCGGCTCCGCGCACGCGTGTGAGTTGACGGCGAACAGGCCGATCGTCGGCGGGCTCACGTCCGCAAGCCTACGTACGGTCTCGTGTGTGCTCGTGGCACACGTCGACATGGATGCCTTCTACGTGAGCGTCGAGCTCCAGCGGCGCCCCGAGCTGAGGGGCATGCCGGTCGTCGTGGCGGGCAGCGGGCCGCGTGCCGTCGTCACCACCGCGAGCTACGAGGCGCGGCGGTTCGGCGTCTTCTCCGCCACGCCCGCCGAGCGGGCGCGCCGGCTGTGCCCGCAGGCGGTGTTCATCCCTCCCGACTTCGACCATTACCGGGCCCGCTCGCGCGAGGTGATGCGCACGCTCCGGGAACACGTCGAGCGCGTCGAGGTCGTCGGGCTCGACGAGGCCTACCTCGACCTGAGCGAGTTCGACCGACCGCGCGCCGCGGCCCGCCGCGTCAAGGCCGCCGTGACCGAGCGCACCGGCCTGGGCTGCTCGATCGGGATCGGCCCGAACAAGCTCGTCGCCAAGGTGGCCTCCGACGCGGACAAGCCCGACGGCTTCGTCGAGCTCACCGCCGAGCAGGCCCGCGAGCGCTTCGCGGAGGCGCGCCCCGGGCTCATACCGGGCATCGGGCCCAAGACGGCCGAGCGGCTGCAGCGGCAGGGCATAGACACCCTCGGCGCGCTGGCCGCCGTGCCCGACGAGCGGCTCACCGAGTGGTTCGGCCCGCGGCTAGGCCCCTACCTGGGCAGCCTGGCCCGGTTCGAGGACGAGCGGGTCCTGGAAACGGTTCGCGTCGCGAAGTCGGAGTCGCGAGAGACCACCTTCGACTACGACCTGCGCGGCCTCGGACAGCTGGAGCCCGAGCTGCGGCGCCTCACCGAGCAGCTCTGCGAGACGCTCGAAAGCCAGCAGGCCCGTGGCAGGACGATCGGCATCAAGGTGAGATACGCCGACTTCTCCACCGTCACCAGGGCGCACTCCCTCCCTGCCGCCGTCAACGACTTCCACACCGTCTGGCGCGTCGCGGCTGAGCTCCTGAGACGCCTCGACCCGCCCCAGCCGGTTCGCCTCGTGGGTGTCCGCGTGGCCGGCCTCCACGAGGAGGCCGACCAGCTCACGCTCGCCCTGTAGTACTTTCAGCCTGCGATGGCAGGCGATCGTCTGACTGGCCTCGACGCGTCCTTTCTCCACATCGAGGACTCCTCCAGCCACATGCACGTGGCGGGCGTGATGCTGTTCGAGGGCCCCCCTCCCCCCTACGCCGACCTGCTCGAGGCGTTCGAGCGGCGCCTGCCGCTCGTGCCGCGCTACCGCCAGCGGCTCGCCTTCGTCCCGCTCGGTCAGGGCAGGCCCCGCTGGGTCGACGACCCCCACTTCAACCTGCGCTACCACGTGCGCTCGACCGCGCTCGCCTCGCCGGGCTCGGAGCGCCAGCTGAAGGACCTCGCCGGCCGGGTCTTCTCCCAGCAGCTCGACCGCGACAAGCCGCTCTGGGAGGTCTGGCTGGTCGAGGGGCTCGAGGACGACAGCTTCGCGGTGCTGTCGAAGACCCACCACGCGCTGGTGGACGGCATCTCGGGCGTGGACATCATGTCCGTGCTGTTCGACACCTCCCCCGAGCCCGCGGCCCCGACCGACCCGGGCGACCGCTGGCTCCCCCGCCCGCTCCCGAGCAAGGCCCAGCTGCTCGCCGAGGCGCTGCTCGAGCGGGCCACGATCCCGGCCGAGATCGGGCGCTCGGTGAGGGCCGTCTTCCGCGGCCCGCGCCGCATCGCCGCTGGCTTGCGCGACGCGGCCGTGGGCGTCGGCGCGATGGCCTGGACCGGCCTCAACCCCGCCCCCTCCTCGCCCTACAACAAGAGCATCGGCCCCCATCGCCACTTCACCTGGGTGCGCGCCAATCTGAGGGACGTCAAGGCGATCAAGGACGAGCTGGGCGGCACGGTGAACGACGTGGTGCTCTCGATCGTGGCCGGCGGCCTCGGCGGCCACCTCCGCCGCCGCGGGGTCAACACCGACGGGCTCGAGCTCAAGGCGATGGTGCCGGTGAGCGTGCGGACCGACGTCCAGCGCGGCGCGCTCGGCAACCGCGTCGCGGCGATGATGGCGCCGCTGCCGGTCTGGTGCCAGGAGCCGGTGGCGCGCCTCGACATCGTCCGCGAGCAGCTGAAGGGGCTCAAATCCGGCGGCCAGGCGGTGGGCGCCCAGGTGCTGACGGACCTGTCCGGCTTCGCCCCCCCGACGATCATGGACCAGGCCTCGCGGCTGATGGCGCGGCAGCGATTCTTCAACGTGGTCGTGACGAACGTGCCCGGCCCGCAGTTCCCGCTCTACCTGCTCGGTCGGCGGATGATCGACCCCTTCCCGATGGTCCCGCTGGCCAAGAACCAGGCGCTCGGCATTGCGCTGCTCTCCTACGACGGGCGCATCAACTTCGGCCTGGTCGGCGACTACGACCTGCTCTGGGACCTCGACGAGCTCGCCGTCGAGCTCGAGCGGGCGCTGGCCGAGCTGGCCGACGCGGCGGGCGTCGAGCTGAGCGAGCGCGAGACGCCGCGCGAGCGCGTCGAGGCATGAGGGACCGCCTCGCCGAGCGTGCCCGTGAGCTCGGGTTGGACGTACAGGCCCGGCGCCTCGGGGCCTCGACACGCACGGTCAGGGACGCCGCCGAGGCGGTCGGCTGCGAGGAATCGGAGATCGCGAAGTCGATCGTGTTCGTGGCGGACGGCGACCCCGTCCTGTGCGTGGCGAGCGGGCGCCACCGGATCGACGTCGACAAGCTCGCCGACGAGCTCGACGTGGCCGAGGTGCGCCAGGCCACGGCGGACGAGGTGAGGGCCGCCACGGGCTATGCCATCGGCGGCGTGCCGCCGTTCGGCCACGACGTGCCGGTGCTGTTCGACGAGTCGCTGCTCGAGCACGAGCGCGTCTGGGCCGCGGCCGGCGACCCGCACAGCCTCTTCTGCGTGGACCCGCGCGAGCTGGCCGACTCGATCCGCGCACGGGTGGTGGCCGTCGGCGCATAATAGGAGCGTGCGGCCACTGGCCCTCGCCGCCGCAGTCCTCGCCACCGCCGGCTTCCTGGCGGCGCTGCCCACCCCGGAGGCGGGCGCCGGCAGCATCGTCTTCACGGACAAGGGCAACGTCTGGCTGATGCGCGACGACGGCTCGGGCCGGCGCCGGATCACCCGCGGCGGTGGCTGGACGAGCCCCTCTCAGGCGAACAACGGCATGATCGTGGCGCTCAGGCGCGACGAGCTCCACCGCCTCGACCGCCGTGGGCGTCGCATCGGGAAGCCGGTGCCGCTGCTTGGCACGAACGAGCGCATCAGCGGCAACGTCGAGGTCCAGGCCGGGCCGGGCGACCTCGAGGTGTCGCCCAACGGCCGCCTCGCCGCCTACTGGATCGGCACGCTCCAGCAGTTCTGCAACCCCGTCACCTTCGTCTGCGAGGTCCGCCCCCAGGACAACGTCGCAGTCACGCGCACCAACCGCTTCACCGGCGTGAGCGCATTCGGGCTCGTCCGGGACTACCAGGAGCCGTCCTGGGTCGGGAACGAGCGGCTGCTGGTGTTCAACTACGGCTTTGCCGCGGACGTGGCGATCGACCCGATCGGGAAGGGCGACGAGAACCTGATCCCGCTGCTCGACGATGCCGAGGGGGCGCAGCTCGGCGCAGGGCGCGCGCCGCCGCGGGCACCGCTGCTCATCACGCTACGGGGCAACCGCCAGGAGTCCGGCTTCCAGCAGACGATGCGCCTCTACGGCGTTCCGGAGAACGGGGCGCCGTTCCCGCTGTGCGACTTCAGCGGCGGGGTCGGGGGCGGCTTCGCCGACCCCACCATCAGCCCGAACGGGCGGCTCCTCGCGTGGGTCGAGGGGAACGGCATCCACGTCGGGCGCCTGCCGCCCGCCTCGGAGCTCGCCGCGAACCCTGACGCCTGTGGCCGGATCACCGACAAGCACCTGACCGGCGGCCGCGAGCCGTTCTGGGGCCCGAAGGGCCTCTAGGACGCCCGTACAAGGGCTCTCCGGAAATCCTGTACGGGGGGCGAATGACCTCCACTTCGCGGGCGACGACGATGCTGCCATGGAACCCACGCTCAACGATGCCCTGAGCCGCATCGACACCGTCTGGGTGCTCGTCGCCGGCATCCTCGTCTTCTTCATGCAGGCCGGATTCCTCCTCCTGGAGGTGGGTTTCTCGCGCATGAAGAACGCCGGCACGGTCGTCGCCAAGGTGATCGCCAACCTCTCGATCGCGGCGCTCTGCTACTGGGCCGTCGGGTTCGCACTGGCCTTCGGCGGCACCGGCTGGTTCGCCGGCACCGAGGGCACGTTCCTGGGCACGATCGAGCAGGCGGCCTTCCCGGCCATGGAGTTCTCGAGCGCCGCGGTGCCCGCCAAGTTCTTCTTCCAGTTCGCCTTCTGCGCGGTCTCGCTGGCGATCGTGTGGGGCACCACGCTCGAGCGCATCAAGTTCGGCGCCTACCTGATCTACGCGGTGATCTTCAGCGCTCTGATCTACCCGATCATCAGCCACTGGATCTTCGGCGGCGGCTGGCTGCAGGTGAACTTCGGCATGCAGGACTTCGCCGGCTCCACCGTGATCCACCTGATCGGCGCCACAGGCGCGCTGGCGGCGCTGCTCCTGCTCGGCCCGCGCCAGGGCAAGTACGACCGCCACGGCAACCCGAACGTGATTCCCGGGCACTCGATGCCGCTGGTCGGCCTCGGCGTGCTGATCCTGTTCGTGGGCTGGTTCGGCTTCAACGCCGGCTCCACCCTCGGCGTCGCGGACGGCCGCTTCGCGGAGGTGGCGATCGTGACGGTGGTGGGCGCCGCCGGCGGCGTGGTCGGCGCGATGGCCACGATCTGGCTAATCACGCGCACGTTCGACATCGGCATGACCGGCAACGGCGTGATCGCCGGCCTCGTCGGCATCACCGCCGGCTCGGGCTACGTGGAGTACTGGGCGGCCATCCCGATCGGGCTCGTGGCCGGCGTGCTCGTGGTGGTCTGCATCATCGCCATCGACAAGGTGCTCGACGACCCGATCGGCGCCCTCTCGGCGCACGGGGTGGCCGGTGTCTGGGGCACTATCGCCTGCGGCCTCTTCACGGCGCCGCGGCTCGCCGAGTACAACGCGATCGGCGAGGGCGGCCTGTTCTACACCGGCTCGGTCGACCAGCTCGCAGCGCAGGCGCTCGGCGTCGCGGCCGCCTTCAGCGCGGTGTTCACGGTCAGCTTCGCGGTCTTCTTCGTGATCAGGGCGACCTACGGCCTGCGCGTGACGCCCGAGCAGGAGCGCCACGGCCTCGACCTCGTCGAGCACGGCATGTGGGGCTACCCGGAGCAGTTCATGCCGGTGCCGGGCTCGGAGTACCATCGCCCGGCGACCGTGGCGGCGCAGCGCGCCGCGGCGGCGGCCAGACCGGCGCCCGTCCCGCTGGCGGCGCAGACCCAGGAGGGTTGAGCGATGAAGAAGATCGAGGCGATCATCCGGCCCGAGCGCCTTCAGGAGGTGCAGGACGCCCTCGACGAGCTGGGGGTGTCCGGCCTGACGGTCTCGGAGGTGATGGGCTGCGGGCGCCAGAAGGGCTACACCGAGCAGTACCGCGGCTCACGGGCGAACATCTCGCTGCTGCACAAGCTCAAGATCGAGTCCGTGGTGCCGGAGGAGCTGGTCGACCGGGCGGTCGACGCGCTGGTGGCCGCGGCCCGCACCGGGGCGATCGGCGACGGCCGGGTGTTCGTCCACCCCGTCGAGGAGACGGTGCGCATCCGCACCGGTGAGCGCGGCGAGGAGACCGTCCGCCACGAGGCGCCCGTCGGCTGGGGTTACTAGTGGTCGCCTCCGGAGACCACTAGTGCGGGAGGGTCCCGTGCGCCCGGTCGTGCCAGGCATGCGACCACGGGATCGCCTTCAGCGCCAGCGCCACCGCTGAGCCGAGCAGCACCCAGGCGGGCCAGAAATAACTGGCGCCGCTCGCGAGCCAGATGCAGATCAGGAAGACGTTGACGATCGCGAGGGTGCCCGCCGTGGCGCGCAAGCGGCGGCGCCGCTCGAGCCGAGGCAGGGGCGGCTTCGCGTACACGTGCCAGGCGTCGAGCGCGCCCACGAAGGCGAGGCTCAGGAGCGGCCAGACCGGCCAGGCGTTGGGAGCCCCGGTGAGCGCCCAGATGACCACGATCACGCAGGCGACGACGCAGAGCGCGGCCAGCCGGTAGCGGAGGCCGTGGCGCCTGCGCTGGGCGAGCGCCCGGGCCTCGTCCTCCGTGAGCCCGGCCGGGGTGGAGAGCGCCTCGGTCGGCGCGGCGAGCGGGATCGTCGCCATGACGGTGGTGCCGGCGCCGGGCGGGCTCTCGATGTCCACGCATCCGTCGAGGGCCCCCACGCGGTCCTCGAGGCCCTGGAGCCCGGAGCCGTTGCCGACGTCCGCCCCACCCACGCCGTCGTCCTTGACGATCACCTCGAGCTCGTCGCCGACGACCGTCACCGCGACCGTGGCCTGGGTGGCCTGGGAGTGCTTGCCGATGTTGGCCAGGCACTCGGAGACGAGGAAGTAGGCCGTCGACTCGACGGGGTCCGGCAGCCGTTGAGGGGGCACGGCCACGATCTCGGTCGGCACCGCGGCGCGACCGGCGAGGTCCTCGAGCGCGGCCGCAAGGCCCCGGTTCGTGAGCATCGCCGGGTGGATGCCGCGGGCCAGGTCGCGCAGCTCCTTGAGCGCGAGGCCGGCCTCCTCCCCCGCCGAGCGGACCAGCTCGGCGGCGGCCGGATCGCCCGCTGCGGCCCGCTTCTCGGCCATGCGCAGGTTGAGCGAGAGGGCCACCAGGCGCTGTTGGGCGCCGTCGTGCAGGTCGCGCTCGATGCGGCGCCGCTCCGCGTCGGCGGCCTCGATGATGCGGGAGCGGGCGTCGCGGAGATCCGACACCTTGGCGGTCAGGGCGGGATCCTCGTTCGAGCCGAGGAGCAGCTCGGCGTAGGCGCCGTAGAAGCGCCCCAGCGCGCCGAGGGCGGGGATGCCGACGAAGAGGACCAGGGCCCCGAGCGGGACCAGCGCGAGCGCCTCCCCGAGCTGGTCGACCTCGAGCGTCCCGAAGAGGGCCCAGTCCGTGCCGTCAGGGATAGCCCAGTACCAGAGCGGCAGCGTCAGGTTGCCGACGCCCACGCTCAGCACGGTCGTGGCGATGATGAACGAGAGCAGGCCGAACGGGAACTGCAGGAACAGGAAGGTGAGGTCCTTCCAGGTGGCGGGATCGGCCAGCCGGGCCCTGAGCCGCTCCCACCAGCCGCCCTCCGGAAGTGGGCGGTACGGGCTGGCGATCTCGTTGCCGGTCAGCGCCCCGATCGCGCGACGCTCGATCTCGGCGAGCCAGCCCCACGCGTAGACCGAGCCGATCAGGATCGGGATGCCCACGAGCGTCACGGCCAGCCCCACGCCGAGCGACAGGACCGTCACCAGGGAGACGAACCAGACGATGCCGAGAACGCCGGCGAGCAGGAGATATGCGATGCGCGCATAGGTGCGGGGAGCGAGGAGATCCCTGACCAGGCGCGCGAGCATGAGTGAAAACCTACGTAGGGTGCGGACGCCGGTCCATACGGGCAGCCGTACCCGGGTGTACCGTGCCCGGCATGCGCCGCACGAGCGCCGCCATCGCAGTGGGTCTGGCGGCCGCCGTCACGGGGGTGGTGCTCGCGTCCACGCTGCCGCGCTCCGCCGGCCCGGACCCCACGCTGGCCCGGGCGCCGCAACCGGCTCCCGTGGCCTTCCTGGGCGACGGGGCGGCCGGCGGCGGCAAGGCCCAGCGCTTCCCGCCGCGGGTGAACGTGAGGGCGGCCAGAAACTGGATCCGGGGCCGGACGGGAGCGTCCTTCGCCCTCATCGACACGCGCGGGCGCGCTTACGGGTGGGCGCCGCGGCGCCGCTACGTGACCGCGAGCGTCGTGAAGGCGATGCTGCTGGTGGCCTACCTGCGCAAGCTGGGCGGGCCGCCCGGAGAGGCCGACCGCGCGGTGCTCGGCCCGATGATCCGCTGGTCGGACAACGACGCGGCGGACGCGATCTACGGACGCGTCGGCGACGCCGGGATCCTCGGCGTCGCCCGGCGGGCCCGCATGCGCGACCTGACCGTTGCGGGCCACTGGGGCGGCGTCTACTTCAGCGCCGCCGACCAGGCGCGCTTCTTCCGGCGCTTCGTGCGGCTGGTGCCGCGCTCAGCGCGAAGGTACGCCCGTGGCCTGCTGTCCTCGATCGTGCCGAGCCAGCGCTGGGGGTTCTCGCGAATAGCGGCCCGCGCCGGCTGGAAGACCTTCTTCAAGGGCGGCTGGCGCGGGACCGACCTGGGCCAGCTCGTGCATGAGGCGGCCCTGTTCGAGCGCGACGGCCGACGCTTCTCCCTGGCCGTGCTGAGCGACGGCAACCCGTCGCACGAATACGGCACGGCCACGCTGCGGGGAGTGGCGAAGCGGCTCTTCCGCCGTCCGCCGGGCCGCGCCTCACAGGAAGGCGAGGCCGGCTCGCCGGCCCACCGCCGGGCCGGCCTGGTGGACGTGCATCGCTTTGCGCCCGGTATCGCGCTCGACATCTCGTACGCCGGCAAGGACAACATCACCGGCAGGCGGCTGCCCGGCTACTGCCGCGCGTGGGCGCTGATGCTCGAGCCCGCCGCCCGCGACCTGGGCCGGGTGCAGCGCTACCTCCGGCGCCGCAACCGCGGCCTCCTCATCCTCGACGCATACCGTCCCGCCAGGGCCTCACGGGCGCTGGTGAGGTGGGCCGAGCGCACCGGTCGCGGCGACCTCGTGGGCACCTACATCGCGCGCCGCAGCCGGCACAACCTGGGCAGCGCCGTCGACCTCACGATGGTCCGCGCCTCCGACGGCAAGCGCCTGCGGCTGGGGCGCTACGACGCGCTGGGCCCGGGCGCGCACACGCTCGACGCCACGGGCGCGGTCCTGCGCAACCGCATCGGCCTGAAGAACGCCATGGAACGCTTCGGCTTCACGAACTACTGGCGCGAGTGGTGGCACTACGAGCACCGCGCGCTCGGCACCACCTACCTCGACCTCCCGCTCGGCTGCGGGCGCTCCTAGGCCGCCGCCGAGATCGCCGCCACTCCGGCGAGGGCGGCGGCCACGCCGGCGCGCTGGCGCTTCGCGATCCGCTCGTTCAGGTAGATGCGGGCCAGCGCGATCGTGACCACCGGATAGAGCGAGCTGAGCACCGCGACGACGCTGAGGAGTCCCTCCGTCGAGGCCACCGCGAACATGGCGTCCGCGCCGATGATTAGCGCGCCGACCAGGACCAGGACCGGGATGTCGGCGGCCGTCAGGCCCAGCCTGGGCCGCCGGGCGAGGAACACCGCCAGGAACGCGGCGACGGCGGTGAGCCGCGCCGTGAGCAGCGCCCACTCGACGCTTCCCTCGCTGGCGGCGTCCATGGCCACGAGGAAGCCGCCGAAGCCGAGCGCGGTGAGGGCTCCGAACAGCACGCTCTGCCGCACATCGCCCGGCGACTCCTCCTCCCCCGACTGGAGCGAGATCACCGCCACGCCCGCGAGCGCCAGCGCGATTCCCACGCCCTGCACCGGCTCCGGCAGCTCGCCGAGCGCGATCGCCGCCACGACCGGCACCGCGGGCGCCGTGGCGGCTACCGGCGCCACGATGCTCATCGTTCCCACGGCGAGGCCGCGGTACAGCGCGGCCACCCCCACCGCCTCCGCCAGCCCGGCGCCGGCGCCGTAGGCGAGGAACTCGGCGTCCGGCGGGCCTTCCCCGGAGCCCGCCACCACCACGACGAGAATCAGCAGCGCCGCGCCCTGCGAGACGAGCAGCACCGACAGCAGCGGCCTTGAGCGGCTCTTCAGGCCGCCCAGGAAGTCGGACACCCCGTAGACGAGGCTCGATCCCAGTGCCAGCCCGATGGCGACCAACGCAGGCCTGCCGCTACCCCGGCCCGTCCGTGTGGCGGACGATCGCGTCCAGGATCTGGTCCCAGTCGCGCTCGTGCAGCTCGTGTCCGCCGCCCTCGACGGTCACGAGCTCGGCGCCCGGTACGGCCTTCGCGAGCGCCACGCCGTGCGGGTACGGGAGCAGCGGATCCGCGGTCCCGTGGATCACCAGGAGCGGCACGGCGAGCTCCTCGAGCCGCTTGCCGGACGGCTTGCCCTCGCCTATCTCGTTGTGGTTGGCGAGCCGGCGTGGGTCGATGGTGCGCTCCAGGTCGCGCTCGACGAACGCCCGCGTGGCCTCCTCGTCGAAGGGGTGCCTGGTGCCCGCGAGCGCCCGCGAATCCCGCACCAGCATGTCCGCGAGCGCGGCGGGGTCCGACCAGTCGAGCTCCCCCCACGCCGCCGCCTGCCGCATGTACTCGGCGGTGGGGCCCGGCAGGCTCGGGTCGCTCTCATCGAACCTGGACGTGCTGATCGCGGTGAGGGTCGCCGCGCGGTCCGGGTACTCGAGCGCCGCCATCTGGGCGATCCCGCCCCCCATCGACATGCCGACGAGATGCGCCCGCTCGACGCCGTGATCATCGAGCACCGCGACGGCGTCGCTCACCAGGTCGTCGGAGGTGTACGTCGCGGTGCCTGGGTCGTAGCCGATCGAGCGGCCCGTGTCGCGGAGGTCGTAGCGGATCACGTAGCGCCCGGCGCCGGCGAGCCGCTCGCAGAAGCGGTCGGGCCACCACAGCATCGACGCCATCGCGCCCATGATCAGGAGCACCGGCGGGTCGCCGCGGCGGCCGATGCTCTCCGAGAAGATGTCCATTGCCGGCAAGTCTTGCCGCGGGGTGGCGAGGCGACAGTGGTGCTACCCGTACGGCCCGCTCAAGGAATCGGCGGGCGGCGCCGACCTCATTCAGCGTGAGCCGGGTGCTGGTGGCCATCGTCGGACTCGTGCTCGGGCTGCCGGCGGGAGCGGCCGGGGCGGACACCTACGAGGTCGGGCCGGGCAAGCCGTACGGGACGCTCGAGGACGTCGACGACATGCTCGGGCCGGGCGACCTCGTGCTGGTGAGCGGAGGCACCACCTATCCGGGCGGCGTGCGCCTCGAACGGGACGGGAGCCCCTCCGCTCCGATCACCATCCGGGGCGTCGGCAATCCCCGGCCCGTGTTGTCGGGCTCCACCAACACGATCGAGCTGGCGGGCGACCACACGGTGCTCGAGCGCTTCGACCTGACCGCCGGCAGCTTCCGCTGCCTGTACCTGCACGCGGACGACGTCGTGGTGCGCGACACGGTCGTCCACGACTGCCCGGCCCACGGAATCCTCGGCGCCGACACCGACTCGGGCGACGCCACGCTCGAGCGCGTCGAGGTCCACCACGCCGGCGGGAGCGACCGCAACCACTCGATCTACATGGCCACGGACGAGGTGGCCCACCCCGGCTCCGTCTTCCGGATGCGCCACTGCTGGGTGCACGACGCCACCGGCGGCAACCTGGTGAAGAGCCGCGCCGAGCGCAACGAGATCGCCTACAACCGCCTCGAGGGGAACGCGGCCAGCTTCCACGAGCTCGAGCTGATCGGCCCCGATCCCGCCGGCGGAGCGGTGGCGCCGGGCGTGCGTGAGGACTCGGACGTGGTGGGCAACGTGCTGGTCCACCGCCGCGCCGACTTCCGCTATGCCGCCCGCGTGGGCGGCGACGCGACCGGGGAGTCCGAGGGCCGCTACCGCTTCGTCTCCAACACCTTCGTGGGGACGGCGGAGTCGCCCTACACCGTGTTCCGGGCCTTCGACCGGCTCGAGTCGATCGAGGCGATCGGCAACGTGATGCATCGGCCGGGCGGGCTGCAAGTCATGCGGGAGGCGGAGGCCGAGTGGGTGGGCGGCTCGCGGGCGCTGTCGGGCGCGGCCAACTGGATCACGGCGGGATCGGAGGTGCCGGGCGAGCTGGCGGGAAGCCTCGCCGGAGCGGATCCGGGGCTCGACGCCGACCTCCGCCCGGCGGCGGGGTCGCCGCTGGTGGACGTGGGGTATGCGGCGCCGCTGGTGGCGGGGTTCGAGCCGCCGTTGGCCGGTCCCCTCGTGCCCGGGGCGGCCCGACCAATCGATGAGGCTCTCGATGTCGGGGCTTACGAGCTGCCGGATGGTCGGCCCGGCGCAAACGACGGCAATGAGGGGGTGCGCCGGCGGTTGCGGTTGGCTCTCGTCCGGGTGCGTCGTGCCGGGCGCTCCCTCGTTGCTGTAGTTCGAGTGTCCCGGCGTGCCCGGGTTGGCGGCGTTCTGCTGCGGCGCGCCGGGCCCGCGGGCGGACGCGCGACCGCCGCCCGCTCCTGGAAGCGCGTCCGCCGTCTGCGCCCCCGCCTGCTCGCCCCCGGCCGCCAGACCCTCCACATCGGCCGCCTCCGCGGCTCGAAGCGCCTCCGCCCCGGCCGTTACCGGCTTCGCCTCACCGCGCGCGCCGAACAGGTGCGGGCGCAAGCGTCGCTGCGCTTCCGCGTCCGAGCACGCCATCTGCGTTAGCCGCGCTATTCGCGGCAAAGGCAGATAGGGCTGGTCGTTCGAGCCGCGATAATGGGGGCATGGCTCCCGGACAGGATCTCCTGAGGGTCGCCCTCGCCCAGATCGACCCCACGGTCGGTGACATCCGGGGCAACGCCCGCAAGATCGCGGAGGGCATCGGGGCCGCCCGGGAACAGGGGGCGGCGCTGGTCGTCTTCCCCGAACTCACCATCAGCGGCTACCCGCCCGAGGACCTGCTCCTCAAGACTTCGTTCCTCGACGATGCCGGCGCGGCGCTGGAGGAGCTCGCCTCCCAGACGCGCGGCATCGTCGCGCTGGTCGGCTTCCCGGAGCGTGCCGACGACGTCTACAACGCGGCCGCCGTGCTCGCCGACGGCGAGGTGGCCGCGGTCTACCGCAAGATGTACCTGCCGAACTACGGCGTCTTCGACGAGCAGCGCTACTTCCAGGCCGGCTCCGAGGCCGGCATCTTCGAGCTGAACGGCGTCCCGATCGGGCTCTCGATCTGCGAGGACATCTGGGAGCCGGGGCCGCCCGCCATGACCGAGGCCCTGGCCGGCGCCCAGGTGATCGTGAACCTCTCCGCCTCGCCGTACCGGAAGGGCTACGGCCACGCACGCGAGCAGATGCTCAGGCAGCGCGCCATCGACAACCTCACCGCGGTCGTGTTCGTCAACACCGTCGGCGGCCAGGACGAGCTCGTCTTCGACGGCCACAGCCTGGCCATGGACCAGGAGGGCCGCATCCTGGCGCGCTGCCCGCAGTTCGAGGAGTCGCTCACCCTCTGCACGATCGACCCGCGCGAGGTGGCCTCGGCGCGGCTGCGCGACACCCGCCACCGCGTGAACGTCCGGAGGCAGCGGCGCGCCTCCCAGGTGGCGGAGCCGCCCGTCGTGCACCTGGCGAGCCTCGAGGTGGACGGCGGCGGCGAGACCGTCGGCGGCCGCGTGGCCGACCTGCTGGATCCCGACGCCGAGCTCTACGCCGCCCTTCGCATCGGCCTGCGCGACTACGTCGACAAGAACCGTTTCGACCACGCCGTCCTGGCGCTCTCGGGCGGGATCGACTCGGCTCTGGTGGCGATGGTCGCCGCGGACGCCCTCGGGCCGGAGCGAGTGACGTGCGTCTCGATGCCCTCGCCCTACTCGAGCGAGGGCACGCGCGCGGACGCGAGGACCATCGCCGAGAACCTGGGAACGGCGTTCCTGGAGATCTCGATCGAGGACGCGATGAAGGCCTACGACGAGATGCTGGCCGAGCCCTTCACCGGCAGCGCGCCCGACATCACCGAGGAGAACGTGCAGGCCCGGATCCGGGGCAACGTGGTGATGGCCCTGTCGAACAAGTTCGGCTGGCTCGTGCTCACCACCGGCAACAAGTCCGAGCTGTCGGTGGGCTACGCCACGCTCTACGGCGACATGGCCGGGGGATTCGGGGTCCTGAAGGACGTGTTCAAGGGCACCGTCTACCGGCTGGTGCGCTGGCGCAACGAGCAGGCGGGCCGCGAGCTGGTGCCCGCCAGCGTGCTGGACCGCCCGCCCTCGGCCGAGCTCCGCCACGAGCAGACCGACCAGGACTCGCTCCCGCCCTACGAGGTTCTCGACACGATTCTCGCGGGCTACGTGGAGGAGGACCTCGACGCGGTCGAGCTCGTCCGCCGGGGGCTCGAGCGGGACGTCGTCGAGCGCGTGATCCGCATGGTCGACAAGGCCGAGTACAAGCGCCGCCAGGCGCCGCCTGGCATCAAGATCTCCACCAAGGCGTTCGGCCGCGACCGGCGGCTACCGATCACGAACCGGTACGAGGGACGCGAGGACGACTCCTCCGAGCGGCGGCTGAGGGCGCTCGGCTAGCGGATGGCGGCGTCGCGCGCGTCGCTACTCGCTCCCCGGGCGGACCGCGGCCTTCGGCTCGGCCTGTGGATCGCCGCGCTCGCGATCCCCGTCCTGGGCCTCGTGCTGCTCCTGGCCGCCAACGACGCCGACGTCCAGTGGGAGCACCACCCGTCTCACTTCTGGCTCGTGCTGGCCGCGGCGGTGACCAGCGCGGTACTGGCCTTCTCGACCTCGGGCGTGGCGCTGCGCCGTTCGGACGCCCGCCTCTACCTCGTGTCGCTCGCCTTCCTGAGCGCCGCGGGCTTCCTCGGCCTGCACGCGCTCGCCACGCCCGGCGTTCTGCTCGACGGGCCCAACCAGGGCTTCGCCCTCGCGACGCCCATCGGCCTGTTCGTGGCCGCCCTGTTCGCGGCGGCCTCGGCGCTCCCGCTGGGACCGCGGCGCGGCCAAGCGGTGATGCGCCGCGCCTACCTCCTGCGCGGCGTGGTCTTGGCGGCCATGGCGGCCTGGGCGGCCATCTCGCTGCTCTCCGTGCCCCCGCTCGACGATCCAACCCCCGTGGAGCGGGCCTCGGGACCGCTGGTCGCAGTCGCCGCGGCGGCGGTGGTGCTCTACGCGCTCGCCGCGGCCCGCTACCTCTCGATGGTGCTCCACTCCGGCTCCGCGATCCTCCTCGGCGTAACGAGCGCCTGGGTACTGCTGGCCGAGGCGAGCGTGGCGGTCGCCTTCGGCCGCAACTGGCACGCGAGCTGGTGGGAGTGGCACCTGCTGATGCTGTTCGCGTTCGGCGCGATCGCCGTGGCAGCGCGCCGCGAGGACCCCGAGGAGCGCTTCAGCGACCTCTACCTCGACCACACCGCGGCCGGGACCCGCGAGGTGAGCGTGTTGTTCGCGGACCTCGCCGGCTTCACGACCTTCTCCGAGGATCGCGAGCCGCGCGAGGTGTCAGAGATGCTGAACGCCTACTTCGAGGTCGCGATCCCGCCGATCGTGCGGCAGCACGGCGGGGAGATCGACCGCCTGATCGGCGACGCCATCATGGCCACCTGGGGCACGCGCGGCGACCAGCCGGACCACGCCGAGCGGGCCGTGAACGCCGCCGCGGCGCTGCAGACGGAGACCGCTCGCCTGGCCGCGGAGCATCCCGACTGGCCCCGCTTCCGGGCCGCGGTGAACACCGGCGAGGCGCTCGTGGGCGTGGTGGGCGCGGAGAGCGGGCGCAGCTACACGGTGATCGGCGACACCGTGAACGTCGCGGCCCGCCTGGAGAGCCGCGCGCCGACGGGCGGCGTCGTGGTGGGCGGCGCGACGCTGCGGGCGGTCCCCGGCCTGCGCGCCACGTCCCTCGGCGAGATCGAGATGAAAGGCAAGCGCGAGCGGGTGGACGCCTACCTGCTCGAGCTCAGGTCCTAGCCGGTGGCCGCCGGGCCGAGCGTCACCAGCACCCAGGCGCGGGCCTTCCGGGTCGCCCGCCATCACCTGGACCGGCGCGTCGGAGACGCCCCGACGGCCGCCATGGTGGGCCTCCAGGACACGCCGCCCGGCACCGCGGCGGTGGCGCTCGCCGCCCGTGCAGACGTGCCGCCCGAGGCGCTCGACTCGCTGGTGCTGGTGCCGAGCGTGCGCGGCGCCCCGCTCGCCGTGGCCCCGGACGACCTGGCCGTCTTCACAGTGGGCCTCGCGCCGACCGACGAGGAGGCGGCCAGGGCCGTGATCGGAAACGCGTGGAAGTCGCTCGAAGACGTGAGCGCGATGGAGGCGCTCGACCGCGTCAGCGAGGCCGTCAGGGACAGCCTGCGCGACGGCCCGCTGGCGCGCGACGACTTCCACCAGGCGCTCCGCGAGCGCCTCCCCCGCGAGCTGCTGTGGTGGTGCCGCGGCTGCGGCAGCCACCACGTGCACCCGTCGCTGTGGCGCGCGACCGGGATCCGCGGCGTGCTCGCGATCGTGGGCCGCGAGGGCCGCAGCGCGATCTTCGGCGCTCCGCCGCAGGCTCGACCGCTCGACGACCCCGGCGCGCTCCTCGCCCGGCGCTTCCTACACGCCTATGCGCCCACTCGCCCGAGGCTGTTCGCGGAATGGGCTGGCATCGCCTCCTCGCACGCCCGCGCCCTGTGGGAGCGCGCCGGCGAGCTCGCGGAGGTGGATCTGGAGGGCACGCGGGCTTGGGCGCTGGCCGAAGACGCCCCGGAGCTGGCCGAGCCGCGCCCCGCCAACGGCGCGCGGCTGTTGCCCAACCTCGACCCGCTCGGCGCCGCCCGCGACCGAGACCTGCTCGTGTCCGACCCGGCCGCGCGGAAGCGGATATGGACCTCGCTGGGCGGGCCGGGCATGGTGCTGGCCGGCGGTGAGGTCGCGGGGCTGTGGCGTTCCGCCCGGAAGGGGAAGCGTCTGGTCGTCACCGTCGAGCCGCTGCGGAAGCTGAGCGCGGCCAGGAGGGAGGCGCTCGCCGCTGAAGCCGAACGCGTTGCGCCCTTCCGCGGCGCCGAGGGCGCCGAGCTGGCCTGGGCCTAGGACCCCGGCGCCGGGCGCACGGCCAGGATCACCCGCGTGGTCGCGCAGAGGCGGCCCTCTTCGTCGGTGAAGTCCACGTCCCAGACCCAGGACGTGCGGCCGCGGTGGAGCGGCCGCCCTTCCGCGTTCACCTGGCCGCCGGTGACCGGCCGCAGGAAGGTGGTGTGGTTGGACTGCCCGACCGCGATCTGGCCGTCGCCCTCCACCGCGAGGTAGGTGGTGAACGACGTCAGGGACTCGGCGAGGGCCGCGTAGGCACCCCCGTGCACCAGCCCCATCGGCTGCTGCACGCGCGGCTCGACGGCGAAGCGCGCGCGGCAACCCTCCGGGCTCGCCTCGACGAGCTCGAAGCCGAGCACGTCGTCGAGCGTCCCGGCAGCGGGATACGTCCCAACCTGCGAGTCGGCCATCGCTTTCACACTACAGTCCCCTGCATATGGCCACGTTCGACCAGCTGTCAGACGAGCAGCGGGCGATCGTCGAGCTGGTCCTGAAGCAGGGGAAGAGCTACGGCGAGCTGTCCGACATGCTCGGGCTGCCGGAGAACCGCGTGCGCGAGCTCGCGCGCGACGCCCTGGTCGACCTCGCCCCGATCACCGCCCGCGGCGTGGAGCAGGACTGGCGCGGCCAGCTCGCCGACTACGTGCTCGGCCAGCAGGCAGGCCCCGAGGCCACGGCCACCCGCGGCCACCTGCGCCGCTCGGAGGCCGCCCGCTCCTGGACCCGCTCCCTGCTCGACGCGCTCGAGCAGCTCTATCCGGACGGCGACATCCCGGCCGTCCCGGACGGCGAGCGCGGCTCGCGCCGCGGTGCCGCCGCCGCGCCACCCCCGCCCGGAGCGGCCCGCGAGCCGCGCGCGCTGTCGCCCGAGAGCGCCGCCGCGGTGCGCCGCAGGCGCCTGATCACGGCGGCGGGGGTGGGCGTCCTGATCCTGGTCGCGCTGCTCGTCTGGCCCATCGGCCTCCTGACGGGCGGCGACGACGACGAGGAGCCGAGCCAGGCGAGCACCGGCACCCAGACCGCCGCAGAGGAGGCCCCGATCCCCACCGGGCTGCAGGGCCAGGCGATCGTCGCTCGCCAGGAGGGCCAGACCCAGGTCCTCGTCACCGCCACCGGCCTCGAGCCGAGCACGCAGAACACGGCCTACCAGGTCTACCTCTCGAACTCGGAGCAGGACCGCCGCTCGCTCGGCGCCACCGTGACCGACGAGCAGGGCAACCTCCGGGCCGGTGCTCCCCTGCCCGACAACTTCCGCGACTACGAGTTCATCGACCTGACCTCGGTGACGGTGGCCGGACAGGGCAACAACCAGCGCTTCGAGGACGGCCCGGTGGTCCTGCGCGGACTGCTCGAGCTGCGCGAGCGGCCCGTCACCCGGCAGGGCATCACGCTCCTGGGCGAGGTGCGCCTGCGGCCGCTGCCCGAATAGCCCCGGCGGCGGCTATCGTCAGCGGCATGTGTCGCAACATCCGCACGCTCCACAACTTCGAGCCGCCCGCCAGCGACGAGGAGATTCGCGGCGCCGCGCTCCAGTACGTCCGCAAGATCAGCGGCTTCACGAAGCCCTCGCGGGCGAACGCCGAGGCCTTCGACCGCGCCGTCGATGCCGTGGCGGCCGCCTCGGCCGAGCTGCTCGGTGAGCTCGTGACGAACGCTCCGCCCAAGGACCGCGAGGTAGAGGCCGCCAAGCGCCGCGCCCGCGCCGCCGAGCGCTACGCCGCGGCCTAGTGGCGGACTATCCGCGCACCATCGACAACGGCGGCGGCGAGCGGCTCGAGATCAGGAACGTGGTCTCGCCGGGCAGCGGCCCGCCGATGCACGTGCAACGCCTCGTGTTCCCCCTGGTGATCGCCGTCGGGCGGCTCCTCGAGCGCCACCGGCGCTTCGAGGGGGCGGAGCCTAGGCCGGCAGCAGCTTCCCCGGGTTCATGATCCCGGCCGGGTCGAGCCGCTCCTTGGCCGCCCGGATCAGCTCGAGGCCCAGCTCCCCCACCTCCGCCCGCATCCACGGCGCGTGATCGCGGCCGACGGCGTGGTGGTGCGTGATCGTGCCGCCGGCGCCCACGATGGCCTCGCTGGCGGCCGACTTCGCGGCGCGCCACTGCGCCAGCGGGTCGTCGGCCTGGCGGGCGATGAACGTGAAGTAGAGCGACGCGCCCGAGCGGTACAGGTGGGAGACGTGGCACATCACGAGCCCGGGCGTGCCGGCCTCCCGGAGGGAGCGGTCCAGGGCGACCCGCACCGCCTCGTAGAGCGTCTCGAGGCCGCTCCAGGTGGTCGCCGTCTCGAGCGTCTCCACGAGCAGGCCGCGGCCGAGCAGCTCGTCGCGCAGGTAGGGGCCCGCGTAGCGGGTGCGCAGCCACGCCTCGCCGGGCCCCCGGCCCAGCCTGAGCCCGCCGCCGGCGCGTAGGAGCGCCCCGGCCCGCAGGCGGCGCCGCTCCGCGTCCTCCTCCCCGCCCTCGAAGCCCACGATCGCGACGCAGCCACCCTCGTGCCCGCGCAGGCGCCGGTACGCAAGGCCCGCCCGCTCGGCGAACCCGCCGCTCGACGCCAGCGAGAGCGCCAGGCGGGTCTCCTCCTCGTCCGAGAGGCGCGCGACGTCGGGCGTGGCGTCCGCCTGCTCCATCACGCGGAACGCCTCGCGGCCCTCGGCGAAGGAGCGAAACGACCAGCCCTCGTAGCGGCGCAGCTCCGGCACCGGCCGCACCCGCAGCGTGGCGTCGCAGATCACGCCCAGCACGCCCTCCGAGCCCACGATGAGCTCGCGCAGGTCCGGCCCGGCGGCGCTGGCGGGGACCGCCCGGCCACCCACCTCGCCCGCGGGCGCCACCAGCCGCAGGCCCTCGACGAGCGCGTCGATGCGCCCGTAGCCGCTCGAGGCCTGCCCGGCCGAGCGGGTTGCGACCCAGCCGCCCACCGTCGAATACTCGAACGACTGCGGGAAGTGCCCGAGCGTCACCCCCTGCTCTCCCAGGCGCCGCTCCGCCTCGGGGCCGAGCAGGCCGGCCTCGAGCGTGGCGGTGAGCGAGGCGCGGTCCACGTCCAGGACCCGGTCGAGGCGGCGAAGGTCGAGCGCAACGGCGCCCTCGAACCCGTCGGAGACCGGCTCGACGCCGCCCACGACGCTGGTGCCGCCGCCGAACGGCACCACCGCCACGCGCTGCGAGGCGCAGGCGTCGAGCACGGCCCGCACCTCGTCCGCGGTGCCGGGCGCCACGACGGCGTCCGGCGCGCTCGAGGCGTCCCCGGCGCGCAGGCGCACGAGGTCCGCGTAGCTCCGCCCTCCGGAATGGGCGACCCTGGCGGCGCGGTCGTCCAGCACGTGCTCGGGGCCGACGGCTAGCTCGAGCCGCGAGCGAGCGGCGCCCGGCAGCCGGGGCTCCGGCAGCCGCACCTCCTCCAGCGCCACCGGGGCGTGGCGGGCCTCGGGGTCCGCGCCGAGCTCGTCTCTCAGCAGCGCCACCGCCGGCTCGGGGAGGGAGACCTCGTGGCCGTCCTCTCCCCAGCCCCACCACCTCATGGCTCGAAGACCGCCCTCAGCCCGTCGAGCGCCCCCTGCACCTGGCGCGCGCCTGCCCCGCGGAACTGGAGCGGGGCGAAGCGCGCCCAGCCGCGAGGCTTCTGCTCCAGCGCGATCGTGACCCTCGTGCCCGCCTCGTCGGGGTCCAGCGCGATCTCCGTGACGGCCCGCGCCAGGATGCGCTCGAAGGGCGTCTCCTCCAGCTCCTGCCGCCACACGAGGCGGTGCTCCGGATCGAGCTCGAGCCTTGTGTAGTCCGCCCGGATCGACTTTCCCTTGGGCGAGCTCAGCACGGTCGTCCACGCCGCCGGCGAGGCGTCCTCGACCCGGGAGACGGCCGGCCACCACTGGGGCAGCCGGGCCGGATCGCTCACGAGGCGCCAGACCTCCTCCGGCGGAGCCGGCACGACCGTCTCGCGGCGGATGATCACCCGTCGTCGTACACGACGAGCGAGTGGACGTCGTAGCCGGCCAGCCGCTCGCGCCCGTTCAGGAAGCCGAGCTCGATCACGAACGCGCATCCTGCCACGACGCCGCCAGCCTGCTCGACCAGGTCGCACAGCGCCCGGGCGGTGCCGCCGGTGGCGAGCAGGTCGTCGTGTACGAGCACGCGCGCGCCGCCGCGCACCGCGTCGGCATGCACCTCGAGCGCGTCCACCCCGTACTCGAGCTGGTACTCGACCGACGAGACCTCGCGCGGCAGCTTCCCCGGCTTGCGCGCCAGGATGAAGCCGGCCCCGGCGGCCACGGCCACCGCCGCGCCCAGCACGAAGCCGCGCGCCTCGGCCGAGGCCACGAAGTCGATCTGCCGGGAGCGGGCGAAGTCGGCGAGCTCGCCGGTCGCGTGCCGCAGCGCATCCGCGTCCAGGAACAGCGTCGTGACGTCGTAGAAGAGGATCCCGGGCTTGGGGAAGTCGGGTACCCGCCCGATGTGCTTGTCGAGGTCGACCGTCAGCGGGCGAGCTTCCGCAGGTCCCGGATCAGCAGGAGGTGCTTGAGGTGCGACGCGATGGCGGCCAGGTTCTCGAGCGCCTCGACCGCCTCCTTGCGGCGCTCCGGGTTGCGGGAGCGAAGCGCCGGGGCCAGGATCTGCTCGAGCAGCGCCGCTTCGCGGTCGGCCGAGGTGCGGAACACGCGCAGGTTGCGGCCCCCCACCCCGAAGCGCTTCAGCTCGGTCACGGCCCGCACGATCTCTCGCTCGGTGTCGTCGTAGAGCGTCTCCCCGTCGCGCCGCTCGCCCTTGATCACCCCGTAGTCCTCGAGCTCCTTGACGAGCCCTTGATCCGCGCCGGTGTCCTCGAGCACCTCGTCAAGCCGGTAGACCGACCCGGGCCCGCGCAGGGCGAAGCTGCCGCGGCGGGTGGCCGGGCGCGGCTCGGGCGCGGAGGCCTGGGGCTGGTCGGAGTCGGCCCGGCCCGCCGCCAGCTCCTGGCGGATCACACGTAGCGGCAGGAACTCGTCGCGCTGCAGGCGGAGGATCGTGCGCAGGCGGTCCACGTCGGCGGGGCCGTAGAGCCGGTAGCCGCCCGGCGTGCGGCGCGGCGCGAGTAGCTTCTGGTCCTCCAGGTAGCGGATCTTCGAGATGGAGATGTCCGGGAACTCGCGCTCGAGCTGCTTGACCACCGCTCCGATGGTGAGCGCCTTCTCCTTGCGCGGCGGGGGGCCACCCGCGACCTCGGTGCTCATCGCTCGTCCAGGTAGGTGAGCTTGTACTTGCCGACCTGCAGCTCGTCGCCGTCGGTCAGCCGGTGCGACTCGATCCGGCGCCGGTTCACGTAGGTGCCGTTCAGCGAGCCCAGGTCGTCGATGTAGAGCCCGTCGCGCCGGCGCACGATCAGGGCGTGGTTGCGGGACACGGTCACGTCGTCGAGGAAGATCTCGGCCTCCGGGCTGCGGCCGATCGTCATGCGCTCGCCGGTCAGCGTGAAGGCCTCGCCCGAGCGGCCGCCGCCGGAGCGGATCACGATCGTGGCGCCCTCGTGGGTGACCTGGTCGAGGTCGACGGCGCGCAGCTCGCCGGTCTCGTCGACCTGGTAGACCTCGGTCGTGTCGCCGGCCTTGCCCGGCTCGGCCTCGCCCAGGAAGGCGCCGCAGCGCTGGCAGTAGTTCGCGCCCTCCGCGTTGACGAATCCACACTCGGGGCAGTGCACGGTCCTACTCTTGGTCGCGGTCGGTCGGGATGGCCTTGCCCGCCAGGATGTCGGTCAGCTGCTGCACGTCGTCGCCGCTGATCACCGACTCGCCCTCAGCGTGCTTCTTGCGCAGCCTGTTCACGAGCTCGGCGCGCAGGATGTCGATCTTGCCGTGCAGGATCCGGCGGCGGTACGACACCTCCTGCTCCTCCTCGGTGAGCTGCTGGATGAGGTCCTTCAGCTCCTGGTCGGAGAGGGCCCCCAGGTCAGGGAAAGTGTCCAAGGCAATCCTTTCGGCGATTCGAATGCTCGCGCGCGCCGCGCGCTCGCGGTCCCGGAAGGAAGCGAGTGTAGCCGATCCTCAAGTAGAGGTTGAGCCTTCGCGCAGCGCGTGCCACCCATCTTGCAAGTAGCGCGCCGTTGCCGCAAGGGTCATGGCCAGGCCCACGTAGAGCAGCACGTCGGACACCCAGGTCTCCACGATCATCGCGAGGCCGAGCGCGCCCATCACCGGCCAGACGGCCCAGCGGCCCAGCATGTTGATGGTCAGGTCGATGCCGCGGCGGAGGGCGATCTGAGTCAGGAGGAGCATGAACGCCTCACGCGCCGCCAGCACGAGCAGCGCCCAGCGGGGCAGCAGCTCGAACTCCCAGGCCACGATGGCCCCGGCGATCACCAGCAGCCGGTCCGTGAGCGGGTCGAGCAGGGCCCCCAGCCGGCTGTACTGGCCGGTGACCCGCGCGACCATCCCGTCGAGCTGGTCGCTCCAGGCGATGAACACGAACAGGATCGTGGCGACCGTGTCGCGCCCGTCTCCCGAGTCCAGCGCCAGCACCAGGAACAGCGGGATCAGGCCGAGCCGGACGAATCCGATCGCGTTCGGGATCGTCCAGGGGTGGAGCGCCTCGCCGCGGCGGGTCTCCGGGGGCGGCCCGCCGGAGCGGTCCAGCCCCACCAGGCGGCGGAACGTCAGGGGAGGCTTGCCCAAAGCTCAGCCGCCGCGGTCGCGGCGCCGTCGAGCGGCAGCGAGCGCTTCTCCTGGCCGCGCCGGATCTGCACCTCTACCTCGCCCGCCTCCACCCCGCGCTTGCCGACCGTCAGGCGCAGCGGGAGCCCGAGCAGCTCCGCGTCGGTGAGCTTCTCCCCCGCGCCGCCGTCGCGGTCGTCGTAGAGCACGTCGAGGCCCGCCTCGCGAAGCTCGTCGTAGAGGCGGTCGGCCACCGTGCGCGCCTCCTCCCCCTCCTTGCCGAGCGTGACCAGCGCGACGTCGAAGGGCGCCACGGAGCGGGGCCAGGCGATGCCCTGGTCGTCGGCGTACTGCTCGATCGCGGCCGCGACGATCCGCGCCGGCCCGATCCCGTAGGACCCCATCCAGATGAGCTGCTCCTTGCCCTGCTCGTTGAGGTAGCGGGCGCCGAGCGGCTCGGAGTAGCGGGTGCCGAGCTTGAAGATGTTGCCCACCTCGATGGCCGGCTCGATCTTGATGGGGGCGCCGTTCGGGCAGAGGTCTCCGGGCTCCACCCTCCGGACATCCGCCCAATCCGTCCTGTAATCCCGCCCCGGCTCGACTCCGAGGAGATGGCGATCGGGCTCCCCCGCTCCCGCCACCAGCCCTCGCATGTCCCGGAGCGCCTCGTCGGTAACGACCCTCACGTTCGTCCCGACCGGCCCGATGTAGCCCGGCTCGGCCCCGAAGACCTCTCGGACCTCGGCCGCCTCGGCGGGCCGCGCCGGCGCCCCGAGGGCGTTCTGGAGCTTGATCTGGTTCAGGCGATGGTCCCCGCGGACGACCACCATGACCGGCTCGCCGCCGTCCATGATCACGGGCATCGCCTTCATCACCGCCCCGGTGGGCGCTCCCACCTCCGCGGCCACGGCCTCGACCGTGGTGGCACCGGGGGTCTCCACGACCTCCGGCTCGTCCCGGGGCTCCGGAAGGCCGTTCACTGGCTGTGCCGCGGCGCTCGCCACCTCCACGTTGGCGGCGTAGCCCGCCGAGGACAGCGCGACGTCGTTCTCGCCGGCGTCGCAGGGCGCCATGTACTCGTGCGCGCCGAAGCCGCCCATCATGCCCACGTCGGAATCGACCCGGTACCACTCGAGCCCGGTGCGGTCGAAGATGCGGTCGTAGGCCCCGATGTGGAGCTCGTAGGAGCGCTCCAGGCCCTCCCGGTCCACGTCGAACGAGTAGGAGTCCTTCATTATGAACTCGCGCGTCCGGAGCACCCCTGCGCGCGGGCGCGGCTCGTCGCGCTCCTTCGTCTGGAAGTGGTAGAGGATCCGCGGCAGGTCACGGTACGAGCGGATCTCGCGCGATACGTGCCAGGTGAGGGTCTCCTCGTGGCTCAGGGCGAGCACGAGGTCGGCCCCGCGGCGATCCTTGAGCTTGAAGACCTCCTCGCTGCCGTAGCGGCCGCTCCGCTTCCACAGATCGCCGGGCGTGAGCACCGGCATCAGCATTTCCATGGCGCCGATCGCGTCGAGCTCCTCGCGGATGATCTGCTCGACCTTGCGGTGGGCCCTCCAGCCGGCCGGGAGGAAGGTCCACAGCCCGGCAGCCACCTGGCGCGCCAGCCCGGCTCGCACGGTCAGGCGGTGGGAGATGGCCTCGGCGTCGGCGGGCGCCTCGCGCGTGGTGGGCAGGAAGTACTTGGACAGGCGTGTCACGAGTGGGCGACTATAACCCCGCTGGACTCAATCTCAGGGCGGAAAGCGCCGATCTAGACGTGAATGGAGGTGTCGGGCACCCAGCGCACTGCCCTACGTGCGTGCTGGTGGGTCGCCGCAGTGCTGTTGGCGGCCTTCGCGCTGCAGATGGGAACCGGGCTCGCGGGCGAGGCCGTGACCGCGGCATTCCAGGATTACGTCTACAACGGCCTCCTGTTCGCCGGCGCGGGCTTCTGCCTGTGGCGGGCCGCGGCGTTCCGGGAGGAGCGCGCCGCCTGGCTCGTCATGGGCGCCGGGATCGTCACTTGGACGGCGGCCGACGTGGTGTGGACCGTCGTCTATTCCGACGACCCGAACGCCCCCTATCCGAGCATCGCCGACGGGCTCTGGCTCGCCTACTACCCGGCCGCCTGCGTCACGCTCCTCCTCCTAGCCCGCTCGCGCGTGGGCGTCGTGCGCGCCAGCCTGCTGCTGGACGGGCTCACCGGGGCCCTCACCACCGCCGCGCTGGCCTGCGCCGCCATGTACTGGCCGATCGTGCACGCGAGCGCCGGGGCGCTCAGCCCGGAGGTGCTCACCAACCTGGCCTACCCGGTCGGGGACCTGCTCCTGCTGGGTCTGGTGGTGGCGATCCTCGGGCTGACCGGGTGGCGTCCCGGGCGGGGCTGGATCCTGATCGGGCTCGGCCTGGCGCTGTCGGCCGTCGCGGACGGGATCTACCTCATGCAGACGATCGAGGGGACCTACCGGCAGGACACCGTGCTGGAGGCGCTGTGGCCTACCTCCGCCCTCCTCGTGGGGGCCGCGGCATGGCTGCCCGCCACCCGGGCCGAGAGCACCGCGCACCAGAGCCTGCGCGTGGTGCTCGTGCCGTTCGTATGCGGACTGACGGGCGTCGCCGTGCTCGCCTACGACCACTTCGACCGGGTCAACGGCGTGACGCTCGCGCTGGCCGCAGTGGCGCTCTTGCTCGTGCTTGTGCGCACCGCGCTCGTGTTCGCGGACAACCAGCGGATGATCGACCACATCCACGAGGAGGCGCGCACCGACCCGCTCACAGGGCTGCGCAACCGGCGCAGCCTGATGGATGACATGGCCCGCGAGCTGGCGCTCGCCACTCCGGATGAGCCGCGGGCGATCGTGCTCTTCGACCTCGACGGCTTCAAGGAGTACAACGACGCCTTCGGCCACCCCGCCGGAGACGGGCTGCTGGCGCGCCTCGGGCTGCGCCTGGCGGACACCGTGCGCGGCCACGGCATCGCCTACCGGCTCGGCGGCGACGAGTTCTGCGTGCTGCTCCGGCCCGGCGCGGCGGGGGTGGAGCCGCTCGCGCTGGCCTGCGTGGCGGCCCTCAGCGAGCATGGCGAGGGCTTCGACGTGACCACCTCGCACGGCGCCGTGCTCGCCCCGACCGAGGCGCACACCATCACCGAGGCGCTGCAGCTGGCCGACCGGCGCATGTACGCCCGCAAGGGCGGCCGGCGCCTGTCGCCGGGCAGCCAGTCCCGCGACGTGCTGCTGCGCACCCTGTCGGAGGCCCGGCCTGACGTCCATGCCCACCTGCGCGGCACGGCGGACCTCGCGGTCGCGGTCGGCGAGGAGCTCGGGATGAGCATCGACGCGCTCAACGAGGTGGCGCGCGCGGCCGAGCTGCACGACGTCGGCAAGATGGCGATCCCCGACGCGATCCTCCACAAGACAGGCCCGCTCGACGACGCCGAATGGGGCTTCATGCGGCGCCACCCGATCATCGGGGAGCGCATCCTGCTGGCCGCCCCGGCGCTGCGCTCGGCGGCGCGGCTGGTGCGATCGAGCCACGAGCGCTGGGACGGCAGCGGCTACCCCGACGCCCTGGCCGGCGACGAGATCCCGCTGGGAGCCCGCGTGGTGGCCGTCTGCGACGCCTTCCACGCCATGACCACCGACCGCCCCCACCGCCGCGCACGCCCCCGCGCGGAGGCGCTCACGGAGCTGTGGCGCTGCGCCGGCACCCAGTTCGACCCCGAGGTAGTGGAGGCCTTCGCCCGCGTCCTGGAGCGCGAAGCAACCCTCTCGACGGCGCGCGTGGCCTGAGAAGGTCGCCTGAGCGGCGCCCTCACCCCTAGGGGGAGGGTCAGACCCTCCCCCCTGGGGGGAGGGGTCAGACCCCTTGAGTTGGGCTGGCTTAGATCTTGAGGCGGGGTGAAGCGGCGGGCTAGGTGCGGGTGAAGCGGCGGCCGGCCGTCGGCGAGTCCGATTCGTCCAGCGCGATCCGCTTCGACTTCGGGGCGCCGGCCATCGGCAGCGTCTTGCCGTTCCCG
>Ga0081538_10000341_pt1 | contig 53130 bp, 59 predicted proteins | sample TabmetS5T2R1_FD_71022 | JGI IMG/M metagenome (GOLD analysis project Ga0081538, IMG submission 71022) | Tabebuia heterophylla rhizosphere microbial communities from the University of Puerto Rico - S5T2R1 | ecosystem: Host-associated > Plants > Roots > Rhizosphere ...
CCCGGCGCGGGCTGGTCGCCGGGCCCGCCGGCAACGTGAGCGCGCGCGACGGCGACCGCGTGCACATCACGCCCAGCGCGCTCCCGTACCCGGACCTGACCGAGGGCGACGTCGTCACGCTCGCGCCGGACGGCGCCGTCCTCGACGGCGTGCGGGAGCCCTCGACCGAGCGCCGCGTGCACCTGGGCGTGTACGCGGCGCGGCCCGACGTGGGGGCGATCGTCCACACGCACAGCGGCTACGCGACCGCCTGGAGCTCGCTCGGCGAGCCGCTCGCGGCGGCCGTCCGGACCTCCGAGCCGGCACCGCCGGGCTCGGACCAGATCGCCCGCGCGGCGGTTGCGGCGCTCGGCGGGCGGGCCGGTGCGCTGCTGACACGCCACGGCGTGCTCGGCGTGGCGGGGACGCCGCGCGACGCCCTCACCGTCTGCGAGGCCGTGGAGCGCCAGGCGCGGGACGCCTGGCTCCGGCGCGGCCTCGACGCGCGCGCCCTGATGGCCGCGGCCGTCCGCCCGCTCGTGCTCGGGATCGGCGGCGGCGGCGACGTGGTGGGCGCGCTCGCCACGGCCGAGCTGTGCCGCCTGGAGCACGGCGCGAGGCCGGTGCTCGGCGGGGTGACCTGGGAGCGGAGGCCGATCGATCCCCGCCCGGGGCCGCGGCACGAGGCGGAGATCGAGAACGCGCGCCGGCTTGCGCCCGGCGTGCTCGCCGCGTCGGCCGCCACCAGGGTGGCGGGCTCGGGCGTGCTCTTCGCGGAGTCCCGCATGGCCGGGGTGCTCGGTGAGGAGACGGTGCTCGTGGACCCGGGCCCCGCGCCCCGGACGATCGCCGCGAGCCTCCTGGCGGCGATGCGAGCGCTCGAGTGCGACCTCGCGGTCTTCGTCGACGTCGGCGGCGACGTCCTCGCCCACGGCGACGAGCCGGGACTCGGCAGCCCGCTCTGCGACGCGGTGATGCTGGCTGCGGCCGCTGAGCTCCAAGAGGCCGGCGGGCCGCCGGTCCTCGCCGGCGTCTACGGCGTCGGCTGCGACGGTGAGCTGACGCCGCGCGAGGTCTTCCGGCGGCTCGACCAGCTCGACGCGGCGGGTGGGTGCGCCGTCCCGCCGCCCGCCCGGCTGACGCCGCGCGTCGCCGAGCGCCTCGAGCAGGCCGTGAGAGCGGTCCCCACCGAGGCGAGCGCGATGGCGCTGCGCGCCTACCGCGGCGAGTCGGGCGCCCACGCCATCCGGGGCGGCCGCCGCACCGTGCAGCTCACCCCGGAGGCGGCGAACACGTACTTCTTCGACCCGGGCGTGGCGCTCGGCACGGTGGCCCGCCTGGCGGCGGCGGTCCTCGACGCGGCGGACCTGGACGCCGCCAACGAGGCGCTGGGGGCCCTCGGCGTCCGGACGGAGCTCGACTTCGAGCGTGACGTAATGCACACAAGGACGGGCCGCGGCGCGCAAGAGTAAGGAGCGTGCTGAAGCGCCTTCCAGACGGAGCCCCGATCCTGATCCGGCCGATCCGCGCGGACGACAAGCGCATGCTGGAGAACGGGCTGCGGCACCTCTCCCCCCAGAGTGTGCAGCGGCGTTTCCTCACCCCCAAACGCAGCTTCAGCCGGGCGGAGCTGCGATACCTCACCGAGGTGGACGGCCGCGATCATGTGGCGTTGGTCGCCGAGTATCCCGGCGATCCGGTGCGCCGCTTGATCGCGGTCGCTCGCTTCGTCCGCCTCGCCGACGACCCAGAGTCGGCCGAGGTGGCGATCGTGGTCGCCGACGACTGGCAGGGCCGCGGCCTCGGCTCGCTGCTCGTCGATCAGCTCGCGGCTGAAGCCCGCCGCTCCGGCGTGCGGCGCTTCACGGCGACCATGGAGAGCGACAACGTAGCCGCCCACCGGCTCATGGAGAAGCTGACGCGCCGTCTCCGCGAGCAGCATGTGGGTCACGGCGTCTCCGAGGTCGTTCTCGACCTCGCGGCCTGAGTCGGAGTACGAAATTTCCCGGCCGTCCGGGCCGACCGGTCTCAGTCCAGCGCTCCGCAGACGATCTCCGCAAACTCGTCGAACGGGTCGAAGTTGGCCCCGACGATCTCGATCGAGATGAGCTCGCCGCTCGCGTCGAAGTGGAGGATCTGGAGCCCGATGCGGCGGAAGATGACGCCACCGCCCGGCGAGTTCACCTTGAAATGAATTCCCGTGCTAAGCGCGTCGCTCGTGCCGTCGGGATTGAAGGCGAGCTTGTCGAGTCCGACGTCGCGGTCGGTCACGAACCGCCCGTTCGCCGGGTTCGTGAGAGTGATCCGGATGTTCGGCCGCTCGCTGATGAAGTCGACGGTGCCGTCACGGTTGAAATGCGTTGTCACGAGGACCCGACCGGTGGCACGGACGTCGACCGGGAACGCGCACAGCTCGCCGGCCGGGATGACGAAGGCGTCGTCGACGGGAACGCGTTCCTGAGTCGGCGGGGCGGCGGCGGCCGGTGCGCTCACGGCAAGTGACGCGGCAGCGGCGGCCAGGATCACGCAGCGGCGCGTTCGGACCTCCTCGGTGCTTGGAGGGTCGGAGCCGGCGTCAAGGCGTGGACGGTCATTCCGCCCGTATTTGCCACCGCCCCCTTCGGGGACGGCGCGCGAAAGGGGCGCGCTACGACACCGTCCAGGTCTCTCCGGCGTGGAGCAGCTTCTCGAGGTCCGCGGGTCCCACGTCGGCCCGCGCCTCCTCGAGCTCCACCGCGAGCTCCTGCCCGTACACGGGGCGCGAGACCGCGCGGAAGACCCCGATCGGCGTCGGACCCGTGGGGCGCCCGGCGAGATGGGCCAGCTCGAAGGCGAGGCTCGGCTCCTCACGCCCCGCGTCGTGCACGACGAGGGCGTCCTCGCCCACTGCGGCGACGTCGACCAGCTCCAGCCGGCCGCCGGCGCCGCGGGCCACGCCGCGCTCGCCCTCCGGTCCGAAGCGGATCGGCTCCCCGTCGACGAGCCGGATCTGGTTCAGCTCCTTCTGGCCCTTCGCCCGGACCGCGTCGAAGGCGCCGTCGTTGAACACGTTGCAGTTCTGGTAGATCTCGACGAACGCGGCACCCTCGTGCGCCGCGGCCGCGCGCAGCGTCTCGGCCACGTGCTTCTTGTCGGTGTCGACCGTCCGTGCCACGAACGTCGCCTCGGCGCCGAGCGCCAGGGACACCGGATTGAACGGATGGTCCTGCGACCCGAACGGCGTCGACTTCGTGACCTTGCCCTCCTCGCTCGTCGGCGAGTACTGGCCCTTCGTCAGGCCGTAGATCTGGTTGTTGAAGAGAAGGACCTTGAGCGGGACGTTGCGCCGCAGCGCGTGAATCAGGTGGTTGCCCCCGATCGAGAGGGCGTCGCCGTCGCCGGTGACGACCCATACCGACAGGTCGGGGCGCGAGCTCGCCACGCCCGTGGCCAGGGCCGGCGCGCGGCCATGGATGCCGTGCATCCCGTAGGTGTCCATGTAGTAGACGAAGCGCCCAGCACAGCCGATTCCGGTGACGAACACGATCTTGTCGGGCGGAATGCCGAGCTCCGGCATGAACGTCTGCACCGAGGCGAGCACCGCGTAGTCGCCGCAGCCCGGGCACCAGCGCGTCTCCTGGTCGGAGGAGAAGTCCGCCTTGGTGAGCTTCAGCACGTCGCCGCCGTTGCTGCTTCCGCCGTTGCCGCTCATCGGGCGCTCCCGTTGCTCGACGGCTCGCGCATCAGTATCTGCTCCATCATGTCGCGGGTGAATATCGGCAGGCCGTCGATCTTCGTGTAGCTCTCCACGTCCACCAGGAACTCGGAGCGCAGCAGCTTGACGAGCTGGCCGGTGTTCATCTCCGGCACCAGCACCCGCTCGTAGGAGCGAATCAGCTCTCCGGTGTTCCCGGGCAGCGGGTTCAGGTGGCGGATGTGGGCGGTCGCCACCTTGACCTCCTTCTCGCGCCGGACCCGCCGGGCGGCTCCCTGGATGGCCCCGTAGGTCGAGCCCCAGCCGAGCACGAGCAACTTGGCGTCGCCATCCGGGTCGTCCACCTCGATCTCGGGCACGGCCACGCGCTCGACGCGTTCCGCCCGGAGGCGCGTCATGTGGTCGTGGTTGGCCGGGTCGTACGAGATGTTCCCGGTCACGTCCTCCTTCTCGAGCCCGCCGATCCGGTGTCGCAGGCCGGGCGTGCCCGGCACCGCCCACGGCCGGGCGAGGTTCTCGTCGCGCGCGTACGGGAAGAACCCGGACGGGTCGGTGGCGAAGCTCGGGTCGATCTCGGGGAGCTTCGAGACGTCGGGGAGGCGCCAGGGCTCGGACGAGTTCGCGAGGAATGTGTCCGACAGCAGGATCACCGGCGTCCGGTGCGTGACCGCGATGCGCACCGCCTCGATCGCCGCGTCGAAGCAGTCCGCCGGCGTGCACGGGGCCACCACGGGCAGCGGCGACTCGCCGTGCCGGCCGTAGAGGGCCATGAGCAGGTCGGCCGCCTCGGTCTTGGTTGGCATCCCGGTCGATGGGCCGGCGCGCTGCACGTCGATCGCGACGAGCGGCAGCTCGAGCGCCACCGCCAGCCCGATCGTCTCGGCCTTCAGGTCCATGCCCGGGCCGCTCGTGGCGGTCACGCCGAGGTGACCCGCGAACGAGGCGCCCAGGGACATGTTCGCGGCGGCGATCTCGTCCTCGGCCTGAACCGTCCTGACGCCCAGCCGGCGGTGGCGGGAGAGGCTATGGAGGAGCTCGGAGGCGGGGGTGATCGGGTAGCTCGCGTAGAAGAGCTGCAGGCCCGACTGCACGCTCGCCGCGATCAGCCCGTAGGCGAGCGCCTGCGTCCCGTTGATGTTGCGGTAGGTGCCGGGCGGGGCGGGCGCCGGCTCCACCTCGTAGTGGACCGCCAGCAGCTCGGCCGTCTCGCCGAAGTTGTAGCCGGCGCGGAAGGCGGCCAGGTTGGCGTCGCGCACCTCCGGCTTGTCGGCGAACTTCTTCTCGACCCAGTGCACGGAGGGCTCCGTCGGGCGCCCGTACATCCAGCTGACGAGCCCGAGCGCGAAGAGGTTCTTGCAGCGCGCCGCGTCGCGCGAGGAGATGCCCTCGATGTGCTCCGTGGCGCGGACGGTCATCGAGGTCATCGGAACGCGGAAGACCTGGTACTCGTCTAGCGACCCGTCCTCCAGCGGGTTCGCCGAGTAGCCCGCCTTGCGCAGGTTGTGATCGGTGAAGCCGTCCTGGTTGACGATCACCGTGCCGCCCTTCTCGAGCGCGCCGACCTGGGTGATGAGCGCGGCCGGGTTCATCGCCACGAGCACGTTGGGGCTGTCGCCCGGCGTGAGGATGTCGCGCGAAGCGAAGTGGATCTGGAACGCGGAGACGCCGTGCGGGGTGCCCGCCGGAGCGCGAATCTCGGCGGGGAAGTCGGGGAGCGTGGCCAGGTCGTTGCCGACGACCGCCGTGGCGTCGGTGAACCGGCTGCCCGTGAGCTGCATGCCGTCCCCGGAGTCGCCCGCAAAGCGGACGACTACCCGATCTAGCTTCTCGATGGTCTTCTCTTCCATCAACAGGGAAAGCAGGCCCCGAGAAAGGGGTACCCGGCGCATCCGAGTCTAGCCACCCGGCCCGCCGTCCAGAACCGGTCGCTTCGCAGCCGCGTCGGGACCTCCCCACGCCGGTCTCGACAGCGCTGCGTTCGCGCGCTCCCTTCGACTACCATGCCCCGCCCCCGGGCTTCGTCGGGGGGACCCATGAAAGTCTCGGTGCCGAAGGAAACCGCCGCCGGGGAGCGCCGCGTGGCGCTGGTCCCGGACCTGGTCCGGCGCCTCGCGAGGAGCGGGGTCCAGACCGTCGTTGAGGCGGGGGCGGGCGCCGGCGCCCACTACTCGGACGCTGCCTACGTGGACGCGGGGGCGGAGATCGGCGACGGCTTCTCCGGCGACGTGGTGGCGAAGGTGTCCCCGCCGAGCGCCGAGGAGGTCGGCCGGCTGCGCCAGGGAGGCGTCCTCGTGGGCTTCCTCCAGCCGCTGACCGCCGCCGACACCGTTCGGGCGCTCGCCGACGCGGGCGTGACCAGCTTCGCGATGGAGGCGATCCCGCGGATCACCAGGGCCCAGTCCATGGACGCACTCTCGTCCCAGGCCACGGTGACCGGCTATCTGGCGGCCGTGATCGCGGCCCGCGAGCTGCCCCGGTTCTTTCCGATGCTCACCACCGCCGCCGGCACCGTGCGGCCGGCGAAGGTCCTCGTGCTCGGGGCCGGTGTTGCCGGACTCCAGGGAATCGCCACGGCCCGCCGACTGGGCGCCGCGGTAGAGGCCTTCGACGTGCGTGTGGCGGTGAAGGAGCAGATCGAGTCGCTCGGGGCGCGCTTCCTGGAGCTCGACATGGGGCTCGAGGACGCCGAGGCGGCCGGCGGGTACGCTCGCCCCCTGACCGACGAGGAGCAGCAGCGCCAGCGCGAGCTGCTGGCGGAGGCGATCGGCCAGATGGACGCCGTGATCTGCACCGCCGCGGTGCCGGGCCGCCCCGCGCCGCTGCTCGTCACCGAGCAGGCGGTGCGCAACATGAAGCCGGGCTCGGTCATCGTCGACCTGGCGGCGGAGACCGGCGGCAACTGCGAGCTGACCGAGCCGGGCGAGACCGTGGTGCGCGCGGACGTGACGATCATCGGCCCGCTGGGCCTCGCGTCCGAGATGGCCGACCACGCCTCGAGCCTGTACGCCCGCAACGTGCAGGCGCTGCTTGAGCTGATGGTCGCCGACAGCGAGCTGTCGCTCGACTTCGACGACGAGATCCTGGCCGGCGCCTGCATCACACGTGACGGCCGGATCGTGCACGAGGGGGCGAGGCAGGCTGTGGAGGCGGCCGCACCGGCGTGATGGACCTCCTCACCGAGCTCACCATCCTCGTGCTCGCCGCGTTCGTCGGCTTCGAGGTGATCTCGAAGGTGCCGAACACCCTCCACACGCCGCTGATGTCGGCGACCAACGCGATCCACGGCATCGTCCTGCTCGGCGGCCTCCTGCTGATCGGGCCCGCCGAGGGCTTCCTCACGGAGGCGCTTCTCTTCATCGCGATCGTCTTCGGCACGATCAACGTGGTCGGCGGCTTCCTGGTGACGGACCGCATGCTCGAGATGTTCAGGCGCCGGCCCGATCCACGCGCGGCGACGAAGGCTGAGCTCGAGGCGGGCGCGGCGGCGCCGGTCGAGGACGGCGCCGAGCCGGCCCCGGAGCGGAGGGCCGCCTGATGGCGCCGTTCGCGGTGTTCCTGCAGGACCCGGACTTCATCCGTGTGCTCTACATCCTCGCGTTCATCTGCTTCATCCTCGGGCTGAGGTTCCTCAACCACCCGCGCACGGCGCGGCGCGGCAACGTGCTGGCGGCGGTCGGCATGGCGTTCGCGGTCGTCGCAACGCTCCTGATCGAGGAGGTTGGCGACTACGGGCTGATCGCCCTGGGAATCGCCGTGGGCACGGCGGTGGGGGTGCCGGCGGCGCGCAACGTGAAGATGACCGCGATGCCGCAGATGGTGGCGCTGTTCAACGGCGTCGGCGGCGGCGCGGTGGCGCTGATCTCGTGGTCCGAGTACCGCGAGGCGCTCGCCGCGGGCGGGAACCCCGAGCTCGAGACCCTGGTCCCGATCCTGTTCGCCGCCATCATCGGCTCGATCTCCTTCTGGGGCTCGAACATCGCCTTCGGCAAGCTCCAGGAGGTGATCCCGGGGCGGCCGATCCAGCTGCCGGGACAGCAGTTCGTGAACGTCGCGCTGCTCGCCGTGGCGGTCGGCTGCGCGGTGGCCATCGCCGCGGGCACGGAGTCGGAGGCGCTGTTCATCGCGATCCTGATCGCGGCGGCGATCCTCGGGAACATGGTCGTGCTGCCGATCGGCGGGGCCGACATGCCGGTCGTGATCTCGCTCCTGAACGCGTTCACCGGCCTCTCGGCGGCGTCGGCCGGACTGGCCCTCGACAACGTGGCGCTGATCGTGGCCGGCATGCTCGTGGGCGCCTCGGGCTCGATCCTCACCCACCTGATGGCCGAGGCGATGAACCGCTCGATCCCGAACATCGTCGCCGGCGGGTTCGGCGGCGTCGCGGTCGCGGCGGGGGCCGGCGCCGACGGGGACCGCGGGCCGGTGCGCTCGACCGACCCGGCCGACGTCGCGATCCAACTCGCGTATGCCGGCAAGGTGGTGGTCGCGCCCGGGTACGGCATGGCCGTCGCGCAGGCGCAGCACACCGTCCGCGAGCTGGCCGACGAGCTCGAGAAGCGCGGCGTCAGCGTCGACTACGCGATCCACCCGGTCGCCGGGCGGATGCCGGGCCACATGAACGTGCTGCTCGCCGAGGCCGACGTGCCGTACGACCACCTCAAGGAGATGGACGAGATCAACCCGGAGCTCCCGCAGACGGACGTGGCGCTCGTGATCGGCGCGAACGACGTGACGAACCCGGCGGCGCGCGAGCAGCGGGACTCGCCCATCTACGGGATGCCCATCCTGGACGTGGACAAGGCCTCGCAGGTGATCGTCCTGAAGCGCTCCATGAACACCGGCTTCGCGGGCATCGACAACCCGCTCTTCTACAAGGAGAACACCGCGCTGCTGTTCGGCGACGCGAAGGAGTCCGTCGCCAAGGTGCTGGCCGAGGTGAAGGAGCTCTAGCCCCGCCGGGCGGCGGGCGTCAGGCTCAGCCTGGATCCACCGGACTGGCGAGGGTTTCTGCGCCGGAGGCCGAGCCGGGCGCCGACGGCGAGCGGAGCGAGGGTAAAGCCCTCGCGAGCGAGCCGGTGGCGACTGGCGACGGCAATCCGGCGAGGAAACGCCGTCAGGGCGGTGGATCCAGGCTCAGAGGAGGCTCTCCTGGCCGGCCGGCGCGCGGCGGCGCCGCGGGATGCCGGCGGCCTCCGCCAGCGCCGCCTCCACGTCGGCCAGGATCGCCCGCTCCGAGCGGGAGGCCACGACCGGCTCGGCGAGGCCGTCCACGTGCACGTAGGTGCGGCGCCCGTCGCGCCGCTCGGCGCCCTCCAGCGGGACGAGCGCGAAGACACGGTCGGCGCGCACGAACTTCCCGTAGCCGAGGGGAATCATTCGGGGGTCGCGCTTGGGCATGGTCCGCTAGTGACGATAGCCGCGAGCGCGGCCGGACTACGCCCGCCCGGCGCTGCGCCGGAACGCCGCCTCGCCGCCGGGTCCGACAGGCGCCGACGCGGCTTCGACGCCGCGCGCCGCCACGTCCGCCTCGAAGGCCGCATCGGCCTCGGCGGCGGCGTCGAACAAGGCTCGGTCGAGGAGCGGGGCGACGGCGGCGCGCAGCACGAGCGCCGCCCGCACCCAGCGCGGGACCACGATCCAGCGCCGGCGCCGCTCGATCCCGTCGACGACGGCCCGGCCCACCGCGGCGAGCGGGTAGGTCTTGCCGAACGGGCCGGGCGACGCCTCCCGCAGGTGCCCGAGCGAAGGGTGGGCGTCGGCGCCGCGTGCCAGGTCCGTGTCGATGAACGAGAAGTAGCCGACGCCCACGTCCACCCCCAGACGCTTCACCTCGACCCGCAGCGAGTCGGCGAACGCCTCGGCTCCGGCCTTGCTCGCGGCGTATGCCGCCATGCCCGGAGTGTGGATCGCTGCGGCGAGCGAGGCGACGACCAGCACGTAACCGCGGCGCTCGATCACGTGCGGCAGGCATGACCGTACGGTCCGCCAGATGCCCAGGAGGTTGACGTCGATCGTCCGCTCGAACGCCGCCGGATCGGTGGAGCGGACCATGCCCACCGGGCCGATACCGGCGTTCGCGACCACGACGTCGATCCCGCCGAAGCGCTCGACCGATTGGTCGACGGCCCTGCGGAGCGCGTCCCAGTCGGTCACGTCGGCCTCGAACCAGGCCGCGTTTCGACCGCACTGCGCGGCCACCCGCTCGAGCTCCTCGGGCTCGAGCCCCACGAGGGCGACGTTCGCTCCACGAGCGGCGAGCCGGCGCGCCGTCTCCGCGCCGATCCCGCGCGCGGCGCCGGTGACGAGGGCGGTCCTGCCGCGCACGGTCCAGCTCACGGCGGCGGAGGCTATCCGAGCTGCCGAACCGGTCCGCGGTGCCGCTACCTTCGGGGCGTGGCTGAAGACCTGCCCCCGAAGCGCGTGGCCGAGCTCCTCGGCGACGGCGATACGCAGCTCGTGGACGTCCGCCGGCCCGACGAGCACGAGGCCGGACGCATAGCGGGCGCCGTCCACATCGAGCTCGAGCGGTTGCCCGCCGAGGCGGGCTCGCTCGACCGCGAGCGTCGGATCGTGTTCTACTGCCGCTCCGGCTCCCGGTCGGCGATGGCGACGGACGCCTTCCGCGCCTCGGGCTACGACGCGTACAACATGGCCGGCGGTCTCGAGGCCTGGGTCGATAGCGGGCTCCCGATCGAGCCCGAGGGCGGCCGGGTGGCCTGAGCGCTTGCCCTTCGAGGGCCCGGCTGAGACCGCCGCCCCTCGGCCGGCCTCCCCTCGTTGCACGCGTTTTGACCTTTCGTGCCCTATTCGCACATAAAGGTCAAACGCGTTGCGCGGCGGTGGCGATGCGGGCTCTGCCTGCGACGCGGTCCTCGGTGCGATCCGTGCGGCGCTGCCCGACACGCCGCCCACGCCGGAGGTGTCGTGCGCGTACGACCCTCAGCCTCGCAGCTGGCCCTCGTACGGGCCGCGCCCCGTCAGGCACGCCGCCCCGCAGCGCGCGGCGAGGTGCAGCGCATCCTCGGGGCTCATGCCCGCCCCGAGGCCGTAGGTGAGACCGGCGGCGAAGCTGTCGCCGCACCCGTACGAATCCTTCGGCGGGCCGGGGAGCGGCGTCGCCTGCCAGACGCCGCGCCCGCCGTCGGCCGTCTCGTACGAGCCGCCCGCCGCCCCGGCGGTGCGGACCACGAGCCGCGGCGGAGGGTCGAGGTCGCCGCGCTCGTAGCGCTCGCCGACGTCCTTCGAGCTCGAGACGAGCGCGTCGATCTCGACGCCGGCCTCTTGGAGGACCTCGAGACCGCGGGCGGTCGACACCACCACGCCGGCGGCGCGGGTCGCGCGCAGGGCGGCGGCGTCGCCGGCGGTGAAGTAGACGGCGTCGGTCTCGGCGAGCTCGTCCCAGCGGTGAGGGTCCACCCCGCGCGGGCCGAGGCGGCTGCCCATCACGGTGATCGTTCGCTCCGCGTTCGCGTCCAAGTGGACGAACCCCCGCCGCTGTCGCTCCGGGCGGTACACGGCCCTCAGCTCCAGGCCGAGCTCGGTCAGCCCCCGCTCGGAGCGATGGCCGAGGTCGTCGTCGCCGAGGGCCGTATACAGCGTCGCCGCGCCGGCCAGCTTCGCGAGCTGAACGGCGGCGACCGCGCCGCCGCCAGCGGGCTCCTCGAAGGCCTCCTCGGCGTGGACGATCTCCCCCGCCACCGGCAGCTGCCGGACGACCGCGAACTGGATCCACTCGACGTGCCCGACCACCGCCACGCGCATGGCGCGGCAGTCTGTCATCCGATCGCGCAGGAGGACCGTAATTGTGGTCGAACCCGCTCGACAGCAGAGCAAGATGACCGCAACCACGCAGACAGTCCGCGACCAGGGCTTCCTCCCGCTCGAGTGCGACATCCCGGACGGCATGACGCTCGGCCAATATCGGGCCCGCCGGCTCCGGCCGCGACGCCGTCTGGCGCGCCGCGCCCTGTCACGCCGCCTGGCCCGCCCACGCTGACCCGACGCCCCGGGCCGCCGCTAGCGTGCGGCGGACATGGACGATCCAATGAGCGTCGGTCGTGGGGTGACCGTCCCGCTCGCCGAGGTCGAGCTGCGAACGAGCCGCTCGTCCGGGCCGGGCGGGCAGCACGCCAACGTGACGGCCTCGCGCGTCGAGGCGATCTTCGACGTCGAGGCGTCCCGCTCATTGAGCGAGGATCAGAAGCGCCGGATAGCGGCACGCTACGGGCCGGTGGTCCGGGCGGTCGCTCAGGACACGCGGAGCCAGTCGCGCAACCGCGAGCTGGCGCTCGGACGGCTCCGCGCCCGCCTCGAGGCCGCCCTGGTCGTCCCGCGCAAGCGCCGGGCGACCAAGCCCTCGAGCGCCGCGCGCCGCCAACGCGTCGAGGCGAAGCGACGGCGGGGCGAGGTGAAGCGGCTGCGGAGTCGGCCGGCGGCCGAGGATTCCTAGCGGGCCGATCAGTTCCCGCCGGAGGGCGGCGCCACGACGCCGCCGCCCTCGCCGCCCCCGGGGGCGGGCGCGGACTGCGGCGCCTGGCCGGTACCGCCGCCGGCTCCCTGCTGCGGCGCCGGCTGGGGCGCGGGCGCCGGGGCGGGCGCGACGGGGGTCGCCGGAGCTTCGGGCGCCGCGGTGCCGCCGGCCGTTCCGCCCGCCGTGCCGCCGCCCGTCGTGCCGGCGGCGGTGCCGCCGGTCTGTGGCGCCGGCGTCGCCTCCGACTCCTGGGTCTTCCTTCTGTCGGCCCTCGGGCGGTCGCGGTCAGCTTCCTCGTCGCGGTCGGCCGGGGCCGTCGGAACACCGAGGTCGGCCGGGCTGCTCGCCGACTCGTCGTCGGACCCGCCTGCGGTTGCGATCAGCACGACGATCAGCAGCAACGCGACTGCGAGGATGCCGCCCGCCACGAGCCTCCGCCGCTGGTACACGGAATCCGGCTCGCGTCGCGCCGGCCGGCGCGGTACGACCGCGGGCCTGGTCTCGGTCTCGAGGAGGCGTGTCGGCTGGTCATCCAAGGGGGGCGAAGGTAGCACCCCGCGGGGGAGTCAGGCGTAGTGGAGGTCCGCCGCCTCGTCCTCGTCCACGGGCCGCTCGCACGTCGGGCACCACCAGCGCGCCTCGACCGGTGTCCCGCATGCCTCGTGCCGGGGCGGCTCCCCGCCCTCTCGGTGGCGGGCGCCCCAGTCGGCCAGCAGCCGGAGGGCGCCGGCGAGCTCGCGCCCGGAGGAGGTCAGCTCGTACACGAAGCGCTGCGGACGGTCCGAGTAGGGCTGAGCCAGCACGAGCCCCTCTCCCTCGAGCCGCCGGAGCCGCTGTGACAGGACATTCGGCGCGATGCCCGGAAGCGCGTCCTGAACATCGCCGAAGCGCCGCGGCCGGTCGAGCAGCGCCTCGACCACCTGGAGCGTCCAGCGGTCCCCCACGCTGTCGAGGGCAGCGGCGAGCGGTGAGGACGCGGCGTCGGCCATGACCGGATGGTACGCGGCCCCGACGGCGACATATGTACCGGGCGTCGCGGCCGCATCCGATTCGTTCGGTACAGTGACTTGCTAATTGCAAGTAACGATGGAGGAGCACATGGCAGACACACGCACCGAGAACGAAGCAGCAGGACCATCGGACCTCCAGGCCGCGATCGCCGGCGTCGCCGCCCGGGTCGGCCCGGCGGTGGTGGGGCTGGGCCGCGGCTGGGGCCTCGGTTCGGGCGTCGTGATCGCCGAGGGACAGGTCCTCACGAACGCCCATAACCTCCGCCGCGACGAGGTCACGGTGACCTTCGCGGACGGGCGGCAGGCCGCAGGCGCGGTCGCCGGCGTCGACCGCGACCTCGACCTTGCGGTGCTGTCGGTCGACACCGCGGACGCACCCGCCGTCCGCTGGGAGCCGAACGGAGCGCCGAGCATCGGAACCGCGGTCATCGCCCTCGCCAACCCCGGTGGCCGCGGGCTCCGCGCCACGCCGGGATTCGTCTCGTCCGAGGGACGAAGCTTCCGCGGCCCTCGCGGCCGCCGCGTCCGCGACGCCGTCGAGCACACGGCGCCCCTCCCGCGCGGATCCTCCGGCGGTCCGCTCGTGGACGCTGACGGCGGGCTGCTCGGGCTGAACAGCCTTCGCCTCGACGGCGGGCTGATCCTGGCCGTGCCGGCCACCGCCGCGGTGAAGGACCGCGTCCAGCTCCTGGGGCGGGGCGAAGCCCCGACCCAGCACCGGCTGGGCGTGGCCGTGGCGCCGCCGCGCGTGGCCCGCCGGCTGCGTCGCGCGGTCGGCCTGCCAGAGCGCGACGGCCTGCTCGTCCGCGCGGTCGAGGATGACGGCCCGGCCGCCGTGGCGGGCATCGAGCGCGGCGACCTCATCGTCGCGGCCGGCGGCCGCGAGATCGACGGTGCCGACGCCCTGTATGCGGTCCTGGACGGCGTTCCCGCGGCCGGCGGCCAGCTCGAGCTCACCGTCGTCCGGGGAACGGACGAGCGCTCAATCAGCGTCACGTTCGGAGGGGAGCGGGAGGCGGTATGAGCGCCGTCACCGACATTCCCGCCCCGGTCGATCCCGCCGAGGCCGACGCGCTCGATGCCTACTCCCGTGCCGTCGTGGCGGTGGCCGAGCGGCTCTCCCCGTCCGTGGCCAGCCTGCGGGTGATGCAGCGCACCCGGGGCGGCCAGATGCCCGTCGGGGCCGGAAGCGCGGTGGGGCTCACGCCGGACGGCTTCCTCCTCCCCTCGGCCCACGTGGTCGGCCGCTCCACCAGCCGTGGCCGCGCGACGTTCGCCGACGGGCGGGAGGACCGCTTCGACGTCATCGGCCGCGATCCGCTTTCGGACCTCGCCGTCCTGCGGACCGCACACGGCGACGTCGTGCCGGCGGAGCTCGGCGACGCCGAGCGCCTTCGCGTCGGTCAGCTCGTCGTCGCGATCGGCAACCCGCACGGGCTCGGCGGCTCCGTCACGGCGGGCGTCGTCTCCGCACTCGGCCGCTCCCTTCCGGCCCGCTCGCGCCGCGCGGGCAGGATCATCGACAACGTCGTCCAGACCGACGCCGCGCTCAACCCGGGCAGCTCCGGCGGCGCGCTCGCCGACAGCCGCGGCCGTGTGGTGGGCATCAACACCGCGGTCGCGGGCGTCGGCCTCGGGCTCGCGGTGCCGATGAACGACTCCACCCAGCGCGTGATCGCTTCGCTGATGGCCGAGGGTCGCGTGCGCCGGGCGTATCTCGGGATCGCAGGCGGTCCGCGACCGCTGCCGCCGCAGGCTCGCTCCAGCGAGGCCTCGTCGAGCTGCATCGAGGTTGTCGAGGTGGTTCCGGGAAGCCCCGCCGACCGGGCGGGCATCCGGCCCGAGGACCTGATCCTGACCGTCGACGGCACGCCCACCGGGCGCGTCGAGGACCTTCAACGCCTGATGGTGGCGGACCTGATCGGCTCGCCGGTGACCGTTCGGATCCTGCGCGCGGGTCGGCTGCTACGGGTCGAGCTCGTCCCGGTGGAGCTGGAGTAGCGCCTACAACCCGGGCACGTGCCGCACGACGAAGCCGTCGATCGTGCGCGGCGCCTCCTGCCAGCGGGTCCCGGCCCGACCCCGACCGCTCGTGTCGAACCGCAACCCGGCCACGACCATGAACACGTGGCCCGGATTCGTGTAGATCGTGATCCACCGGCCCTCCCCGGGCGCGCCGTAGTCGAGGAATCCACTCGAGGTAAGGGGGCTGTCGAGCAGACCCGCTCCGGCGAGGGCGAAGGAGACCGACCCGGAGCAGTCGTAGCCGTCGTCCCGCCAGGCGCCGTGGCCGCCGCCCCACTTGTATGGGAACCTCGCGATCTCGTTCGCGGCCAGGATGACCCGCTTTACGACGTCCGGGGCGTTCTCGGGCGCGGCGGCCATGCCGTTCGGCAGGACGCGCGCCCGCGGCCCGGTCTGCAGGTAGGCCGTCGTGTCGAGGTGCCGCTTGAAGCTCGCGAGCGCCGCGCGCGCCGCGCGCAGCTCGGCCCGCACCTCGGCGTCGGTGGGCGCCCCGGGGCTGGGCGCGTCGTCCGACCGAGCCGGCGCGCGGGCGGGCTCCGCCCCGGCGCCTTCGAGCTCGACGACCCGCGCCCGCGAGCGCCTGTCCCGCCGCGCCTCTCCGGCGCGGGCACGCCCCGCGCGCGCGGTCTCGGGGGTGAGCACCACCTCGCTCTCCCTGACGGACTCCGCCTCGGCGGTGGGCTCGGCGACCGGCTCGGTCCGGCCGCAGGCGGCGAGGGCGCAGACCGTCAGCGCGGCCACGAGCGGCGGGACGAGCGCCCGGCGGTGGCTCACCCGGCCGCGGGCTCTCGCTGGTATCTGGCCTTCCACTCCGGATACGGCATGCCGTAGACCATCTCGCGCGCCGCCTCGTCGTCCACGTCGAGGCCGCGCTCCTCCGCGGCCTCCCGGAACCAGCGCGCGAGACAGTTGCGGCAGAAACCGGCCAGCTCCATCAGATCGAGGTTCTGCACGTCGGTGCGCTCGCGGAGGTGTTCCACGAGCCGCTGGTAGGCCGCGGCCTCGAGTTCGACCCGCGTGGCTTCGTCCATGTTCATCGTCGACTATCTAGAAGGCAAGAGCGACGGGATCTGGAACGATAGGGGGGATGACCGAGAAAGCGCCCAGGGTCCCCTCGGACCCCAGCGGGATCCCCGAGCCGCACGACGTCCTCGCCGCCGAGGAGTTCGGGATCGGGACACGCGACGATCGCTATCCCGCCGATCCAACCGGCATCGAGGAGCCGCATGACGTGCTGGCCGCCGAGGAGTTCGCGATGCCCGGGCCGGACGCCCGGCAGCGCCCGAGCGGCGCGCGCCGAATGGCGGACCCCCGCGCGCTCGCGCCGCTCCTGCTCCTGATCGCGGTCGTCGTGCTGGTCGTGCTCAGGCGCCGCACTTGATGCCGGAGCTCTCGCAGAAGAACCGGATCGAGATCACGGTGGACCGGAGCCTCTGCATCGGCTCCGGGGACTGCGTCGACACCGTGCCCGACGTGTTCCAGCTGGACGACGAGGACAAGGCCGTGGTCGTCGATCCGGACGGCGCCTCGCTCGACGACGTCCTGACCGCCGCCGGGAACTGCCCGGTCAGCGCGATCTTCGTCGTGGGCGAGGATGGGGACCTCTACCCCTAGCGGCGCTTCCCCCGCCCGTACAGGAAGCGCAGCAGCCGCTCCATGAACCTCGTCGTGCGCTCCCTGTAGGGGAGCATGTGGACGTCGCGCTTCGGCGCCCAGCGGGTGACGAGCAACGCCTGCCTATTCGTGTACTTGCGGATGCCGTCGGCGCCGTGGCGCGACCCCAGCCCCGACTCCTTCCAGCCGCCCATCGGGAGCTCGAGCGCGACGTAGTTCACCTGGGCGTCGTTCACGGACACCACGCCGGCCTCGATCATGCGCGCGAGCCGCTCGCCCTTGGCCGCGTCCCTCGTCCACACCGAGGCCTGCAGCCCGTAAGGCGAGTCGTTGGCCAGCCTCACCGCCTCGTCGGCGTCGCGCACCTTCATCACGGGCAGCGTGGGTCCGAACGTCTCCTCCGTCATGCATTCCATCGTGTGGTCCACGTCCACGAGCAGCGTCGGCTCGTAGAAGTCGCCCGGTCCCGGGCCGCGGCGGCCTCCCACGACCGCGCGCGCCCCCTTCTCGACCGCGTCGCGGACGTGGCGGTCGACGAGGTCCACCTGCGGCGGCGAGGTGATCGCGCCGACGTCGACCGTCCCGGGGCCCCCCGGCGGGCCCTCGCGCAGAGACCGCACCTTCCGCTCGACCCGCGACACGAACTCGTCGTAGACGGGCTCCTCCACGTACGCCCGCTCGACCGAGATACAGGTCTGCCCGGCGTTCTGCATCGAGTAGTGCACGGCGGCGTTGGACGCCCGCTCGAGGTCGGCGTCGGCGAGCACGAGCATCGGATCGTTTCCGCCGAGCTCCAGCCCCACGGGGGTGAGCGTCCGGGACGCCCGCTCCATCACCTTCTTCCCGACCTCGGTCGAGCCCGTGAACATCACGTAGTCGACGTGATCGATCAGCTCCCCGCCCACGTCGCCGCCCCCGGGCGCCACGATGAACACGTCCTCCGGCAGGCCGCACTCGCGCAGACCCTCGGCCATGAACAGCGAGGTGAGCGGTGTGAGGCTCGCCGGCTTGAGGACACAGGCGTTCCCCGCCGCCAGGGCCGGGATGCAGTCGCCGAGCGAGTTCAGCAGCGGGTAGTTCCAGGGCCCGATCACTCCTGCGACCCCGACCGGCGCGTAGCGGACCACCAGCCTGCGGCCGCGCACCAGCGGGTTCGACGTGCGGATCTTCTCGTCCGCCAGGTACTTGGGCGCGCTCCTCGTCCAGAACCCGAATGCGCCGGCCGCATACCCGACCTCGGCGAGCAGCGCATCCTCGTATGCCTTGCCCGTCTCGGAGACGATCGTCCGCGCGATGCGCTCCGCATTGTCGATCACCCACTTCTGGGCGCGCCGCAGGATCACTCCGCGACCCTCGAACCCGAGCGCCTCCCATCCGGGCTGCGCCCTCCGGGCCCGCGCGACCACGCCGGCCACGTCCTCGACCGCGAGCGCCGGCACCGAGGCGATGACTTCGCCGGTGGCGGGGTTCGTCACCTCGATCGTCCTGGCGGGCTGTCCATCCACCCGCGTCGCGGGCGCGTGCTGAGTGGTCGTCACTGATCTCTCCTTGAGGTTGTCGAGGGACCCTATCCTGGACGATCAGCGGGCCGGCGCGGGCAACCGGAGCTCGTGCGAACGCTCGGCGAGAGCCCGGCGCAGGCCGCGCTTCCGCTTCCGCTCGCGCCGCAGGACCCGCATGTACGGATGGAAGTCGACCTGGATCGTGTGCCGCTTCGACGCCACGTAGCGCCTTCGCATCCGCCGGTCCTCGCGCTCGATCACGCGCTTCATCTCGTCGGGCTCGGGGAGGGCGACATTCCCCTCGAGGACGTCGGCGATCCACTCCGACTGGAGCTCCGCGATCGGCATGATCGCCCCGAGCGGCTGCACGAGGCCGATGAAGTAGAGCCCCGGGCGCTCCGGGTGCACCACCCGCCGGTACAGCGCGATGCGGTTGTCCGCCGCGTGGACGACGTCGGCGGCGAGGAACGGGAACGAGATGCGGTAGCCGGTGCACCACACGATCGTGTCGATCGCGGTCCTCGTCCCGTCAACGAAGTACACGGTCCCGCCGTCGATGCGCTCGATGTTCGGCTTCACCTCGATCCGCCCGTGACCGATGCGGGGAAGCAGATCCGAGGAGATCGTCGGGTGCGCCTCGCCGAGCTTGTGGTCCGGCTTCGGCAGACCGTAGCCCTCCATCGGCCCCTGCGCCTGCTTCAGCGCGCGCGCGAACGCCCAGCGGGTCAACCAGAACGGGAGGCGCGACAGGAACTCGGTGCCGAGCTCGTCGGTGGGCTTGCCCCGTAGATACTTCGGCAGCACGTGCGCCCCGCGCCGCATCGCCAGGTACGTCATCCGCGCGTGCCGCGACGTCTCGACCGCGATGTCGGTGGCGGAGTTGCCGATCCCGAGCACGAGCACGTTCCTGTCCCTGAAGCGTTCGTCCGGCTCGCGGTAGTCATGCGAGTGGAGCTGCTCGCCCGGGAAGGACTCCTGGCCCGGGAAGGGCGGCTCCGGCCATCTCGCGTCCCAATGGTGGCCGTTCGCGACCAGCACGGCCTCGTAGGCGCGGGTCGTCCCGTCGTCGAGCGTGACCTGCCAGCCGCCGGCCGCCGGCTCCACCCGGGTGACCTCGGTGTTGAAGGTGATGCGCTCGCGGAGCCCGAAGTGGTCGACGTAGTCGTCGAAGTACCGCGCTATCTGCGTGTGGTGCGGATAGTCCGGATAGTCCTTCGGCATCGGGTAGCTCGCGTACTGCATCATTCGGCGCGAGGTGTTGATGAAGAGCGAGCGGTAGGCCGCCGACATGCCGTTGTCGTTGTCGTAGCGCCAGTTCCCGCCAACGTCGGACCCCTTCTCGAAGCAGTCGAACCCGATGCCGCGGGCGGCGAGCACCTGGCATGCGGCGATGCCCGACGACCCGGCCCCGATGACGCAGACCGTCGTCCGACCGTCCGTCACTCGAGGTCCGCGATCGCGGTCTCGGGTTGGGAGTGCACGGGCGCGGCGCGCTCGAACTCGACGATGTCGAGCACGCGCGAGACGGGCCCGCCCGGCGTGGCCACGACGCGGAGCCGCTGGCGCCGGCTGTCGAGCCGGCGCGCCAGCCCGAACAGCATCGCGATGCCGCTCGAGTCGATGAACTCGAGGTCTGAGAAGTCCACCACGAGCCCGGCGGCCGAGGTGGGCACGGAGCCGGCGATCCGGTCGCCCGTTCGGGACGCGCCCGCGATGTCGAGCTCGCCCGTCACGCGCGCCACCACGACGTCCCCCTTTGCGTCGATGTCGATTCCTACGAGCCCCTCCCTCAATCGGGACCTCCGTTTCCCTGTAGGGCGCGTTCCAGCCGGACCCTCGTCCCCTCCGGCGTGGGTGTGACGTCAACGGTATCCATCAGCGCGCGCATGAGCGACAGTCCCCGTCCCTGGTCGCCGCTGCGCGGCGTGCGCCACGCGCCGAAGTCGCGCACCGTGATGTCCACGTCCCGATCGCGAATCCGGCCGGTCACCTCGAACGGCGCGTCCTCGACGGACCCCGCGTGCTCGATGGCGTTCGTCGCGGCCTCGCTGCAGGCCGTCGTGATCTCGGCGATCTCATGCTCCGCGCCGCCGGCGTGACGCAGCCAGCGGCGCAGGAGGGTGCGCATCGAGGCGAGCGATTCCGGCGAGTTCGCGAAGGTGACGCGGAAGCGGTCGCCCAGCGGGACGTTCCGCAGCGTGAGGAGCGCCACGTCGTCGGACGCCCCGCGCTCCGGCACGAGGTGGCCGAGCAGGTAGCGGCACAGCGCCTTTGGCTCCTCCGGCGCGCTCTTCACCTCCTGCGCGAGGCGCGACATGCCCTCGTCGATGTGGGCGCCCGGCACCTCGATGAGGCCGTCCGTGTAGAGCACGATCGTGCTCCCCGGCTCCATCGCGACGGACACCTCGTCGTAGCTCGGAAACGGAAGCACGCCCAGCGGAACGGAGGTGCTGCCCTCGAGAAACCGCGGTGCTCCGTTCCCGCCCACGAGCAGGGGCGGCACGTGGCCCGCGTTGACCCAGCGGGCGACGCCCTGCGCCGGGTCCACGACCAGGTAGAGGAGCGTGACCATCTGGCTCTCGCCCGCGTCCGCCCATACGAGCCGGTTGAGCTGCTGCAACACCATCGCCGGGTCGTGGCCCTCGAGCGCGTAGGCTCGCAGCGCGCTTCGCAGCCGCCCGACCATGGACGCCGCCGCGAGGCCCTTCCCCGCAACGTCGCCCATCACGAGGCCGGCGGCCCCTCCCGGGATCGGGATCACGTCGTACCAGTCACCCCCGACCCCGGGCTCGGCGGCCGCCGGCAGGTACTCGGCGGCGACCTCCAAGCCGGGCAGCTCGGGGAGGCGCTCGGGCAGGAGGCTCCGTTGGAGCGTCACGGCCACGTCGTGCTCGCGCTCGTAGACGCGGGCGTGGGCGATCGCGAGCGCCACCCGATCAGCGGCCAGCCGAAGCATGCCGAGGTCGTCGGCGGTGAACCGGTGCGGCGGGGAGGCGCACACCTCCAGAACCCCGATCACGGTGTCGCCAGTGCGCATCGGCACGGCGATCAGGGAGTCGACCTTCAGCCGGCGCACGCCGGGATCGCGCAGGTCGGCGGGGTCCGGGTCCTGCACGAACAGCGGCTCGCCGGAGCGGGCCACGCGGCCGGCGATCCCATCCCCGACCGCGATCGGCTCGATGCTCGCCGGCGGCGTCCCGAAGGACGAGGCCCCGAGACGCAGGCGCTCGTCCTCACCGGCGAGGAAGATCGCCGCGGCGTCGACGCCGAGCACCCGCTGAAGGCCGGCTACGAGGTCGGCCAGGATCTCCTCGAGGCTCGCGCTCTGGAGAGCGGCGTCCACGAGCACCTGGGTCCCGCTGACCATGTCCGCCACCCGCTCGGCCTCCGCCCGCGCCACTTGGGCCCGCAGCAGCTCCTCGCGCTCCTCCTGGCGGCGTTGACGCTCCGTCACGTCACGCAGGAACCCGGAGAGGAGGATCTCGTCGCCGACGACGACTCTCGAGACGGTCGCCTCGCCGTCGAAGCGCTCGCCGTTGCGGCGCTGGAGGACCATGTCGTAGAACTGCATGGCGACGGTCCCCTCCGCCTCGATCAGCTCGCGGCGGCGCTCGTTGTGGCGCTCCCTGAACTCGGGCGGGATGATCAGGCTGCGCATCGGCTTGCCGATCGCCTCGGCCGCGGTCCAGCCGAACATCCGCTCCGCCGCGACGTTCCAGGTCAGGATGACCCCGTCGCTGTCGGTCGTGATAAAGGCGTCGGGCGCGTTGTCGAGCACGAGGCGCGTCCGCGCCTCGCTCTGGCGCAGCGCCCGCTCGCGCTGCTCGGCGTGGCCGGTCTCCAGCCCCACCCGCTCGAGCAGCCGCGAGATCAGCAGGCCGGCGACCATGGGCGTGCCCACGGCCAGCAGCCCGCGCACCACCGGGCTCGCCGGCTCCTGGATCGCCAGGAGGACCGAGTAGCAGGCCGCGATGAAGGCGACGTGGGCGAGGGCGGTTCCGAGCGGGAAGAAGTAGAAGGCGTAAAGCGCGGTGAAGGTGTAGAGCAGCGGATAGAGCGAGCTCTCGCCGACGTAGTAGTTCGCGAACGTCAGGATGAGCGTGCCGAGGGCGAGCGCCAGGTGGAGGTGCCACGCGCGAACCCGGTCCGCCTGGACGTACACGACCCCGGCGATCGTCACCGCGATGCCCGCTAGCACCACGAGCTGGAGATCTCTCACCTCGTCGTCGTGGGGGAACGCCAGCGTCACGAGTCCGAGCCCAGCCCCGGCGGTAAAGAGGTACGCGAGCGAGCGCGCCTTTACGCGGAGATCGAAGAGCTCCGGCAACGCCCTCACCTTGAATGTGAAGCCTAGATCTCCGGGCCGCCGCCGCGGGCGGAAAGGCGCGCCAGGGCCTCGTGGCACTCCACCACGCGGCGCTTGACGGGGTCGTCGTCGGGCCGGTCATGCACCAGGTCCCAGGTCCGGTCCGCGACGTCCCGCGCGGTCTGCGGCGTCGCCTGCGCACAGAGCAGGTCCACGAGGCGGAGCTCGAAGGCCTGAAGCTGGTCCGCCGGGTCGCCGGGGGGCATGCGAGGGAGCGGCTCGTCCGTCGATTCCCGCCACATCTGCGTGGCCATGACGAGGCGGTTACGCAGCTCCATCTGGTCCACGGCGGGCAGGCTACGCTACGCCCGCGCGAGGGGGGCGGGTCAGCCGCCCGGGACCGCCGCGCCCCCCGCGGCTTTGCGCTCCTGCCCGGGCGGGAGCACCGGCCCCGCCGGCGGCCCGGAAGCGGGTTTCCCCGCCTGGCCCGGAGGTCCGGCAGTCTGCGCCGGCGGCGGCTTCGCCGCCGGCGGCCGGCCGGCGGCCGGCTTCGGCTCCGGCGGGCCGCGTCTCACCGGCGCGGCGGCGGGCGGCGCCTCGATCGGCCCGCGGCCGGTCGTCCTCGGCGCCCTGACCCGCCCATGGACCTTCGGGGCCGCGCGCCCCGGGTAAGCCTTCCGCTTTGCGTGGCCACGCCGCCGTCCACCTACCGCTCGGCCCTGGCCCGGCGGAGTCGTGCCGGCGTTGGCCGGCGCGCGGGGGCGCAGGCTCGGACGGCCCTCGGTCTCCCCGGCGCGGGCGGACGGCTCGGCGCGGACAGGGCCGCCCCGAGCCCGCTCGGGAGCGCCGCCGTCGGCGCCACCGGGGACGGGAGTGGTGCCCGAGGCGTCTCGCGTGCCGATCCGCGCCTGAGGCGCGACGGCAGCAGCTCCCGGTTCGCCGCCCCGCTCCCTCGAGCCGTCGTCGAGCGTGGCCTTGCCGGCCACGGCGCCGCCCGCGGCGAGTATGCCGACGAGCGCCACCTTGGCCGCGGTCGCGCCGCCGAGCGGCGCCGATGCGGACGCGCCGAGACCGGCGAGACCGGCCGCAAGGCCGCTCCCCGCCGAGCCCCCTCCCAGGCCGACGGCGCCGAGCACGCTCGACTTCAGGGCGAGCGAGGGCGCGACCGGGAGGGCCGCGGCGAGCATGCGGCGTTGGCGGCCGACCGCATCCCGGTACGCGCGGCAGCCGGCGCACGCCCGCAGGTGATGGTGCAGGGAGCTGCGGCGAAGCGCGCCTCCGCGCAGGTTCGCGAGTTGCTCGCGGATCTCCTCGCACGGCGTCTCACGCGCCTCTCGGCGCTGGATCAAACCGCTGCGGGCGCGGAAGACGAGCGCCTTCACCTTGGCCGCCCGGCAGCCGAGTATCTCCGCGACGTCCGCGTGCGAGAGATCGCCGGCCTCGGACAGGAGGAGCGCCTCACGCTGCTCCTCGGGCAGCTCGAGGAGGTCGCGGAGAAGCTCGCGCAACTCGGCTCGGCGCTCGACCTCCTCCGCGAGACCGGCGCCGGCCACGTCGACTTCCGCGCTCGCGTGCTCCCGGCGCGCGCGCAGCAGCGACACGCAGCGATTCCGGGCGATCGCATACAGCCACGGCTTGAGCGCCACCTCGCGCCGGTCGTCTCGCCGGAGCTCGCGAAAGGCGGCCGCGAACGTGTGCTGCAAGACGTCCTCGGCCTCCTCCGGTGACCCGAGCATGTGTCGACAGAAGCCGAGGATGCCGGCGCCGTACCGCTCGAATGCGACCTCGAAGGCGGCCTCGTTGCCACGCCGGATCTGCCCGACGAGCCGGTCGTCGCCGGCGAAGGCGAGCAGGCGCTTCGAGCGAAGCCGGGGGGCGGCGACTCGTGCCGGTATCGATGCTGTCCGCACGGCGTACGGGTTCTACCCGGTATGGAGCCGTCCCGCATCACCTGCCGGAACGCGACGGGAACGCTGAAGTTGGCTAGTAACTCCCGAACCTTCCGGGCGGTCGGGCGTTTCACGGGGCATGAGGAAGACGACGGTAGCCATCGGTCTCGTCGCGGTGCTCCTCGCGCCCGGGGCCGCGGCCGGAGACAAGAAGCCGGACGCCGCCGACGTTCGCGCCGCGGCCGCCCAGTGCAAGAGCGAGCGCGGCGCGACGAAGGCGACCCGCGAGGCGTTCAAGGCGAAGTACGGCGGCATGAGCCGGTGCGTGCGCCAGAAGACGGCGGAAGAGGCCGAGGAGCGGGAGGACGCGCGCAAGAACGCCGCGAAGGAGTGCAAGGCGGAGCGCGACGAGATCGGCGCCAACGACTTCACGGAGAAGTACGGCGAGAACGACAACGGCCGGAACGCGTACGGCAAGTGCGTGTCCAGCAAGGCCAAGGCGAAGAAGGCGAAGGTCCGGGACTCGTAGGGGTGCTCCCCTAGGCGACCTGCGGGAGGACGGCGGCGCAGGGACGCGCCGCCGTGGCCAAGGCGAGAGGGCTCCTCGGGGCCCTCTCGTCGATTCGGAATCAATCACCTAGGCGATCCTGGCCGCGGCGCTGCGGAGCACTTCGAGGCTCGCCGCCCACGCCTCGCGCTCGGCCTCGTCCAGCTCGGGCATGATCCCGGCGCCCGCCCCGTCGGGGCCGAGCCGGGCGGGGAGGCTCGCGCACACGCCCTCCTCGACCCGGACGCTCACGGGCACGATCGCGCCGTGCTCGCGGATGACGTGGGCCGCCAGCCGCGCCGCGGTCAGGGCGATCGCGCTGCTGGTCGAGCCCTTCAGCTCGTGTACGTGCGGCCCGGCTCGCCGGACTTCTTCTGCGAGCGCCGCCTCGTCGACCGGCAGCCCGTGCCCGGCGACGAACTCGCGCAGCGGGAACGGGCCGATCCGGGCCAGGCTGAACGGAAAGACCGCCGACAGCCCGTGCTCGCCGATGACCCAGGCGTGGACGCTCCCGGGGTGGACGCCCAGCCGGTCGGCGAGCAGCTCCCGCAACCGCCAGGAGTCGAGCGCGGTGCCGGTACCGAACACGTTGACGCCGTGCGGCGCCCAGGCGCGCGTGAAGAACTCCGTCATGACGTCGACCGGGTTCGAGATCACGATCGCCACTCGGGGCAGGGCGCCGGCCAGCACCTGGGCGAGGTCCGCCGCCACCTCGAGGTTGCGGTCGATCACGGTCAGCCGCGCGGCGCCGGGCGCGGGGCGGGCACCGACCGCGATCAGGGCGACGTCGGCCGGCGTTGCCTCGTCGAGCGGGCGACCCTCCACCGCGCAGTCCGGTAGAAGCGGCGCCGCATGCTGGAAGTCGAGCGCCTCACCAAGCGCCCGGTCGCCGTTGCGGTCGTAGAAGACGAGCCGCGAGGCGAGTCCCTGCCTTAGAACCGACCCGGCGCAGGCCACGCCGACCGCCCCCGAGCCGATGATCGCCACCTCCGCCATGATCAGCGGGCGGCCGCGGCAGGTCCGTGAACGCCTGGGATCCCGTCGAGCAGCTCGTACGGAAAGGCCTCCGCCCGATGACCGTCGCGGCCGTCGGCCGCGTCCGCCGAGCAGAGCGAGTTCAGCACCGCTTCGTGCACCACCTCGCCGGCGGCCTCGAACAGCCCTCGCATCGCGCCGGAGTCGTCGCGCAGGAACCGGAAGTCGTCGTGCGCGGCCGGGGAGCGGTGGGCCAACCGGTGCGCGGTGGAGAACGCGACCAGGTACTCGCCGCTCGCGTTCGCGGCGAAGCTGCCGGCCCGACCGAGACCGAGGGCGCCCCGCGCGGCGAGCCGGCGAAGCTGGCGCTCGGAGAGCGGCGCGTCGGTGCCGAGGACGACGAACACCGACCCGCCCTCTCCCGGGGGCTCGGCGGCGGCGTCGCCCACCTCACCGCCGGGCCCGGTCAGCATGTGGAGGTCACGGCGCGCGCCGTAGTTCGAGACGAGCAGGCAGCCGAGCACGACGTCGTCCACGAGCCGCGACGCCGTGCCAACGCCCGACTTGTACCCGAAGCACGTCGTGCCCGTGCCCGCGCCCACCGCTCCCTCGCGCGCGTCGGCGTCCGCGGCGGCGATCGCCTCGAGCGCGTGCTCGGGGCGGACCGCCAGCACGCGGGCGTCGGAGAGCCAGCCGTCGAAGCACTCCCCCACGAGCACGTTGACGGTGTCCCGGTCGCGGGCCGCGCCGGGATTCTGCCCGAGCAGGTGACGAAGGCCCCCCTCCCACACCGGTCCGACCGACAGGGTGCTCGTCACCAGGATCGGGCTCTCGACGGTTCCCATCTCCGCGAGCTGCGACAGGCCGGCCGGCTTGCCGTAGGCGTTGACCGCGTGGCACGCGCCCAGCACCTTGTCGGCGTAGAGGTTTCCGCCGTGCGGCAGTACCGCGGTAACGCCCGTGCGGCTGGCGCCGTCGGCCAGCGTCGTGTGGCCCACGAGCACGCCGGGAACGTCGACGATGGCGTTCAGCTCGCCGGTCGGTAGGCGGCCGACGGTGTAGCCGAGCTCGCGGAGGCGCTTGCGCACGACGGCAGCATAAGTTTCAGGCTGCATGGGAGCGATCGTCGCGAGGGCGCCGCTGCGAGTGGCCCTGGGCGGGGGCGGAACCGACCTACCGTCCTACTACCGCGAGCACACCGGGTTCGTGGTGTCGACGGCGATCGACCGCTACGTGCACATCGTCGCCACGGCGGGCTTCCAGGGGAGCTACCGGCTGAAGCACCTCGAATGGGAGGAGGTGGACGACCCGGCCGACGTGCGGCATCCGATCCTGCGCGAGGCGCTCGCGCACCACTGGGACGGCGGCCCCGTGGAGCTGGCGTCGGTCGCCGACGCGCCGCCGGGCACCGGGCTCGGCTCGTCCGGCGCCTACGCCGTGTGCGCGATAAAGGCGCTCCGCCTGCTCGCCGGCGCCGACCTCGAACCCGCGGATCTCGCCGCCGAGGCCTGCCACCTCGAGATCGAGCTTCTGGGGCGCTCCATCGGCAAGCAGGATCAGTACGCGTCCGCGTTCGGCGGGGTGCGGGCCTACACGTTCCTGCCGGACGACTCGGTCGAGGCCCGCGAGCTCGAGCTGGGCGAGGACGTCCGGCGCGCGCTCGGCGACCACTTCCTCCTGTTCTTCACGGGCCGCGAGCGCTCGGCCTCGGACGTGCTTTCCGGCCAGGTCGCCGGTGACGCCCGTATCAGGCGAGCGCTCGACCGCCTCCGCGACCTGGCGCACGAGACCGCCGCGGCGCTCGAGGCCGGCGACCTCGGCCGCTACGCCGAGTTGATGGCGGAACATTGGGAGGCGAAGCGCGAGCGCGCCCCGGGGACCGTGACCGAGGACATGGACGAGCTGCGCCGCCGCGCGCTGCGGGGCGGCGCCCGCGGTGTCATCTCGCTGGGCGCGGGCGGGGGAGGGTTCCTGCTCGTCTACTCGCCGGAGCCCGAGCGGACGCGCGCCACCCTCGACGGGGTCCCCGAGCTTCGCTTCGGCCTCGAGCCGCGAGGCGCCGCCGCGCTCGAACCAACCCCGCGTTGAGGCGGCGCGATGCTCCGCGTCAGGTCGCGAAGTCGGGGGTGGCCGTGCGTGCCGAGTCCGCGCGGCCCTTCGGCTCCTCCCAGTCCTCCTGGCGACCCAGCGCGGTCAGGTCGAGCCAGTAGTAGGAGCCGCCGAGCATCTCCGCGCCGCGGCCGTACGTGGAGTACGTGTGGAACACGCCGTCGTCGATCCTCAGGAAGCAGCTCATGCCGGGCATCTCGATCGGCTGCTCCCCGTCGAAGTAGTAGCCGGTGCCGGCGCGCCGGTGCTCGTCCTCGCTCTTGTAGTTGTACTCGACCGGCGCGACCGACTCGTCCAGCGTGACGCCGAAGTCGTAGTTGAAGTCGCTCCCGTACGAGGAGTACCAGGGAATCGTCCAGCCCTTCTTCGCCTTGTAGCGCTCGAGCTTCTCGATCGGGGCCCGCGAGACGTACGCGAGCGAGGTGTCGCGGATGTTCAGATGATCGATCAGGCCGCGGGAGACCTCGTCGACGCCGGCGCTGCAGCTCGGGCAGCCGTCCTCCCAGTCGGGGCGGAACATGAAGTGGCCGATGATCAGCTGTCGCCGGCCCTCGAACAGGTCGGGCAGGCGTGCCTCGCCGGCCGGGCCCTCGAATACGTAGTCCTTCTCGACTTCCACCATGGGTAGCCGGCGGCGCGCCGTGCTCAACTCGTCGCGGCGGCGGGTCAGCTCCTTTTCCTGCGCCAGCAGCTCCTCGCGGGCGGCCAGCCACTCCTCGCGGGTGGCGATCCTCGGAAGGCTCATCGTCGCCTCCTTCCATTCGGGTCTCCCCTCTGTGACCTCGCGGGCCTCGAAAACTAATCGCCGTGCCCGAGCCGGCCCAGCAGGCGGTCGACGAACTCCGCCTGCGCCGATACGAGCTTCTCGCGCGCCTCGTCCGCCCCGAACCAACCGGCGCGGTCGACCTCGGGAAACGTCGCCCAGCGTCCCGAGCGTGGCGGCCACTGCATCCGGAACGTGTTGCTCTCGATGCCGTCGGGATCGAGGTCCCCCTCCACGGCCCACGCGCTGACCAGCTTCCCGCCCTTCTGCTTGACGCTGCCGAGGTCGACCAGCTCGCCGGGCGGGAGAGCGCTGCCCGTCTCCTCCTCGAACTCGCGCATCGCCGCCGCGCGCGGATCGTCACCGGCCTCGTACTCGCCCTTCGGAAAGGACCACGCGCCGGCGTCGCGCCGCGACCAGAACGGGCCGCCCGGATGCACGAGCAGCACCTCCGGGGCGCCATCCCTCACCCGGTAGAGGACGATCCCCGCGCTCCGCCTCGGCATCGCCGGATTAGCGCAGTCCCAAAAGGAGGTCGACCACGAGCTGGTCGAGCCGCTCGTTGCGGCAGGCCCGCGCGCCCAGGGCGCCGAGGTCGTGCTCCTCGGCGAGGAGCTCGTCCACGGCCGCGCGCGAGTAGCCCTCGACCGTCGGCCTCGCCAGCTCGGGAACCTTCGCCTCGGCGCGGGCGGCCTGGATCTCGGGATCCGCGTCGAACCGCCGCGCCTTGTCGGCCAGCGCCAGGTAGGTGCGCATGCAGCCGGCGGCGAAATCCCAGATCCCGTCCTCGTTCTCGACGCGAAGGGGGCGCGCGTCGAAGTGGCGCGGGCCGTCATACCCGGCGTCCTCGAGCAGTTTGACGAGGAAGAACGCGTCCCCCAGGCCCACGGCGCCGAAACGGAAGTCCTGGTCGTAGCGCCCGATGCGCTGGGCGTTCAGATCGATGTGGAACAGCTTGCCGGCCCACAGCGCCTGCGCCACGCCGTGCTGGAAGCTGAGCCCCGCCATGGTCTCGTGCGCCAGCTCGGGGTTCACCCCGACCATCTCCGGGTGCCGGAGGCGCTCGATGAACGCGAGGGCGTGCCCGACCGTGGGCAGGAAGATGTCGCCACGCGGCTCGTTCGGCTTCGGCTCGATCGCGAAGCGCATGTCGTGGCCGCGGTCGAGCGCGTAATCGCAGAGGAAGTCGATCGCCTCCCGGTAGCGCTCGAGCGCATCCCGGGCCGGCTTCGCCGCGTCCGCCTCGACCCCCTCGCGGCCGCCCCAGAGGACGAAGATCGGCGCGCCGAGCTCCAGCCCGAGCTCGATCGCGCGGAGCGTCTTCTGCACGGCGAAGCGGCGCACCTCCCGATCGTTCGACGTGAACGCCCCATCCTTGAACGCGGGGTGGAAGAAGAGGTTCGTGGTGGCCATAGTGACCTGCATGCCGGTCTCGTCGAGCGCCCGCCGGAAGCGGCCCTTGATGTCGCGCGCCTCGTCCTCGCCGGCTTCCAGCGGGATCAGGTCGTTGTCGTGGAAGCAGACGCCGTGCGCGCCGAGGTCGGCCAGCCGCCGGACGGTCTCGTCGGGCTCGAGCCCGGGGCGGGTGGTGTCGCCGAAGGGGTCGCCGCCCTTGTGGCCGACCGTCCAGAGCCCGAAAGTGAAGCGGTGCTCGGGCCGCGGGACGAGCGCGGATTCGCCTGCGGTTGCGGTCTCGGTAGCCATCGACCAAGGGTAGGTCGTGTCCGGACAAAGCAACCTCGTCGCCGGCGTAGACACCTCCACCCAGGCCACGAAGGTGCTGGTGGTGGACCGCGACGACGGGCGCCCGGTCGCGAGCGGGAGAGCGGCACACAAGGTCACCGGCACGGGCGGCGCCCGCGAGACGGATCCCGAGATCTGGTGGCGCGCGCTTCGCGCGGCCCTCGCGCAGACCGGGCGCGCGGGCGACGTGTCCGCGATGTCGGTCGCCGGTCAGCAGCACGGCCTGGTGACGCTCGACGGCGCCGGCCGGCCGCTGAGGCCGGCGATCCTGTGGAACGACACCCGCTCGGCCCGCGAGGCGCGCGAGCTGACCGAGGCGCTCGGCGGCGGCGACGCGTGGGCGGAGCGCATCGGGCTCGTGCCGGTGGCTTCGTTCACCGCCACCCGCTGGGCCTGGCTTCGCCGCCACGAGCGAGCCATCGCCGCGGCGACGCGAGCGGTGCGCCTCCCCCACGACTTCGTGACAGAGCGACTGTGCGGCAGGGGCGCGACGGATCGCGGCGACGCCTCCGGCACGGCCTGGTGGTCGACGCGCGCCGAGACGTACTCCCGGGAGGTGCTCGGCGTGATCGACCTGGACCCTTCGCTGCTGCCGGAGGTCCTGGGTCCGCGCGAGACCGCCGGCGAGGTGGGCGCCGCGGCGGTTCGGGAGCTGGGTCTGCGGGCGGGAACGCTCGTCGGGCCGGGCACGGGCGACAACATGGGCGCGGCGCTCGGCCTCGGCGCGGCGGCCGGCCAGCCGGTGGTGAGCCTCGGCACCTCGGGGACGGCCTACGCCGTGATGGAGGAGCGCGCCGTCGATCCGAGCGGAACGGTTGCCGGTTTCGCGGACGCGAGCGGCCGGTTCCTGCCGCTGACCGCGACGCTCAACGCGACCCTCGCCGTCGACCGCGTGGCCGGCTGGCTCGGCCTCGACCGTGAGGCGGCCGCCGAGCGGACGGCGGTGGTGGTGCTGCCTTACCTCGACGGCGAGCGCACGCCGAACCTGCCGCGCGCGGCCGGGCTGATCGCCGGGCTCCGTCACTCCACCACCCGCGAGGAGATCCTGCTCGCGGCGTACGAGGGCGCCGCCGCCTCGCTCGTCCAGGCGCTCGACCTGCTGGCCGAGCAGGGCTCGGGCCTCGACCGGAGCGCGCCCCTGCTGCTGATCGGCGGCGGCGCCCGCGGGCGCGTCTGGCAGCGCGTCGTGGCGCGGCTCTCCGGTCGGAGCGTGCAGGTGCCGGACGCCGACGAGCTGGTGGCGCTCGGCGCCGCCGCCCAGGCCACGGCCTGCCTCTCCGGCGAGGCGCCCGAGGAGGTCGCGCGGCGCTGGAACGCGCGCTCCGGAAGGACGATCGAGCCGCCGGCGGAGAGGGACCTCGAAACGCTCGAGCGGATCCGCGCCGTGCTGCGGGAGACGCTGGCGTTGCATCGGCGGTAGGGCGCGGCGCCCGCTAGATGATTGGTTCCGAATCCGCGTGCCACTGGGGGCGCGCCAGACCGAGCTGGGCGCCGCACGCGGACGAAGCCGATAGTGGATGAACTATCGGCGAGGACGTGGGTGGCGAGCCAGCGACGGTATGGCGCGTCATCCAGGGGTGCGGGGGTTTGGAATCAGTCATCTATCTCGTCGGCTCGACCTCCGCCGCGCCCCGCCCGCGCGCCCCGAGAAGCGACCCGCCCACGAACAGGACCGACACGACCAGGCCGGCCAGGGCGAGCAGCGCCACCAGTCGGAAGCCCCACTGCATCCCGGCGGCGAACGCCTCGCGGAGCAGCTCCACGAGCCGGTCCGCGGCCGCCGCCGGAAAGCGCTCGATGAGCGACGTCGCCGACTCGGTGCCGGCGAGCGCGCCGTGCAGTGAGTCGATCTCGGCGCCCGAGAGTCCCGAGTCGGCGAGATCCGCCTGCAGGCTGTCCTCGGAGGCGGTCGTGAAGATGGTCGTCGTCAGGCCGAGCCCGATCGACCCGCCGGCGACCTGGAACATGTAGACGATTCCGCCCGCGAGGCTCGAGCGGGACGGATCGAGGGCGGTCACCCCGGCCGTCGTGATCGAGGAGTAGAAGAGCCCGACCCCCGCGCCGGTCACGACCATTCCCGGGACCAGCGAGCCCCAGCCCCAGTCGCGCTCGACCAGCGAGATCAGGAAGGTCCCGAGGGCGAGACAGGCCGCGCCGGTCGAGACGACCGTCTTCGCCCCGAGCCGCCCGTAGAGCGGCCCGGCGACGAACGAGCTGACGGCGAAGACGCCCATCAGCGGGAGCAGCGCCGCGCCGGCCTTCAGCGGCCCGTACCCGAGGACCTTCTCCATGAACTGGGGCAGGAACAGCAGCACCGTGAAGAAGACCGCGGACATGAACAGCGTCGCCACGCATGCGGACCGGAATGCGGGATTCCCCATCACGTCGCGGGGGATCAGCGCGCTGGGCCCCGCGCGACGCTCGACGAGCGCGAAGACGGCGAGCATGACCACGAACAGCGCGAAGAGCCCGAGGATGCGTGGGTCGGTCCAGCCCCACAGGGTCACCTGGTCGAGCGCCAGCAACAGGGACATGAGCCCGACGCTCAGCGTGGTGATCCCGACGTAGTCGATCCGCTCCCGCCCCGTCTCGGCGCGCGACTCGGACACGACCCGCCAGGTGACGAGGCAGGCGGCGACCGCGATCGGCAGGTTCACGAACAGGATCCAGCGCCAGCCGAGCGCCTCGGTGAGCGCCCCGCCGAGCAGCGGACCGGCCGCGTTCCCGAACCCCGCGGCGCCGAGGATCAGGCCGCCGGCGAGCCCTGCCTTGTCCTCGGGAAGGATCGCGAACGTCATCCCGAGCACCGCCGGCCACATCATCGCGCCGCCGATGCCCATCAGCGCGCGACAGACGATCAGCCAGAGGTCGTCCGGAGCGAGGCCGCCGAGGACGGAGAAGGTCGCGAAGATCGCCGCCCCGGCGAAGAAGATGCGCCGGCGACCGAACATGTCGGCGAGCCGGCCGCCGGTGACGATCAGCACCCCGAAGACGAGCGCGTAGACGTTGATCACCCACTGGACGCTCGAGACGTCGACGTCGAAGTCGTTCTCGATCTCCGGCAGGGCGACGCTCAGGGCCGTGAAGTCGTTGGCGATGACGAACACCGCCATCGCCATCGCGCCCAGGGCCACCAGAGTCCCGCGGTCGAGTCCGGCCATGCACGCGCGACGGTACCGCGAACGGGCGCGGTTGTGTCAGCGGCGGCGCGCCGCCGGCCTCAGCGCCGGGTTGTCGTAGCCGACGTCCGCCGGGTTCACGTTCACGCCGGGAGGCACGATCTCGTCGATGCGGTCGAGCACGTCGTCCGCGAGCTGCACGTCGAGCGCGGTCAGCTGCGACTCGAGGTGGTCCATCGTCCGGGGGCCGATGATCGCGGCGGTCGCGGCGGGGTGACGGATGACGAACGCGAGCGCCAGCTCGATGAGGGTGATCCCGGCCTCGTCGGCCAGCAGCGCGAATGCGTCGACCGCATCCAGCTTGCGCTGGTTCTCGGGCAGTGACATGTCGTACCGGCTCGGAATCATCTCCGCGCGCCGGGATGACCCCGGATCCGCGCCCTTCCGATATCGACCGGAGAGCCAGCCGCCGGCGAGCGGGCTCCACGGGATCACGCCCATCCCATGGCGGAGGCAGGTCGGAAGGACGTCATCCTCCACGCCGCGGACGAGGAGCGAGTACGGCGGCTGCTCGCACACGAAGCGCTCCCGTCCGCGCTTCGCCGCCGCCCACTGCGCCTCCACTATCCGGCTCGTGGGAAACGTCGACGAGCCGATGTAGCGCACCTTGCCGGCGTGCACGAGATCGGTGAGCGCCCCGAGCGTCTCGTCGACGTCGGCGTCCTGGTCCGGGCGATGGACCTGGTAGAGGTCGATCCAGTCGGTGCGCAGGCGCCTCAGGCTGTTGTCGACCTCCCTCATTATCCAGCGCCGCGAGCCGCCCCGCTCGTTCGGATCGTCGCCCATCCGTCCGTGGAACTTCGTCGCCAGGATCACGTCGTCGCGGCGTCCCTCGAGCGCCTTGCCGACGATCTCCTCCGACTCCCCGCGCGAGTAGACGTCCGCCGTGTCGATGAAGTTGATGCCGGCGTCGAGCGCGCGGTGGATGATTCGCAACGAGTCGTCGTGGTCCGTGTTGCCCCACGCCCCGAACATCATCGCCCCGAGGCAGAGCGGGCTGACCCTGACCCCGGTGCGTCCGAGGACCCTGTGCTCCACCGACGCGAGAGTAGCGGCCTGCCAGGCTTCGGCCCGATGCGCGTCGCAGCGATCCTGCTCGCCGCCGCGGCCACCCTCCTCGGCGGCTGCGCCTCGTCCGATCCGGGCGGCACCACGAGGACTGCAACGGCTGGGCCGACCGCCCCACCGGACCCGAACGAGCCGATCCCGCGCGATCCGGATGAGCTCGCGCGGAGGCTGGCCGAGACGACGGCCGCCCTGTACGGAGCGATCGACCGGTGGCGACATGAGGGCGACCTTCGCGGCGCGACCCCGGAGGAGGTGACCCTCCACGCCCTCTACCAGCAGCGGATCCACCTCCTGCTCACCGAGCGGCCGGGCATCGCTCGCCGCGTGATCGCACGGCTCCCCGCCGGGCCGGCCCGCGACCTCGGGTCCACCGTCGTCGCGCGGCGCGGGCTCGCCAGGCTCACCCCGCCCGTCCCGCGAAGCCGCTTCAGGACGGGACCCGCGCCCCCGCCGGGCGTCCTCCTCGACTACTACCGCGAAGCGCAGCGGCGCTTTCGGGTCGCCTGGCCGGTTCTGGCCGCAGTGCACTTCGTCGAGTCCGCATTCGGGCGGCTGCGCAACGAGAGCGTCGCCGGCGCGCAGGGGCCGATGCAGTTCATCCCCTCCACCTGGGCGGCGTACGGGATGGGCGGCGACGTGCACGACTCGCACGACGCGATCCTGGGCGCCGCCAACTACCTCCACGCCTCCGGCGCGCCCGACGACTACCGCGGGGCGCTCTACGCGTACAACCCGTCGACCGCCTACGTCGGCGCGGTGCTCGCATACTCCGGCGTGATCCGCCGCGATCCGCGGGCGTTCTTCGCCTACCACTCCTGGCAGGTGTTCGTGCGAACGCCGTCCGGCAGGCGGCGAATCACGGGCCCGGGCTAGAACGACCGAACCGCCCGGCGGCCAGGATGTGAGCTGATCCCGGCCACCGGGCGGCGGCTCGTCGGGGAACCGGGGGGCGAGCCGGGCGCCGCCCCCCGGTGGTTGGACCCGTCTAGGGACGAGGCCCGACTAGGGCTGTAGGAAGCGGGTCCGCGACGTCCCGTCGTCGGAGGCCTTGCTGCCGCGGGATTCGCTGCCCGACTGGCCGATCGCGGCGGCCGTGCCGGCCTCGTCCTTCATCTCGGTTGCGGACCCGCCGCCCGGCTGGGCGATCGCGGCGGCCGTGCCGGCCTCATCCTTCATCTCGGTCGCGGACCCGCCGCTCGGCTGGGCGATCGCGGCGGCCACGCCGGCCTCGTTCTTCGTGTCGGTTGCGGACCCGCCGCTCGGCTGCGCGATCGCAGCGGCCGTGCCGGCCTCGTCCTTCGTCTCCGTGGCGACGCCGCTGCTCGGCTGGACGATCACCGATGCGACGCCGGCCTCGTCCTTCACCTGCGTGCCGGCACCGACGGCGGACTGGCCGATCGCCGCGGCGACTCCGGCCTCGTTCTTGGCAAGGACGCCGGCGTCCGGCTGAGCCGGCTGCTCGGCGACGATCACCTTGGTCGCGCTCGGGGGGAATGCGGACTCGTCGTCGAGCAGGGCGTAGGCACCGGTCGCGACTCCGGCGCCGACGAGGAGCGCGACGACCGGCGCCACCACCGTCCTCGGCGAGGGGAGAGTTGGTAGGCGCTCTGCGTATTGCATCGAAAACCTCCTTCAAGGGCCGGGCCGGGGTGGGTGCGCGTCTGAGAGGCCAGGCCGGGCTTGTGGTGTTCATCACTTGTAACCCGGGTGGGGGACCTGGTGTGAGACCTTGCTCACAGACGATCCCGGGCGGTTTGCCGCCACACGGTTATCGTTCCGGCGTGAGCGCAGGACAGCGACCCGTCGAGCTGATTCTCGCGAGGAGCCTTCTGGCCACCCTGTCCACGCCGAGCTTCCTGGTGGACGAGGAGGGCATCGTCGTCTTCTTCAACGATGCCGCCAGCGTGCTGCTCGGCGTGCGCTACGAGGAGATCGGGCGGATGGGGCCGGAGCAGTGGGGAACGGCGTTCGGGCCGCTCGACCGGTCGGGACAGCCGGTTCCGCTCGAGGAGCTGCCCCTCACGATCGCCCTGCGACGGGGACATCCCTCGCACGCCCGCCTCCGTATCCGGTCGGTACAGGGCGTCGAGAGCGAAATCGAGGCGGCCGCCGTGCCGATCCTCACCGTGCAGCGCACGCACGGGGCGATGGTGTTCTTCTGGCAGGTGGACGAGAGGTGAGGGTGAAGATCTGGGGCGCGCGCGGGTCGGTGCCGTCGCCGGGGCCGGAGACGGTGCGCTACGGAGGGAACACCTCGTGCGTCCAGGTCACGCTTTCCGACGGGACGCTTCTCGCCCTCGACGCGGGCACCGGCATCCGCAGCATGGGCCTCGCCCTGGCCGAGAAGGAGAGGCGCATCAACATCCTCCTCACCCACCTCCACATGGACCACATCCAGGGGCTGATGTTCTTCGCGCCGGCCTTCGATCCCACCTCGGAGATCGTCATCTGGGGCCCGGAGGCGCCGGACGCGTCGCTGCGCGATCGCATCGCCCGCTACATCTCGGCGCCGCTGTCGCCGGTGGAGGTTCGCGAGCTGCCCTGTCACGTCTCGTTCAACGAGGCGCCGCACACGGAGTGGGAGATCGGCCCGGCGACCATCCGTGCCGCCTCGGTCACGCACCGCGGGCCCACGCTCGGCTACCGGATCACGGAGGGCGACGCGTCGCTCTGCTACATCCCGGACCATGAGCCGTCGCTGGGCGCGGACCTCGCTGTCGACGGCGACGAGTGGATCTCCGGCGTCGAGCTCGCCCGGGGCGCGACGGTGCTCATGCACGACGGTCAGTACACGAGCGACGAGTACTCGCAGCGCGTCGGCTGGGGGCACTCGCGGCTCTCCGACGCGCTGCTCTTCGCGCGCCGCGTGGAGGCGCAGCGGCTCGTCGTCTTCCACCACGACCCGCTGCACAGCGACGACTTCCTGGACGTCTTCCACGGCAGCGCCGTCGAGCGCTGGAGCGACCTCGGCGGCGCGGCCACCGAGCTCGAGTTCGCCACCGAGCGACGCGAGCTGCTTGTGGACCGGGCGCCGCCGAGCGGCCGCTCGAGCTAGCCGGGAACGCGTGCGGAGGCGCGCGGCCTGATAGACAGCCGGGAATGGACCTGGAGGCCCGGCGCCGGCGGCGCGAGGCGGCCCGCCGCCGCACCCGGCGACAGAGGCGCCTCGCGGTCGCCGTCACCGCCGGTGCGCTGGCCGCCGGAATCGCCGGACTGGCCCTCGCCACGGTCGGCTCGGACGACACCGCGGGCGAGACCGAGCCGGCGCCTCCGCCGCCGCCGGAGCTGCCCCGCGGCGGCCGCAAGGTCTTCCCCGAGCACACCGTGGTCGCCTTCTACGGCGCGCCGCAGACCGCCGAGCTCGGGGCGCTCGGCGTCGGCACGCCCGCGGCGGCCGGCCGCCGCCTCGAGCGCGAGGCCCGGCCCTACCGCCGCGCCGGGCGCCCGGTCCTGCCGGCCTTCGAGCTGATCGCGACGATCGTCCACTCCGCCCCGGGCGATGACGGGGACCACTCCGAGCGTCAGACGCCGCGCACGATCCGGCGGTACCTGCGCGCCGCGCGCGCCCGCCGGGCGCTTCTCATCCTCGATGTTCAGCCCGGCCGGGCGCCGTTCATGCGCGAGGTCAGGGCGTTCAGGCGCTTCCTCGAGGAGCCCGACGTCTCGCTCGCGCTCGACCCGGAATGGAGCCTCGCCGCCGGCCAGCTGCCGGGCCAGCAGATCGGCTCGACCGACGCCGCGACCGTGAATCGGGTCTCGCGCTACCTGTCGCGGATCGTGCGGGCCGGGGACCTGCCGCAGAAGCTGCTCGTGGTGCACCGCTTCACGCAGGACATGATCCGCGACGACGATCGCCTCGAGCGGCACCCCGGCGTGGCGCTGACCGTGAACGTTGACGGCTTCGGGGACCGGCCGAACAAGGTCTCGAAGTACCGGGAGTTCACGCGCGGCCAGCGCGACCGGCACCACGGCTTCAAGCTCTTCTACGAGGAGGACACGAACCTGATGGCGCCGCGGCAGGTCCTGCGACTCCAACCACGGCCCGAGCTCGTCGTCTACGAGTAGGCGCCGAGCGCCATCGCGCTCACGTGCGCCGGCGCCGCCCCCGCGATCCGCAGCGGTCGCCAGCTCGCGCCGCGGTCGGCGCTCTCGTAGACGGCGCCGTCGCCGAGCCCCGCGTACAGCCGCTCGCCGTCGGCGACGAGAGCGTAGGGCAACGCGTCGAGCGGGTCCGGCAGGCCGTGGCCTAGCCGCTCCCAGGGCCGGTCAGCCTCGCGTACGTACACGGCGGCGTCGGACGGTCCACGGCCGTGTGCGCGGAACGGGCCGGTCGCCGCCGAGACGTACCAGCGGTCGGGGTTGGCCGGATCGACCGCGAGGGCCCAGGTGTAGAGGCGGTCGAGCCCGCCGTCGTCGGTGCGCCAGCTCTCGCCCCCGTCGAGGCTCCACGCCGGCCCGTCCCCGGCGGCCTGGTACGCGCGGCCGGGGGCGGTGGCGTGCCAGGCGAGCGCGTGGACGTCGCGGCGGGCGCCCGGGCGGTGGTCGGCCCAGGTGGCGCCCCCGTCCGCGGTCAGCATCAGCCCGCCCAGCTCGATGCCCACGAGCAGCCGTCCCGCCTCGTGCGGGCTGGGCGCAATCCAGCGGACGTGGGAGGTCCACGGCCGCGGCGGGAAGCTCCAGGCGGGCGCCGAGGGGATCGCGCGCAGCGCCTCGAGCTCGACCCACCGGCCGCCGCCGTCCTCGCTCCGATACAGCGCGCTCGGCTCACAGCCGGCGTACACCGCGCCGTCGATCGGGCTGACCGCCACCGCGAAGACGTCGGGCGCGGGCAGCTCCACGTCGCGCCAGGTGTCGCCGCCGTCCTCGGTCTTCCACACGCCGGCGCCGCGGCAGCCGACGTAGGCGGTCTCGGGCCTCCGGGGATCGACCGCCACGCACTGAGCCCCGCTTCCGGCGAGGGCCTCGGTCGCGGTCCAGGCGGATCCGTCGGCTTCGATCCGCACGACTCGATCGTCCGTGGCGACGAGCAGCGAGCTCATGCACCCCCATTGTTGCGCCCCGATGGCCCCGCCTCCGCGCGTAGGCTCTCGACCATGGCGACCGGGCGCACCTACAGCGATCGCTGCGGGATCGCACGCGCGCTGGACGTCGTCGGCGAGCGCTGGGCGTTGCTCGTCGTGCGGGAGCTCCTCCTCGGCCCGAAGCGGTTCACGGATCTTCGTGCCGGGCTGCCGCACGTGAGTCCCGACGTGCTGTCGCAGCGTCTCCGCGAGCTCGAGGCCGCCGGCGTGGTCGCTCGCCGGACGTTGCCGCCGCCGGCGGGCGCCCGCGTCTACGAGCTGACCGACTGGGGACAGGAGCTCCAGCCGGCGATCATCCAGCTCGCCCGGTGGGGCGCCCGGGCCCCCGTGCCCGCGGGAGACGCAGGGCTCGGCGTGGACTCCGCGGTGATCGCCCTGCTCACCCTCTTCGACCCCGGCGCCGCCGGCGACCTGAGCGCGAGCTACGAGCTGCGGCTCTCCGACCAGCGCCTCCGGGCCCGCGTGTCGGGCGGCCGGCTCGACGTCTCCCGAGGGAGCGCCGACCGGCCCGATGCGACCATCGACACCGACCCCGAGACGCTGGCGGCCGTGCTGTGGCACGGCCGCGAGCTCGCCGAGGCGCTCCGATCGGGGCGCCTCGAGATCGAGGGGAGCCGAGCCGCGGCCGGTCGCTTCCTGAAGCTCTTCCCGCTGCCGAACGACTGACGGTCAGTCGAGCCGGTCGGGCAGGCCGAAGCGCTCGAACGCGGCGCCCGTCTCCGAGCGGTCGAACGGCTGCTCGGGATAGCGGAGGTAGAACTCCGGGTCGCGGCTGTTCGTGGAGCGCGTGATGAACGAGGTGACCGCTTTGATCCGCGTGCCCTCGAGCGTGAGGACGTCGAGCGCGAACGGCCGGTAGGCGCCGTCCTCCTCGTACCAGCAGTAGCTGCCCACCGCGAGCTGCCCGTTCGACCGCGCCGGAAGGTGGCGCCACCGCCAATCGCCCGAGAGCGGCCCCTGGATCAGGAAACCAGTCAGCGCCTCGCGCCCGGCGAACCAGGCCGGGAGCGGTGGCATCGACCAGGCCGCATCCTCGGCGAGCATCGACACCACGGCGTCGACGTCGCCGCGCTGCATCGCGTCCATGTAGCCCTGCACCACCGCGCGCAGCTTCTCGTCGCCGAGCGCGCGCAGGGTGGCCTGCTGGCTCTCATCGGGGAGCCGCTCGTCGACCGTCTGGCGCGCGCGCTGTAGAGCGCTGTTGACCGAGGCGACCGTGGTGTCGAGCGATTCCGCCACCTCGCGCGCCGAGAAGCCCAGCACCTCACGCAGGATGAGGACCGCCCGCTGGTTCGGAGGCAGGTGCTGGAGCGCCGCCACGAAGGCGAGCTCGACGCTCTCGCGCAGCTCGTAGCGCGCCTCCGGCGCGGCCGGCCCCGTGCCGAGGCCCAGGTTCTCGTCGGGATAGGGCTCGAGCCATGGCGACTCGCCGGGCGGTAGGCCGAGCCCCTCGTGGGGATCTACGGAGGGGCCGTAATCGATTGGCAGGACCCGCTTCGGCCGCCGCTCGATCAACGTCAGCGACGTGTTCGTCGCGATCGTGTAGAGCCAGGACCGCAGGGAGCTTCGGCCCTCGAACCGGGCCAGGCCGCGCCAGGCCCGAAGGAGAGCGTCCTGCAGTGCGTCCTCGGCGTCGTGGAGAGAGCCGAGCATCCGGTAGCAGTGCGCGTGCAGCTCTCCGCGGTACGGCTCCACGAGGCGGGCGAAGGCGTCCTCGTCGCCCCGTCGCGCCGCGTCGAGGAGCTCACGCTCTTGGGCGGTGGCGCTGGTCGCCATCCGGACCAGCTTAGAGCGATGGCCACCGTGCAGACCGATGAATCGCCGCGCCCGGCGCGGTCTAAGGGGTCGAGTGATGCGACCGATGTCCAGACCCCTGGTCCACCTCGAGCTCCACACCGGTGACCTGCAGCGTGCCCGCTCCTTCTATGAGGAGGTGTGCGGCTGGCGACCCGAGCGGGTCGACGCCGGCGGCAACACCTACCTCGCGCTCGAGCTCGGTGGAGCCGGCGGCTGCGGCGGCGGGATCGTCGAGTGCTCCACCGACCGGCCGCTGTGGCTGCCCTACGTACAGGTCGCCGACACCGCCGAGGCCACCGACCGCGCCCGCCGCTGCGGCGCGACCGTCCTGCTCGGGCCACGCGAGGGGCCGGCGGGCTGGCGCAGTGTCGTCGCCACGCCGGCCGGCGGCGAGCTCGCCTTCTGGCAGCAAAAGCGCTGAGGCCGAGAGCTAACGGGAGGTCGCCGCCCGCGCGGCGCGGCCCACCACGCCCGGAAGCCACTCCCGTACGGCGCCCGCCACCGCGTCGAGGTCGGTCTTGAGGCGGTGGTCGCCCGGCACTACCGCCACGGTCCGGGTCGCGGTGGCGGGGGGCATGCCGAACCGGTCGCGCTCGCCCTGCACGACGAGCATGGGGACCGTCACCGCATCGAGCTCGGGCAGCCGGCTCTGCGGCGGGCCACCGGACCGGCGCGGCGGCTCGAGCGGAAAGGCGAGGCAGAGCACGGCGGCGGCGCCGGTCGCCGCGGCGGTGCGGCACGCCACTCGCGCGCCCATGGACCGGCCGCCGGCGACGAGCGGCAATCCGGCGAAGTCCTCCCCGCGCAGGTGGTCGACGACGGCCGTCCAGGCGGCGTCGAGCTGGTGCGCCGGGGCCGGGGATCGGCGGCCGGCGACGCGATACGGCTGATCGATGAGGGCCACGGCGAATCGCTCCGCCAGTGCGGCTTCCGTCGCAGCGACGAGATCGCCCGACTCCACGCCGCCGGCCGCTCCGTGACCCAGGACGAGCGCGCCGATCGCGTCATCGACGGGGCGCACGTGAACGTGGGCCGGACCGTGCGGTGTGTCCACTTCGAGCGGCCTCATCTAAGCCGCGACCAGCGCGCTCAGCTCGGCGGTCAGCGCCTCGATCTCCTCGGGGCGGCCATGGAGCTGGGCGGGCGTCGTCTGGAACAGGGCGACGGACCAGCCGTCCTCGCCGCGGCGGGCGACCAGCGTCTGAACGGCGTTCCGGTCGGCCATTACCTCCGCCGTGCCCGGCGCGGGCATGCCCGCCACGGCGTACAGCAGGGCCGCGTCGGCGCCCAGCGCCTTGACCCACCGGACCTTCGCGACGTACCGGGCCGTCTCGTGGTCGGCGAAGATACGGCCGAGCTCGGCGGCGACGGCCTCACGACCCTGCAGCTGGCTTCCGTCGAAGCCGATCATGAGGCCGTCCAGCCCGAGCGGCGCCGCCATGGCCTCGGCGTCGGCCGCGTTCCAGGCGTCGATCATGCGCCGGTAGAGCGCCGTGGCAGTGTCCTCACTTGTCATGTGCGTGACCTCCTCGGTTCGTCCGGTACGGCCGGACGAGGAAGGTACCGCCACCTACCGCGAGGCTCGCGCCGGGGTGATGTTCTGGTTGAGCCGGAACAGGTTGTCGGGGTCATAGCGGGCCTTGATCGCGGCCAGCCGCTCCCACGTGGCCCACGGGTAGGCTGCCCGGACGCGCTCCTCTCCCTCGTCCCCGAGGAAGCCCGCGTACGCTCCGGCGTCGCCCTGGCGCAGATCGGCCGCGAAGCCGTCGACCCACGCCTCGTGCTGCACCCGTTCCTCCGGTCGCTCGTACATCGCAGCGACGTTCACCATGATCCTGCTCTTCCGGTGGGCGAACGCGGTGGCCTCCGCCGGCACCCGGGCTACGGCCCCACCGAGGACCCTGATCTGCGCGACGGCCATGGTCGCGGTGGCGTCCTCGAGGCGGTCGACGATGGTCTCGGCCGCAGGTCGATCGACCGTGTCGACGAACATCGTCCTCGCGGCCGGGATCGGGTGGAAGTCGCCCTGCTCCGGAGGAAAGATCTCCGGGTAGCGCATCGGCCTGACGAGGTCGGCGACCGGGGTGGCCAGCGCGCGGAACGGCGCGATCACGCGCTCGCCGTCCTCGACGGGCCCGGCGTAGGCGAGCAGGGCCATCACGACGCGCCGGCCGTGCACGTCGGCCGGCAGGAACGGCATCGGCGGCGCGAGCATGACGTTGGCGATCGTCGACAGCTCGTCCGGCGCGGCCTCCGCCGCGGCGACGAAGGAGGCGATCACGTCCGGCGTCGCCGGCAGGAACAGCATTCCGCCGACGATCGAGTCGACCTCGTGCAGCCGGAACCGGAGCCGCGTAGCGACGCCGAAGTTGCCGCCGCCGCCGCGGATGGCCCAGAACAGGTCGGGATGCGTGTCCGCATCCGCCCGGAGCAGCTCGCCGTCCGCTGCCACGACGTCGGCGGCCTCCAGGCTGTCGATCGTGAGACCGTGCTTTCGGGCCAAGTAGCCGACGCCGCCGGCGAGCGTGATCCCGCCGATTCCGACCGAACCGGCGTCGCCGAAGCCGGTGGCGAGGCCGTGCTCGGCCGCGGCGCGGGTGTACTCACCTGCGGTCAAGCCGGGCTCGGCCCACGCCGTGCGCCGGTCGACGTCGATCTCGAGCGCCCTCATCTCCGACAGGTCGAGCACGATCCCCCCGTCGGTGACCCCGTGGCCGGCGACGCTGTGACCGCCGCTGCGGACCGCGAGCTCGAGTCCCGAGTCCCGCGCGAGGGCGATCACTCGCGCGACGTCGGTGGCGTCGCCGGCCCGCACGATCAGCTCGGGCCGGCGGTCGAACCCGCCGTAGAAGACGGCTCGCGCCTCGTCGTACTCGGGATGATCGGGGCCGATCACGCGGCCCCTGAGGTCGGCTGAGAACTGCGGTGTCGTGATCATGCGACCGAGGCTTTCAGCCGGCGCTGCGGGGACCACTACGGCTGCCCCGCGAGTAGGGGTGCGGCTATCCGAACCCTCGCTTCAGGCCCGCACGGCGAGTGCGTCCAGCCGGGCCGTCATCGCCCGCTCCGCGCGATCGAACACCGCCGGATCGTGGGTGAGCTGGAAGTGCTGGTGCGCCGCGGCGCCGAGCGCGTCGAGCTCGAAGGCGATTTGCTCCGGCTCGACGGCCGGGTCGAGGTCGCCCGCCTCCTGCGCCTTGCGGACCTCGCGCGTGAGGAACGCGAGGAACTCGCGCGCGTCCTCGGTCACTACCCGGCGCACCGCGCTGGTCGGCCGGCTGTCGAACTCCGCCTTGACCGTGTGGAAGAAGCACCCGCCGGCGAAGACCTGGTCGCGGAATAGCGGAGCCAGTCGTGGAGCAGCATCTCGAGGCGCTCGCGCCCCCGCGGCAGGTGCCGGGACGGCTTGACGACGTGCTCGACGAAGCGCCTGCGGGCGGCGTCAATCGTCGCCAGCTGGAGCTCCTCCTTCGAACCGAAATGGGCGAAGAGGCCGCTCTTGCTCATTCCGAGCTCCGCGGCGAGCCGCCCGGTCGTAAGGCCCTCGAGCCCCTCCACCGACGCCAGGTCGGCGGCGGCCTGCAGGATGGACTCGCGGGTGCGGTTGCCGCGGCGCCTCCGGCCGTCGGCCTCGTCCCCGGGGGCCGGCTCGGCCGCCGCGAGCGTCTCCAGCTCCTCCTGCGACGGGTTCATGGACACCTCCTAATCGCATTTATTCCACACCGCCCCAGCGCCTTCATGAGCGCGACCATCGAGGCGCTGCCCGCACCCGCCGGGCCGGACTCGTGGCCGCGACGGGCGGCTTGAGGTCACCCGGTGCGAGCCCCCGCGCTATGCGACACTCGACCGTGGGATGACTGAGTCCGGAGAACAGTCCGTCGCTGAGAACGCCGCGCCGGCCGGCCGGCTGGCCGATGGGACGCTCGACAGGGCGGGGCGGGCGGCCAACCGGGTCCTCGTTCGCTGGCTCGTCGAGGCGGACCTGCCGCTACGGTCGTCCTTGATCCTGGTGACGCTCGATCCCGATGACGCGCCGATGAGCGCGGGCGAGGTCGCCGAGGCGTCCGGCATGTCGGTCGATGACGCGACCCGCGCGCTCCACGAGCTGCGTTCGCTCGGCTACGCGAGCGAGCGGCACCGGCGCTACGAGCCGACCGAGAAGGGCATGCGCCTGCACGCCTCGCTCACCGCCGCTCGCCGAAGGGCGCTCAAGGCGTTCTTCTCGGAGCTACGCGTCGAGGAGCGACACGATCTGATGGAGGCGCTCAGGCCCCAGGCGGCCCGCTCTCGTCCACCCAGCCACCCAGGAGGGGTCAGATGATCGTCATGTTCACCGCGCGCCGGCTGAAGCCCGGTGCGTGGGACCAGTTCCGCCGCGCGTGGGACCCGGCCGACGCCGTGCCGCCGGGTCTGCAGCGCGCGTATCACGCGCGAAACATCCGCGACGAGGACGAGCTGATCTCCTTCGGCCTGTTCGACATGACCGTTGACGAGTACCGCACCTGGCGAGCCGAAGCCGATGCCGCGGAGACCCAACGGGTCGATCGCCTGTCGGCGTTCGTCGAGCACGAGTACGTCTCGGGCGTCTACGAGGTGATCGACACGCGGGACGCCTGAGCGGCCGCCGCGCCCGTCGCTTCGGCCCGATAGCGCCTGTCACCGCGATCTCGCGCCGTCAGCCACGACTACGCGCAGGGGATCACCGCCCGGACGAGGGTGCCGTCGCCGCGCGGACTCGTCACCTCCAACCGGCCGTCGAGCGCGGCGACGCGGTCGGCAAGCCCGCGCAGTCCCGAGCCGGCGCCGGGGTCGGCGCCGCCGATGCCGTCGTCACGGATCGTCACCTCGACCTCTCCGTCGGCACGGCTGACGCTGACCTCAGCGTGCGACGCGCGCGCGTAGCGTGCGACGTTGGTGAGCGCTTCGGCGACCACGAAGTAGGACGCCGACTCCACCGCTGGCGGCAGGCGCTCGGTTGGCGGCGCGGCCAGCTCCACCGGCACGGGAGCCCGCGCGGCGAGCGCCTCGAGCGCCGGGCGCAGCCCGCGATCGCTCAGGACCGCCGGATGGAGGCCACGCGCCAGCTCGCGTAGCTCTGTCGTCGCCTCGGCGAGCTCCGTCGCCGTCTCCATGAGCAGCTCCTTCGCGGCGGCGGGGTCGGAGTCGACCCTTCCGCTGACCAGCCGCAGATTGAGCGCCAGCGACACGAGCCGCTGCTGCGCGCCGTCGTGCAGATCCCGCTCCAGGCGCCGGCGCTCGTCGTCTGCGGCCTGAACGATCCGCGCCCGCGAGGCGCGCAGCTCCTCGACCCGCGCCCGCAGCTCGACGTTGAGGCGCTCGTTCTCGAGCGCGAGGCTGGCGGCAGCGCCCACGGTCGCGACCAGGTCGGGTTCGGTATCGAGCGACGAGTCGTGGCAGATCATGGCCACCGGCCGGCCGTCGAGGGCGACCGGCGTGCAGGCGGTGTCGCCGCCGCTCACAGGTAGCTCGACGGCGTGACCGGCCGCGTCGACGTAGCGACCCTGCTCGGGAACCCAATACGCGAGCGACAGCGACTGGTCGCCGAGCGCCTGGGCGAGCGCGTCGCGAAGGCCATGGCGGCGGTCCGGCTCTCCGAGCCGCGCGACGAGGTCGCTCACCGCCGCCGCGCGCGACAGGCGCGAGCTCAGGAGACCGACCAGGAACGCGAACGGGACCGAGGCCATCGCCGCAGCGCCGAGGGCGTCGACGACGTCCTCGGCGGTGGCGTCGGGAATCCCGGTGACATCGCCCACCAGGCTGAGAGCCAGCAGCGAGGCCGTCACGACTCCAGCCGCGAGCACCGGCGTCAGCGCGCTGCGGTAGGCGCTCGACGCGCCGCGCCATCGGTGAACCAGCAGGATCGCGATCGCCGTCACCCCGGCGATCCCGATCAGCGACTGCACGCCGAAGATCGCGTCGGCGACGGCCGGCTCCTCGGCGACCAGGAGTGGATTCGCCGGGCAGTCGGCGCACTCGTCGGGAGTGCCGGTCTCGAGAAAGAGCAGGCCGAGCGCGTGCACTGCCGTGGTGTCGAAGTAGGCGACCCCGATCAGGAATCGCTCCCATCCGGTCTGTAGACGTCCGGCCGGAAACGCGACCAGCATGTGCAGCAGGAGCGCGTATGGAAGGGCGCCGAACAGGCCACCGATCGCAAACAGGCCGCGCAGGTCGGAGGCATTCAGCGCCGACAGGAACCAGACGAAACCGACGAGCGTCATCAGGGCGCCGAAGTTGTTGCCGGGCCGCCGCCACCAAGCGAACAGTCCGGTGGCGATGAACGACCAGCCGATCAGCGGGGTGAAGATGACACCGCCGATCTGCACCTCGTCGACGTGATCGCTCGAGAGCGCAATCACCAGGCAGACGACGCCCGCGCCCAGCCCGGCGAGGCCGAGGCCGACGAGCGCGAGGCGGAGCGGCCTCATGCGCGGACCACCCGGAGCGCGTCGCCGGCGGCGTGGAGCAGCGACACCGTCTGAGACACGCGCCGATTGTGCCGCAGCGCAGGCGTCTTGCACATGGGCGGCCGGTCCAGGCCAGGCCGCCGGCTGCCGCGGCGTCGGGCGCTCAGCGCCGAGCGGCCTGGCGTTCGCGGGCGACGGCCTCGCGCACGGCGGGCGTGACCTCCGCGCCGTACCGCTCGATCGCTCCGGGGTCGTCGCCCGCCAGGATGAACGTGCTCACGCCGTGCTCGAGCACCAACTGCAAGAGCTCCTGGGCCCACTGCTCGGGTGGCCCTTGGAGGAAACCGTGGTTCACGGCCGAGAAGGTGCCCTTTACGTTCAGAAGGCGCCTGACCTCGCGCGGATCGCGCCCGGCGGCGGTCGCCGCCTCGTCGATGACCCGGTTGCCGCGCTCCAGGTCGCCGTCCTCCAGGTAGGAGAGGCTCGGAAGCCAGCCGTCGGCCTTGCGCCCGATGAGCCGAAGCATGCGCGGCTTGAGGGCGCCCAGCCAGATCGAGATGTCGTGGGCGGGCTGGGGGCCGCGCTTGGCGCCTCGGACGTGGTAGTGCTCGCCGTCGAGATAGACACCACTGCGCTCGCCGGGATTCCAGATCGCGCGGATGATCTCGATCGCCTCCTCGAGCGCGTCGACGGACTCACCGGGCGTTCGCCGCGGCGCGCCCATCGCCTCCATCGCGTCCCAGAACGCGCCGGCCCCGAGGCCGAGCTCGAACCGGCCACCGGACAGCAGATCGAGGCTGGCCGCGGCACGGGCGACGACCGCCGGCTGGCGCAAGGGGAGGTTGAGCACATTCGGGGCCACCCGCACCGTCTCCGTCTGCGCGGCGATCCAGGACAGAAGCGTCCAGGTGTCGAGGAAGGCGGACTGGTAGGGGTGGTCCTGGAAGGTCGCCAGATCGAGCCCGGACCGCTCGGTCAGCTGCGCGAGCGCGACGACGTCCCGCGGGCGCCGGTTCTGCGGGGTGATGAAGGTCCCGAAGGCGAGGTCGTGTCCGTAGTCAGCCATGTCGCTCCCGAGCCGGAGTCCTGAAAGGATGCACGAGGATGGAGCGGGTCGAGGACCTCGAGATTCCGCAGACGCTGGAGGACGCCTGCCGCCCGCAGCACCTGGCGCTGCTCGTTTATGACATGCAGGTCGGGATCCTGGGCCAGATAGAAGACGGCGAGGCGGTGACCCGGATGGTGCGTGAGGTGCTGGAAGCGGCGCGGGCGTCCGGTGTCCGCACCGTGTTCGTGCGCCACGTCACGATGCCTCGGCGCTTGATGGGCGCCGCGCAGCTGCGGATGTGGAAGGCCTGGCAGCGGCGCGAGTCCGCAGACGAAGTCGTTGCCGCCTTTCCGCCCGCTGCCGACCACGTACGCATCGCACCGGAGCTGGAGCCGGCCGCGGACGAGGCGGTCTTTGACAAGGTGACCATGTCGGCCTTCGAGGGCACACCGCTCGACATCGTGTTGCGTGACTGCGGCGTGACCGCCGTCGCCGTGGTCGGCGTCGCGCTCGAGATTGGCGTCGAGCCCACCGTCCGCCACGCAGCCGACCTCGGATACGTGCCGATCGTCGTCACGGACGCATGCGGCGCGGGCGACCGGGCCGCTGGCGCCCGCTCGCTCGAGACGCTGCGCTTCGCGGGAGACGCGATGCTCACCGATGCCGCCGGCTTCGCCGACGCCCTCGCCGCTCACCGTTGACGAGCGGCGCGAGCCGACGATCAATCACCGTGCTGGACGCGTGAGCGTCCTGCGCCGGGGTGGCCGTCGTCGTATCACTCCAACGAAATATTTCTCCAGACCGATACGATGCGCCGAGGTGACCACCGCCGAGATTCAGGATGGCCCCTTTCGGATCGCCGCCGAGCCGAGCGAAGTCGAGCTGCTCGCCAAGTACTTTCGCGTTCTGTCGGACCGGTCACGGCTTCGGATCCTCGAGGCGCTCGCCGGGAGCGAAGAGCTCTCCGTCGGCGAGATCGTCGAGCGGCTCGAAATCCCGCAGCCGAGCGTCTCAAACCACCTGGCCTGCCTGCGCTGGTGTGGCTTCGTCGAGGCGAGGCGCGAGCACCGAACCGTCTACAACCGCGTCGCCGACCCGCGGGTGGGGCGCCTGATCGAGCTCGCCCGCGAGCTGCTCTCCGAGAACGAGGAGCACGTCGCGTCGTGCCGACGTGCATGAGAGGAGGTAGAGATGTCGATCCACGCGGCTGAGCCGCTCGATGCCGTCGTCGGCTGGATGGACGCGATGCGCCGCAACGACCTCGACGCGGTCAAGCTCTGGCTCGATCCGGATGTGACCTGGCGCGGCGTCCGGGACGCGGCGATTTGCCACAACCGCGAGGAGGTGCTCGAGATGCTCCAAGGAAGCCTCGAGGGGCGCCTCGGCGCGGACGCGGCAGAGCTGATCGGGGGCGACGGCTGCGCCGTGCTCGGGGCGAAGGTCCCAGGTCTCGCCGAGATCGGCGACGTAGACGTTCGCGGCCAGCTCTTCAACGTCTTTCGGGTCAGGTGCGGCCGGATCGTGGCGGTCGAGGACTACGCCCGCCGCGACGAAGCGCTCACAGCCGCCGGCGTGCGGGCGCCACAATGGCTGTAACCGGGAATCCGCGCGAGGTCGTGCAGCGTTCAGCCTCGTAGCGGCCGTTCACCCCCTGCCCCGGCGCTTCCGAGGACTTGATAAGGACCGGTCAGGGGCTCCCGCGGTCACCGTGCTATCCGGCGGTCTCCAGTCGTTCGAGCGGCGACGGCTCGCCCCGGGCCCGACGGCGGGCGGCGGCGACGTAATCCCCGACGATGACCGCCACCAGCACCGCGAGCAGCGACGCGGCGACCACGAGCGCCGACGCGAAGGCTCCTATCGCGCCGACCGCAAGACAGGCGAGGGCGCCGGCGAGCCGCCTGCCGCCCATCGTCCCAGTCATCCGCAGCCGCAGCGCGACATGGGCGAGCAGGTAGAGCGCCGGGCCGCTGACGACCGCGGCGAGCTCCGCGTCCGGCAGCTCCTCCGTCGGGTGCGCGATCACGAGCTCGTCGCCAACCGCGCTGAGGAGAATCCCGGCCACGATCACGACATGGAGATAGGTGTAGGCGTCGCGGGCGAGCACGGTGCGGTTCTCGGCGAGCGCGAGCCGGCGCTCGGCGATCGTCGCCACGAGGTTGAAGTAGAGCCACCACAGCGCCGCGGTGGCGAGGAAGGCGAGCATGAAGGCGAAGATCCGGGCCGTGGTCAGATCGAGTTCGGACGTCGTGGCGCCGGTGATCACGATCGTCTCGCCGAGCGCGATGATGATGAATAGCTGGAAGCGCTCGGCGAAGTGCCCGCTCCCGACCGCCCAGGCCTCGGGCCTGAGCCGCGGCAGCCCGGGCACCCAGTAGGTCGCGAAAGGGGCCGCGTAGTCGAGCGCCAGCGCCGCGAGCCAGAGCACGGTCCGGGCCGACCCGTCGGCCAGGGCGCCCGCGATCCAGAGCGCCCCCGCGGCGACGAACCAGATCAGGATGCGCCCCGCCCGGACGCGCTCGATCGTGCCGGGCTCGGCCGCGACGAATGTGAGGAACGTGTGCCGCCCGACCTGGATCGCGACGTAGGAGCCCGCGAAGAGGAGCGCCTTGTCGCCGAACGCGTCGGGGATCGCGATCGCCATCAGGAGGCTCGCCAGCATCAACGCGATCAGCAGGAGACGAACGACGATCGACCGCGGATCGAGCTCGTTCGTGACCCACGTCGTGTAGTTCCACGACCACCAGACGACGAGCAGCACGAGCGCCGACTGCCCCACGCCCTCCCAGCTCAGGTGGTCGAGCAGCAGGTGCGACACCTGCGTGACCGCGAAGACGAAGACGAGGTCGTAGAACAGCTCGAGGGTGGTCGCGCGCTGCTCCACCCCGGTGTCGCGCCGCATCGAGGCCCGCAGGGCATGTGTCATCGCGGCGCCTTCCCTCGCGACGGCGGGTCGAGGCGGTCGGTCGCGGCGAAACGGCCGGTCTCGAGGCGCTCACACCCGAACGTCGCCGCGACGCCGCGACCGCAACCGATCTGGAGCACCCGGTCGTCGGGCCGGATCTCCACCTGCTGGACGATCGATCGCAGTCGTCCGCTCATACCGGAGGTGATGATTATCTCCTCTCTCATTTGCGTGGGTCCGCGAAGCGGGTCGCTCTCGGCGGTGCCGCCCGCGACCGGCGACTTCGAGTGGGACGGACTAGCCATCGCGCGCTGGCCGCGCGACCGCTACGGCGCCCCTCCCTGGCGGTACGACGCGGCGGCGTATCGAGCCGCCGTGCCCCGGGGCTCTGCACCGCTCCCCGCTCTCCAGCCGCCGCGCCGGGCGCCGACGCTCGACGACCACTCGCCGCGGCACTCAGCCGGGAGGGTGTCGCGGTGTCCGAGGAAGCGACGTTTGACGACCTCGCTGACCTTGCCCGGTTGAGCAGCAGAGAACTGAGGCCGCGAGTTCTAGGTTACGGAAGTTGTGCCCGTGTGCCTTGAGGTGTTACACGAGCCATTCCATGCTGCGGACATGGACTCCCTCGATGCGCAATGCCTCATCACTTGGCGCGCTGAAGGGGAGATCCACCCCCCGGATCTCTGGAGCCACGAGCGATCCGGTGCACTCTCGTGCGCCTATGACGGCGGCGAGACCGTGTTCACCTGGTCGGCGGACGATGTCGCCGCAATGGCGCGTACCTGGCGCGGCTCACGCTCGGCCCGCCCGCCACGGCGGATCCTGCTGCTCCGCCGGGCGCATGAGCGCCTCGCAGCGCTGGCAGGTGAGGCCGGCCTCGGGCCGGCCGACACGATCGTTCACAACCTGCGTCGCCAGGAGGTACGCGGCGTATGGCAAGACGACAGGATCCTCGTGGTCGTCGAGACGATCGGTGAAGACGCATGACCGAAGCTCGTTGACCG
>Ga0081538_10000342_pt1 | contig 53103 bp, 51 predicted proteins | sample TabmetS5T2R1_FD_71022 | JGI IMG/M metagenome (GOLD analysis project Ga0081538, IMG submission 71022) | Tabebuia heterophylla rhizosphere microbial communities from the University of Puerto Rico - S5T2R1 | ecosystem: Host-associated > Plants > Roots > Rhizosphere ...
CGGCGCCAGGGCGGGCGCGCTGGCTTTGACGATGGCATGGAGCCGCTCGGCCATGGCGCGATCGGGTTCCGCCATCTCGGCGATCTTGGCGAGCACGTCGCGTTCCCCGTCCGCCTTGTCCGCGCGCGGGCCGCGGCGCGCTTCCGCCTTCAGCTCTCGGGTGCGCTCCTTCATCGCGCCCCGTTCCTCGTCCGTGAGCCCTGTGAAGGACTTTTCGGTCGCGGTGGTGCTCTCAGCGGACTGCTGCGTGCCCTTCTCTGCAGGGTTCCTCTCAGCCATTGCGAAGCACCTCCGTGCGGTCGCGGCAGAAGGCCAGGGATGCGTCCGGGTCGTGCGGGGGGTAGGCCTGGTAAATGGTGACGTCCATGGCGTCATGCTAGCCACGGCTGGGGGCCGGCGCTTCTCGATTCCTGACCGGTCTGGTCACCTGCTTCGCCACGCACGGCGGCATCCCCACCGTGGTCGCGCCCGTCGTCAGGGTCGTGGCAGGTTGCGCAGGTTGCTGCGGGCCATGTTCACCGCTTCCTGGGCGTCGCCGGACAGTACCAGCTTGCTCATGGCCAGGGCGAACCCCTTGACCTGCTCGCCGGTGATCTTCGGCGGCATCGACAGGGCGTTGGGGTCGGTGAGCACGTCCACGAGCACCGGCCCATCGGCCTCCAGGGCCTCGCGCAGCCCGTCGCGGACGTCGCCCGGGTCCTCGATGCGGATCCCGGTCACGCCGGCGGCGCGGGCGACGGCGGCGAAGTCCGGGTTCTTGAGGGCGGTCTGGTAGGGCGGGTAGCCGGCCACGAGCATCTCCAAGGCCACCATGCCGAGCGAGCCGTTGTCGAAGATGACGACCTTCACCGGCAGGTCGTACTGGAGCAGGGTCAGGAAGTCGCCCATGAGCATGGCGAAGCCACCGTCGCCACTCATGGCGATGACCTGCCGCCCACGGTCGGGCAGCTGGGCGCCGATCGCCTGCGGCAGCGCGTTGGCCATCGACCCGTGCACGAAGGAGCCCAGGATGCGCCGCCGGGCGGTGGCGCTGATGAACCGTGCCGCCCACACGGTGGGCATGCCCGTGTCGACGGTGAAGATGGCGTCGTCGGCGGCCAGCTCGTCCAGGGTCGCGGCGACGTGCTCGGGGTGGATCGGCCGGTGTCCGCGCACCTCGTCGGCGTAGGCGCGGATCCGCCCCAGCAGCTCGCGGTGGCGGCGCAGCATCTGCTCAAGGAAGGTGCGGTCGTGCTTCTCGGCGACGCGGGGCAGCAGCGCCCGCACCGTCTCCTTGGCGTCGCCCCAGACGCCCAGGTCCAGCCGGGACCGGCTGCCGAGCCGCTCGCGGCGGGTGTCGACCTGGACGATCTTCGGTTTGGTCGGCATGAACTGCACGTAGGGGAAGTCGGTGCCGAGCAGCACCAGCAGGTCGCAGTCGTGCATGGCCTCGTAGCAGGCGCCGTAGCCGAGCAGCCCCGACATGCCGACGTCATGCGGGTTGTCGTACTGGATCCATTCCTTGCCCCGCAGCGCGTGCCCCACCGGGGCCTTGAGCCGCTCGGCCAGGGCGAGGACCTCGTCGTGGGCGCCGGCGACGCCACGGCCGCAGAACAGGGTGACCCGCCGCGCCTCATTCACCAGGCCGACGAGCTCATCGAGCACCTCGTCGGATGGCCGCGCGGTGGGCCGCTGGTCCAGCCGGTAGGTGTGCTCCATGTGGGCGTCGCTGGCCTCGTCGTCGGCCACGTCCCCGGGGAGCGCGACCACCCCCACCCCGCCGCGGCCGATCGCATGCTGGACCGCGATCTGGGTGACCCGCGGCAGCTGCTCGGGGCGGGTGACCAGCTCGCAGTAGTGGCTGCACTCCTGGAATGACAGGGTGGGGTGGGTCTCCTGGAAGTAGCCGGTGCCGATCTCGGTGCTCGGGATCTGGGCGGCCAGGGCCAGCACCGGGGCCATGCTGCGATGGGCGTCGAAGAGCCCGTTGATCAGGTGCAGGTTCCCCGGGCCGCAGCTGCCCGCGCAGGCCACGAGCCGGCCCGTCAGCTGGGCTTCCGCGCCGGCGGCGAACGCGCCGGCCTCCTCGTGGCGCACATGAATCCAGTCGATGCCGTCGTGGTGGCGGACGGCGTCCACCACCGGGTTGAGGCTGTCCCCGACCACCCCGTAGATGCGGAGCACCCCGGCGGCCTGCAGGATCTCGACGAACTGGTCGGCGACGGTGCGCTTGGCCATGGCGACCTCCACGGTCGAGCACGATCAGGTCAGGAGACGACAACCGGGCGGTCGGGCGGGGACGAGCGCTGCCGCCGCTGCTCGGACAGCGCTTCTCCCGGCAATCTCGCACCCGGCACCACCTTCGTCCAGGCGAACCGGCCGTCGCCGGCTACTTCCTGACCAGCTCGGCCTCGGTCTCCAGGCGGACCGACTTCGACAGCAGGAACCCGCCCGTCTCCAGGGCAGCGTTCCAGGTCAGGCCCCAGTCCTCCCGGTCGACCTCGGGGACCACGCCCGAGAAGCCGATCCGCTGGTTGCCCCAGGGGTCGACGCCGGCCCCAAGGAACTCCACCTGGACGGTGACGGGGCGGGTGATGCCGTTGACGGTGAGGTCGCCGTCGACCTTCCAGTTGGTCGCGCCCTCGCCGGGCCGCACCGCGGTGCTGCGGAAGCTGATGGTGGGGTGGTCCTCGACGCCGAAGAAGTCGCTGGAGCGCAGGTGGGCGTCGCGGGTCTCGTCCTGGGTGGTGATCGAGTTGGCATCGATCTCGATCTCCAGGGTGGAGTCCTCGGGCCGCTCGGCGATGGTGGCGACGCCGCTGACGCCGGGGAAGCGGCCGCGGACCTTGGCCATCAGGTGGCGGGCGACGAACTCGAACGACTGGTGGGACGGGTCGATCGCCCAGGTGCCGACCTCGGGCACCGGGCGGCCGTCGACGATCCGGGCCCCGGGGGTGGTGATTGCCTCTGCCATGTGCCTGTGTCTCCTTCTGAGAACGGTGGCAATGGAGCCCACAACGCAGCTGGGAGGATAGTTGTTCCCGCAACTATTTCGGGTCGTGCCAGCGTCCCGTAGAGTGGCCAGCCACATCGCACGTGTCGGATCGTTGCGGTGGACCGGGAAGGGGCCGGCGCGTGAGCTCGACGAAAGACGGTCGCGGGCGAGACGTTCGGCTCCGCAGCCAGTTCACCATCGGTCCGTCGGAGATCGCTCCCCCGCACGACTTCGGCTTCCAGCTCCGGCACTACGTCGTCGCTCCGGAGTCGCGGGACGGGCGGCAACTTGTGGAGATCGTCCGCCTGGGATCGGGCAAGCTCGTCAAGATCGACATCCGTTCCCTGGGCGTCCTCGAGGCGCCGCAGCTCGAGCTGACGCTCTCCTCGGGCCACGTCCTCTCCCGGACGGACCTGGGGGAGGCCCGCCGTCTGGTCGTTTGGAGGCTGGGCCTCGAAGACGACCTGCGGCCCTTCTACGCAGCAGTTGCGGACGACCCCGTGCTGTCGGCGAGCATCGAGCACAACTTCGGAGCCAAGGGGAAGAGCGCCTTCTCGATGTTCGACGCCGTGATCGACGTGGTCTGCGCCCAGAACACGGCCTTCCAGCGCCTGTACGCGATGCGGGCCAACCTGGCCGCCGCGTTCGGAGAGCCAGTCGTCACAAGCGAGCGCGTCTACCACGCGTCGCCGACGCCGGCGCAGCTCGCCGCGGCGCCGCTGGACGCGATTCGCGCCTGCGGGGTCGGCTACCGGGACCGCTACATCAAGGGGATCGCCCAGGCCGTCGTCGGCGGACTCGACCTCGAGCCGCTTCGGGGAATGCCGAGAAGCGAGGCGCGAACGGCGCTGATGAAGCTCCCCGGCGTCGGACCGTACACCGCCGACCTCGGCCTGATCATCGGGGCGCGACGCCAGGATGCGATGTTCATCGACGTCTTCCTCAGGGAGGTGCTCCGAAGCTTCTACTTCGACGGCGAACCGGTGTCCGAGGCGACGCTCTCGCGGTTCGCGGAGCAGCGCTGGGGCCCGTACCAGGGGTACGCCTGGCTCTACCTCAGCACGAACACGGAGGTCTGGGCCCGGTCGCTCGGGGTGGCGTTCCGGCTGCGGTCGGGGGCCCTGAGCGACCCGGACGTCCCGTGAGGAACGCGACCGGGCGGGTTCTCGCCCGCGCCGAGCCGCGCGTCAGGCGCCTCCGCTCGAAACCTTGGCTTCCCCGCCGATCTCGACGACCGTGACCGGGAGCCTGAAGGCACCGCGACGGCGCACACGAGCCATCGCAGGCGACCGGCCTGGTGGAGCTGAGGGACTTGAACAGACGATCCTGGGCTGGTGGCAGCGTGCCGCTACTGCGACGGCGACTCCAAGGACCGACCGGCACGACCACCACTGGACCTGATGCCGCGGCTCAACCGCTCCGCGAGGAACTCCTCCCAGGTGCGGCGGCCAACCGCCTGGTCGGGGGCCAGGTTGGCGCCGGCCCGGACTGCCCGGGCAGCCCGCCCGGGCGTCCTGAGCGGCACGATCAGCCGGTGCCGGTCGGTGGCCCGCAGGTAGCTTCGGACCAGCTCGGCCAGCTCGTAGATCCGTGGGCCGCCCAGGTCGGGCACCAGGCCCGCCGGCGCGCCAAGCGCCAGCTCCACCAGCCGGTCCGCCACGTCCCTGGCGTCGACCGGTTGGAACCGCCAGCCGGCCGGGACCGGGACCACCGGCAGCCGGGCCAGCGCCCGCACGGTCATCAGGATCAGGTCGTGGAACTGGGTGGCGCGCAGCGTCGTCCAGGGCAGGCGCGAGCCGGCGATCACCTGCTCGGCGGCGCGCTTGGCCGCGAAGTAGCCGAACATCGCCCGGTCGATGCCGCTGACGACCGGCATCCGGTCGGCGCCGACCACCGAGATGAACACCAGGTGCCGCACCCCGGCCCGCGACGCGGCCTCCACCAGGTGCCGTGCCTTGACCTGGTCGCCCCTGGCGGTACCCGCGCAGTGGACGATGGTCTCGACGCCGTCCACCGCGGGCTCGACCCCTTCGCCGGTGGCCAGGTCGCCGGTCAGGTGGCGGACGCCGTCCTCGTCCGCCCGGCCGTGCCGGCTGAGCACCCGGACCTCGCGGCCGGTGTTCCGCAGCCGCGGTACGACCTCGCGGCCCAGGGTCCCGGTGCCGCCGGTGACCAGGATCGGGGATGTCATGGCTAGGCGCTCCTTCCTCACATCGAGCGGTGTTACCTCCCTCATCGTCGTGACCTCCGACGCCGGCGGCATTGCGGCCAGCGGGAGTTCAGCATCTCCAGCTACCCGGTAGCCGCGCCTGCCCGATCGGCGCGGCGGCCATGCCGGCACATGCTGACGCCGAGGTCCTGGTCGACCGGGCGGAGCACGCCAGGGCCGTTCGCGCCGACCTGGCCGCTGCAGGCCTGCCGCTGGCACCCCAGGACGTGGGCCCGGAGCTCGCCGTCGGCACCGCGTCGTGGCGGGATGGGCTGGGTGCGCAGGCGGCGCGTCGCGAGGAGACCCTGGCGGCGACTGCCGCATCAGGCGGACAAGCTCGGTACCCGCGGACAGCCACGGTCAACTGGCGCCTACCACGCTCCCAGCATGACCGCATCCCGCGAATGTGCCTGACAGGGATAGGTCCGAGCGCTCAACATCACTGGGCGTCTGGCCCTTGGAACTGCACTGCGAGCGCAGCGTTGATCTCGAGGTGGCGCAGCAGGAAGGCGCGTTCGTCCAGTCGCTTGCGCCGCAGCCAGCCGGTGACCTCGGCATTCCACTTACTGGCGTTGCATGACCGGCAGACGGGCACGATGTTGCCGAGCGTGTAGCGCCCGCCGCGCGAGAGCGCCAGCACGCAGTCCCGCTGCAGCGGGATGTTGGACGCACCGCAGTAGGCGCACCCACCCCACGCCGCCTTGAGGGCGGTCCACTGAGCACCGCTGAGGTCGTGCTCGACGCGGCCCATCCGCCGCTTGCGCCTGCGAGCGGCTCTCGCCTTGCGACTCCCGGCCACCACCATCACCCGAGTGCAGGCACCCCAGCCTGGGGGTCGGCTATCGGGTTGCGCCGCTGCGCGCATCGGCGCGTGCCAGACCCGATGCCACTCGGTGGTGAGCACCCGGGGCCACGCGATCCGGCACGCGGAGGGTGTGCGATGTCGGCCCGTCGAGCGTGCCGAGGACCACCGAGCCGGATCGTCTGGGGCTCCTTGGCGCCGCGCCGGAAGGCGATGAGCTGATCGCTGTGCATCGCCGACAAGGATCCACCTGACCAACGGCGGTGTCCACCGGCATGGCGGCCGCCGCCGCCCTGCCGGGTCGCATTCAGCATCCGACTCCGTGACCAGGTCGACCTGGACACGCTGTCGGCCGAGCTGCCCGCGGCGGTCGGCCACACGGTGCAACCGGCGTTGGCGTGGCTACGGCTTCGTTCAGCGGCCCAGACTCCGTGGGCTGAAGGTCGAAGACGCTAGCCGAACAGCGGCCGGTAGTCGGCCGGCAGCCGGTCGCGAAGCTCCTGGATCCCGGCCACGTCCTCGCGGAGGGTCGCCAGCACCGCCGTCGCGTAGTCGCGGCCCCGCGCCGGGTCGACCCTCGCCCGAGCGGCGGTACGGCGGGCGAACTCCTCGGCGTCGAACGGCTCAGCAGCGTCCGGCCCGGCGGTCAGCGCCGGCTCCAGCTCACCGGGAAGGCCCCCGGCAAGCTCGCTGGCGGCCGCCCGGCCGACCCGCTCAGCCAGGGTGAGCAGGGTGGCGTCGACGGCCAGTCGGGCGTCGTCCCGGTCCACGCCGGCCAGCAGCTCGACGCTGTCCAGGATCTGGTCGGTGTCCATGCCGCCGCATCCTACCGGACCACCTGCCTCGCGGCCTGCCAACGCTGGGCCACGTGACCTTCCTCTGCTTCGCCCACCTTGGTCGAGGCGAGGAGGTCGGGAGCGTGCTCTTGAAGCTCACAGGGGTCGAGCAACGCTTCAACGCCGTCGTGAAGCTCCTGCGGAACGGGCTCACGGTGACCGAGGTGACCGAGCGCTACGGCGTCAGCCGCCAGGCCGTCCACGGCGGGCTGCCAGGACCCTGCCGAGGCCTGGCGAGCCCAGCGTGCGCTCGAGGACCACGGGGTACCGCGGCCTTGACGGCGACGGGGATAACCGTTATACATAATGGCTAACGGTTATAGGAGGGACCGATGCAGCAGGAAGTGGTGCTGGCGATGCTGGCGAAGGAGCCGTCGTACGGCTACGAGCTGCGCGCGCGACTGCGCGACGCGCTCGGCCCGCTCGGTGACGCGATGAACGCCGGGCAGGTCTACGTCACGCTGGCCCGGCTGGAACAGGCCGGCCTGGTCGCGGTCGAGCGGTCTGCCGATGGCGCCGACCGGTCGGATCGCAAGGTGTACGCGCTCACCCCCAACGGCCAACAGCGAGTCGCTGCGTGGATCGCCGAGGTGGCTTGGCCAAGACCCGACCTGGCGGAGTTTCATCTCAAGCTGGTCGCGGCCGCGGCGGCTCGGCTGGCGGATCCGCTCACCGTTGTTGATCGGCAGCGTCGCGAGCTGCTGCGCCGGCTGCGCGACGCCCAGCGCGCCGCGATGGCCGAGCCGGAGGGCTCGGACGCGGCGCTGTTGTTGGAGGGCGTCGTGCTCCGGCTGCAGGCGGACCTGCGCTGGCTGGAGGCATGTGAGCAGAACTGGACCTCCCGAAGGAGTGGATCGTGAGCAGCGCCGTCGACACGTCCGTGCTTCGCGCCCGCGGGTTGCGCAAGGAGTACGGCAAGGGGGAAGGGCTGGTGCGCGCCGTCGACGGGGTCGATCTCGACGTCGGCGCGGGAGAGACGGTGGCGGTGATGGGGCCCAGCGGTTGCGGGAAGTCGACGCTGCTGCACCTGCTGGGCGGGCTGGACCGGCCCTCGGGTGGAGAGGTGTCGCTGAACGGCCGTCGCATCGACGACCTCGGGGAGAAGGCCCTGGCCGGGATGCGGCGGACTGCCGTCGGCTTCGTCTTCCAGGCCTTCCACCTGATGGAGGAGCTCACCGCCGTGGAGAACGTCGAGCTGTCGGCACTCCTTGCGGGCAGCTCGCCGCGGGCGGCACGGCGGCGGGCAGAAGACCTGCTGGGGCGGGTCGGGCTCGCCGGCCGGGCGCGGTTCCTGCCCTCCGCGCTGTCCGGTGGCCAGCGGCAGCGGGTCGCGATCGCCCGGGCGCTGAGCAATGAACCGTTGGTCGTCCTCGCCGACGAGCCCACCGGCAACCTCGACAGCGCCGCCACCCTGGACGTCCTCCGCCTCTTCGAGCGCCTGCACGAGTCAGGGCAGACGCTGGTCGTCGTCACCCACGACGCGCGGATCGCGGCCACCGCCGACCGGATGATCTCGATGCGCGACGGCGCGTTCGTGGACGAGACCCGGTTGTCCGGTGGCACCACCGGGCGGCTCGGCGCCCTCGTCGGGCTGGAGGACTGAGGGCGATGGGCCGAATCCTGCTCGTAGGCCGCCTCGCCGTGCGTGACCTGCGGCGGCGCCGCATGGAGGCCGCGCTGCTGCTGCTGGCCCTCATGGCGGCCACCACGACCTTGACCCTCGGGCTCGTCCTGCGCGACGCGGCCAGCGACCCCTACCAGAGCACCCGGGAGGCGACCAACGGACCCGACGTGGTCGCCAGCGTCAGCCAGCCCGCCAAGCTGTCCGGCCTCAAGGACCTGGCCAGCGCCCCCGGCGTCACCGACCACAGCGGACCGTACCCGGTCACCCCGGCGGAGCTTCAGGCATCGGGTCGAACGTCAGATGTGCAGGCCGTGGGGCGCGACGCCGCGCCCGCGTCGGTCGACCAGCCCGAGCTGGTCCAGGGCAGCTGGGTCCGCGACGGCGGCGTGGTGGTCGAGGCCGCCTTCGCCAACGCACTCGATGTGCGCGTGGGTGACCCGGTCACCCTGGACGGCCGGTCCTTCGAGGTCGTCGGCGTTGCGGTCAGCGCCGCCATGCCGCCCTATCCAGAGGCGTCCTGCATTGTCCCCGAAGGTTGCATAAGCCGTGCCACGCCCGAGGATCTGGCCGACCCCGGATTGCCTCCAGGGTTGTTGCGCAATCCCGGCCTGGTCTGGCTCACCCAGGCGGACGTGCGGAGCCTCACTTCCGACTCAGACTCCCTGTCCTACGTGATGAACCTGAAGCTGGCCGACCCGGATGCGGCCCAGGCGTTCGTCGACGCCAACCTCTCCGAGAGCCCGGACGCTCTGGGCCTGGCGTCCTGGGAGGAAATCATGGGAGAGGCCACCGAGCTGGCCAGAGACACCCAGATCCTGCTGCTGATCGGAGCCTGGCTGCTTGGCCTGCTCGCCGTGGCCAGTGTCTCGGTGCTGGTCGGCGGGCGGATGGCCGACCAGACCAGGCGCGTCGGACTCCTCAAAGCAGTCGGCGGCACACCGAGCCTGGTCGCTGCCGTGCTGCTCGCGGAGTATGTCCTCGTGGCCATCGTCGCGGCCGCGGCCGGGTTGGCGGTCGGATCGCTGACCGCCCCGTTGCTCACCGAGTCCAGTGCCGGCCTCATCGGCAGCGCGGGCACGCCGCCGATCACCATGTCCACGGTCGGTTTGGTGACCGCCGTGGCGCTGGGGGTCGCGGCAGTCGCGACCTTCGTGCCGGCCGTGCGCGCCGCCCGCTCCAGCACCGTCGAGGCGCTGGCCGACGCGGCCCGCCCACCCCGCCGCTCCGGTTGGCTGATCGCGATCTCGGCGCGACTGCCCGTCCCGCTGCTGCTCGCCTTGCGGGTCGCCGCCCGCCGGCCGCGACGGGTCGTGCTGGCTGTGGTCAGTATCGCGGTCACCGTCAGCGGGATCTACGTCGCACTGGTGCTCAACGCCTTCCTCACCACCCACCCACCCGGCGGCTATGACGCCGCTCAGGTGGAGTTGCTGCGCCAGGTGCTCCTCGTCGTGATGGTCGTCCTGTTCTCCCTGGCGGCGGTCAACGCCATCTTCATCACCTGGGCGACGGTGCTCGACAACCGGCATTCCTCCGCGCTGGCGCGCGCCCTCGGCGCGACCCCTCGTGACGTGGGTGCGGCCCTGGCGGCCGCGCAGGTGCTCCCCGCGCTCGTCGGCGCCGTCTTGGGCGTTTTCCCGGGAGGCTTCGCCCTGTTCGCCGCCATCACCGCGATCACCGGAGGCGACAGCGACAGGGCCACGCTTCCGTCGCTCTGGCAGCTGCTCGCCGTGGTGCTAGCAACCGTGCTCGTGGTGGCGGCGCTCACCGCTGTTCCCGCCCACCTCGGCGGCCGCCGTCCCGTGACCGAGTCCCTCCAAGCCGAGCTCGCATGATTCGGGCAGGTCTGCCGGAGCAGCCCCGTCGTGGCTGGGTTACGGGACCGGCTTGATGATCATCAGGTAGAGGATCGCAGCGACCGGCAGCATGGTGACGACGCCGGCCAGCGTGGTCCGCTTGGCCGCCCGGTCGTACAGCGACGGCTCCGCTGCGACGGCTGCGAGCTCGACCTGCCGCCGCAGCGACGGGCTGAAGAACGCGCCCGCGATCACCGCCAAGGCGACGTACAGCCCGATCGCCGTGGCGATCCAGAAGGTCGTGAACCCCAGGTCCGCGTCCAGGACCATGAGGATCCCCGTGATGGGCAGCACGACGTAGGCGGGATTTGCAAGCCGCGTGTCCAGAGCCTTGAGCCCCGGAAGGACGTCCGGCGCCTGCTCCGGGTGCTTCCTGGCGCTGGAAAGCCAGACGAAGTAGGTCACGTTCGTCCCGACGGCGATGATCGCCGCGAGCACATGGATCAGCTTCAGCAGCAGGTAGGTGTTGATGGTCCCTCCTCCTCAAACCGTGGAGCGCGATGTTCTCACGGTCGGTATGTGACTGCCCTGCTGGTCAGCCAGCAGGGCAGTCCGAAGGTCACCAGGCCGACCATGAGCACGGCCAAGACGAGCGCCAGCAGCGGCGGTGCCAGCGGCGCCCGGTGGCGGCCAGGCCACCGGCGAGTGCCGCGACCACCAGGCGTGCGGCCGTGGACACGTCCCAGCGGTCGAGCAGGCTGAGGCGCACGGTCGCGATGGCCAAGAACAGAGCAATCCCGCCGGCCAGGGCCACGCGGGGCACGGTCTCCAGCCCCGGCTGCGATCGACGCCAGATTGTCGGGATCTTCCGGTGAGCAGCGCCGGCCGGCGCGGCGCGCGGCGGTCTACGAGGACTCGACCGGCATCTCCTGCGGGGTGCGCGCCCGGGCGATGACCAGGGCGACGGCCAGGGCCAGGGCGGCGAACATGACCGCGAGCTGGAACGAGGTCGAGATGCCATGGGCGAGGACCTGGTCGGCGTACGGGGCCGGGAGCTGGCCGGTCTGCTGGAACTGGGATTGGGCTTCCGGGGTGGCGGTGTCCAGGAACTGGCCGACGAGCCTGGTGGCCTCGTTGCGGCTGGCGGTGCCGAACACCGTCACCAGGATGGAGAGGCCGAGGGAGCCGCCGACCTGCTGGGTGACGTTGAGCAGGCTGGAGGCCGCCCCCGCCTCGTGCGGCGGGACGCCCGAGACCGCGATGATCGTCGACGGCACGAACAGCAGGCCCATGCCCAGGCCGAATACCAGCATGGGGCCGAGGATCCCGTCGACGTAGCCGCTGGCGACCGAGACCTGGGTCAGCCAGGCCAGGCCGACGACGCCGAAGAGGGCGCCGGCGATCATCAGGCGCTTGGGGCCGATCCTGGGCAGGGAACGGGCGGCGAACTGCGAGGAGGTGATGATCGCGGCGGTGATGGGCAGGAACGCGAACCCGGCCCGCAGGGGGCTGTAGCCGAGCACGTCCTGCACGAACAGGGTCAGGAAGAAGAACATGCCGATCATCGCCGCGGACAGGGCCAGCATGACGACGTAGCTGCCGGCCCGGTCGCGGTCGGCGAACAGGTGCAGCGGGGTGATGGGCTGGCGGGTCCTGGTCTCGATCGAGAGGAAGAGCCCGAGCAGGATCGCGGCGGCGGTGAAGGACCCGAGGGCGGCCGGGTTGCTCCAGCCGTCCTGGGCGGCGCGGATGAACCCGTACACCAGCGCGGTCATCCCCAGCGTCGAGGTCAGCGCCCCGGCGAGGTCGAAGCGGCCCGGCTGGCGCTCGGACTCGGTGATGTACAGCGGCGCCAGGGCGGCCAGCAGGAGGCCGATGGGCACGTTGACGAACAGCACCCAGCGCCACGACAGCCACGAGGTGAGCATGCCCCCGGCCAGCAGGCCGAGGGCCCCGCCGGCCACGGCGACGGCCGAGAACACGCCGAAGGCGCGGTTGCGCTCGCGGCCCTCGGCGAAGTTGGTGGTGATCAGGGCCAGCGCGGTGGGGGCGGCGACGGCACCGCCGAGCCCCTGGAGGGCGCGGGCGGCCAGCAGCCAGGCGGCCGAGGTGGCCAGGCCGCCGAGGAACGAGGCGAGGGTGAACAGCAGGATCCCGGCGATGAACACGCGGCGGCGGCCGAGGATGTCGCCGGCGCGGCCGCCGAGCAGCAGCAGCCCGCCGAAGGTGAGGGTGTAGGCGTTGAGCACCCATGAGAGGCTGGTGGTGGAGAAGCCCAGCGACTGCTGGATCTGCGGCAGCGCGATGTTCACGATGGTCGCGTCCAGCACCACCATGAGCTGGGAGGCGGCGATGACCGTCAGCGCGAGCGCGGGGTGGTGGCCGCGCCGCGCCGCCCCTGGCACCGGGGACCGCTCCGACTGCAGGACCGTCATAGGCTGTGCCGTCCCTTCGGCTAGTGTACGATGACGTTCACTAGCGGGCGACGCTACACCCGCCAAATAGGGAACGCAAGCGTTCACTAATAAGTTCTTGCTAAGTTCTCCTGGAGGCAACCGATGGCGGCGGAGGCGGACCGCGCGGCGTCCCTGGCCACCAAGTCCCACGGTCCTACGAGGCGCCGCGGCGAGAGCCTGGAGCGCGCCATCTTCGACGCCGTCCTCGACCAGCTCCAGGCGGTCGGCTACGTGGGCCTGACGATGGAGCGGGTCGCCGCCGCCGCGCACACCGGCAAGGCGGCGCTCTACCGCCGCTGGCCGCGCAAGGAGGACCTGGTCGTCGAGGCCCTCGAGCGTTCCCTGCCATGGCCCTGCGACCTACCCGACCACGGGAACGTGCGCGACGACCTGCTCGACCTGCTCCGCAGCCTGGCGGCAATGCTCAACTCCCCGGCGGGCGGCGCCATCCAGTGCCTGATGCCCGAGGTCGACCGGGACGAGGCGTTCGCCCGCCTGCTGCACGAGCGCGTCAAGGAGCCGCGCAAGCGGATGTTCCTCAACCTGCTGGCGCGCGGCGCCGCGCGCGGGCAGGTGCGGCCAGAGGCGGTCAGCCAGCTGGTGGCCGACGTCGGCCCCGCCCTGGTGATGCAGCGGTTCCTCGCCGACGGCGCACCGGTGCCCGACGCCTACGTCCTCTCGGTGGTCGACGACGTGGTGATGCCGCTGCTGCGGTCGTAGGCGGCCGCACCCTTACGCCCGCCTTACCCCGGGTGGGTATCATCGAGGGCGAAGGGGAGTAGTCCACGGGGCCTCGAGGCCCCGCGAGCGAGCCGTCACGACGGTGGGCCCGATGCCCACCCGGAAGCTCACCGCGCTCAGCGGGCGGACGAGACCTTCCAGCTGCCGGGCGGCGCGCCCGGCGGGGGATGGAAGAGGAGTCGTCATGACCGCGAGCCTGCGCCTGGGTCGCATCGCCGGGATCCCCGTCGGTGCGAACTGGAGCGTGCTGCTCATCGCCCTGCTGGTCGGCTGGCCGCTGGCCGGCACGTTCCTGCCCGGCCTGGCGCCGGGCCTTGCGACCTCCGCGTACCTGCTGGCCGGCGCGGTGGCCACCGCGCTGTTCCTCGGCTCGCTGCTGGCCCACGAGCTCGGCCACGCCCTGGTGGCCCGGCGCGCCGGCCTGCGCGTGCGCGGCATCACCCTGTGGCTGCTCGGCGGCGTCGCCCAACTGGAGGACGAGCCGGCCAGTCCCCGCGACGACCTGCGGGTCGCGATCGTCGGCCCGGCCGTCAGCCTGGCCCTGGCCGTCGGGTTCGGCGCGGTCGCGCTGGTGCTCGGCCTGCTCGGCGCCCCGGCGATCGCCACCGTCGTGGCGGGCTGGCTGGCGGTCGGCAACGTCGTCCTGGCGGTGTTCAACCTGCTCCCCGCCGCGCCGCTTGACGGCGGGCGGGTGCTGCGGGCGCTGCTGTGGCGGCGCCACGGCAACCGCACCCGGGCGGCGGTGACCGCCGCCAACGCCGGCCAGGTCGCCGGCGGGGCGCTGATCGCCTACGGCCTGATCGGCGTCCTCACCGGCTGGGGCATCGGCACGCTGTGGACGGTGCTGGTGGGCTGGTTCCTGGTCGCCGCCGCCCGCCAGGAACGCGAGTTCACCGTGGTCCGGCACGACCTCGCCGGGCTGCGGGTCGGCGACGTGATGGCCCCGACCCCGGTGCTGGCCCCCGCCTGGTACCCGGTGGAGGCGATCCTGCGCGACTACGCCGCGCCGTGGCGGCCGGCGGCGCTGCCGCTGCGCGGCTTCGACGGCCGGCCGGCCGGGGTGGTGACCATGGCCACCCTGGAGTCGGTGCCGGCCTCCCAGCGCCATGCCGTGCGCGCCGGCGACCTGGCCGTGCCCGCCTGGGCCGTGGCCGTCGCCCGGCCCGACGAGCCCGTCGCCGCGCTGCTCGAGCGGCTGCAGGGCGGCTCGGGGATCGCGGTGGTGGTCGACGGCGGCCAGCTGGTCGGGCTGGTCACCCGGGACGAGGTCGTGCGGGCCGTGCGCTACGGGCGGCGCCCGGTGGCGGCTCAGAAGGGCATGTCGACAAAGGGCGAGCTGTAGTCGCCGGCGCGGGCCAGGACCGCCCCCGCCTCGGCGGGACTGGTCCGGTCCAGGCGCCGCTCGGCCTCGACCAGCAACGGCAGCAGCCGGACGTCCCCGGGCGTGGCGATGCCGGTCACCTCCGGGTGCGACAGCGTCCAGGCGACCGCGGCGGTGATCCGCTCCTGGTCGTCGAACGGCTCGTACCAGGTGGTGTAGGTGTGCTCGGCCGCCCGCGGCCAGTTGCGCCGCGACGCCGCCTTGATGATCATCAGCCCGGCGTCCCGGGCCTGCGCCTCGGCCACCAGGTCCTGGTAGTCGGCCAGGTAGGCAGGGTCGCGGGCGAGCACGTGGTTCAGCGGCGTGAGCACCGTGTCGAACCCGAAGCGCCGTAGCGCCTCCCGGTGGGTCGCCGGCGCCTGGTGCCCGTGCCCGGTGATCCCGACCGCGCCCGCCAGGCCCTCGTCCCTGGCCCGGACCGCGGACTCGAGCGACCCGCCGGGCCCCGTGACCCGGTCCAGGTCGTCCAGGTCACCGACCGCGTGGATCTGGATCAGGTCGACCCGGTCGGTCCGCAGCCGCTCCAGGCTGTGGTTGATCTGCGCCCAGGCGGCGTCCCGGTCGCGCCGCTCGGTCTTGGTGGCGAGGAAGATGCGGTCGCGGATCCGTGGCATCCACGGTCCCAGCCGCAGCTCCGCGTCGCCGTAGCTGGCGGCGACGTCGAAGTGGTTGATGCCGGCGTCCAGGGCCAGCCGGACCGAGCGGTCGGCGGTTGCCTGGTCGACCGCGGCGAGCCCGGCCGCGCCGTAGATCAGGACGGAACTCATGTGGCCGAGGCGGCCCAGCCTGCGCTGCTGCACGACGCCTGCTCCTCCCGTCGGTGGTCGGGGACAGACGCTACCCCTCCGGGTCGAGCCGCAACCGCCCGTCGGAGCGCTCGCTGAGCGCCCGTCGGAGGCTCGCGCGGCTGGTGAACCCGAGCACCTGCGGCGCCTGGGCGGCGAACTCCCCGTTGGGGTCGAAGGTCAGGTGCAGCCGCGAGGTGACGCAGCCACCCGGGAACTGGTCGTACCAGGTGGCGTTGAACTGCCCGCCGATGCTGGACTCGGTGCGCTGCCAGTGCCGCACGCCCTCGGCCGCCGACGGCCCCCGCACCGCGCCGCCGGGGTCGCAGGCGGCGGTCAGCCGCACCACCAGGGCGCGCTCGCCGGCGCGGTCGTGGTCCAGGGTGAGCGTCGAGCGGCCGTTGTTGGCGGTCACCTCGGTGACCTGCCAGCCGGCGGGCAGGGAGCGCACGCACGGCACCATCGACGCCGACGGGACCGACTGGGCCATCAGCCACAACGGCTCCAGGTCGGCGCAGTCGAGACCGTCGATCTCCAGCGGCGTGCTGACGGCCAGCTTGCTGTCGAACACCGCGCTCCGGCTCTGGACGATGAGGAACAGCGCGAGCAGGAGGGCCGCCCACAGCCCGACCCGTCGGGCACTCCAGCGTTGGATCCGGATCGGCTGCGGCCGGGTCGGCAGCAGCCGGACGAACTCGCCGTGCAGGCCGCGGCCCTGCTCCCGCAGCATCCGGCGCAGCTGGGAGGGCAGCGCCAGCCCGCGGGCCGCCGCGAACGCCTCGCTGACCTCCTCGACCGTGAAGAACCGCAGCGCCCGCTGGTACACCCGCTCGGCGCTGGACCGCAGGCCCAGGCAGAGCATCATGTTGGCCAGGTCGACCGCCTGGCGCCAGGGGCTGGGGCGCGACTGCACGAAGGCGACGTCGATCAGCAGCAGCCGGCCGTCGCGGACCAGCAGGTTGGCCGGCTTGACGTCGCGGTGGGCCAGCCCCGCGTCCCACAGCCGGCGGACGATGCGCAGGCCGTCGTCGATGAGCTGGTCGTCGACCGCGGCCTCGCCGAGCTCGACCGCGCCGTCGAAGAACTCGGTGACCAGCAGGTACTCGCGTTCGGGGGTGAGCTCGACGAAGCCGTAGGGGGTCGGGCTGGGCAGTCCCGCGCGCTGCATCAGCGCCAGGGCGTAGTCCTCCTGCTGCACCAGCCGCCGCACGGTGTTGAACGGCTTCTCGTCCTCCAGCCGCCCGTACAGCAGCTCGCGGCCGAGCTTGTACCAGCGGTCGGCGCGCAGGTGGCCCTTGGCGTACAGCTTGGCGAACAGCTGGGCCGGTGGGTCGCCCTTGAGGGTGACGCGCAGGGGGGTGGAGCCGGCGGAGCCGGCCAGCCCGAACGGCTTGACCTCGGCGACGTGGAGGCCGAGCTGGTCCTCCAGCCCGCGGCGGATCGCCACCCCGCGGGGGCCGGTGACGTCCAGGTGGGCGCCGCGGCCGCGCCGGTAGACGATCGGGAACACCTCGCTGGGGGTGAACAGCCGGAAGCCGACCAGCGGGATGGCCACCCCGACGGCGGCCCCGACCAGTACGTCGGTCGGCGCCTCGAGGCCGAGCGTGACGCGGGCCAGGCCGACCAGCGCCACCACCGCCGCCGCGACCCACTTGCCGGTGTTGCGCCAGCGGCCCTCCGGCACCAGCGTGTACAGCATCCCGACCAGCCCCGCCGTGAAGAAGGTGAACTGGATCGTGGGCAGCGCCCAGCCGCCCCAGCTGCCGCGGATCTCCACCCCGAACGGCCGCGGCCGCTGGGCGATCGGACCCACCACCACCGCGGCGAGGAGCGCGACGACGTTCGAGGCGACGATCCAGACGACCAGGTGCCGGAAGCGCCGCAGCACCAGCAGCGTCAGCGGCAGGGCCAGGCTCACCACGAGGATGACGGGCCAGGAGCCGAGGTACGTCAGGCCCCGCAGGACCGCCACCACCCCGGGCGCCTCGATCCCGGCCAGCCGGCGCACGATCGCGTCGTCGACGATCGTGACCGCCACGGCGGCGTCCCGCATCCCGAAGGCGAAGGTCGCGATCGCCAGCGCGACCAGCACCACCGCGGCGATCAGCCACCTGACCCCGCTGGTCTGCAGGTGGTGCGGCAGCGGCGGCGGCTCTCCGGTCGGACGCCGCCGGCGGCGCGACCGCCGGGTCTCCGGCGGGGCCGTCGGCGGTGGGGCCGTCTCCTGGGTGGTCCCGTGCCTCGGGCCCGGAGTGGTGTCCACGGCCGCCTCCCCTACCTCACGACTGGCGTCGAGTCTCCCCCCCGGTTTCCGGACGGTCAATGCCGCGTCGCCGGCGCGGGCGCCCACTACGATGAAGGGGTCGACGCCGGCCTGCCGGGAGGGAAGCTACCGATGAGCCGCATCACACCGGTGGAGGTCGAGGCCGCCGAGCCGGCGGCGCGCGAGGAGCTGGGACGCCAGCTCGCCGCGCACGGCCGCGTCACCAACATGAAGCGCACGCTGGCCCACTCGCCGACGGCGCTGCACGCGCTCATGACCTGGTACCCGCTCCGCGACCGCGTCGCGGCGTTCCTCGGCGAGCGGGCGACCACGCTGTTCGCGCACGCCATCTCCAGCGGCGCCGACTGCCTGATCTGCTCCACGTTCTTCCGCCGCGTCCTGGTCGAGTCCGGGGAGGACCCGGAGGCGCCGGTCCTCGAAGAGCGCGAGCAGGCGGTGGTCGACTACGGGGTGCAGCTGGTGCGCGACTCCAACGCGGTGTCCGACGCGCTCTACGGTCGCCTGGAGGCCTTCCTGACGCCGGCGCAGGTCGTGGACCTGACCGCCTTCGGCGCCCTGATGGTCGCCACCAACGTGGTCAACAACGCCCTGCGCGTGGACCTGGACGGCTACCTGGAGCCCTACCGCGCCCCGGCGCCGCGGCAGTGAACCGGTTCGACGGCAGGGTGGCGTTCGTGACCGGGGCGGCGCACGGCCAGGGCCGCGCCGCCGCCCTCGCCTTCGCCCGCGAGGGCGCGCAGGTCGCCGCGCTGGACGTCGCCCGGCCGCTGCCGTACCCGGGCTACGCGATGGGGTCGGCCGGTGAGCTGGCGAGCCTGCGGGAGGAGTGCGAGGCGCTCGGCTCGGCCTGCCTCACCTTCGAGGGCGACGTGCGCGACGGCGCGGCCGTCGCCGACGCGGTGGCGGAGACGGTGGCGCGCCTGGGCGCCGTGGACGTGCTGTTCAACAACGCCGGCATCTGCGCCTACGGCCTGGCCCACGAGCTCACCGAGGCGGCCTGGGACGCGACCATCGACGTGAACCTCAAGGGGGCCTGGATCGTGGCGAGCAAGGTGATCCCCCACATGATCCGGCGGCGGTCGGGGGTCATCGTCAACAACTGCTCGGTCGCGGGCCTGCGCGGGATGGGCCGGCTCAGCCACTACGCGGCGTCGAAGTGGGGCGTGATGGGCCTGACGAAGTCGTGGGCGATCGAGCTGGCACCCCACGGGGTCCGCGTGGTGGCGGTGTGCCCGACCGGCGTGGACACGCCGATGAACGACGGCCTGGCGGCGCTGGAGGGCGCCACCCCGCGCGAGATCGCCGAGCGGTCCGCCGGCAACCTGCTCCCCGTCCCCTGGATCGAGCCGGAGGACGTCGCGCAGGCGGTGCTCTACCTGGCCTCCGACGACGCCAGGTACGTCACCGGCAGCGCCCTGGCGGTCGACGCCGGGCTCCTCAGCCGCTGACGGCCTGCCTCAGAAGCCCTCGTCGTACTCCTGGTCGGTCACCGGGTCGCCCCAGCGGGGCGCCTCGTCGAGGTTGACCGAGACGTGGGCCATGGGGCTGTCCGGCGCGCCGCCGTGGAAGTGCCACTCCCCCGGCGGGATGTGGACGACGTCGCCGGGCACGATCACGTGGCCCGCTCCTCCCCGTGGGCGCACCCGTCCCCGGCCGCTGACGCCGTAGAGGAGCTGCCCGCCGGGGTGCGCGTGCCAGTGGGTCCGGGCGCCGGCCGAGAAGTGCACCACCGTCATGCCGGTGCCGCCCGCCGCCGGGAGGCCGGGGCTGAGCCACACCCGCCCGGTGAACCTCGCGGCATCGCCCTCCTGGTACGGCCCCTCGCCTGCGGTCACCACGTCCATCAAGCCGCCCTCCTGCTCGCGCCCGTCGGGTGGGCAACGCTACCAGTGACCCACCGGGGGCCATCGGGTTAGCCTTGGCCGAGGGACGGCGAGGTGGGGGACGGGTGCGGCAGGACGGTCTCGCGGTGCGGCCGGCGGTCGGCGGTCTGGCCCGGTGGGTGCCCGGACTGCGGACCCTCCGCCAGTACCGGCGGGCCTGGCTCCCCAGCGACCTGCTCGCCGGCGTCGTCCTCACCGCGCTGCTGGTCCCGGTGGGCATGGGCTACGCGCAGGCGGCGGGGCTGCCCCCGATCACCGGGCTGTACGCCACCATCGTGCCGCTGGTGGCCTACGCGATCTTCGGTCCCTCCCGGGTGATGGTGCTCGGGCCCGACTCGTCGCTGGCGGCGCTGATCGCGGCGGTCGTCCTGCCGCTGGCCGGCCAGGACGCGGCGAGGGCGGTCGCCCTCGCCGGCACGCTCGCGATCCTCACCGGGATCGTGATCCTGGTCGCCGGGCTCGCGCGCCTGGGGTTCGTGACCGAGCTGCTGTCGCGGCCGGTGCAGCTCGGCTACCTGTACGGGATCGCCGTCACCATCATCGTCGGGCAGCTCCCCAAGCTGTTCGGGTTCTCCATCGACGGCCGCGGGCTGATCCCCGAGGCCCGCGACTTCGTCCAGGGCCTGGCGCGGGGCGAGGCCAACGGCGCCGCGCTGGCCGTCGGGGTGGCCGGCATCGTCGTGATCCTCGCCGTGCGCCGCCTCTGGCCCAGGGTCCCAGGGGTGATCGTCGCCGTGGGCCTCGGCATCGCCGCGGTGGTGGTGTTCGACCTCACCGGCCGCGGGGTGGAGGTGGTCGGGCCCCTGCCGCAGGGGCTGCCGTCGCCGACGATCCCCGCCGTCCGCCTCGAGGACCTGCCGCTGCTGTTCAGCGGCGCCCTCGGCATCGCCCTGGTGACGGTGGCGGACACCACCGTGCTGTCGCAGTCGCTGGCCGCCCAGCGCGGCGAGGTGGTGGACGCCAACCAGGAGCTGGTCGCCCTCGGCGCCGCCAACCTGGCGGCCGGAGCCTTCCAGGGCTTCCCCATCTCGAGCAGCGCGTCCCGCACGCCGGTCGCCATGGCCGCGGGCGCCCGCACCCAGCTCACCCCTCTGGTCGGCGCGGCGGCCATCGCCCTGATGCTGGTGGTGGCCCCTGGCGCGCTGCGGAACCTCCCCCAGCCGACCCTCGCCGCGGTGGTGATCACCGCGGCGATGGGGCTGCTCGACCTCGCCGCGGTGCGGCGCCTGTCCCAGGTGCGGCGCGCGGAGTTCGTGCTGTGGCTGGCCGCGTTCGTCGGCGTGGCGCTGCTCGGCGTGCTAGTGGGGATCCTGACGGCGATCGTGCTGTCGCTGGGCGACTTCATCCGGCGCGCCTGGCGGCCGCACGACGCCGTGCTCGGCCGCGAGGACGAGCTCAAGGGCTACCACGACCTGGCCCGGCACCCGGCCGGACGCCAGGTCCCCGGCCTGCTGCTGTACCGGTTCGACGCGCCCCTGTTCTTCGCCAACGCCGGCGTGTTCCGGCGCCGCCTCCGCGAGCTGCTGGCCACCACCACGCCACGGGTCCGCTGGGTGGTGGTGGCCGCCGAGCCCATCACCGACGTCGACAGCACCGCCGCCTCGGTCCTCGGCGAGCTGCTGGCGGAGCTGCGGCAGCAGGGCGTGACGCTCGCCTTCGCCGAGCTCAAGGGGCCCGTCAAGGACCGGCTGCAACGCTACGGGCTGTACGACCGGGTCGGGGCCGACCGGTTCTTCCCCACCGTCGGCACCGCCGTGGACGGCTACCTGGCGGCGACCGGCGTGGAGTGGGTGGACTGGGAGGACCGCTCACCCCGTTAGCCCGTGCTGGAGTCCGCCCAGATGTTGAGGTCGCCCTCGGTGGCGTAGCGGTCGATCTCGGCCAGCTCGTCGTCGCCGAAGCCGAGGTTGTCCAGGGCCGCGACGTTGTCCTCCAGCTGGCGGACGCTGCTGGCCCCGACCAGCGCCGACGTCACCCGCGGGTCGCGCAGCGTCCAGGCGATCGCCAGCTGCGCCAGCGTCTGCCCGCGCCGCGCCGCGATCTCGTTCAGGGCCCGCACCTTGGCCAGGTTCTGGTCGCTGAGCATGTCGGCGCTCAGCGAGCCTGGACGGCTGGCCCGCGAGCCCTCCGGGATCCCGTGGAGGTAGCGGTCGGTCAGCAGCCCCTGGGCCAGCGGCGAGAACACGATGCAGCCGACGCCCTCCTCGCCGAGCACCTCCAGCAGGCCGCCCTCGATCCAGCGGTTCAGCAGCGAGTACGACGGCTGGTGGATCAGCAGCGGCGTGCCGAGCTGGCGCAGGATGCGGGCGGCCTCCCTGGTGCGCTCGGCGGAGTAGGAGGAGATGCCGGCGTAGAGCGCCTTGCCCTGGCGCACCGCCGTGTCGAGCGCGCCGAGCGTCTCGGACAGCGGCGTGTCGGGGTCGAAGCGGTGGGAGTAGAAGATGTCGACGTAGTCCAGGCCCATGCGCGACAGGCTCTGGTCGAGGCTGGCGAGCAGGTACTTGCGGGAGCCCCACTCGCCGTACGGGCCCGGCCACATGTCCCAGCCGGCCTTGGTCGAGACGACCAGCTCGTCGCGGTGGCCGCGCAGGTCGGTGGCGAGCAGGCGGCCGAAGTTCTCCTCCGCCGACCCGTACGGCGGGCCGTAGTTGTTGGCCAGGTCGAAGTGGGTGATGCCCAGGTCGAAGGCGCGCCGGACGATGGCCCGCTGGGTCTCCAGCGGCCGGTCGCCGCCGAAGTTCTGCCACAGGCCGAGCGACACCGCCGGCAGCTTCAGCCCGCTGCGTCCCACGCGGCGGTAGGGCATGGCCTGGTAGCGGTCGGGGGCCGGCAGGTACGTCATGGCGATCCTCCTACGGCGTACAGGGGCCAGTCGTCTCCGACGCCCCGCAGGGCGTGGGTGCCACGGTCCTCGAGCGCGACCTCGGAGCCGGCGACCAGGTCGCGGACGGTCCTCGACACCAGGACCTCGCCCGGGGCGGCCGCTCCCATGATGCGGGCGCCGATGTGGACGGCGATCCCACCGACGTCGTCGTCGCGGAACTCCACCTCCCCGGTGTGGATGCCCGCCCGGATCTCGAGGCCGGAGGGCCGCAGCCGCTCCCGCAGCGCGACGGCGCAGCGGATCGCGCGGCCGGGCCGGTCGAAGAGCGCCAGGATGCCGTCGCCGGTGGTCTTGACCAGCCGGCCGCCCTCCTGCCAGACGAGCTCGCGGGCCAGCTGGTCGTGGAGGTCGAGCAGCTCGCGCCAGCGGCGGTCGCCGACCTCCCTGGCCCGCTCGGTCGATCCGACGAGGTCGCTGAACAGCACCGTGGCGAGCATCCGGTCGGCCGGGCCGCCGCGCGAGGGCTCCGGCGCCACGGTGTCGACGGTCACCGTGCTGGCGCCGCCGGCGATGGTGATCTCGTAGCGGTGGCCGGTCGTGTCGTAGTCGGGGCTCTGCCAGAGGGTCTCGCCGCCCACCGCCCCGAAGCGCTGGTCGTCGACCTGCAGCTGCTTGGTCCCGCTGCGCACGTGCACCCGCGCCGCCACGCCGGCGGGGCGGTGGATGGTGGTGTTGCTGGCGCCGCCGGCGAGGCGGACCGGGACCGTGCGCCACGGCCGGGGGAGGCTCAGCACCAGCTCCCTGACGCCGCCCTCCACCTCGAGCGCGAGCAGCTGCACCGCGTCGAGCTCGGCGGTGACGCCGTGGAGCCCGCCGGCGGCCTCGATCCGCCACCCGAGCGAGCCGTTCAGGGTGATGGTCGAGGCGTGCGTGCGCCGGTCGAACGGCGGCAGGATCCGGCGGCGGTACCGGATCGCGACGGTGCCGTCCTCCACCCGGACCTTCGGGGCCGGGCCCTCGAAGCTGGCCCGGTACGGCTCGCGCATCGACAGGTCGGCGCCGATCGTGACGCCGGCGGCGCGCGCAAGCCTCAGGCGCCAGCTCTGCATCGGTCGAGCTTACCTCGCCGGGCCTGAGGCGACCGGGCCGGCTAGACGGCGCCCGGGCGCAGGTCGAGACGGCGCAGCAGTTGCGCGTTGAGGGCGACCACGATGGTGGACAGGCTCATCAGCACCGCGCCGACCGCGGGGGCGAGGGTGACGCCGGCCCACGCCAGCACCCCCGCCGCCAGCGGCACGGCCAGCAGGTTGTAGCCGGTCGCCCAGCCGAGGTTCTCCAGCATCTTTCGGTAGCTGGCCTGGGACAGCTTGATGACGCTCACCACGCCGCGCGGGTCGTCGGAGGCCAGCACCACCCCGGCGGTCTCGATGGCCACGTCGGTGCCGGCGCCGATGGCGATGCCGACGTCGGCGCCGGCCAGCGCCGGGGCGTCGTTGACGCCGTCGCCGACCATCGCGACCCGCAGGCCGCGGCGCTGCAGCTCGGCCACGCGCTCGGCCTTGTCCTCGGGGAGGACCTCGGCGAGCACCTCGTCGACGCCGAGCTCGGCGGCGACCGCGTCGGCGACCTCGCGGGCGTCGCCGGTGAGCATCACCACCCGCTTGCCCAGCCGGTGCAGCTCCTGGACCGCCTCGCGGGACTCGGGGCGGACCGCGTCCTCCAGCGCCAGCGCGCCGACCGCCTGCTGGTCGCGGACCACGTACAGCACGGCGGCGCCGCGCCGCCGCCAGGCGGCGACCTGGTCGGCGAGCTCGGCCGGCTCGCCCAGCCCGAGCTCGCGCAGCAGCGCCGGCCCGCCGACGGCGACGGCGGCCCCGTCGACCTTGGCGGTGACACCACGGCCGGTCATCGAGCGGAAGTCGCCGGCGGGCGGGAGGTCGCCGCGCTCGCGGGCGGCGGCCACGATCGCGCGGGCCAGCGGGTGCTCGCTGTCGGCCTCGGCGGCGCCGGCCAGACGCAGCAGCCCGTCGGCGTCGCCGTCGACCGCGGCCACGCCGGTGGCCACCGGCTCGCCCTTGGTGAGGGTGCCGGTCTTGTCGAACAGCACCGCGTCGACGGTGCGCATCCGCTCCAGCGCCAGCCGGTCGGTGACCAGGATCCCGTTGCGGGCGCTCAGAGCCGTCGAGATCGCGATCACCAGCGGGATCGCCAGGCCGAGCGCGTGCGGGCAGGCGATCACCAGCACGGTCACGGTGCGCTCGACCGCGGTGTCGGGCTCGCCGAGCAGCAGCCAGACGGCGAAGGTGACCACGCCGACCCCGAGCGCGAACCAGAACAGCAACGCGGCGGCCCGGTCGGCCAGCGCCTGGGCGCGGGAGCGCGAGGCCTGCGCCTGCTCCACCAGCCGGCGGATGCCGGCCAGCGCGGTCTGCTCGCCGACGGCGTCGACCTGCACCCGGATCGCCGAGTCGGTCGCGACCGTCCCGGCGACCACCCGGTCGCCGGGCGCCTTGGGGACCGGTCGGGACTCCCCGGTGATCGTCGACTCGTCCAGGTCGGCGGACCCGTCCACGATCGCGCCGTCGGCGGGCACCCGCCCGCCCGGGCGGACCAACACCACGTCGCCGACGTCCAGCTCGTCCACGGCGACCCTGCGGGTGGCGCCGTCGGCGACCAGCTCGGCGTCGTCGGGCAGCAGCGACGCCAGCGCGTCGAGGGCGCTGGAGGCCTGGGCGAGGGCGCGCATCTCCAGCCAGTGGCCCAGCAGCATGATCACGATCAGCAGCGTCAGCTCCCACCAGAACTCCAGGTCCAACAGCCCGAGGGCGGAGGCGGCGGAGGCGCCGAAGCCGACCAGGATGGCCAGCGAGATCAGCAGCATCATGCCCGGCTGCCTGGCCCTGGCCTCCTGGAGCCCGCCCTCCAGGAACGGCCGGCCGCCGTAGAGGAACACGACCGTGCCCAGCACGGGCGCGACCCAGTCCGAGCCCGGGAACTGCGGTGGGGTGAAGCGCAGCCACTGCTGGACCATCTCGGAGTAGGCGACCACCGGGATGGTGAGGGCGAGGCTCAGCCAGAAGCGGTCGCGGAACTGGGCGGCGTGGTCGCCGTGGCCCCCGTGCCCGCCGTGCGCTCCGTGTCCGCCGTGCGCCTCGTGCCCGCCGTGCGCCTCGTGCCCGCCGTGCGCCTCGTGCCCGCCGTGCGCCTCGTGCGCGGCGTGCTCGTGGGCGTCGGCGTGCTGGCCGTGCCGGGTGTCGTGGGTCGCCATGCGGGTCGTCCTCCTCTCCGCCGCTCTCCTCCACTGTACCCCCCTGGGGTACTCCCGCACCGAATGCGACATCTCGTGGCAGGATGATCGCGCGATGGCAGCGGGCAGAGCAGTGCGGCGCCTGGTCGGCGCGCTCGCGCTGGCGGCGGCGCTCGGGGCGTGCGGCGGCGACGCCGAGCCGCCGGCCCCGTCCGCGCCGTCCGCGGCGCCGCCGTCGTCGGCGCGACCCGCGCGGCCCGACCCGGCGGTGCGGCTCCAGGAGTACCCCGTTCCCGCCGGCTCCCACCCGCACGACGTCGCGCCGGCCAGGGACGGGGCCGTCTGGTACACGGCACAGGCCAGCGGCCGGCTCGGCCGCCTGGACCCGGAGACCGGCAGGACCGAGGAGATCCCGCTGGGGGAGGGGTCGGCGCCGCACGGGGTGATCGTCGGGCCCGACGGCGCCCCGTGGATCACCGACGGCGGCCTGAACGCGATCGTGCGGGTCGACCCGGCCACGGAGGCGGTGCGCCGCTTCCCGCTGCCCGGCGACCGGCCCGCCGTCAACCTGAACACGGCCACCTTCGACCGGCGCGGGCTCTTGTGGTTCACCGGCCAGGGCGGCGTGTACGGCAGCGTCGACCCGCGCAGCGGCCGCCTGCGTGTCTTCGACGCGCCCAGGGGCGCCGGGCCGTACGGGATCACCACCACGCCGGACGGCGAGGTCTTCTACGCCTCGCTCGCCGGCAGCCACATCGCCCGGGTCGACCCTGCCGGCGGGGCGACCGTGCTCGAGCCGCCGACCGCCGGCCAGGGTGCCCGGCGGGTATGGTCGGACTCCAAGGGTCGCCTGTGGGTGAGCGAGTGGAACGCCGGCCGGCTCGGCCGCTACGACCCCGCCGCCGGGCGCTGGCAGGAGTGGCGGCTGCCCGGTGAGCGCCCGCAGCCGTACGCGGTGTACGTCGACGACCGCGACCTGGTGTGGCTCAGCGACTTCGGCGCCAACGCGCTGGTCCGGTTCGATCCGGCGACCGGGCGATTCGCCAGCTTCCCGCTGCCGACCGCAGAGGCCCGCGTTCGCCAGCTGCTGGGACGGCCGGGCGAGCTGTGGGGGGCGGAGTCGGCGGTCGACAAGCTGGTGGTCGCCCGCACCGGGCCCTGAAGACGGCGCGCCGCCCCGCCGGGGGGGCCGAGCGGGGCGGCGACGTCCGGCGTGGTCTGTACCCATGTGCTCCGCTTGTCAAACGTATCCCGAGCGTTCCGTCCCGATTATCTTTCGCGCGATTCGGCGGGCCGGCCGCCCTGCCCGAGCTGCGCCCGAAACTCAGCAGAACAGCCGATTCAGTCGTCTCGCCTGTATCCGATACTGTCCCCCTATCGGGGGACAGCATGATGGAAGGTGGCAGCCGTGACCCGTACCACCGAACCCAGCTACCTGCGCACCGCGCAGGTCGCCGAGCTCCTGCAGGTCTCGCCGAAGACCGTGGCGCGCTGGGCGAAAGAAGGCAAGCTCCCGTTCCTGCGGACCCTCGGGGGCCACCGGCGCTTCCCGGAGGGCGAGATCCGGGCCCTGCTGGACGAGCTGTCGATTCCCGCCCAATAGGCGGCGGAACGGCGCCGACCCCACCCGGGAGCCGGGTGGGGTCGGTTGCGCAGGGCGGCTACTGGGCCTCCACCGGCCGCACGTTGGCAGCCTGGGCACCCTTCGGCCCCTGGGTGATGTCGAACTCGACGGTCTGCCCCTCGTTCAGCGAGCGGTAGCCGCTGGCCTGGATCGCGCTGAAGTGCACGAAGACGTCGGCGCCCGACTCAGGGGTGATGAAGCCGTAGCCCTTGTCAGCGTTGAACCACTTGACGGTCCCAACAGTCATGAATGTCGTCCCTCCCTCCATGAACTCGGAGGACGCAACTACACCGGCGCCACGTGGCGCCGACGGCAAGGGACAAGCTCGACTGCAGGTTGCAAAGCCAAACGTGAACCTATGCTGCCGGGAGCCTAGCACGTCGCAACGCCACGCCGCCGCAACCCGAGCACCCTCCGTGGTCAGCGTCCGGGCCCGTGCAGCCCGAAGACGAGCTCCGGGTCGCCGGGGCGCCAGGCCCCCAGGAACTGTGACTTGTCGCCGTTGCGGCGGGTGCGTTCCAGCACCGCCCTGCCGACGGCGAGCTGCCGCCGCTCCCACCGCGGCAACGCCGCCTCGACGTCGCCCCCGGTGGCGGCGAGGGCCTCCGCCAGCGCCCACGCGTCGGCGGCGGCCTTGGCGGTGCCGGCCGCGGCGTGCGGGCGCAGCGCGAAGGCGGCGTCGCCGGTCAGGCAGGCACGGCCGAAGGCCATCCGCTCCACCTCGATGTCGAAGATCGCCTGGACGAAGGGCTGCTCGGTGCGGTGGACGACCTCGGCGAGCTGCGGGGCGAGGTGCGCCGCGGCGAAGTCGCCCAGCTCGCGCAGGTGGCGGGGGCTGGCCGAGCCGGGGGGCAGGGTGATCTCGTGGCGGACCCCTTCCCGGTCGGTGAGCAGGCCGTCCAAGGCCTCGCCGGCGGCGTAGTTGCGGTACCACACGAAGTTGGCCAGGCGGCGGCCCGGCTCGACCGACCCGTCGGGTGCCGGGATGGGGTAGACCAGGATGTGGCTGCCCGGCAGCACCTGGTAGACGATCGAGTCGGCGAGCAGGCCGGCGGCGTCGCGGCCGAGCCGGCGCTCGGCGACCGTGCCGCGCCACGCCACGTAGCCGGCGTAGGCCGGCCGGGCACGGGGCTGGAACGCGGCGCGGGCGCCGGAGGCGATCCCGTCGGCGCACACCACCAGGTCCCGGGTGACCGAGGAGCCGTCGGCGAACCGCACCTCGACCTGGTCGCCCTGCTGATGGAGGGAGTCCACCTCCCTGCCGAGGTGGTAGCGGCGCCGCCCGAAGCAGCCGAGCAGCGCGCGGTGGACGGTCTGCCAGGACGAGTAGCGGTAGCGGCGCGGCTCCTCGTACACCATCGCGCCGTCGGCGCCCAGGTAGCGGAGGAAGCCGGTCGAGGTGGTGATCCGCTCCACGTCGAGGTCGGTCCGCTCGCGGAAGTACCGGACGGTCTCGTCCAGCACCACGATCCCGGCGCCGCGGCTCTCCAGCTCCGCGGTCGACCGCTCGAAGACGTCGACCTGGCAGCCGAGGTCGCGGAGGACCAGCGCGGCGGTCAGCCCACCGAGCGAGCCTCCGACCACCGCCACCCGTGGCCAGGCACCGGGACGGCTACGGCTGCCCGAAGACGGCGACACTGTCGACGCGGCACTCGAACAGCACCCGCCGTTCGTCCATGGACGGGTCGCGCAGGCCGTAGGGAGGCTCGGCGCCGGTGTACTTGGTCCAGCACCGGTCGATCGTCTCGGTCGCCCGGTGCCCCTCGTCGGGGTCGTCCTCGTGGGTCTCCCGCTCGGCCGTGGCCTTGATCGTCAGCCAGTGGTAGGGGTTCTTCGGGTTCATCAGCATCATGGTGAACTGCGGGTTCTGCCGGATCCACCCGGTCTTGCGGCGGTGCTCCGCCAGGTTGAGCAGCACCTTGTCCCCGGCGTAGTTGAACCAGACCGGCGTCAGCCAGGGACGCCCGTCCCCGCCCATCACGGCGATCACCGCCGTCACCGGCTCGTCGAGCAGCTGCCGGTACACCGGGTCGAGGTCCTCGAGGGACTGCTTCTCCTCGCGCGACACGACCATGAACTGGTCCTCCTGGACCCCGTTGGCGACGTCGAGGACCTTGGCGACCTTGAAGGACACGGCAACCCCTCCTGTTCAGCCGAGCAACTCCACCGTCACGAACCGCAGCGTGGTCTGGCCGACGTTCTCCAGGTCGTGGATCAGCGGGTCCGCCGGGTCGTGCTCCGAGTAGCGGGTGTCGCCCACCTCGTAGCGCCGGACCGTGAAGCTGCCGTCGGGTGACCGCTGCCGCCCGGTGCCGCCGTCCACCACGGTCCAGAAGTACCGCCGTACGTGGGCGTGGAACGGCCCCCGCTCGCCCGGCGCGAGCCTGACCTCCCACACCTTGACCCGGTCGTTCTGGAACCACAACCGCGTGCCCACGTCGAAGTTGCCCGCGGCGACCGCGAGCTCGTCCCGGAACTCCTCGGGGTCGAAGGTTCCTTCGTCAACCACCTCGGCCACGGGCCAACTGTAGATCAATCCAAGCTGACCGTGTGCGCCGACCCCGGGCCGATCGGGACCATGCGGCCGTCCCGCCAGCGGACGGTGGTCACGCGGTGGCCGACCTGGCGCCAGGCGCCGTCGAGGGCGAAGGCGCCCAGCAGCGTCGAGGTCCTCCAGCGCCGCACCGCATCCGGCGGCGGCCCGGGGCGCCCGGCGGCCTGCGCGAGGTACCCGGCCGCGGCGGCCTGCGCGGCCACGTAGGAGGGCTCGCGGCCGGCACGCCGCCGGAACTGGGCGGCGAAGCCGGTTCCCGACGGCCCGACCTGCGGCGGGTGCGAGGCCGGCCACCACTGCACCGGCCCGAGCACCCCCTCGGCCGCCCCGCCAAGCGCCGCGAACGCCGGCAGCCCCGCCGCCACGGCGGCCAGCAGCACCGCGGCGTGCGTCCCGGCGGCCAGGCGGCGCACCAGCGCCACGTCCTCCTCGAAGCGGCCGGCGACCAGGACGGCGGCGCCGGCCGCGTCCTCGGCGGCCAGCGCGTCGCCGGCGACCACGCCGGCGTCGAGCCCCCGCGCCGCCGCCCTGGCCACCGCCCCCGCGGCGACGGTCCGGGCGAACGGGCCGGAGCCGCTGACGACCAGCAGCCGCTCGGCCCGGCGGGCCACCGCCTCGTCCACGGCACCGTGGAGGTAGGTGGAGGCTGGTGCGGGGAGCGACACCAGCCCCGGCCGGGCGAGGTCGTCGGCGGCGCCGCCGTGGTTCCACAGCAGCCGCCCGGCGGCGCACACCGGCGGCGCCACCGCCCGGACCAGGCCGCTGCCGTAGGGTCCCAGCAGCAGGTCCACGCCGGCGTCCAGCCACCCGGCGTAGGCGCGGACCGCCGCCGCCCGCGAGCCGCCGTCGTCGACCACGGTCAGCCCCACGCCTGCCTGGTCGGCCCACAGCGCCAGCCCCGCGGCCGCGTCCCGCCCCTGGCGCGCGAACGGCCCGGTGAGGCTCAGCGTCACTGCGGCGTCCATCGTGGGGTACATCATCCCCGGACGGTCGACACCGAGGACCGGGTTCCGGCGAGAGGAGCACGACATGGCGTCGAACGAGCTGCTTGGGGTCTACCTCAACGACCACCTGGCCGGCTCCGCGGCCGGCGTCGAGCTGGCGGAGAAGCTCGCTTCCACCAACGAGGGCACACCGTTCGGAACCGCGGTCGCGGCGGTGGCCGAGGAGATCAGGGAGGACAGGGAGACCCTCAAGGGGCTGATCGAGCGGCTCGAGATCGGCAAGAGCCCGGTCAAGCAGGCGGCGGGGTGGGTCTTCGAGAAGGTCACCCGGCTGCGCTTCAACCAGCAGCTCACCGGGAGCGAGGAGCTGACCCGGCTGCTGGAGACCGAGACGCTGTCGCTCGGGATCGAGGGCAAGCTCGCCATGTGGCAGGCGCTGAAGGCCATCGACGGGCTGGACGCCGAGCTCGGCCCTGCCGACTTCGACCGGCTGATCTTCCGCGCCCGCCGGCAGCGCGAGACCCTGGAGCCGCACCGGCTGGAGGCCGCGGCCAAGGCGTTCTCGTCCTGAGCAAGCCCGCCGCGGCGCGCTTGCCCGGCGGCCTTGGGTGGTAAGCCAGCCACGAGCAGTCGACCGACCAGCCCGCGAGGAGGTCCGGCATGGGCTCCCAGCACAGCCACGACGCGGAGGTCCACCGCCACGAGCACGCCCACGTGACCCACTACCTGCACGAAGGCGAGGAGTGGAGCCACCTCACCGCCAACCACGACCACCAGCACAACCACCCCGCCGTCACCCACAGCCACCGGGCGCACGAGGACCCCGCCAAGGAGCACGGCCGCGAGGCCCACATCCACGACCACGAGCGCCCCGACCGCTCGCCGGCCTAGGCCCAACCCGGACGCACCCGGCGGTCGCCCGCCTTCGCGGGCACGGAACAGCGCGGCGCCGCCGGGTGGCCGCTGCCCCTGCCGCCCGCCGGCGGCGTGGCCTCGTGCGCGCCGACCGGTGACGGCCGGCGCCCGATGGGCGACCATTTGGGGGGCCGGGACCGGGGACCGGGGGGACTCATGGCGGTCGGAGGATGACGGCGCCGCGCCTGCGTGGCCGCCTGCACCAGGTGGCGTTCTTCGCCTCGATCCCGGCCGGGATCGCGCTGGTGGTGGTCGCCAACTCCCTGGTCGCTCGCGTCGCCGTGCTGGTCTACGCGCTGAGCCTGACTGCCATGTTCGGCACCAGCACGGCCCTCCACCGGCTGCGCTGGTCGCCCCCGGCGCGGCTGCGCATGGACCGCCTCGACCGGACGATGATCTACGTGCTGATCGCCGGCAGCTACACCCCCGTGTGCCTGCTCGCCCTCCGCCCCGGCTGGCGGGTGGCGTTCCTGGCGCTGGTGTGGACCGGGGCGGTGGCCGGCATCGCGCTGGTCCTGCGGTGGAACCGGGGTCGCGGGCTGGGTGTGGTGCGGATGGTCCTCTACCTCGGGCTCGGCTGGGTCTCGCTGCTGATCCTCCCGGAGCTCGCCCGCACCCTCGGGCTTGGCCAGCTGGTGCTCGCGGTCGCCGGGGGGCTGCTGTACACCGTCGGCGTGGTGGTCCTCATCCGCCGCCGCCCCGACCCCAGCCCGCGGGTGTTCGGCTACCACGAGGTCTGGCACGCCTTCACCGTCGCGGCCGGCGCCTGCCACTACGCGCTGATCTGGCTGCTGGCGACCGCGCGCTGACCAGGGCCCTCCCGAACTAGGCTACGGTGCACCGCGGAGCCCGGCGATGGGGGAGGCGCGATGGAGCCCGATGAGGACCTGCTCGGAGTGGCCGTCCACGGCGGCCTGGTGCTGGGAAGGAGCCCCGGCGTGGTGGCCGCCGTCCGGCGGATCACCGCCTACCCCGCGGGGCTCGGCCTGGACGTGGTGGTCCTCGCCCACGGCGTGCACGCCGAGGCGGCGGGACGGCGGGAGCGTCAGGCCCGCGACCATCGCGCGGCCGACGCCGCGTCCCAGCAGGAGGACGAGGCGGCCGCCCGGCGCGAGCGCGAGGTCGCGGCACGGTGGGAGGGCGAGGCGGCCGCGGAGCGCCAGCATGCCCGCAGGCAGGCCAGCATCCGGCGGCGGTACCTGCCGGAGCTCGGCGAGGGGGACGCGCTCCGGCTGGGGCTGCTGAGCGCCGCCGGCGGCTCCCGGTGGCTGGACCCGTACCAGTCGACCAGGTCCACCGGGGCGGACCGGTACCGGCTGGAGGCCTCGTACTGGGCGACCCCGCTCCCCCCCGACGGCCTGCTCGAGATCGTCTGCGGCTGGCCGGAGATCGGGCTGCCGGAGACGGTGACCGACGTGATCCTGCCCGATCTCTCCACCCGGGCCGCCGAGGCTCGCCCGTTGTGGGAGCCCCCAGCGGAACCCTGAGCGTCGGACGGTAGGTCCGCACCCGCTTCAGCCTGCCTGGCGCCCTGCTAGGGCGAGGTCACCGTCACCTCGCGGGTGGTGGTGCCCACCTTGCCCCAGCCGTCGGTGACGGTCAGGGTCACCGTGTAGGTGCCGGCCGCCGGGAAGGTGTGCGACGTCGAGGTCGAGGTGCTGGTCGGCGTTCCGTCGCCCCAGTTCCACAGGCGGGTGATCGTGTCCCCGACGTTCGGGTCGGTCGAGGAGGCGCTGGAGAAGTTGCACACCAGCCCGGCGCACGACGGCGTGCTGATCACGGCGTTGGGTGGTTGGTTGCCGGCCGGCTCCGCGATCGTGACCGTCTGCGTCGCCGTGCCGGTGTAGCCCCACTCGTCCCGTGCGGTCAGGGTCACCGTGTAGGTGTTCGCCGCCGTGTAGGTCCGGTTGACCACCGCGCCGCTGCCGGTGCCGTTGCCGAAGTTCCACGAGTAGGTGAGCGCCGTCGGGTTCTCGTCGGTCGACGAGCGCGCGTCGAAGGTGCAGACGTTCTCCGCGCAGCTCGCCGTGAAGTTCGCCACCGGCGGGTTGCTCGCCGGGACCTCGACGGTGACGTTCACGTCGACCGTCGGGTTGGTCGTGAACCCGTGGTGGTCGACCCCGCGCACCCGGACGACGTACGCGCCCGCCGGGATCACCGGCGTGGTGTAGGAGTAGTTCGAGCCTGGCGAGCCGGGCGAGTTGAGGAACGCCGTCCGCCAGCTCTCGGAGGTGCTGGTGAACGTGCCGCTCGAGCTCATGTACCGGCCCTGGCTGTCCCGGATGGCCACCTGCGCCCCTGCGATCTGCCGGTCGTCCTCGACCCGGCCGCTGACCAGGATCCGGGCGTCGGTGAAGACCGCGCCCTCCTGGGGGGCGAGCAGGTTCTGCACCACGGTCGGCGGCTGGTCACCCGGGTAGATCGGGTAGCGGGCCGTGGCGCCGGTGGTGGAGCCGTCCTGCTGGCCGGCCGTGTCGACGGCGTACGCCGTCACCGCCCAGTCGCCCTCGGTGGGCAGGTCCACCGGCAGCGTCCAGGTGGTGCTGGTTCCGTTCGGCGAGGCCAGCGTCGCGTCCAGGGTCGCGAAGCTCGCGGCCGTGGTGCCGTTCGGCTGGAGGTACCGGTTGGTGTCGCGGTCCTCGAGCGACACGCGGACGCTCGCGACGCCGAGGTCGTCGGTGGCGGTCCCGGCCAGGTCGAGGTGCAGGCTCTGCAGCCCCGTCACCGTGCCCGTGACGTCGAGCAGCCCGTTCGGCGGGGCGTCACCGGCGATCTGGCAGTTGATGGTCAGGCGTCCCTGGTTGGTCGACGAGGTCGACAGGCCCACGTCGTCCACCGCCCGCACCGAGAAGGAGTACGTCCCCGGCCTGAGGTTGAACGGCGTCGTGAAGGACCAGTTGACGCTGGTCTCGTCGAGGTTCAACGGGGTGACCCGGTACCAGCCCGCCGGGATGTCCACACCCCAGGTGCCGTCACTGGCCAGCGCCTCCCGCGTGCTGCTGTTGCGGAGCTGGATCTCGACGCCGAACAGGTTCTCGTCGTCCGAGGCGGACCCGCTGAAGGTCATCGGGCTGCCCGGGGCCACCGTGAGCGGGTTGGCCGCCGTCGGCGGGTTCATCACCGCCGGGGTGGTGACCGCCACCGACGGCTCGATGCCGCTGCTGCTGACGATCCAGGTGCGGTCGATGGTGTCGAGCGAGGACTGCCCGGCGGTGTCGCGCGGGGTCACCTGCATCTGCCACTGGCCCTCGTAGGGGACCGTGATCTCCACCGACCAGGTCGTGCTCAGCCCGCCGACGACGTCCGGCGCGATGCTGAACGAGTTGTACGTCGCCGAGGCGGAGCCGTCGTCCTGGAGGTAGCGGTTGTTGGCGTCACGGATCGTGTAGCCGATCGACTGCACCCCGACGTCGTCGGTCGCGGTGCCGTTCACCGTGAAGGTCGTCGAGGGGACCACCCCGGACGGGCCGGTGATCGAGGCGGACGGCGTCCTGTCCGTGGTGCTGAAGGTCTCGAACTTGTTGACGTCCTTGGTCTGGTCGCTGTTGCCGTTGACCGCGAACGCCCTCGCGTAGACCTGGAGGTTCTGGTTGCCCTGGATCGTCAGCGGGAGCGACCAGTTGGTGGTCGCGGCGTTCGGCGACGCCAGGGTGGCGTTGATGGTGTTGCCGCCGCCCCAGGTGACCAGGTCGTCCTGGAGGTAGCGGTTGGAGTTCCGGTCGCGGATCTCGACCTGGACGCGGCTGACGCCGCTGGTCGCCCGGGCCGTCCCCTCGACGGTGAAGGGGACCCCGGCCTCCTCCACCCGACCCTCGATCGGGCTGGTGATGGTGGTCTCGTAGGCGGAGGTGGCCGTGGGGAGCAGGTTGTAGGCCGCGATCCGGCCGACGTTCTGGTCGCCCTGCGTGGTGGCGTCGCCGCCGGTGACCAGGCCGCGCGGGTGGACCAGCATGGCCTTGTTGCCCTCGAAGGAGTTCGAGCCAGGGTTCCACGAGATCGCCTTGCCCACCGACGGGCTGATCGCGGCGACGTGCTCGCGGCGGAGGACGTCGTCGCCGAGGCCGTAGCCCGACAGGCCCTGGCCGGTGCCGTAGCCCTGGTCGTCCAGACCCGGCCACGGGTCGCGCGCGGTCGGGGACTCGGCCCAGTTCATGTGGCCACCGGCGTAGATCCCGACCTCGGAGATCGCCAGGGAGTAGACGCTGTCGAACATCCGCGACACCCAGAGCGGCTCGACGAAGTCGTTGCCGTCGATCGGGAAGGCCACCGCCGTGTCGTTGATCGGCGGCCGGTCGCCGCCCGACCCGCTGCCGACCACGAAGTACTCGCCGTTCGGGGCGATGTCACCGGCGTAGATCCGCTGGACGCCGCCGACGTTGGGGAGGTTGTCCTCCCACAGGCGGGTCCGCCACGGGAGGAGCTGGCCGCTGGTGACGTTGATCAGGCCGACGCCGTAGCGGTCCTGGCCGGCGATCTGCCGACCGGTGTGCACCACCATCAGCTTGGACTGGTCGGGCGAGATCTTCAGCTCCTGGACGTTCAGCGAGCCGTTGGGGCCGATGCCGCCGGAGATGTCGTTGTTCCAGGTGCCCCTCGGGTTGGCGCCGGAGCGTCCGATCAGCGCGCCGCTGTCGGCGTCGACGGCGGCCAGGCCGACCTTGTCGGCCCCGTTGATCTGGGTGAACTGGCCACCCAGGTAGACGGTGGTGTTGGTCGCCTCGAGCTCGGTGCCGGCGCCGTCGGCGTGCGCCGTGAAGCCGGCCACGGTCGCGCCGGTGGTCGGGTTGATCGAGGCGAACTTCCGCTTGGTCACGCCGTTGACGGTGTTGAACCGGCCCGCGACGAACAGCTTGGTGCCGTCGGGCGAGGCCTCGACGTCGGAGACGCTGCGGTCGAAGGTCGGCCGGAAGCCGGCGTCGACGAGTCCGGTCTGGAGGTTGAAGGCCGCCAGGTAGGGCTGGTTGTAGCTGGTGGTGTTGTTGCCGGCGTTGTTGCGGATGGTGGTGAAGCCGCCGACGACGTAGATCCGGTCGCCGATGTACTCCAGGTCGAAGATCTCGCCGGCGGTGATCCGGGGCAGGTTGGTCCGGACGGTGTCCGACACCTCCACCGTGTGGCCAGGCCCGGTCACGGGCAGCGCCGGGCTCACCTGCCGGGTGGCCTGGTCCGTGGCCTGGCCGTCGCTGACGCTCAGCGTCACCGTCCTGGCACCCGCGGTCGCGTAGGTGCGCGACGCCGTCACGCCGCTGCCGGTCGCCCCGTCGCCGAAGTTCCAGCTGTACGTCAGGGTGTCGTTGTCCGGGTCGGTGGACCCGGAGGCATCGAAGTTGCAGGCCAGCCCGCTGCACGAGGCCGTGAACGAGGCCGTCGGCACGCCGTTGGAGGGGCTGGTGTCGCTGCCCGGCTGGACGACCAGCGAGAGCATGACGGTCCGCGAGGCCGCCGCGCTGGTGGTGGCGGTGCGCCCGTCGGCCGTGCCGGTGCCGACCGCGGCGTTGGAGTCGCCGAGGACGGCGCTGACCTTGCCGGAGCCGGTGGCGGCGGCGGTGGTCCTGGAGGTGGTGCCGTCCGGCAGCGTCCAGGTCGTGGTGGCCGAGGACTTCTCGCCCCAGTAGTTGACCAGCCAGGAGTTGGCGCCGGCGACGTCCACCGAGGGGGTGGTGTGGCTGGACGCCGAGGTGTTGACCACCGTGCTGGCCGAGGCCGAGACCGTCGGAGAGCCGATCGAGCTGCGGTAGGCGGCCACGCTGAGGACCGCCTTGACGGCTGCGCTCGCCGTCACCGTCACGTTGGTGCCGACGATGCCGGCGGTCGCGGTACGGGTCCACGCCCGACCACGAATGCCGTTGCCGTCGACGGACTCGATCAGGCTCCAGCCGGACGGCGTGCCGACCGTGATGGTCGAGTCGTTCGTCGTCAGGAGCAGCAAGAGGCTGTCGCCCGCCTGGGCCGAGTCCGGGATCCGGACCGTATGGTTCGGTTGGTTGGCGGCGGTGCTGGCCGAAGCCACGTAGGAGATGGTGCCGTCGGCGGCACGGGCCGGTGGGGCCGCGACGATCCCCAACGCCGCCATCGAGGCCACCAGCATGGCGAAGATGGCGATCGCGGCCACAGGGCGGCGGGATCGGACGAGGACGTCTGGACTTGGCAATTGGCCCCCCGGGAGGGATGCGGAAGCTCGCGGACTGATCCACCCGGGATCGTAGGCAGCCGGGGATGGCCGGCCACCCCACATTCGCAGTAGCCGCACTCAGCAAACGGCTGACCGTTCGATGCGGCGGCGCGGCTCGTTCCGGTCTCCGCGGCGGCTCCGGACGGCGCCGATTCCGCCCGCGGAGGCGGGCCTGGGAGCGCCGCGCCTCAGGTCCTGGCGTCGGGGGACGCGTGGTCGTCCAGGCCCATCCGGTGGGCGGCGGCGGCCGCCTCGGTACGGCTGTGGACGCCGAGCTTGGCAAGGATGTTGCTGACGTGGACGCTGGCGGTCTTGCGGCTGATGAACAGCGTCTCGGCGATCTGGCCGTTGGAGCGGCCGGCGGCGACCAGGCGCAGCACCTCCAGCTCGCGCGGGGTGAGGCCGGCGGCCCCCTCGCTCGGCGGCGCGGCCGCGCCGAGGTCGAGACGGCCGCGGCGGGCGAGCGCCTCCACCTCGGCCCGCAGCGGCTCGGCGCCGAGCCGCACCGCGGTGGCGTGGGCGGCGCGGGCCTCGGCCTCGGCCCGGTCCCGGTTGCCGTCCAGCAGCAGCGCCTCGGCCAGCCGCCAGCGCGACCGGGCCTCCTCGTAGCGGTAGCCGTAGCCGAAGGCGTCGGCGGCGGCGGCCCACAGCTCGGGCGCCGGCCGCCCCTCCAGCCGCGCGTGCTCGGCCTCGGCCCTGGCCAGCCACGCCAGCGCCTCGGGGCCGACCTGCCGGTGGCGCTCGCGCGCCCGCGCCAGCCCCGCCCGCGCGTGCTCCAGCAGCTTCAGCCCGGCCGCCCTGGCGTCGGCGAGGACCGCCTCGTCCCCGGCGGCGCGGGCGCGCTCGGCCCGCTCGGCCTCCACCGCCACCCCCAGCGCCGCCGGGCGGATCAGGGCCAGCGAGAAGGCGTCGCCGCCGGCCAGCTGGGAGTCGACCGTCCGCTCGGCGACCAGCCGCGCCCGGTCCAGGTCGCCCTGCCAGAGGGCCAGGTCGGCCTCGCAGCCGCCGGCCAGGTAGTCGGCGAAGGGGTCGACCTCGCGGAAGGGGGCCAGCCGGGCGAGCCGTTCCTCGGCGCTGGCGCTCCCGCGGCCGACCTCGACGAACAGCGCCACGGCGGACAGCGGGCCGGCCGCCGGGCGGCGGTCGTCGACGGCGACCGCCAGCCGCTCGGCCTCGTCCCACTCGCCCGCCATGTAGTGGGCGACGCCGCCGAGCACCCGGGAGTCGACCCCGTAGGAGCTCCACCCCAGGCCGCTGCGCTCGGCCAGCTCGGCCGCCTCGTCGAAGGTCGTCCGGGCCACCATCAGGTTGCCGACGTCCAGCTCGAGGATGCCGAGGTTGCACTGCGCCCGCAGCTCCAGCGGGCGGTTGCCGGTGACGGCGGCGCGGCGGCGGGATTCCTGCAGCAGCGAGCGCGCCGAGTCCACGTCGTCGCGTCGGAACTCCAGGGTGCCGAGGGTGGCCAGGGCGTGGCTCTCGTCCTCGGCGCTGCCGGCCGCCCTGGCGGTCGCCAGCGCCTCCTCCGCCCAGCGCCTCGCCTCCTCGGATGCGCCGGTGACCGCCAGGGCGCGCGCCAGCCCGGCGGCGACCCGGGCCCGCAACGCCGTCGGGGGCTCCGCCGGGACCAGCTCGACCGCCCGCCGGCAGGCCGCCAGCATCTGCACCTCGACCTGCTCCCAGCCGACCTCGATCTCGGCCTCCAGCACGTAGTGGCCGAGGCGCTCGTGCGCCAGCGCGGCGCGCAGCGGGTCGGCGCTCGGGTCGATCGCGGCCACGGCCTCCCTGGTCAGGCCGACCGCCCGCCGGAACTGGCCCGACTGGTTGGCCGCCTCGGCGGCGCGCAGCAGCAGGTCCACCCACTCCAGCCCGGCGACGGCGGCCGCCTGCGGCACCTGGTCCCACAGCTCCAGCGCCTGGGTGAGGTGGCGGTCGGCCTCCGCCGGGGCCGAGACGGCGGTGGCCTGGGCCGCGGCCCTGACCAGGGCGGCGAGCGCGCCGGTGAGGTCGTGGCTGGCCAGGCAGTGGTAGGCGAGCTCGGCCGCCGACCCTGGCCCGCCGGCGCCGTCCTGGGTCGCGGCCAGCAGCCGCGCGTAGGTGGCGTGGAGCCGGGCGCGCTCCCCGGGCAGCAGGTCGCCGTAGACCGCCTCCTGCAGCAGGGCGTGGCGGAACCGGTAGCTCTCGCTGACCGCGTCGGCGGTCAGCACCTGCCCGGCGATCGCGTCGCGCAGCCCCCGCTCCACCTCGGCCTCGGGCCGTCCGGTCGCCGCGACCAGGAGCTGGTGGCCGACCCGCCGCCCGGCCACCGCGGCCACCTTGAGGACCTCCTGGGCCAGCTCCGGGAGCGCCTCGATGCGGCCGAGCAGCACGTCGGCGAGGGCGTCGGGCAGGGCGACGTCGGCGCGGATGGCGCCGGCGGCGACCAGCTCCTCGGCGAAGAAGGCGTTGCCCTCGGAGCGGGCGAGGATGCGGTCGACCGCCGCGGGCGTGACCGGCTCGCCGGCCATCCCCCGGAGGTGCTCGGCCAGCTCCTCCCGGCCGAACGGGGCCAGCTCGACGCGTTCCAGGTCGGGGATGCGGACCAGCTCGGCCAGCAGCGGCCGCAGCGGGTGGCGGCGGTGCAGCTCGTCGGAGCGGTAGCTGGCCACCAGCGCCACCCGGCCGCCGCGCAGCGTCCTGACCAGGAAGGCGAGCAGGTCGCGGGTGGAGTGGTCGGCCCAGTGCAGGTCCTCGATCACCAGCAGCAGCGGCGCGATCTCGGAGAGGCGCCCGAGCAGGGTCAGCACCCCGTCGAACAGCTGCACCCGCTCGAAGCCGTCGCCGGGGGCCGGCGCGGCGGCGCGCACCTCGCCGAGCTCGGGCAGCAGCCGGCCGAGGCTGGGCACGGCGGCAACCAGCGGGGCGGCCACCTCGGCCTCGCCGGGCCGGGTGCCGAGGTCGCGGAAGGCATCCACGAACGGCACGTAGGGCAGGCCCACGTCGCCGACCTCCATGCAGCCGCCGACCAGCACGCGGACGTCCCGTTTCGCGGCCCGGTCGCTCAGCTCGGCCAGCAGGCGGGTCTTGCCCACGCCGGCCTCGCCGGCCACCAGCCCGGCGACCGGCCGGCCGTGCCCGGCCCGGTCGAGCAGGCCGAGCAGCCGGTCGAGCTCCTCCGCCCGGCCGACGAAGGTTGGGTTCGTCGAGGACGTCACGCCGGCAAGTATGGCGCCGACGCGGACAAAGGGGCACGCGAGTTGTGCCGAGCCGGTCCTCCCAGCCGAGCAGCTCGGCCGCGACCACGGTCGCCGAGCGGAGGGCCGCCATGGGGGTCATCCCGTGGCGCGCCATGTAGGGGAGCTGCCTGGCGTTCCAGCCGTGCGGGTAGACGCCGCCGTCGGTGCCGTAGGCGATCCGCACGCCGGCCCGGACCGCCTTGGCGAAGCCGTCCCGCTGGGCCCGGGTGGTCGCCTCGTTCTTGGCCAGCGTCTCGGCGGGCCAGCCCTGCCTGCGGCCCTGGGCCGCGATCCAGTCGCCGTTGTAGATGTCGGCGACCAGGTAGACGCCGCGGTCCGCCAGCAGCGCGGCGGCCTCGTCGTCCAGCATCGAGCCGTGCTCCACCGACCGGGCGCCGGCCAGGGCGGCGTTGACGATGCCCCGGGTGTCGTGCGCGTGGGCGGCGACGTGGGTGCCGTAGGCCGCCGCCACCTCGACCGCCGCGCGGATCTCGTCCTCCGAGAGCTCCGGCGCCCCGGGCCGGGTCCCCGGGGGTGAGCACGGCGCCGGTCGCGATCACCTTGATGAAGTCGGCGCCGCCGTGGAGGATCGCCCGCGCCCTCGTCCTGACCTCGGCCGCGGACGCCGCCACGCCGAAGCGCAGGTCGGCCGGCAGGACGACGTCGGGCGCCAGGCCGGTGACCTCGCCGCCGCCGCCCGGAACCGTGACGTAGGCGCCGGCGACCACCATCCTCGGCCCCACCACCGTGCCGTCGGCGATCGCGTCGCGGAGGGCGACGTCCACGAACGCCCGGAAGGTACCGACGTCGCGCACGGTGGTGAACCCGGCCATGACGGTCGCGCGCACGTTGCGGACGCCGCTGAACGCCTCCTGGGCGGCGCTGCGGTCCACCGGGAGGGAGGCGGACGCCACCTCGCCGACCAGGTGGGTGTGGCAGTCGATCAGCCCGGGCAGCACGGTGTGGCCGGAGAGGTCGAGCTGCCGTCCCGCCCGGATCGCCAGGTGCCCGCCCCGCTCCGCCATCCCGCCCTCCGGTGCGCCGCCTGCCGTCCGCGCCATGATGACGACGGTGACCGCCCCCACGTGAGCGGACCACCCGGCGCGGCGCCGCGGGCGGCCCGGGCGCCGCCCCGAGGGTCGGAACGCAGCTGCTCAGGTGACGTCGCGGCGGACCGTGAGGCGGCTGCCGACAGCGGCCAGGACCAGGGCGTAGCCGGCCAGCAGCAGCCCGCCGGCCCACGCCGGCAGGTACTGGCCGCCGGGGTCGGTGAGCGCGGCCGTGGCGCCGCCCGGGAGCCACCTGGCCAGCGTGGGGGCGCGCAGCACAGCAGGCAGGACCCCTTCGACCAGCAGGAACCACAGCAGCGCGGCGACCACCGAGGCGACCTGGTTGCGCACCAGGGCGGCCACGGCGACGCCGAGCAGCCCCGACAGCGCCGCGGCCGCCAGCACGCCGGCGAGGGTCGACCCCAGCGCGCCGCTGGGCCGGATGGGCACGCCCTCGGTCAGCAGCCAGGGCACCCCCACCGCGAGCACGACCGCGGTGGTGACGGCCGCGAACGCCAGCCCGACGATCACGCTGGCGGCCAGCTTGGCCGCCACCACCCGACCACGGTTCGGGGTGACCAGGAAGGTCTGGGTGATGGTCTGGTGGCGGACCTCCCCGGCCATGGCCAGGATGCCAAGCAGCAGCACGGCACCGGACACCACCCTGGAGGGGGCGGCGACGATCCAGCGCAGGCTGCCGGCGTCCAGCGGCGGGTTGCCCTGGGTCCCGGCGACGGTGACGACGAAGACCACCGTGACCACCGCGAACGCCGCCGCCGCGGCCAGCATCGCCGGGGCGGTGCGGGTGGTGCGGAGCTTGGCCAGCTCGGCGCGGACCAGGCGGCTCATGGCGTGCCTCCCTGCGGGGTGGTGAGCTGGAGGAAGACCTCCTCGAGGTTGGCGTGCTCGAAGCCCATCTCGTAGATGGCGATGCCGGCGGCGGCGGCGACCTGGCCGACCTGCTGGCTGGTGAGGCCGCTGGCGACCAGCTCGTCCGGGCCGGCGCGCTCGATGGTGGTGCCCCTGGCGGCCAGCAGGTCGCGCAGCGCCCGGGTGTCGGCGCTGCGGACCCGCACCGCCCCGCGGGCCCGGTCGGTCAGCGCGGCCAGCGGCGCCTGGGTCACCAGCCGCCCGGCGGCGATGATCACGACCTGGTCGACGGTCTGGGCGACCTCGGCCAGCACGTGGCTGGAGACCAGCACCGTGCGACCCTGGTCGGCCAGGTGGCGCAGGAAGCCTCGCAGCCAGTGCACGCCCTGGGGGTCCAGGCCGTTGGCCGGCTCGTCCAGGACGAGCACCCGTGGGTCGCCGAGCAGGGCGGTGGCCAGGCCGAGGCGCTGGCGCATTCCGAGCGAGAACCCGCCGACCCGCCGGCGGGCCGCGTCCGCCAGGCCGACCTGGGTCAGGACCTGGTCGGTGCGCTCGGTGGGCAGGCCGGCGGCGGTGGCGGCCACCCGCAGGTGATTGCGGGCGCTGCGGCCGGGGTGAAAGCCGGAGGCCTCCAGCAGCGCGCCGACCTGGTGGACGGGGTCGGGCAGCTCCCGGTACGGCCGACCGTGGATGGTGGCGCTGCCGGCGGTCGGGGTGACCAGCCCGAGCAGCGTCCGTAGGGTGGTGGTCTTCCCGGCCCCGTTGGGACCGAGGAAGCCGACCACCGTTCCCTCCTCGACCTCGAAGTCGAGGCCGTCGACGGCGAGGACGTCGCCGAAGCGTTTGCGGAGTCCGTGAACGGCGATGGCCGACATGGGCGCCTCCTTGGCCGGCCGTGGCCGGCAGCGAGCCGATGACGCCTCGACGCTAGGGGGCGGGGCGGCGCCCGTCGTCGGCGTGCGGGCCGGTCTTGGGGGTCGGCCTGGGGGCGTACCGCGCCGCAGGGCGTCGGCCGGTGGGGTACCGCACCGGCGTGCCGGGCGTCAGGCGCTGCCGGGCTTCACCAGGCCGCTCTCGTAGGCGAGCATCACCAGCTGCGCCCGGTCGCGGGCCTGCAGCTTCGCGAGGATCCGGCTGACGTGGGTCTTGGCGGTGGCGGCACTGACGTAGAGCCGGTCGGCGAGCTCGGCGTTGGAGAGACCCCTGGCGACCAGGGCGAGCACCTCCCGCTCCCGGCCGGTGAGCGCTGCCAGCGCCGCGGGGTCGGCGGCCGGCTCCGGGCGGCGGGCGAACTCCTCGATCAGCCGCCTGGTCACGCGCGGGGCCAGCAGCGCGTCGCCCGCCGCCACCACCCGGACGGCGGCCAGCAGGTCGGCCGGCGGGGTGTCCTTGAGCAGGAACCCGCTGGCGCCGGCCCGCAGCGCCTGGTAGACGTACTCGTCCAGGTCGAAGGTGGTCAGAACCAGGACGCGCACCCCGGTCAGCAGCTCGTCGGCGACGATCCGCCTGGTCGCCTCCAGGCCGTCCATGGTGGGCATGCGGATGTCCATCAGCACCACGTCGGGCCGCCGCAGGCGGGCGAGCTCGACCGCCTCCACGCCGTCGCCGGCCTCACCGACCACCTCCAGGTCGGGCGCCGAGTCGACCAGCACGCGGAACCCCGACCGGACCAGCAGCTGGTCGTCGGCCACCACCACCCGCACGCTCATGCCGGCCTGCCTCCGGCCGCCCCCGGGGGCGCCGGCTCCACCGGCAGCCGCGCAGCGACGCGGAAGCCCCCGCCCGGCCGCGGTCCGGCGTGCAGCGTGCCGCCGTAGAGGGCGGCCCGCTCCCGCATGCCGGCGATGCCGTGCCCGTCGCCAGGCCGCGGGTTGCCGCCGCGGCCGTCGTCGACCACCTCCACGTCGACCGACTGCGGTGCGTAGCGGATGCGGATCCGGGCCGTCGCCGGTCCCGCGTGCCTGACCACGTTGGTCAGCGCCTCCTGCACGATGCGGTAGGCGGAGAGGTCCAGCCCGGGCGGCAGCTCTGGCCTGGTCCCCTCGATCCGGACCTCGACCCTCGCGCCCGCGCGGGCCACCTCGGCGGCGAGCGCGTCGACCTCGGCCAGGCCGGGCGTGGGGGTGAGGCTGCCGCTCGGCTCCGCCTCCTGGCGGAGCACGCCGAGCAGCCGCCGCATCTCGGTGAGCGCCTGCCGGCTGGTGACCTCGATGGCGGTCAGGGCCTTGCGGGCCTCCTCGGGCTGGCTGTCGAGCACGTGGGCGCCGACCCCGGACTGCACCGCGATGATGCTCATGCTGTGCGCCACCACGTCGTGGAGCTCACGCGCGATCCGCAGCTGCTCCTCCACGACCGCACGCCTTGCCAGCTCCTCCCGGGCCCGCTCCAGCTCGACGGCCCGCTCCCTGGCGGCGCCGATCGCCTCCTGGCGGCGGCGGGTAGCGTCGCCGAGCCACCAGGCCGCGGCAACCGTCAGGCAGTCGATCACCACGGTCCCCCGGTCACCGATCGCGCGGGGTCGCACCAGGAAGACCGCCAGCAGCATCGCCACGGTGGCGGCCAGGCCGGCGACCGAGACGCGCCGCGGGCAGCGGGAGGCCACCGTGTACACGTAGACGAGGACGGCGAGCCCGAGGGAGACGAGGTTGAGCCGCAGCGAGGCGAACGCCAGCCCGGTGGCCAGCGCCCAGGCCAGGACGGGCACGGGGAAGCGCCGCCGCAGCGCGATCGGCAGGGTATGGCCGAGCAGCAGGAGGTAGGCGGCGACGGCGCGAGGGTTGCCCAGGTCGAAGGGGAGCACCGAGGAGAGGGTGAGCACCCCGAAGCCCGCCGCCGCCACCGCCAGCAGGCCGTCGAGGACCCAGGACCCGGCGGTGGGCGGCCACCGCCGGGTGTCGTGCGCGCTCACCGCTGCACGGTACCCCGCCGGCCGGCGCGCCGCGTCGGCCCGTGGACGGATCCGCCGCGTCGGCCGCGAGGTGTAGCTCAGGCGGCCGCGGCCGCCTCCGCGTACCAGTCGTACACCTCGATGAAGCGGCCGCCGACCCACGGCTCGATGCGGAGCCCGACGGCCCGCCCGCGGTCGTTCCGGTAGGGGCTGTCGCGCCGCCACCACCGGTTGATCCCGGCGGTGTACAGCCGGAACGCGGTCGACGGATCGACCGGGACCTCGGTCGACCGGCTGACCGCGGGGGTCGCGTCCATCCAGGGCTCCTTCCCGGCTCGGCGGGTGGCGGCGTCCTCCTCGACCAAGGACGGGATTCTCATGGACGGAGTGCCCTGTCAACCCGGAGTGGCGGTCCGCGGGGACCTGCGCGAAGATGCCCTCATGACGTCACAGCAGCCACAGCCCCCACAGCAGCCCGAACCAGGCGCTTCCGGCGTCGTGGTGGTGGGTCCCACCGGCGAGCAGCAGCAGCAGCAGACCGAGTCGGTGCCGAGCCCCGCCAAGGTCATGCGGATCGGCTCGATGGTCAGGCAGCTGCTCGAGGAGGTCCGCCAGGCCCCGCTCGACGAGGCCGGGCGCGCCCGCATGCACGAGATCTACGACATCTCCGTGCGCGAGCTGTCCGGGGCGCTGTCCCCGGACCTGGCCGACGAGCTCGGCCGGGTCGCGCGGCCGTTCGCCGACGAGGAGACCCCCAGCGAGGCCGAGCTCCGGGTGGCGCAGGCCCAGCTCGTCGGCTGGCTGGAGGGCCTCTTCCAGGGCATCCAGGCGACCCTGTTCGCCCAGCAGGTGACCGCCCGCAACCAGCTCGACGAGATGCGCCGCCGCGCCCTTCCCGGCCGCGCCCCGCGCCCCGACGACCCCACCTCCGGCCAGTACCTCTAGCGCCGCGCGAGCGCCTCGCCGTCCTGGGTCTGATAATCTGATGCGATGAAGACGGTGAACGCCACCGAGGCGGCCCGCAACTTCTCGGAGGTGCTCGACGGCGTCGAGCACCGCGGGCAGTCGTACGTCGTCACCCGCGGTGGGAAGCCGGTCGCCCAGATCACCCCGGTGCCGACCGCCAGCGGCCGGGCGGTCAAGCGGTTGCTCCGCGACTACCAGCCCGACGCCGCCTGGTCCGGCGAGCTCGCCGCGTTGCGGGCCGACCTGACCGTCGAGGAGCCGACCTGGAACGGCTGATCCTCGACACCACCGTCCTGGTGGCCGCCGAGCGTGGGCATCGTTCCCTGGACGAGTTGGTCGGGGACGACGACGAGGTGGCCATCGCCGCCATCACCGCGGCGGAGCTGCTCGTCGGGGTGGAGCTGGCGGATCCGGAGCGGCGGCCCCGCCGCCAGGCCCTGGTCGACGCGGTCCTCGCGGCGGTCCCGGTCGAGGACTACGACCTGGAGGTCGCCCGCTCCCACGCGGCCCTGCTGGCGCACGCACGACGCTCCGGCCGCGCGCGGGGCGCCCACGACCTCGTGATCGCGGCGACCGCGCTCGCGCGGGACCGGGTCGTGGTGACCGCCGACCGGTCCGGGTTCGCCGACCTGCCGGGCGTCGCCGTCCGGGCGCGGCCGTAGCGCCGGCCTCCTCAGCGGGGACGGGCCGTGCCGCGGGGTGGGAACGGGCGGCCGCGGTTGTGGGCGGCGGCCAGGCGGCCCAGCTCGGCGCGGATGCCGCGCTCGGCAAGGGCGGCCAGGGTGGTCCCCTCGGGGCTCCCCGCCAGGTGGGCGACCGCGTCCCTGGCCGCCTCCACCAGGTCCTCCGGCAGCCGCAGGGTCAGCCGCGACCGCGCCGGCCCCGGCGCCGGCCGGGGCGCGGGCGCCGACGGCTCCGGCCGCTCCGGCAGGTCGTCGAGCGGGTTCCAGGCGCCGAGGTGCTGGCGGGCGCCACCCGCCCGGCGGCGCCCGCGGTCGCCGACCGGCCCCAGCCGGGCACGTGGGCTGCCCCAGTTCAGCCCGTCGCCGGCGTCCGGTCCATCGGGGCCGGGCAGCAGCGCGTCCAGGGCGTTGAGGCCGCGGGGCCGCTCCGCACCCCGGGGCGGCGGGTCGGGGACGGGCTCCAGCCGGGGCCGGGGGCTCGGACCCGCCAGCAGCTCATCGAGCGCGTTGTAGGCGCCCATCCGCTTGGGTCTGGCCATCCGCGGCGCTCCTCGCTTCGAACTCCGCCGCCGCGGCCCGGTAGTCGGCCGCCACGGTGCTGTCAGGGGCGTAGAGGGTGACGGGCAGGCGATGCCCGGGGGCCTCGGCCACCCGGACGCTCTCGCGGATCATCGTCTGCATGACCACGTCGCCGAACCGCTCACGCAGGCTGTCGACGATCTCCCTGGACAGGGCGGTGCGCTTGTCGACCTGGCAGGGGAGCACGCCGGAGAGCCGCAGGCGCCGGTTGAGGCGCAGCTTGACGGTGTCGATCGTCTGGGTGAGGGCGACCAGGCCGGCCAGCGGCATCACCCGGGTCTGGACCGGGATGATCACCTCGGTGCAGGCGGTCAGGGCCGAGTAGCAGAGCAGCCCGAGCGCCGGCGGGCAGTCCATCAGGATCACGTCCCAGCGGTCCTCGGGCAGCTCGTCCACCGCCTGGCGCAGGATCATCTCGGCGCCGGCCTGGCTGGTGGCGTTCCGCTCGGCCCTGGTCATCCACGACGACGACGGCACCAGGTCGAGGTTCTCGACCCCGGTGGCGCGCACGGCCTTCTCCAGGGGGGCGCCGTTCTCGAAGACCTCGTACAGGGCGCGGGCGTCGACGGTGCCGAGCCAGGTGCTGGCGTTGGCCTGCGGGTCCAGGTCGATCACGAGCACGCGGCGGCCCCGCTCGGCGAGCGCGGCGCCGAGGTTGACCACCGTCGTGGTCTTCCCCACGCCGCCTTTCTGGTTGGCGACGGCAACTCGTCGCATGTGCACCACCTGTGGAGAGGCGTTGTGAGCTGGCGGAAGGGTACAACACGGGTGCTGTCGGACAGGGGATTTCGGCAACATCGGTGGAGCTGGAGGCGGACGAGGAGCCGCGCGCCGTGGAGCCGCCGGCCGACCTGGCCGCCGCGCTGGCCGCCGCGCTGGCCGCGTTCAGGCCCGGGCCTCGGAGCCCACCGCGGAGCCCGGGCGGGCGTGGCGGGTCCGCGCCTCGACCACCGGCCCGGCGTTGGCCTCCGCCCAGGCGGTGAGCGCGCTCAGCGGCCCGCGCAGGCTGTGCCCGAGCGGGGTGAGCGAGTACTCCACCCGCGGCGGCACCTCCGGGTAGATGCGCCGCTCCACCAGCCCGCTGCGCTCCAGCTCGCGCAGCGTCTGGGTGAGCGCCTTCTTGGAGATGCCCCCGATCTGGGCGCACAGCCGCGAGTGGCGCTTCGGCCCGTCGATCAGGCTGCTGGCGACCAGCACGGCCCAGGTGTGGGCGATCAGGTCGAGGGCGGCGCGGGACGGGCAACGCGCGCTGAACACGTCGGCTGGGGGCGGCATCGACTGCCCTGATTCGGACGACATGTCGGAAGCTTATCGCGATGCACCTGGGTTGCTGAACCTCCCTTGAGCACCTATGGTGCCCTTAGGAACGCAATAGCCCCTAAGTCGCCGCGGAGCCCAGAAGGTGCGCGGCGGCAGGCCGGAGGAGGGGCGCATGTCGGGGGACCAACATGTCGGCGCCGCCCTCACCTGGGCGTCCGCTGCCGCGCGCGCCGCCGGTCCGCGCGCCATCGCGTGGCTTGCCCGCGATCGTCAAGGTCGGGCCGGCACCGGCCGAGCATACCGAAGGGCGCCAGTCCGCCAGGTTGGACGCCCTGGCCAGCCACCGGCAGGTGCCGAACCGCTGCCGGTCCCAGATGTCGCGAGCCAGACCAGGTCCGGTCGCGGACCACGATCGTACGAGGGAGTTCCATGCGCCAGCCGAAGCCGAGCGAGCCGAAGCACCTGACCGCGTCACAGGCGGCGGCGCTGCTGCAGGTCTCGCCGAAGACCGTGTCGCGCTGGGCGAAGGAGGGGAAGCTGCCCTTCGTCCGCACCCTTGGGGGCCACCGCCGGTACCCGGACAGCGAGATCCGGGCGCTGGTCGACAGCCTCTCCGAGAACCCGCAGGGCGAGGCGGGGCCGGGCGCCAAGCCGGCCTGACGAGGGGCCCGGCGGGCTCCTCGCGCCCTGCCGGGGCGGGCACCGCTACCCTCCTTCGTGGCAGTGCGCTTCGAGGCAGGGAGGACCGATGCCGACGATCCTGGTGGGCACCGACGACGGCATCCGGGCCGCCGGTGAGGGCGGGGAGCCGCGGTTCCGGGGCCGCGCAGTCGACGCCGTGGCCTCCGGCGACGGCGCCGTCTGGGCGGTGGTGGACGGGCACGAGGTGTGGCGCGCCGACCGCGCCGGGGAGGGCCGGCCCGCCGCGCCGCCGGCGGGGAGGCGGCTGAACTGCCTGGCGGTGGCCGCCGGCGCGGTGCTGGCGGGGACCGCGGAGGCGCACCTGCTGCGGCTGGAGGCCGGCGAGCTGCGCCCGCTCCCGTCGTTCGACCAGGTGGAGGGGCGCGGCGGCTGGTACACGCCGTGGGGCGGCCCGCCGGACGTCCGCTCGCTGGCGGTCGGCGCCGACGGGGCCCTCTGGGTCAACGTCCACGTGGGCGGGATCCCGGCCTCGCACGACGGCGGCCGTTCCTGGCGGCCGACCATCGACGTGGACGCCGACGTGCACCAGGTCGCGAGCCATCCCGACGACCCGGGGCGGGTGCTCGCCGCGACCGCCCGCGGCCTGGCCGAGAGCGCCGACGCGGGGGAGACCTGGGCCTACCTGACCGACGGGATGCACGCCAGCTACTGCCGGGCGGTCGCCCTCGCCGGCGGCACGGTGGTGGTGTCGTGCTCGACCGGGCCCCGCGGGGGCCGCGCCGGCCTGTACCGCCGGCCGCTGGACGCGCCGGCGGGCACGCCGTTCGAGCGCTGCCGCGACGGGCTGCCCGAGTGGTTCCAGGGCAACGTGGACACCGGCTGCGTGGACGCGGCGGGCTCCACGGTCGCATTCGGCACCGGCGCCGGTGAGGTGTACGCGTCCGGCGACGCCGGCGCGACCTGGGAGCGGGTCGCCGCCGGCCTGCCGCCGGTCCGCTGCCTGCTGCTGGCCGGCTGAGCGGACCGGACTGATTGGCCGGCGGGTCGGCCGGGTATTCCGGGTCGTCCATTGGCACCTCGTTGTGAGGGTCGTCCAGGAGGTGTCCGTGCGCGTCGCCCTGATCGCTCCCCCCTGGTACGCGGTCCCCCCGGAGGGCTACGGCGGCATCGAGTGGGTCGTCGCCCTGCTCGCCGACGGGCTGACCGACCGCGGCCACCAGGTCACCCTGTTCGCCCCGCCCGGCTCCAGGACCAAGGCCCGGCTGGTGTCCCCGCTCGGCGAGCAGCCGCCGCCCGAATCGATCGGCAACCCCTGGCACGAGGCGAGCCACGCGGTGTCCGCCTACCGGCACGCCGAGGACTTCGACCTGCTGCACGACCACACCGGTCCGGTGGGGGTGAGCATCGGCGCCCTGGTCGACCGCCCGATCGTCCACACCCTCCACGGGCCGTTCACGCCAGAGGCGCTGATGCTGTACAGCCGGATCGCCCGCCACCTGTGGTTCGTGGCCATCTCGGAGAGCCAGCGGTCGATGGGGCCGTCCCGCCTGAACTGGGCCGGCGTGGTCTACAACGGCATCCCGACGGGCCAGTACCCCTACCGGGAGGACAAGGAGGACTTCCTGCTCTTCCTCGGCAGGGCCGACGAGGAGAAGGCGCCGCACCTGGCCGTCGAGGCGGCGACGCGGGCCGGCCGCCGGCTGGTCATGTGCGTCACCACGAAGAACGAGCGGGAGCGGCGCTACTGGGCGGAGCGGGTGGAGCCGCTGCTCGGCGACCACGTCGAGGTCCGCGGCGAGTGCGACAGCGAGCAGAAGGCCGACCTGCTCGCCAGGGCATGGGCCGTGGTTTTCCCGATCCAGTGGCCGGAGCCGTTCGGCCTGGTCATGACCGAGGCCATGGCCTGCGGGACGCCGGTGGTGGCGTGGCGCAACGGCTCGGTGCCTGAGGTGATCGACGACGGCGTGACGGGCTTCGTGGCCGACTCCATGGAGGAGCTGGTGCGGGCGATCGGCCGCGTGGGCGACCTGGACCCGCGGGCGCTGCGCGCGCGTGTCGAGGAGCGGTTCTCGGCGGAGGCGATGGTGGCAGGCTACGAGCGGGCCTACGAGCGCGTCCTGGCCGCGGAGCGCCGCTGACAGCACGAGCCGCCGGGGCCGTTGCGGCTCCCGGCGGCTCGCCGCGCCTGGTCTGCGTCAGCTGGGCTTGGGCCGCTCCCGTGAGCCCGCGCCGCCGCTGGAGCGCTTGCTGGTGGTGCTGGCGCCGCCGCTGTCGCCGGTCGCGGCGTCGGCGGACCCACGCGGGGCGCCCTGCTCGGCGCCGCTCCCGGTCGCGGTCGGGACCGGCTTCGGCCCGGTGGTGGCGCCGCTGTCCCGGCCGCTGGGGGCGACCCGGTCGCTGGCCTGGTGGACCGCGTCGGCCGCCTTGCCGGCGACCTGCTCGACCCGCGCGCCGAGGTTCCCCGGTGCGCTCTCCATCATCCGCTTGACCTGCGGCTTCTCCATGAACTGGCGGGCGCTGGCGGCGATCTGCTCGTACCGCTCCCTGCCGGCCCTGGCGCCGAGGACGTACCCGACTGCGGCGCCCACGGCCATGCCGAGCTTGCCCATCACCTTCATCTTCGACCTCCGTCGCCGTCGTGGAACCGCCTGTCGTGCCTGCTCGCGGGCCTTCCTGCCGCGCTTGCCGAGGTCGAGGCGGCGCATGCGGGCCCCGCCCGCCGTGGGGAAGCCGGCGACCGCCTTGGCCGCCCCGGCGCTGGCGGCCGCGGCCTGCCGGCGCGCGCGGCGGCCGGCACGCCCGGCCGCCCTGGCGGCCTCGGTGCCGCCGGCCGCCACGGCGGCGCCGGTGCCGCCGGCCGCCGCACCCAGGTCGCGGCCGGAGCCGGCGGCTCGCCGGGCGAACCGG
>Ga0081538_10000343_pt1 | contig 53068 bp, 40 predicted proteins | sample TabmetS5T2R1_FD_71022 | JGI IMG/M metagenome (GOLD analysis project Ga0081538, IMG submission 71022) | Tabebuia heterophylla rhizosphere microbial communities from the University of Puerto Rico - S5T2R1 | ecosystem: Host-associated > Plants > Roots > Rhizosphere ...
CTGCGATCAGACCCTGGACGGATTCGGGGAGCGGCAGGTCGGCGGGGCCCTCGAGGGCGCCGCGCTCGAGGGCGATCCGGGCGAACTCCTCGGCGTAGAGCGGATTCCCGCCGGCCCGTTCGAGCAGCGCGGCCTGAACGTCGGCGGGCAGGACGGAGCGCTCGAGGACGTTATGCACCAGCGTCGCCGTCTCCTGCTGGGTCAGCGGGGAGAGGGAGAGTGTCGTGGCGTTCGGCTTTCCTCCGCCCCAGTTCGGACGCCGGCTCAGGAGCTCGGGGCGCGTTGTCGCGACGACGAGGATTGGAACGCCGCCCGCCCAGTCGACGAGATGATCGACGAAGTCGAGCATGCCCTCGTCAGCCCAATGCAGGTCCTCGACGACGAGTACGAGGGGGTCCAGCTCGGCGAGACGTTCAAAGAAGCGACGCCAAGCGGCGAAGCTCTCGAGTCGACGGTCTCCGCCCGCATCATCGGACTCAGCGAGCCCGAGAAGCGGCCGAAGTGCGCGGACGACCCACGCCGCCTCGTCGGGCTCGGGAACCGCCTCCTCGACGACCGCACGCAGTTTCTCCGCCACCCTGTCCTCGCTCTCGCCTTCGAGGATCCCGGCGTGCGCTTTGAGAATCTCGCCGAGCGCCCAGAAGGCGACGCCCTCGCCGTACGGAAGACACCGGCCCTGGCGCCAGTAGATGAGCTCGGGGCGCTCGTCGACTGCGGTGAAGAGCTCTCGGACGAGCCGGCTCTTGCCGATGCCCGGCACGCCGACGAGCGTGATGAGCTGCGGCGAGCGCTCGTGCTGGACCCGCGTGAGGGTGTCGACAAGCAGGCGGAGCTCGCGCTCGCGGCCGACGAGCGGCGTTCCCAGCCGGCGCGAGACGTCGGACCCGTAGCGCGACCGGGCCTCGATGACCTCCCACACCCGGACGGGCTCGGCCTTGCCCTTCGCTTCCACCGGCGCGGCCTCGCGGTAGTCGATCACGCGTGAGGTGGCGTTGTACGTCGTCTCGCCGACGAGGATCCCGTTCTCCGGAGCCGCGATCTGGAGCCGCGAGGCCGTGTTGACGACGTCACCCGCGACGAGCCCGCGCTCGGCGCCGGCGTCCGGCTCTAGCGAGACGAGCGCTTCGCCGGTGTTGACGGCGATCCGGACCTCGAGGTCGCCCTCCTCGCGCGCCCACTCCCGGATCGCGAGCGCTGCCCTAACGGCGCGCTCAGGGTCGTCCTCGTGCGCGACCGGCGCGCCGAAGACGGCCATCACGGCGTCGCCGATGAACTTCTCGACCGTGCCGCCGCGGCGCTCCAACTCCGTCCTGAGTCGCTCGTGGTACGGGGCGAGGATCGCCTCGACGTCCTCCGGATCGAGCGTCTCGGCCCGCGACGTGAAGCCGACGAGATCCGCGAAGAGAACGCTTACGACCTTTCGCTCACGGCGGCTCATAGGGCGAGCTTAGGAAAGAAAAGGGCCGACCTTCGGTGCCGCACGCCCAAGACCGGCCGACTACCAGACGGCTGAGCGCGGCGCTTTCTTCCCGGGGCTACCTGAGCCGCTCGACCTCGTAGCCCCAGCTCCGCATCTCCTGGAGCAGCAGGGTGCAGTGCTCCTGGTCGCGCGTCACGAGCGTGAGCTCGACCTCGGTCTCAGCGACGGGGACGTCCATGCCCTCGCGGTGATGCTCGACCGAGACGACGTTGCCGCGCGCCTCCGCGATCAGAGAAAGCAGCTTCACGAGCTCGCCCGGGCGGTCCGCGATGCGGGTGCGGATGACGAGGTAACGCCCGCCGAGCGTGAGCCCGCGGCGCATGACCGAGATCAGCAGCGTCGGGTCGATGTTGCCGCCGGACAAGACGACGGCCACCGGGCCGGACCCGCCGATCTTGCCGGAGATGAGCGCTGCCACCCCAACCGCCCCTGCGCCCTCGACGACCAGTTTCGCACGCTCGAGCAGCAGCACCATCGCCTCGCTGATCGCCTCGTCGTCGACGTCCACCAGCTCGTCGAGGACCTCGTCCAGGATCGACATCGTCAGCTCGCCGGGCTGCTTGACGAAGACGCCGTCGGCGATCGTGTAGCCGGCCTTGCCGGCCTGGACGCCGACGATGTGGAGATCCGGCTTGCTCGCGCGAAGTGCCAGCGTGATGCCCGAGGCGAGCCCGCCGCCGCCGACAGGGATCACGACCGTCCCGAAGTCCAAGACCTGCTCGGCGAGCTCGAGGCCGATCGTCCCCTGGCCCGCAATCACGACCGGGTCCTCGAACGGGTGGACGAACGTCGCGCCGGTCTCCTCGACGTCGGCCGCTGCCGAGTCGAGCGCGGCTTCGAACGAATCGCCCTCCATGATCAGCTCGGAGCCGTAGGTGCGACAGGCTTCGACCTTCGCCATCGGTGCGTCCTCGGGGACGTAGATGCGCGCAGGAATCCCGGCTTGGCGCGCGGCCCACGCGACGGCCTGCCCATGGTTGCCCGCGCTCGCGGCGACGACGCCGGCGCCGCGCTGCTCGTCGGAGAGCGTCGCGATGCGGTTGAAGGCGCCGCGTACCTTGAAGGCACCGGTCCGCTGGAGGTTCTCGGCCTTGAGCCAAACGTCTCGGCCGGCGATCCGCGAAAAGGTCTCGGACCCGTAGACAGGTGTCTCGCGCGCGATTCCGACGAGGCGCCGGCGCGCGTCCTCGATGTCAGCGAGTGTCGGGGCGGTTTCCGTCTTCAATCTTGAACACTCGAATCATGATCTCCCGGACAGCGGTGAGGGGGTCGAGCTCGCGCCGCTGAACCTCGTCGAGCAGACGGCGAAGCTCCGGATCGTCGGCGACGGCCCCCTCCAGGTGTGTCTTGGCCCGCGCCGAGGCGACGGCGAACACCTCGCCGGCGAGGTTCTTGCGGCGGCGGTCCTCGAGCAGGCCGTTCGACTCGAGGTGCGCCCGGTGCTCGCCGACCTTGTCCCACAGCTCCTTGATCCCCTCGCCCTTGACCGCCTCCGTCAGCACGATCGGCGGCCGCCAGTCGCGCTCGCTGTCGAGCGAGAGGATCGACCGCACCTCGTTCAGCATCGTCTTCGCCGCCGGGTGGTCGCGCTTGTTGACGACGATCACGTCCGGGATCTCCATGATCCCGGCCTTCAGCGCCTGGACGGAGTCACCCGAGCCCGGCATCAGCACGAGCACCACCGTGTCGGCGACGCTGATCACCTCGACCTCGCTCTGCCCCGTGCCGACGGTTTCGAGGAAGAGCAGGTCGCGCCCGGCCGCGTCGAGCACGAGCATTGCCTGAAGCGTCGCCTCGGCGATGCCGCCGAGGTGTCCTCGCGTTCCCATCGAGCGGATGAAGACGCCTGGGTCGAGAAAGTGGTCGGCGAGCCGGATCCGATCGCCGAGCAGCGCGCCCTGCGTGAAGGGACTGGACGGGTCGACCGAGACAACGCCGATCGTCTTGTCCTGGGTGCGAATGTGCCGGATCAGCGCCCCGATCAGGCTCGACTTGCCGACCCCCGGCGGGCCCGTGATCCCCACCGAGTACGCCCGCCCCGTGTCGGGATAGAGCTCGCGCACGAGGTCATAGGCGAGCGGGTCGGAGTTCTCGACGAGGGTGATCGCGCGGGCGAGAGCCCGGCGGTCGCCCGAGCGGACGCCCTCGAGGAGCGTCTCGCGCGTCCAGTCGCGTCGAGCCATGACGGAACCCTAGGGCGTCTGGAGTGCGGGCTCGCGTCGCGCAGAGACGCCGCGGGCCATCGCGAGGCCGACGAGCGCGGCGAGCGCCGACAGCGCGGCGGCCACTCCCCAGACGGCGCGCGCGCCGAGGGCGTCGGTGAGCGGCCCGGCGGCGAGCAGGCCGAGGCCGAGCACGACGTAGTTCGAGCTCATCAGCACGGTGAAGGCTCGACCGCGGAGCTCGTCAGGAGCGCCCCGTTGGACGAGGAGCGCGTTGCAGACGACGGCAGCGCCGTTCCCGGCGCCGACGACCGCGACGCAGACGGCCGCCACCCACACGTTCGGCGAGGCGGCCGTCGCCGCCATTCCGAGGGCGACGAGTGCGATCGAGCCGCCGTAAACCGTGGCCAGCGCGCGGTTCTCGAGGAAGGAACCTGCGAAGAGGCTCCCGACGGCGAGGCCCACCCCCGTCGCACCCACGAGCAGCCCGTAGCCGAAGTCGCCGGCGTTGAACGCGTCCTTCGCGAGCACGACCTCGGAGACGTTGGCGCCGGCCGTCGCGAGCATCACGATGTTCCATGCGGCCAGGACTGTGAGCAGCGCGCGTGAGTGGCGGATCAGCGCGAACCCGTCGGCCAGGTCCCGCCAGTAGCCGTGGCCCGCGGCCGGCGCGCTTTGGAGCAGGCGGGCCGGGATCCCGGCGAGGAGGGCCGCCGAGACGAGGAACGTCGCGGCGTTGATCCAGTACGCGGCGTCGGGGCCCGTCGCGGTGACGAGCACGCCGCCGATGATCGGCCCGACTGCCCAGGCTGCGTTCTCGATCGTCTGGAGGATCGAGTTCGCCCCGGGGAGATCCTCGTCGGCGACGAGGTTTGGAAGACCGGCATAGACGGCCGGCCGGAAGAAGCCGGTGGCGAATCCGGCGACCGCGGCGAGCGCCACGATCATCCCCGCGCTGTTCGCGAACGGCAGCGCCGCGAAGACGCCGACACGGACGAGATCGGCCGCGATCATCAGGCCCCGTCGCGGCAGCCGGTCGACGAGCGACGAGGCCGCGAGGCCGATGACGATCGCGGGCAGGAAGTCGGCGATGAAGAGGGCGCTGACCCACGTCGCTGAGCCTGTGCGGTCGAAGACGTCAACAGTCAGCGCGACGAACGCGAGCCACGTCCCGAGACCGGACGCCAAGGTGGCGAGCGCAAGCAGCCCGAAGCTCGGAGGGTCTCTGAGAAGCCTGAGCTGGCGGCTGATCACGATTCCTGGCCTACTTGACTGAAGCTAACACCGTCTTCCCGCGAGCGGGTTCAGTTCACTCCTTCGAGCTAGGACCTACGCGCGCGCCAGGATCCGGCCGAGCGCCTCCCGGAAGATGGCGTTCTCCTCCGGCGTCCCGACCGTGACGCGGATCCCGCCGGCGGCGCCGAAGCCTGCGGTCGGCCGTACGATCACGCCCTGCTCGAGCAGCCGCTCGAACAGCGGGCGCGAATCCTCGCCGACCTCGGCGAAGACGAAGTTCGCAACCGCCGGCCCGGCCGGCTCGAAGCCGTGCTCGCGAAGAGCGTCCTCGACGGCGGGACGGCCTTCGCGGTTCAGCTCTTGGCGCCGCTGCAGCTCCGCCGCGGCGCCGGGGGCGCCGAGGCTCGCGAGGGCGGCGACCTGGGCGGGCGTCGTGATGTCGAACGCGCGGCGGACCTTGCCGATCGCGGTCACGACCGCCTCCGGCGCGACCCCGTAGCCGACGCGGAGCCCGGCCAGCCCGTAGATCTTCGAGAACGTCCTCAGGACGACGACGCGGCGGCCGGGCTTCAGGTACTCCTCGATCCCGTCCGGGTAGTCCGGTGCGTCTACGTACTCGAAGTACGCTTGGTCGAGGACGGTGAGCACGTGGCCGGGAACGCGGTCGAAGTACTCGTCCAGCTCCGCCCGCGTGTTCATCGTGCCCGTCGGATTGTTCGGGTGGCACACGTAGACGAGCTTCGTGCGCTCGGTGACGGCCTTGAGCATCCCGGCGAGGTCGTAGCGACCGTCTTTGAGCGGGACCGTCCTCGGCACGGCCCCGAGCTTCGCCGCGGTTATCACGTAGCTCGGAAAGCTCGGCCACCCGCACACGATCTCGTCGCCGGGATCGAGCGACACCTGCGCGAGGCAATCGACGATTCCGTCCGCGCCGGCGCCGAGCGCGATCTCCTCGAACCGCACGCCGTGGCGCTCCGCGAGCGCCATGCGGAGGCGGTACCCGCCGCCGTCGGGGTAGCGGTTCAGCTCCGGAGCCGCCGCAGCCAGCGCTTCGAGCGCCTCGGGAAACGGCCCGAACGGCCCCTCGTTCGACGCCAGCTTGACAACCCGTTCGAGGCCGAGCTCGCGCTGGACTTCCTCCACGGGCTTGCCGGGCTCGTACGGAACGAGGTCGCGCACCGGCGGCTTGAAGAAGCTGTCGGCGATCTCGGCCAGCGGCACGGCGGGAGCCTAGTTGACGTCGTAGGCCATCAAGATCGCGTCGACGTAGCCGCGGCCACGCCTGTAGTGCGCTCTGCGGTAGCCCTCCCGGCGGAAGCCGAAGGCCTCGTAGAGCGCGATCGCGGCCTCGTTGTGCGGGAAGACGTGGAGCTCGAGCTTGCGGACACCGACCTCGCGAGCCCAGGAGACCGACTGCTCGAGCAGCGCCGCGCCGATTCCCCTGCGGCGGTGGGAGGCGGCGACCATCAGGCCGAGGTCGGCCACGTGGCGGCTGGCCGGGTGGGGGTCGCGTCCGAGCGAGAGGCGGCCGACGATCCCCTCCTCGCTCTCGGCGACGAAGACGGCGGCGTCGTTGGAGCGGCGCAGCGCACGGAGGTAGCGGCGCTCGTCGACGGACGTTCGCCAGCCGCCGTCCGAGATCAGCCAGCCCTCGGGCTCGGATGCCACGGCCTCGGCCAGCGCGACGAGCTGAGCGGCGTCCTTTGGTCGCGCGGGCCGGATCGCCCAGGGCTCAGGCATCGATGACGATCCCGTGGCCGCCGCGGCGGGGGTCGCCGGCCGCCGCGAGCGCGCCGTCGGGCGTGACCTCGACGGCCGACGCGCCGCCGAAGTAGAGGTTGCGGCGCCGCCAGCGCACGAGCTCGTACCCCAGTCGCTCGAGCTCGTCCAGCTGCGAGGCGTCGTGACCGCCCTCGCAGTGGACGTGACCGTCGTCGAGGTGGACGCGCGGCGCCTGGATCGCATCCCCGACCGGCATGTCGTGGCCGATGACATTCACGATGATCTGCAGGATCGCGCCGCGAAGGCGCAGCGACCCCGCGCTGCCGACGACCAGCCGCGGACGGCCGTCACGCAGGACGACGCTCGGCGCCATCATGCTCGTCAGCCGCCCGCCTGGGTTCCGGCGCGCCCCAGCAGGGATCAGGTCGAACTCACCGAGCATGTTGTTCAGGTGCACGCCGGTCCCGGGAACGACGACGCCGGAGCCTGAGCCCGTGGACACGGTGAGCGAGGCGGCGTTGCCCTGGGCGTCGACGACCGAGATGTGCGTGGTGCCGGTGAGGAGCCGGCCCGCGGCCGGTTCGACGCGGGCGTCCTCGACCAACCGCCGCGCGAGGCCCCCACGGAAGAGCTCGCGCGTGAAGCCCGGGCCGCGTGCATGCATCTGCTCCCGCATGACCTCCACCAGTCGAGCGACCGCAGCTGCGCTACCCGGCGGCCCGCCGAGGCCGACGCGGTCGAGCAGGCGCAGCCCGTAGGCGATCAATACCCCGCCAGATGACGGCGGCGGGTTCGCCTCGACCTGGTGCGCTGCGAAGTCGACCCCGATCGGCCGCCGCCAGATGACGCGGTAGGAGCTCAGGTCGTCGAGCGTCAGCGTTCCGCTGCCGGCGCGGACATGACCGCTGATCTCCTGCGCGAGGGGCCCAGCGTAAAAGGCGCCGGCGCCGCCCTCCGCGAGCAGCTCGAGCGTCTTCGCGAAGTCGCTCATGACCAGCCGATCGCCTGCGGCGAGGCGTTCGCCGCCCGGGCCGTAGATCTCACGACCCTCGCCGGTGTGGCGCAGGATGATGTCCAGGATCGCGTGGAGGTACGCCTGCTGGCGGTTCAGCTCGACGCCGGTCCGGGCCAGCTCGATCGCCGGCTCCATCAGCTTTGCCCAGGGAACGGTCCCGTACCGCCGGTGCGCCGCCTCCAAGCCCGCGAGCACGCCGGGCACAGCGACCGACGCCGCGCCGATGCGAAACGCCTGGATCGTGGAGTCGAAGTCCACATCGACTGTCTCCATCTCACCGACCGTTCCTCGCGGGAGACCCGCGCCCGGGACGGTGACGAAGAAGTCCAAGAGGCGCGATCGGCCGTCTCTGGCGTCGTGGACGGTCAGGAAGCCGCCGCCGCCCGGTCCCGTCAACGGGCTCTCCGTGACCCACGAGACAAACGCGGCGGCGAGGCACGCATCGACGGCGTTCCCGCCTTCGGCCAGGGTGCGCGCGCCGGCTTCGGCCGTGAGCGGGTGTCCGGCGGCGATCGCGCCTTTCACCCTTCAGCCCCTCCGGTCGTTCTCAGTCCTGGAGGAACGAGGGCGGTTCGAGCACGTCCGAATCGGAGCGCTCGGACGGCTCGCTCCGCGGTGCGCTGCTCAGCATCCGACCCGAGCGGCCGCGCTGGTTGACTCCGGTGACGATCACGGTCACCCACACCTGCCCCTCGAGGCGTTCGTCGACGGTCGCGCCGAAGATGATGTTCGTGTCGTCGGTCGCAGCCTGGCGGACGAGCTCGGCGGCTTCGTTGACCTCGTAGAGCGACAGGTCGTTGCCCCCGGCGATCGAGAGCAGGATCCCCTTGGCGCCGATCAGCTCGGAATCGACGAGCGGCGAGCGGAGCGCGCGCTCTGCGGCCTCCACCGCGCGGTTCTCGCCCGTCGAGAACCCGATCCCCATGAGTGCGGTCCCCGCGCCGGCCATGATCGTCCGCACGTCAGCGAAATCGACGTTGATGAGGCCGGGCTCGGTGATCAGGTCGCAGATGCCTTGCACGCCCTGTCGCAGGACGTCGTCGGCGATCTTGAACGCGTCGAGCATCGACGTGTGCCGGTCGAGCACCTCGAGGAGGCGCTCGTTCGGGATCACGATCACCGTGTCGCAGTCCTCGCGGAGCCACTGAATCCCGGCGTCCGCTTGTGACCTGCGCTTCGTGCCCTCGAAGCGGAACGGCGTCGTGACGATTCCGACTGTCAGCGCTCCGACCTCGCGCGCGATGCGCGCGACGACCGGCGCCGCGCCGGAGCCCGTCCCGCCGCCCTCGCCGGCGGTGACGAACACCATGTCCGAGCCGCGGAGCGCCCGCTTGATCTGGTCGTGAGCCTCTTCGGCCGCGCGGCGTCCGATGTCAGGCTCGGCGCCGGAGCCGAGACCGCCGGTGAGCTCGCGTCCGATGTGGATCTTCACCTCGGCGTCGCTGAGCCCGAGCTGCTGGAGGTCGGTGTTGACGGCGACGAACTCCACGCCCGAGATCCCAGCGTCGATCATCCGATTGACAGCGTTCAGCCCCGCGCCGCCCACTCCGACGACGCGGATGACGGCGAGGTACGCAGAGTCGGCGCGCGGCGCCCGGTGCAGCCGCGGCGGGGGCTCCGGCATCGGCTCGAGCAGGCGGGCGATCCCGCGGTCGCTCGGGTGCTCCGCCGGCGGCGCCGGCGCGGGCCGTTGAGCGGGCGCGGCCGGAGCGGCCGGCTCCGGGGTCGGCTCAGGCTCCGGCGCGACCTCGAGATGCGGGGTCGGCGGCGGATGCTCGACCGTCTCCTCGAGCGGCTCGCCCGGGACGGTCCTCCCTTCCTTCTCGGCCTGGCGCTGGGCTGCCTCCGTCGCCCGGAACAGCTCCGCGAGCGGTCCCTCACGCATGCTTGCGCGCTTTCGCGCCATCGAGCACCTCCTTCGCGAGCTCCCGGTAGGCCGAGGCGGCGTTCCCGGACGGGTCGTACTTGAGCACCGAGCTTCCCTTCACCGGTGCCTCCGCATAGCGAACCGTCTTCTTGATTCGCGTCTTGAAGACGAGGTCGCCGAAGTTCTCCTGCAGGATCTCGATTGCCTCGCGCGAGTGGAGCGTCCGGCCGTCGAACATGGTCGGCAGGATCCCCTGGATCGCGACGTTCGGATTCAGGTTCTCGCGGATCATCGAAAGCGTGTTCTCAAGCTGTACGAGGCCGCGCAGCGACAGGTACTCGCACTGCACCGGGACGATCACCTCGTCCGCCGCGACGAGGGCATTGATCGTCAGCAGCCCGAGTGAGGGCGGCGTGTCGACGAGGATCCAGTCGTAGCGCCCCTTGATCGGCGCCAGCGCCTTCTCGAGCGCCCGCTCGCGGCCGATCATGCTCGAGAGGGCGAGCTCCGCGCCGGCCAGGTCGATCGAGGAGACGGCGAGGTCGACCTCGGCATCGTGGATCACCTGGTCGATCGGGAGCCGGTGCACGAGCACGTCGAACATCGACCGCGTGATCTGGTCGGGGTTGAAGCCCTGGCTCATGGTCAGGTTCCCCTGTGGGTCCATGTCGACGACGAGGACGCGGTGGCCTTCTTCGGAGAGCGCGACGGCGAGGTTGAGCGTCGACGTCGTCTTGGCGACGCCGCCCTTCTGGTTCGCGAACGCGAGCACACGCCCCGCGCGCTGCGGCTCCTGGCGCGCCTCCGGCGGCGGAGCTTTCTCGCGCGTCGGGATGATCGTGGAGACGTCGCCGATCACACGGACGTCGCGAGGCGGCTCAGGCTCCGACGGAAGCCCAATCTCCTCCGGCGGGGCACCTTCGGCGGGGAGCTCATCCACGACAAGGCCTTCCTGCCGCTGTTCCGGCGGGGGACTCTCGTCCCGCGCGGGCAGTCCGGCGGCCTCCTCGGGGACAGGGTGCTCCTCGTCCCGCCCGTGGGACCGTGTGAAGAGGCCGGCAAGCCGCATTAGTTGCCGCTCCTTCGCCCTGGGACCGGACTGTCCTTCACACCACCAGTGTGCCGGAAAACCCGGATTGCACACAGCTCCGGAATCGGTTGTCAGCAGCGTCAATGGGCCAAAAGCACCACTTCTTCCCGTTCGCCCGCGGCGAGGGCCGCCTGGCAGCGCTCGAGCGCCTCGACCGCGCCTCCGGGCTCCGGCTCCACCCGTAGCCAGATCTCCGCCTCCCGGACGAGCTCTCTCAGCTCCGCGAGCAGCTCCGCCGTGCACGCCGGATCGCCCTCCAGCTCGGAGATTCGGGCCAGCCGCTCCAGGACTCGACGTGCTTCTTCCACGCTGCCCACGCTAGACGTGGACATGTCACGTGTCTGTGACCGAGCGGCCTCTAAACAGAGCCGAGTGCAGCCACGGCTTCCAGCCGTGCGGCGGGCTTGGGCCGGAGCCCGAGCAGTGAATCATCGAGCGCTCGAATCAGGTCGATACGGGCGCTGCCTTCCTCGAGCACCTCGACGAGTGTCCGGCGCACGAGCTCGGCTGTCGCTCCGGCCGCGTCCCCAACCGAGAGGAGCCGGAGCCGGTCGAGCAGGTCGGCACGCTCGCGTGGCGTCTCGCCGAGCAGCGCGGCCGCCCGCAGGGAGGCGGCGAACAGACCGTCGCCGCCACCGAGAACGGAGGTCAGCGCGCCGCGCAGCTGCTCGGACGCGAACGGATCGGCTTGGAACAACGAAAGCTCCCAGCGGTCGAGCGCCTCGCCGAGCTCCCGGTCCTCGTCGGCGATTATCAGACACTCGCGCAACCGCCGTGCCCGATCCGCGGTGGCGCGGTCGATTCGAACCGACTCGCCGGGCGGCGACGTTGCCGCGATCGGAAGCACCGCGCGGATGCCGTACGGACGCCAGTCGAGGCGCTCGAACAGAACCGGGCCGACGGCGATCGGCCCCGCGGTGACCAGTCGCAGCGCCGTGACCGCGTCGGCCAGCTCGCCGGGGGCGTCTGGAGGAGATGCGTCGCCCGCGGGCAGGCTCTGCTCGAGCTCGAGGACGCAAAGCCGGTCCGGTTCCCGCTCGAACCCCTCGGGCAGCAGCCCCCGCGCCTGAGGCCAGTGAGCCGCCATCTCGCCTGTCGCGACGTGACGGATCCGCAGACCGTCGCCGAGCTCAATGGTCCCGGCTGTCGAGAGGCCGACCACGGGCGCGACCGCTCCGTACGAGTGGCCGCTGCCGAACATCGTGCTCTCTAGCCGAATGTAGGCGCGCTCGAAGGCCTCGTCGGCCCAGTCGAAGCCGCCACAGGCCTCGGCCGTCTCCTCTAGGAGCGGCAGGAGGACCGTTCGCAGCAGTGCGTCGCGAGAACTCGACCGGCCGTCGGAGTGGGCCCGCGCGTAGATCGCGGCCGCCGGCTCCCGCTCCAGCTCGGTCAGCGCGTCCTGCGCATCCACGAGCTCCGCCAGCCGACCTGCCCGCGCGTCGAGAAACGGGCCGACGAGCGGCCGGTACTCGTAGAGCGTCGGCCGGCCGGTCCCGTGATGCTCCTCGAAGGCGAAGGGGAGATCGCCGCCCTCGTCAAGCTCGCGAAAGGCGACAGCGAACGCCGCGAGGCAGAACGCGCGGAGCGCGCGGAAGAGATGCGGAGCGCGGATCACGAGTCCGCTTACGCGCCCGGCCGATGCACTCCTCTCTGCGGGTCGGGCCCGGGCTGACAGGTCGGGCACCAGTACGCCATGCGGTTGGCGTCGCCCTGGCCCCACGATGCGACCGGGGTCTGGCAGCGCGGACAGGGACGACCGGCGGCGCGGTAGACCGCCCGCTCCTCGCGGCCGCCTTCGACCGACGCGCGCATGAGGCGCGCCGCCTCCTCGAGGACCCGGCGGAGCTCGTCGTCCGACACGTCCGCGAGCGAACGCCAGGGTGAGACCCTCGAGCGCCATAGCGCTTCCGCCTTCCAGACGTTCCCGATCCCGGCCACGAGCCGCTGGTCGAGGAGCGCGTCGCCGACGGCGCGCCGTTCGTCTGCCCGCCTGAGGCCCGCCAGCATGCAATCGAAGTCAGGCGGGTCGGCAAGGACGTCCGGCCCTAGCCGACGGAGCGCTCGCGCGTTCAGCTCGAGCACGGATCCGCCCCAGAGGACGGCTTCGCGTGTCCCGCCGCGGAGCACGAGCCACGGACGTCCCCGGGTCGCCTCGCCGCGCTCCCTCACCGTCCAGCGCCCGCTCATTCGCAGGTGGTTACGCAGGACGAGCCCGCCCTCGAAGCGAAGGACCAGGTTCTTCCCAACCGCCTCGACCTCCTCGAGCCGCCGCCCGTTCAGCTGCTCCGCGACCCCGGTCGCCGCCGCTCGCGGATGCGGTGTCTCGACTTCGAGCCGCTCCCCGACGAGCGGCCGGATGCGTCGAGCCGCGCGATGCAGGGCATCACCTTCGGGCATGACTTCGATTGTGACTAAGGGTGGGCTCCATCCGGCGGTCGCCGGAGCGGTCGCCGCGACCGTCTGGGGCCTCCTCGAGCCTATGGATCGGCGCCTCGCGCGTTGCGACTACTCCGATATCGCGATCCTCGGCAAGGCTGTGACGCGCGGCCGGTGGTGGCGGCCGGCCGGGTTCGCCATCCACGCTGCCAACGGCGCGCTCTTCGGGCTCGCGTTCGACGCCGCGCGCAGGCGGATTCGGATCGGTGACGGGCGCCTTGCGGTCACGATGGCGCTCAGCGAGCACGTCGTCCTCTATCCGCTCGGGTACCTCGTCGACCGCTTTCATCCGGCCCGCAACGAAGAGGGCATCCCGCCGCTCCTCACCAACCCGCGCGCCTTCGCTCAGGCGACGGTCAGGCACGCCCTGTTCGGCGTACTACTCGGACGGCTGTCCCGCTAGGTTCGGGGGCCACCCCGATCTCCTCCCACTCCGCTGCCATGGGAGCGACACGCTCGAGCGCGCGGCGGAGCCAGAGGACGGCGAGATCTTTGGCCTTCGCCTCGACCATGACGTCGAGGGGCCGGTCTGCTGCCTCGACCAACGCGAGGACGTCCCACGGGCTCACGTAGTCCGCGTGCTGGTCGAGCAGCGGCGGGCGCAGGCGGCCACCGACCTGACGCGGCTCCGTACGCGGGCTCGAGACGTGAACCTTCGGCCGCACGCCCGCCGGCCAGGTGTCGAGCGCCGCGGAAAGCGGCTCGGCGATTCCTTCCCAGTCCGCCCCGGGGTTGCAGCGGTGGTGATGGAGGTCGAAGACCACGCGGACACCGGTCGCCGCATGAAGCCGAAGGACGTCCGAGAGATCAAAGGAGCGCTCATCGTGCTCGACGACGAGGCGCGTCTGCGCTGCCTCCGAGAGACGATCGAAGGACCTCGCCCAGCGTTCGAGCGCCGTCTTCCGATCGCCGTAGGCACCGCCGACGTGGACTACGACGACGCCCTCGGGTCCGACGCCGAGCGTGTCGAGGAGAAGCGCGTCCTGCTCGACATCGAGCAGCGCCTTCCGCACGACCTCGTCGTCAGGCGAGCTGAGCACGGTGTATTGCCCCGGATGCGTGGAGAGGCGAAGGCCGAGCGTCTTGGCCTTGGCTCCCAGAGCTTCGAGTCCGGCGGCGCAATCGTGGATCTGGCGGCGGTAGTCGAGCTGAGGGAGATCGGGATGAGTGCCGTAGGGAACGGTCGAGCTCGACATCCTGTAGACGCGGACAGCGATCGCACCGAGGTAGTCGAACACTCGGTCGAGCAGGTCGAGCGATCGCGACAGGTGCGGCCCGCTCTGCCAGCGACGGGTGTCGGATGTCTTGAGCCCACCGCCGCCGAGCACCTTGACGGCGAAGCCGAGCCTGTAGGGAATCATCCCGTTACGGCCTGAGAACTGCGCGCCTAGGCCCTTGGACGAACCCGGCTTCGACGAGCAGCGGCATCACATCCGTTTCAGCCACCGGTTCGCCGTCGAAGCGTTCCACCGCCAGCCGCTTCGCGCCGCGCCGGCCCTTGACGTGCTCAACCAGCGCGTGAAGCGCCGGGCGCAGCCACTCCGGATCGGGATCACGGAGAGGCACCAGCGTCTTCCCGCCTCGCTCGACGAAGAGCGCGGCCTCGCCGCCGAGCAGGACGACGTAGGCGCCCGCCACCCGGGCGGCGCGCGCGCCGGCCCGTTTCGGCCACGGGAGCGCGGCGCCGTAGGGCTGCGCCGGATCGGCTGCGGCAAGGACGAGGGCATCCACGGGCTCGCCCTCCTGCGGGCGAAGCTCCCGAATCCGCTCCACGGCGCCGCCGAGAGCGAACTGGGCCCCGCCCAGGCCCTCGACGAAGTACCCGCGCCGCGAGAGCCCCAGCGTCTCGAGCGCCTTCAGCTCGCCGTAGACGGCGCTGTAGCCGCCGGCGATGCCCTCGGCCCGAACGCTGTCGCGGGTGACGATTCCATGCCGCTCGAGCAGAAGCTCGGCCAGCGCGCGGCGGTCGCGCTCGCCCGCGAAGAGCCGGTCGGTGAGCGACCAGCGGCCCTGCGTTGAGGTGATGTTGGCGGCCCGGCGCCGCGAGAACCGTCGCGGCCGCCGCTCCGCGCGAGGCGTCTGGTAGCGCCGACCCGAGCGGAGCGGCGTCCAGGCATCGTTCGTCACCTCACCGGCCCAGACGAGATCCCAGAGGGCGGGCAAAACCACGGAATCCTCGCTGCCGACCTCCGCGACCAGGTCGAACCAGAACTGCGCGCTCCGCCCCAGCGTCTCGCGGATCCGGTCGTGGATCTCATCCTCCGGCCGGTCGGCACCCTCCGGCTGCCCGAGCACGGCGGCGTCCTCCCGGAAGAAGACTGCGACCCGGTCGAGCCCGGCTCCGACCCAGACGAGCTCACCCGACGCACAGAGTTGGTCGAGCTGCGCCGGCGCGTAGTCCGGCACTCGCCTCGGGAGCACCTCGGATTCCCACAGCGAGACCGGCAGCGCCAGACCCTGCAGCGGCACGAGCGCCTCGCGCAGCGTCGCGCGTCGGTCAATCCCGTGCCAGCCGGGCAGGAAGCGGGCAAGGGCGACCTGCTCGACCGGTTCCACCTCTCGGCGCAGCGCGGCAAGCGAGGCGCGCCGGATCCGGCGCAGGACGTCGGGGTCGCACCACTCGCGCTCGGTTCCGCCGGGTCGCAGCTCTCCGCGGACGAGCTTCTCGTCGCGTTCGAGCTCGCGCAGCTGGGGCTCCACATCACGGCCGAAGCGCTCTGCCGCTTCTGCCGTCGTGAACGGGCCGCGCCCGCGCGCCCAGCGATGGACGAGCTCCTGCAAGGCCTGTCCAGGGACAGTCCCTTCGAGGAACGCGTCGGGCAGCCCGCTCGGCGGCATCGCGCCCAGCGCGTCTCTGTAGCGGCCTGCGTCCTCGGCCGCGATCAGCCGCTCCTCGCCGGCGACGCGCACACGCACGGCACGCCGCTCGGCCTCGAGCACCGCGGCGAACGCCTCGTCGAACTCGCCCTCGCGCAAGTCGCCTCTCCGCAGCAGCACGTCGTGGAGCTCATCGGCCTCCCTCGGCCGGCCGATCAGGCTCTGCTCCACCTGCTCGAGCGCACCCGGATCGAGCAGGTCGCGGAGCTCCTCCTGGCCCAGCAGCTCGCGGAGGAGGTCGCGGTCGAGCGACAGCGCTTGCGCCCGCCGCTCGGCGGGAGGCGTGTCGTCTTCGTACATGTACGTCGCGATGTAGTCGAAGAGGAGCGAGGCCGAATAGGGAGAGGCAGACGCCGACTCGACGTCCACGAGATCGATCTGCCTCGTCTTCAACCCGTGCAGGAGCCGCTTCAGCGCCGGCAGGTCGAAGACGTCCTGGAGGCACTCCCGGAAGGTCTCGAGCATGACCGGGAACGACCCGTACTTCCGAGCCACCTGCAGCAGGCTCTGCGCCTTCAGCCGCTGCTGCCAGAGCGGCGTCCGCTCGCCGGGCCGCCGGCGTGGGATGAGCAACGCCCGCGCGGCGTTCTCGCGAAACCGGGAGCCGAAGAGCGCCGTCCCGGCCAGCTCGGTCATCACCAGGTCGTCCAACTCCTCGGGGTCGAGGAGGATGTGCTCGGTGGGCGGAGGTGCGTCGGAGTCGGGGAAATGGAACGCAATGCCGTCGTCCGACCACAGCACGCTCGCGTTGACGCCCAGGGACTCGAGGAGCCGCGCCGACACCGCAAGGGCCCACGGCGCATGAACCCGCGCGCCGAACGGCGTCAGCACACAGACCCGCCAGTCGCCGATCTCGTCGCGGAAGCGCTCGACGACGATCGTCCGGTCGGAGGGAACCGCGCCGGTCGCAGCCTCCTGTTCGCGGAGGAACGTGAGCAGGTTGCGCGCGGCGAGCTCGTCGAGTGAGTACTCGGTCTCCAGGCGCCCGAGGGCCTTGTCATCCGAGAGCGCGGCGAGCTCGCGCGACGTCTTCCCGATCGCCTCGCCGAGCTCGTAGGGCCGGCCCGGGCCTTCGCCCTTCCAGAACGGGATCGCACCAGGCACGCCCGGTGCGGGCGAGACGATGACGCGGTCGCGCGTGATCTCCTCGATTCGCCAGGTCGAGGCGCCGAGCATGAATGTCTGTCCGGCCCGAGCCTCGTAGACCATCTCTTCGTCGAGCTCGCCGACCCGCCCCCCGTTGTCGACGAGGTGCACGCCGAAGAGACCGCGGTCCGGGATCGTGCCGGCATTCGTGACGGCAAGCCGCCCGGCGCCGGTGCGCCCTCGAATCACCCCCGCCGTCCGGTCCCAGAGGATTCGCGGGCGGAGCTCGGCGAACTCGTCGGACGGATACCGCCCAGCCAGCATGTCGAGGACGTTCTCGAGCTGGACGCGCGACAGGTCGGCAAACGGATACGCCCGGCGCACAAGCGCGTGCAGATCATCGACGCTGATCTCCTCTTGCGACGCGATCGCGACGATCTGCTGGGCGACCACGTCGAGGGGGTTCCGCGGAATCAGCGTCTCCTCGATCGCACCTTCCTGCATTCGCTTCACAACGACCGCCGACTCCAGAAGGTCGGCGCGGAACTTCGGGAACACTCGGCCGCGCGAGACCGAGGCGAGGTCGTGCCCCGCGCGCCCGACGCGCTGCAGCCCCCGGGCAACCGACTTCGGCGACTCGACCTGGATCACGAGGTCGACGGCGCCCATGTCGATGCCGAGCTCGAGTGACGAGGTCGCGACGAGGCACGGGATCTGCCCGAGCTTCAGCAGCTCCTCGACCTCGAGCCGCTGCTCCCGCGCGAGCGAGCCGTGGTGGGCGCGCGCAATCTCTTTCTCCGCCAGCTCGTTCAGGCGCAGCGCGAGCCGCTCGGCCAGCCGGCGGTTGTTGACGAAGACGATCGTCGAGCGGTGCTGCTCGACGAGCTCGACGATCTTCGGGTAGATCGACGGCCAGATCGACTGCGACGGCGCCTCGCCCCCGGTGCCGAGGATGTCCGTGATCTCGGCGTTGACGCCGGGCTCGCGCATGTCCTCGAGCGGGACGACGACCTTGACGTCCAGCTGCTTCGAGCGGCCCGCGTCCACGAGCTCGATCGGGTGCCCGCCCGAGACGAACTTCCCGATCTCCTCGAGCGGCCGCTGGGTGGCGGAGAGCCCGATGCGCTGAAACGACTCGCCGGTGAGTCGCTCGAGCCGCTCGACGGTCAGCGCGAGGTGCGCGCCGCGCTTCGTCCCGGCCACGGCGTGCACCTCGTCGAGGATCAGCGTCTGAACGCCGCCAAGCGTCTCCCGCGCGCGGGAGGTGAGCATCAGGAAGAGCGACTCCGGCGTCGTGATCAGCAGGTCCGGCGGATGCCGGAGCATCGCAGCGCGTTCCTTCTGCGTGGTATCGCCGGTGCGCACCGCGACCTTGACATCGGCCTGCAGGCCGGCGAGCGGCCCGCGCAGGTTGCGCTCGATGTCGTAGTTCAGCGCCTTGAGCGGCGAGACGTAGACGAGGCGCGTGCCCTCGCCGGGCTCCGTGATCAGCCGGTCGAGGCCGATGAGGAAGGCGGCGAGCGTCTTGCCCGAGCCGGTCGGTGCCTGGATGAGCGTGTGAGCCCCGGAGGCGATCTTCGGCCAGCCGAGCTCCTGGGCCGGCGTCGGTCCGGCGAACGTCTGCTCGAACCAATCGCGTGTCCGCGAGCTGAAGACGTCCAGTGCGGCCATCGAGTCAAGGCTACTCACTGAGACAATCCCCGCCGTGGTCGATCCAGAGACGATGTTCCAGGGTCCCGGCGCGGCCTACGACAGGTTCGTCGGCCGCTACAGCCCTGCCCTGGCCGCCGCCATGATCGAGCGGTCCGGCGTGGCGTCAGGCCAGCGCGCGCTCGACGTCGGCTGCGGCTCCGGAGCACTCGTCGCAGCACTCGCCGAGGTGCTCGGGGCCGAGAACGTCGCCGGCGTCGACCCGTCTGAGCCGTTCGCCGACGCGGCGCGCGCGAAGGCCCCGGGAGCGGAGATCGTCGTCGGGTCCGCGGAGGCCCTGCCGTTCGCGGACGACTCGTTCGACGCCACGCTCTCCCAGCTCGTCGTCAACTTCCTGTCCGATCCGGACCAGGGCCTGCGCGAGATGTCTCGCGTCGCGCGGCCCGGCGGCGTCGTTGCCGGCTGCGTCTGGGACTACGGCGGCGAGATGACGATGCTGCATACGTTCTGGGACGCCGCGACCGCGCTCGATCCCGGTGGCGCGGGGCCGCTCGTGGAGACGCACACGATGCGCTATGCGACGCCCGAGGAGCTCGGCGCGCTCTGGGACCGTGCGCCGCTCACGCATGTCGAAGTCGCGCCGATCGTCGTCGAGGCCTCGTACGACGACTTCGAGGACCTCTGGCAGCCGTTCACCGCCGGCATCGGCCCGGCCGGTGCGTACACCGCCTCGCTCGGCGAGGAAGCTCGATCGGCGCTGCGCGACGAGTACGCACGCCGTCTGGGTGAGCCCGCCGGCGCCTTCGAGCTCACCGCCCGCGCCTGGTGCGCCGTTGGGCGCGCGTAGCGATGCCCGAAACGCCGGAGCAGCTCTATGAACGCGCGAAGGATGCGCTCCGCATGCCTCCGCTCGAGGAGTGGGAGACCTTCCCGTTCGACGGCGCCATGCAACCGCGCGCCCTGCAACCGCCCACCAAGGAGGATCGACCGCGACTCGGCGTCGGCGGCGCGGACTGCCGCCGCTGTGAGGCACCGGACGCCGAGTACTTCTGGACGAGCGAGCGCTGGCGGCTCTTCGCGCTCGGCCCGACCGGGCTCCCCTTCGTGGGCATGCTCGAACCGCGCGAGCATTTCGCCGACCCGGGCGACCTTCCTGACGAGCTCGCGGCCGAGCTGGGCGTCCTGATCGCGCGGGTCGAGCGGGCAGTGCGATCGATCGGACACATCGGCCGCGTGCACGTCTGCCGCTGGGGCGACGGCGGCGAGCATCTCCACTGGTGGTTCATGGCGCGTCCGACGCGGCTGCCGCAGATCGTCGGCAGCTTCATCGCGATCTGGGACGACGTGCTGCCGCCACTGCCCGAGGAGATCTGGCGCGAGAACGTCGCGAAGGTCGCGGCGGCGCTCGATGCCTAGGGCAGGGGCACCTTCGGGACCGAGACGACGCCGAGCCGCGCGAGGATCGCGTCGCTCTCCGCTCGGTGCGCGTCTGCGTGCGGCGCTTTCGTGTCCGCCAACGCGCGCAGCGTGAGCGCCTCCTCGTAAACGGCGCGCAGGTCGCGCGCGATGCGAAGGCTCTCGTGCAGATGCGGCGCCCCCTCGTCGGGCCTGCGCGCCTGGTAGAGCGCGAGCCCGATCGTCCGCTCGACGAGCGCCTCCAGCCCGCCGAACGGCGTCTCACGCGACGCCTCGACGAGCTCGGAAGCGACCTCGAGCGCCTCGGAGTACCGGCCTTCGAGGACGAGGCACTCCGCCTTGCGCGCGCGCGTCTCGTTGACGTAGCGGCCCGCGTCGATCTCGGCGAACGCCGCCGCCGCCTCGTCGAGGAGCTCGTGCGCCTCGGCGAAGCGACCCTCGCGGGCATGCAGACGGCCCAGGTTGCTGGTGCCAAGCGCCGCACCGATCGGAAACCGCGCCGCCCGGCTGGCTCGCACCATGTTGCGGAAGAAGACCTCCGCCTCCACGAGGTGTCCCTGGTCGGAGAGCACCTCGCCGACGTTGTTCTCCTGTACCGCCGCGCCGAGGAGGTCGCCGGCGCGGAGCTTGGCCTCCCGGCTCGCCCGATAGCACTCGACGGCTTCGTCCCAGCGACCCTCGGCGTAATGGTGGATCCCGAGGTTGTTGAGGGCGGAACCGTGGATCCGGTGCAGGCCGTGCTCCTCGCCGATCGCGATCGAGCGTTCGAAGAGCTGGACGGCGTCTGCGTGACCCAGATCCGTGTGGGCGAGGCCGGCAACGAAGAGCGAATGTGCGAGCAGGCCGTGCAGGCCCGCCCGCTCGGCGAGGTCGCCGGCGGTCGCCGCGTGGGCGATCGCGTCCGGATACGAGGCGCGGCGGTACGCGACACTGGCGAGGCCGATCTCGATCGTCGCGAGCATCTCGGACTCCGGCTGCTGTTCGTCGGCATCGGTCAGCTCGCGCGCTTCCGCGAAGGCCTCGACCGCGTCGTCATAGCGCCCTTCCCGGTCCAGACAGTGCGCGATCCTCGCGACGACGCGGGCGCGGTCGAGCGGCCGGTCATGCGCCTCGCGCGCCTGCGTGTAAGCGTCCCGCGCGGGCTCGTAGGCGCCGAAGCGTTCGCGCATGTCACCGAGTGCCTCGAGCACACGCGCCCGGTCCCGGGAACCGACGGGAGTGAGCTCGGCGGCGGCGAGCGCGCGCTCGTACAGCTCGGCGGCGACGACGTTGGCGAATCCCTCCGCGGCCCGGTCGGCGGCGGTCACCGCGTAGCGCCAGGCGCGCTCGCCGTCGCCCGCCTCGAGGAAGTGCAGCGAAAGGAGCGCCGCCTCCTCATCGGCGCGGCCGCCGGCGCGCCGCTCGAGCGCGAGCCCCACGCGGCCGTGGATCTCACGTCGTCGCCGGTACGACAGTCCACCGTACGCCGTCTGCCGCAGAAGGTCGTGCCGGAAGGCGAGGTCGCCGTCGGCGGTCTCCTGCACGAACTCCGCGAGCGGCGCCCACCGTTCCAACTCGTCGCCGCCCGGCACCTCGTCGCCGAGGATCTCGCCGACCAGGTCAAGGCTGAACGACGACCCGACGACGGCGGCGTAGCGGAGCAGCATCCGGTCGGCCGGCGCGAGCGTGTCGATCCGCGTTGTGAGCAGCGTCTCCACGGACTCCGGGAGCTCGCCGCCCTCACCCTCCCGCGCAGCCGCGACAAGCTCCCGCAGGAAGAGCGGGTTGCCGGCGGCGCGAAAGGCGAGCTCCTGGATCGCCTCCTCCGAGAGCGCATGCTCTGCCGCGACCGCCAGCAAGAGCTGCGCGGCGCTCTCGACGTCCAGCGGCGCGAGGTCGAGCCGCTGACCCGGCCCGCCCCGCTCGATGAGCGAGTCCGCGGACGGACGTGTGGTCACGAGCACGAACCACGGGCGGGGCGTCGGCGAAGCCGCGACGTAGCGCAGGAGAAGTCGCGACGCATCGTCGAGCCAGTGCGCGTCCTCGGCGACGAGCAGCGTCGGCATCAGCAGCATTCGCTCGAGAAACGTCGTCACGGCGGCCTGCAGCCGATGGCGGCTCCGCTCGGCGTCGAGAGCGTCGACGTCGCCCGTCGGCGCGACCTTGGCATCGAAGGGCACGGCGAGCAGGGGGAGCCACGGCGCGAGATCGGGCATCGCCGACGCCACGAACGGCGCGACCAGCGCGCCGGCCTCCTCGCGGGAGCTGTCTGGGGTGATCCCGACGAGCTGGCGCAGCGGATTCCGCCAGGCGCCGTAGGGCACCGTCCGCGCGTACTGCTCGCCCTCGAGGCTCACCTCGGCGAAGCCGAGCGAATGGGTTCGCGCGGCGGCAACGAGTCGCGACTTGCCCATGCCCGGCTCACCCGAGATCTCGAGAAGCGCGAACTGCCGCCGCCGGGCTGAATCGAGCGCCTGGCCGAGCGCGGCGACCTCGCGATCGCGGCCGACGAGCGGCATCTCGTCCCCCGGTGCCGGCTCCCGCTGGCCGGTCGGCGCGCCGACATGGTGCGCCATGACGGCGCGCTCCTTGCCTTTGACGAGCAGAGGCTCGCGCTCGCTTGCATAGAGCGTCCGTGCGGCGTCGAGGACGTCGGCCGTGGCGAGGATCTCGCGGTCGCCGGCGCGCGCCGTCAGCCGCGCCGCAAGGTTGACGGTGTCGCCCATGACGGCGTATGTGCGCCGGTTTTCCGACCCGATGTCGCCCGTGAAGACGTGGCCGCGGTGGACACCGGCTCGCAGGGACACACGCGGTGCGCCGTCGATGATGTCGCGCACCGCGCGCAACATGCCCTCCGCGTCGTCGCCGGTGCTCGAAGGCGCGCCCGCGGTCAGGTAGAGCTTGACGGCTCCGACATCGATGTCGGACTCGAGCCACGTGACGCCGTAGGTCTCGCAGGCGCGCTCGACGGCCGTCCCGACCTCGTCGAGGTGGTCGAGGAAGCTTTCCTCCCCACGCTCCTCCAACAGTGCGTCGGAGCCGGCGAGCTTGAGAAACGCGACGGACACATGGCGGTGCTCGGCCTCGCCGCTTGCCACCGCGAGGTGGTCGCGGAGCGCAGGCGGCACGTGCTGCTCGAGCCGCTCACCCGGGACGTCGGGCGGCGGCGGTACCACGCTCCGGGACGGCTCGAGCCGCCGAAGCAGGTGCGAACCGGCGCGTTCGTCGATGAGCCAGCTCTGGTCGACGGCGGCCGCCGTCTCCGTGCTGATGACGATCTCCGACGCATTCGCTTCGTCCTCCAGCTGGACGACGCGTGTCGCCGCCGGACCGGCGACGATCAGCTCCCGGTGGGGACGCTCGGTCAGGAACACGTGGACCGAGCCGCTGTGAACCCCGGCCGCCATCGCGAGCTCGACCTCGCCCATTGACCCGATCTGCTCGATCGTCCATTGCATGTCCGATGCCGCGCCGCACGCGCGGGCTGCGTGCTCATCGCCCACGAACAACAGGAGCAATGCGTCGCCGCGGAACTTGAGGACATCGCCGCCGTGGCGCTCGGCCGCTTCGATCAAGCGCGCGAAGATCCCGGAGATCGTCCGAACGAGCTCCTCGGCGCCCTCGCGGCCCTTCTCGGCCAGCCGCTCCGAGAGCGCCGTGAAGCCCGAGATGTCGACCGACACAAGGGAACCGTCCAGCGTCCGCGCGCGTGGTGCGTCCTGCTCCATGCTCCAGCCGCGGACGAGACGCGGCAGATACGGCGAGAGCTGCGTGCGGCGAGCCGTTTCCGTCATTCGACAAGAGCATTGCACCGTTTGGAGCAGCCTTCGTGTGACGGAATCTTCGGAAACCTCTTGTATTGCCCGGTCGACCCGACTAGTGTCGGGCGTCGGCGGTTGCCCGTCATCCGCCTCTGCGGTCTGGGGATGAGGTTCTGACGAGAGGGTCCGTGTGGTTCCGGTGGCTCGCCTGTGCAGCCGCGGCCGCGGCCTGCGCAGCGCCCGGCGTCGCACAGGCGCACGGCGGACCGACATTCGCCGCCGGAGCGGACACGGGGGCCGCGCCCGTCCTCGACGGCGTGGTCAACCCCGGCGAGTGGGCCGACGCCAACGCCTACAGCCTCACCTTCGGATCGCTCGGAAACGCGACCGTCCGGTTCGTGCACACGCCGACCGACCTCTACGTCGCCGCCGTGGTGCAGGACCCGTCACCAGGCATCGCGCCGGCGTTCAGCGTCTTCTTCGACGACGACCACGACGGCGTCAACGACGAGGGCGAGGATGCCTGGAGGGCGCAGGTCGGTAGCCCCGGAGGAGACCTGTTCTTCAGCCCGACAGGGCTGAACGGCGCCGACTTCTACAACGACGCGGACTTCGACGCCCCCAACAACACCGTTGCCGCGGCGACGATCGAAGGCAACGTGATGTTCGAGCTCCGGCATCCACTCTGCTCGAGCGACACGACGCACGACATCTGCGCCTCTGTCGGTCAGATGCCCGGTCTCGACTTCCGGTACGAGCGGAACGTGGATCTCTCCGCAAACACGCCGGGCCTCAATTTGTTCGACCCGAGCGCGGGCTGGGCCCATCTCCTACTGGCCGCCGGAGACGTCGTGGCACCCACGGCGTCTGTGACTGCACCGGCCGCCGGATCGATTCTGCGGGGCACCGTCGACGTGGCCGCGAACGCCTCCGACAACGTCGGCGTGACGCGCGTGGACTTTCGGTACTTCGACGGCGCAACCGACCAATTCGTCGAGCTCGGCAGCGACACCGATCCTCCGTACACCGCAACCTTCGACACGACCCAGGTCGGGAACACGGCCGTGCTCGACGCAACGATCTACGCCGTCGCTCACGACGCCGCCGGGAACACCGGCACGTTCGGCAACGGGGTCACGGTCGACAACGCCGCGCCCAGCCGGATCGTGTTCGAGAGCGATCGCGACGGGAATTCCGAGATCTACGCGATGAGCCCCGCGGGGACGGGCCTCACCCGCCTGACATCGAGCCCGGCAGTGGACACGAGGCCCTCGCTCTCACCGAACGGCAACCTGATCGCATGGCAGAGCGACGGTCAGATCTGGTTGATGAGAAGCGACGGCTCCAACAAGCAGCCGCTGACCTCCACGGCCACGAACGACGCCCCGTCCTTCTCGCCGGACGGGACGAAGATCGCCTTCCACAGCAATCGGAGCGGCGACTACGACATCTGGGTGATGAATACCGACGGCACCGCTGCAACGAACCTGAGTAACCGACCCGAATCGTCTGAGATCGACCCGACCTGGAGCCCTGACGGCGCGAACCTCGCATTCGACTCCGACCGCATGGGCAGCCGCGACATCTTCACCATGAACGCGGCCGGCGGGGAACAGACGAACCTGACCCCGATCGGTTCACAGCTCGACTCCGATCCGGACTGGTCGCCCGATGGCTCGAGACTGCTCTTCGTCAGCACGCGCGGCGGCTTCACGTCGGTGTGGAGCATGAACACGAGCGGCGAAGACCTCGTCAACGTCACAGAGTCTGCGAACTTCGACGCTGATCCCGCGTGGTCGCCGGACGGGAGTCACATCGTGTTTACCCGCGCCCAAAGCGGTCTGACGTTCAACGTCTGGACAGCGCGGCCTGACGGCACGGCGAAGCTCCAGGTCACCAACGCGGCCTCGACGCAGCGCAACTCGTTCGCCGACTGGGGCAGCCGGCCCTCGGAGACGATCGTGACGCTCGAGCCCGTCGCCGACACGTTCGTCCGCGCCAGCGATCCGACCACGGCGCACGGAAGCGAGACGACGTTCGACGTGCACGCGGGAGCAAGCCTGTACTGCAGCCAGGGGCCCGGGCCGGCCTATGGCCTGCTGCGCTTCGACCTCTCGTCGCTTCCAGCCGGGGTCCAGGTGACCGATGCGCGCTTGCACCTAACCGTCGCCGGCGGGTTCGCGCAAGACGGCGACCCTGTGCACTACGCCATCCGCCTCAACTCGAACGATTGGAGCGAGTCCGTCACCTGGAACGGCCGGCCGGCCGACGGCATCGTCCACGTCGCTCCTCAGCCGACGATTAACGGGACTCCGCTCTCCTTGTCCCAGGACGTGCTCGGCATTGGTAACGCCTTCAACGCGAATTGCAACGCGCCGACGCCCCCGGCCGTCCGCACCTTCACCGCTCCCGTGAACCGGCCGCAGTCGTTCGCGAATGCAGTCGGCAATGCGACCGGCGGCGCGCTGTCGATGCAGATCTGGAGCCTGCCGTGTGGGACGCCGACAACCGTTCCGTGCACTAGCGGCGGGTCGGAGAAGGCGTACTTCCTCCGCTACCACTCGCGCGAGGCCACGAACCCGACGCTCCGGCCGAAGCTCGTCGTCACGTACGCGCCGGGTGTCGACGTGACGTCGTTCACCGCGACACCGGCGGACCCGATCGCGGGCCTCGCGCAAGTCGATCTCGAGGACGTGCCGCCGTCGGTGCTGCTCGCGCCGCCGCGTTCGACGGCGTCGACACCGCTGGGCGACACGCCACTCGGAGACACACCTCTCGGTGACACGCCGCTCGGAGACACACCGCTCGGCGACACGCCGCTCGGCGACACGAGCCTTGGGCTCGGCGCACTCATCGCCGAGCTGCGAACCGTCCCGCTGGCGTCCCTGCCGCTCCTCCGCGACGGCGGCTGGCCGGCTGTGCTCGCGGGCACGACGCTCGCCGACCGTGCGCTTCAGAACGTCAGCCTCGGCGACCTGTTTGCCTTCACGCCGCGGCTGGCTGTGCTCGACGACATCACGCTGGCCGAGCTCGACTACTCGCGCAGCTCCCTCGGTGACGTGGTGACGGTCGCGTACGCACTTGGCAACAGCGTCACGCTCTCCGAGCTCTCGTTCACGAATGCAAACCTTGACCCCGCGCTGCGGGGCTGGTGCATGGTCACGACCACGGACTGCGCCAACACGAGCGTGCTGGCGCTCGGACTGCGCGGCGCGCCGCTTGGCGATACGCCCCTGGGCGACACGCCGCTCGGAGACACACCGCTCGGCGACACGCCACTCGGAGACACACCTCTCGGCGACACACCCCTCGGCGATACGCCCCTCGGAGACACGCCCCTTGGCGACACGCCTCTTGGCGACACCGATGTCAGCCGCGCGCCGCTCGGGGACACGCCGCTCGGCGACACCCCGCTCGGCGATACCAACCTCAACCGCGCGCCGCTCGGGGACACGCCGCTCGGGGACACGCCGGTCTCCGAGCTGAGCTGCACGATCCTCTTCGTCACCTGTCCGACCGGCGGCACGCTCAGCCAGAACCTTGCGCACCTGCGGCCGAACCTGAAGCTCCGCGACCTCGTCGCGAGCCTCAGGAACCCGAATAACTTCACCGTGGCGCAGCTGCTCGCCGTCCTCGATCCGCCGGAGGACTACACGCTCGCGCAGGTGGCGGCGATCTTCAAGGCATCCAGCGGCGTGACCTTCAACGACCTGCTCGCTGCCGTCCTTCGGGCGGGGGCGCAATGGGAGCGGATCGACCTGACCCAACCGGCGCTCGCGCGTGTCGCGACCGGCGGCGGCAGCGTCAACCTCGCGTCCGAACTCAGCGTCTCCGGTGCGTCGATCCTGACGTTCAAGGTCGACCTTCCGAGTGGCTGGACGGCGGTCGGGACACCCTCAATTGAGACGGTTTCACCCGTAACCGCGACGGCGCTTGACGTCGTCGACGTGCAAGACGTCCCAGGCGGCGGGACGCGGCACACCCTCCGCACGCCGAATCCGATGGGCGGCGATCTGATCTTCCATTTCGGCGCCAGGCCCGGCACGACACTCGGGCCGGCGACCGCCTCCCTCTCGGTCGCCGCCGGAAACGGATCTCCGGCGAGGCCGCCTGCCGAGTCGGTCAACGTCCAAGAAACGTTCGAGCCCAACAACGATCCCAACAAAGTTCCTCCGGAGGCGCCGCTCCTCGCGCCCGGAGCGATGTACCTCTCCTACCTCACCGGGGCTGACGACATCGACTACTTCCGCGTTACCGTGCCGGACGCGGGGACGCGGACGACGATCCGCCTCAGCCACCTGCCCGCGGACTACGATCTCGTCGTCTACGGGCGACAGGGGACGACACCGCTCGTGGCGCCGGGCGGGGCGGCGCCGCTCGAGACTCCGGTGCTGGGCGACTCGGGTGCCCCCATCACCCATCTCACAGATGCGCTCCCGGCAGAGACGCTCGACGACCTCACGCTGCTTGCGGACCGTCCGGTGCTCGGCGTCTCCGCATTCCGGACGACCGAGGACGAAGCCGTCGTCGCGATCTCCGACGGCGCGCCGGGCCAGTACGTCATCCAGGTGAAGGGCTACAACGGGGCGACGAGCGTGGAGCCGTACATGCTCCGCATCGAGAGCGAGGCGCCGCGGCTCGCGCCGACTTGCCCCGAGCGGTTCCAGAACCTCATCTTCCCGCGCGCCGGCTTGAACATGGGGTCGATTCCGGCCGACGCTGACACGGTGTTCCTCGCGAACGGCCCACAGCTGGCTGCGACCGGCGGGCAGACCGCCCTCGACTGGTTCACGACAGCGAACCTGAACCGCCTCCGTGCGACGGGTCACCCGAGCGGGCTCGTCCGTCTCGAGGACGTTGATCCGGTGGCCGATGCATACGAGGCCTGGAACGACAACCCGTGCAGTTCTTCAGGCGCGAACGCCGTCGTCTCCGCGATCACCGACGTGGTTCGGACGATCCGCACCGAGCGACCCTCCGTGCGGAACCTGGTGCTCCTCGGAAACGACAAGGCGCTGCCGTTCGCACGCCTTGACGACCTGACCACCATCGCCAACGAGGCGGACTACGCGTCCACATTCAGGAGCAGCGAGGACCTCTACGGCGCCCTCTTCGAGCACCGCGTACTTTCGGACGATCCCTACGGGACGACCGATCCGATCCCCTATCTCCAGCGCCAGCTTCATGTGCCCCAGCTCGCCGTCGGCCGCCTCGTGGAGACCGGAGGTGAGATCAGCGGCGCACTCGAGCGCTTCGTCTCGTTCGGGGGCGTCCTCGATCCGACGAGCGCCCGGACGAGCGGCTACGACTTCCTGCGGGACGGCGCAAACGGCGTCGCGGCTGCGTTCGCCGACATCGTCGGGGCGCAGGAGCCGCCGACCACGCCGGCCTTGATCGGCAACGACTGGACGCAGCTCACGCTGGCCGGTGCACTCAGCCCAGGCACTGGGCTCTTCGGCATGAACGGCCACGCCGACCACCACCGGCTGCAGCCGGCCGCGGGCACGGATCTCTTCTCGGCCGCCAACCTGCCCGCCTCACTCGAGCGCTCGGTCGTCTTCAGCATGGGTTGCCACTCCGGCCTCTCGGTGAGCGATGCGGCCGTCGCGGCGACCGACTGGCCCCAGACGTTCGCAGGCAAAGGCGCGGCGGCCTACGCCGGGAATCTGGGCTACGGCTACGGCGACACGGTCACGGTCGCCTACTCAGAGGCGCTCAACGTCCGGCTCGCGCAGGGCCTCCGAGACGGGCTGCCGATCGGCGAGGCGCTCGTCGCGGCCAAGCAGGGCTACCTCGCGTCGCTGGGAGTCGTCGGCGTCTACGACGAGAAGGCGATGTCCGAGCTCGCGCTCTACGGCCTGCCGATGTGGTCGCTCGGCACCCCGCCCGCCGCCAACACGCCGACCCTCCCGCAAGGCGTCACGCGTCTCTCCACCGATCCGGATCCGGCGACGGGGCTGCTGGTCGACCGCTACCGCTCGCAGCCGCCCACGGCCGCGCTGGCGCGCCAGAACCAGCCCGACGGGAGCGCCTACTGGACTGGACCGAGCGGCGTTCAGGTCACGCATCTGCGGCCGCTGCAGCCGAAGGCGGAGTTCGAGGTCGCGTCGGACGCCCGCGGCGTGCTCATCACCGGGCTCGAGTCGAGGGACGAATCGCCGATCGACCCTGTCTACTCACGGCCGATCGTCGACAGCTCCGGCGCCGAGCCCGAGCTGCCGTTCGCCGACGTGGCCTTCCCGGCGAAGATCCAGTCGCTCGTCTCGCAGCAGACGCGAAACGGACTCCGGGCCACGACCGTGCTCGTGCTCGGTCAGTTCTTCTCGGACGACACAGCCGACGCCGACGGAGCGGGACACCAGCGCCTGTTCACCCGCATCGACCTCGACGTGCTGCGTTCAAGCAGCGCCGACCGCCTGGCGCCGCGGTTCGACGGGATCGAGGCGGTCGTGCTTGAGAACTCCGACATCGTCTCGTTCTCGACCGACGTCGTCGACCTGCCGAGCGAAGGTGCAGACAACGTCAAGCGGGTGCTCGTCGCCTTCCGCGACGAGACGTCGCCGACGTGGCGATTCCTCGACCTGCGCCGCGGCACCGGCGCGAACTGGGGCGGAACCGCAGCGACGACCGGCACGCGCATCGAGTACTTCGTGCAAGCCGTCGACGCGGCCGGCAACGTCGCCGTCTCGACAAACAAGGGAATCCTCTTCGCGGGGTCACCGCCGGCGGCGCCGAGCGGCGCAGGCGTCGAACCGACGCTGAGCGGCACGCAGGCAGCTGGCTGGTTTACCCCGTCAGCCCAGCTCGACATCACGGCAGCCGACGGAGTCGCCGTGTCGACGTCGCTCGACGGCGGCCCGCTCACGCCGTTCACCGCGCCGCTGACGATCGACACCGACGGGCTGCACACCATCGAGATCCGCGGCTCGAACGGCTATGAGGCGACGCTGGTCGCACCGGTGGACACGCTTCCGCCCACCGTCGCGCTCGACAACCCGGGTGCGACGGTGCCGCTGAACGGGAAGGTTCCGCTGGCATTCCGCTGCGGCGACACGGCGTCGGGCGTCGCGACCTGTACGGCGAAGGTCAACGGCGTCACGCGCGCCCCGGGCTTCGAGGTTCCCACGACACCGCTCGGCTTCACGCACACGATCGAGGTGACCGCGACCGACCGCGTCGGCCGGCCGACAACGCAGACCTTCACCTACAAGGTCGGAAGCCGCGAGATCCTGTTCGTCAACGGCAGCATCGGTTCGGGCGACATCTTCTCGCTACCCGCCGACGCCGGGCTGACGACGGTTCCGACGCGGCTGACGGCGACGTCCTTCCCGGAGGCCGATCCGGCGTGGTCGCCTGATTCGCGACGTATTGCCTTCTCGAGCAACCGGGACGGCACCTGGCGGGTCTACGTAATGGACGCTGACGGCACGGACGTGACGCAGCTGCCGACGGGATCGGGCAACGCCCTCGACCCGGCCTGGTCGCCGGATGGAAACCGCATCGCCTTCGTCTCGAACCGCAGCGGCAACTTCGACATCTGGGTCGCGAACGTGAACGGGACGGGTACGCCCCAGCGGCTCACGACCGACTCGAAGCTCGACCTGGCGCCGTCTTGGGCCCCCTCGAACCAGATCGTGTGGGCGAATGGTCCGCTCCTCGGGCTCGACATCTGGAAGATGAGCGGCACTGGGAGCGCTATTGGGAGCGGCAAGACGCGGCTGACGAAAACGCAGGACGTCGCGGCCGAAACCTCGTCGAGCCCGAACGGGACAATCGCCTTCGCCCGCCGCAAGGGTCTCCGTTTCGAGATCTGGACGATGAACTCGAGCGGCGGAAGCCAGGCGAAGGCCGTCGGGACGGGTCGCTGGGACGTCCAGCCGTCGTGGCTCCAAGACGGGAAGCTCGTGTTCGCCTCAGGGATCGACGAGAACCGCGACTTCGACCTCTACCGCGCCACGAAGACGACGAGCTGGTCCTTCACGCGGATCACGAACGCCGCGGGCAACGAGCGGGCGCCGAACGGCTGATCCTCGGGAGTAAGATCGGCATATGGCCGTCGCAGCACCCGACCGCCTGTACTTCACCGACAGCGACGAGGCGAACGAGCTCATCGCCAGGGAGCCGCTCGCGCTGCTGATCGGGTTCGTGCTCGACCAGCAGGTCCCGGTCCAAACGGCATTCACCGGCCCGCTGAAGATCAAGGAGCGGCTCGGCACACTCGACGCCGGTCAGATCGCAGCGACCGATCCCGACCGGCTCGAGGCAGCGTTCCGTGAGCGGCCCGCCGTCCATCGGTTCCCAGGGTCGATGGCGACGCGCGTCCGCGACCTCTGCGCGCTCGTCGAGGCGGAATACGGCGGCGACGCGTCCCGCCTCTGGCGGGAGGCGGGCGACTCCGACGAGCTTCGCCGCCGGATCGCCGAGCTGCCCGGATTCGGCGACATGAAGATCAGAACCCTCGCTGCCGTCCTGTCGAAGCGGTTCGGCGTTGAGGCCGCAGAGGGGCTCGCCCCGAGCCACCCGACGCTCGGCGACGTCGACTCGCGCGAAGCGCTGGAGCGCTACCAGGCGATGAAGCGCGAGTACAAGGCGAAGATGCGCGCCGCGCGCGAGCCCTGACCTACTCGATCGTCGCCCGCGACTCCGAGAACGGCCAGCTCGGCGTCGCCGTCCAGTCCCGCGCGTTCACCTGCGGAGAGACGGTGATGTGGGCTCGCCCGGGAATCGGGGCCGTCGCGACGCAGTCGCTTTCGGAGCGGAGCTACGGACCGCTCGGGCTCGATCTCCTGGCCGCCGGCAAGACGCCGGAGCAGGCGCTTGCCGGGTTGGTGGCGGCCGACCCGGACTCCGAAGTCCGCCAGGTCGCGATCCTCGCCGCCGACGGCGCCGCTGCCGCGCACACCGGTGCGTCGTGCATCCCCGACGCCGGACATCAGACGGGCGAGGGGTACAGCGTCCAGGGAAACATCATGCGCTCGCCGTCGGTGTGGCCGGCCATGGCCGAGGCGTTCGAGGCGGCTCCAGGCACGCTCGCCCGCCGCCTGCTGGCGGCGCTCGACGCCGCAGAGGCGGCGGGGGGCGACTGGCGCGGCATGCAAGCGGCGGGATTGCTCGTCGTCCCGGCCGAGGGCAAGCCGTGGGAGACGGTCGTCGAGCTTTACGTAGACGACCACCCCAAGCCGCTCGACGAGCTGCGCCGGCTGCTCGCCCTCCACGAGGGCTACCAGGCGATGGACGAGGCCGAGGATCGGGCGGCGGTCGCCCGCGAGGCCGGCATGGAGGAGCTCGACGTCCGGTTCGCAGAGATCCTCGACGCGGCCCACGCCGACGACGTGGCGCGGGCACGCGAGCTCCTCGCGCCGCTGCTCAGCGAGGAGCCGCGCTGGGCTTCATACGTGCGGGTCCTCGGCGAGCGCGGCTACCTGCCCCACGCCGACGAGCTCGTCGAGTGACGCGGCGCGTCGTCTACGTCACCCGCGAACATCCCGAGACCGCGCATGACCAGCTCCTCGTCCTCGACGAAGCACGCGTTCCGAGCGGCGAGTCTGCCGAACGGGCTGTGCGTACCGAGGCCGGCCTCGAGGTCCGCATCCTGCGCGAGCTCGACAACCGCTTCGTCCAGGCGACTCCGATGGGACCGACGCCGGACGAGTGGACGCATGGTGGTGTGCGCTGCCACTGGGTCCAGCTGCGGCCCGACCTGGAACTGTCGGGAGTGGACGCGGCCCTTCTTCGCGAGATCGTCCGCAGCCGCGTCGTCGCCTACGTCACGCGCGAACGGTCGGGCCGCACCGAACTCCTGACGATCGAGGCAGAGAAGTATCCGGAGGAGGGCGTTCAGGTCCCTGCCGGCCGCATCGACCACTGGGAGACGCTCGAGGAGGGCCTCCGCCGCGAGCTCGCTGAAGAGACCGGCATCACCGGCGTTCGGGTCGTCCGCGAGCTCCCGGACTTCGAGTGCACGTACGAGACCTACTACGAAAACCACGCGTTCCACCTCACCGCCGAGGAGGCGACGCCTGACTCGTGGAAGCACCGCGTCGCGGGCAAGGGCGCCGACTCGGGCCTCGTCCACCTGTGTCGGTGGGTGCCGCTCACCCCCGATCTCCAGCTCTGGAACGAGGGAGATCCCATGCTCAAGCACCTGCCGATATGAGGAGCGTGCGGACTGTCCTCGTTGCGGTGATCGGCCTCGCGCTGCTCGTCGGCGGGCGACCGGCTGAGGCGCTGCGTCACCCGGCGGCGCCGCGCTGCCCGATCTTCCCGGCCTCGAACCCGTGGAACCAGCGCGTCGACCGCTTGCCGGTGGCTGCGAACTCCGACGCGATCATCGCTTCGATCGGGCCGGACGAGACGCTGCATCCCGACTTCGGGTCAGGTCTCTGGGAAGGCGCGCCGATCGGGATCCCGATCACGGTGGTTCGGCGCTCCCAGCCGAAGGTTCGCGTGGTCTTCGAGTACGCCGACGAGAGCGACCGAGGCCCGTACCCGATCCCGCGGAACGTGAAGATCGAGGGCGGACGGCAGTCGGACGGCGACCGCCACGCGCTGATCCTCGACCGCGACGCCTGCCGGCTCTACGAGCTCTTCGCTCTGTATCCGACTGCCGGGGGCGGCTGGCGAGCGGGCTCCGGCGCGATCTGGAACCTGCGCTCGAACAAGCTGCGGCCGGCAGGCTGGACGTCCGCCGACGCCGCGGGTCTCCCGATCCTGCCCGGCCTCGCCCGGTACGACGAGGTCGCCCGCGGGCGCATCGATCACGCCCTGCGGTTCACGGTGAGCCGAACGCGCCGCGCCTACGTCTACCCGGCCCGCCACTACGCGAGCTCGTCGAACGATCCGAACCTGCCGCCGATGGGCCTCCGGCTCCGGCTGAAGTCGACCTATCCAACGCGCGGCTTTCCGCGTCAGGCTCGCATCGTTCTCGAGGCGCTGAAGCGTTACGGGATGTTCGTCGCCGACAACGGCTCGGACTGGTACATCACCGGCGTGCCGGACTCGCGCTGGTCGAACGAGCAGCTGCGCGCGCTCAAGCGCGTGCCGGGCTCGGCGTTCGAGGTCGTCAAGACCCGGTGAAACCGACAGGTCGGAAGCGGCGTATGACGAGCATGAGGCGCCTCGCCGTCCTGTTCGCCGCTCTTGCCCTACTCGCGGGCTGCGGCAGCGGCGATTCGAGCGACGGCGGGTCTGGCGGCACGCAGACCGAGACGCAGGACGACGGCGGATACGGCTACTAGCCCCGCGATTCTGCCCGCAGCACGCACGCTAGACCTTTGTAGAGCTTTGTCCCGGCTTCGTTGTAAGCGCCCGCTTGATCCTCTACAAACGAGCTGGGGATACGTTGGGCAGGAGGGCTATCGCAATCGTCGGGAGCACCGGCGCCGTTGCCACGGCAGCGCTGCTCCTTGGTGCAGGTTCCGGGGCCGGCTTCGCCGCCGGCGCGGACGCGACGGCGCTCAGTGCCGATCTGACGATCTCGAAGACTGACTCGGCCGACCCGATCGCTCCCGGCGGAGCCTTCACCTACACGATCTCGGTCGAGAACGTCGGTCCCGACGCGGCGACCGGAGTGCAAGTCACCGACACGCTGCCGACCGGCGTCACCTTGCTCTCGACAAGCACGACGCAGGGCACATGCTCGGATGCGGCAGGCGTCGTGACGTGCAATGTCGGCGATCTCGCGCTCAGTGGTCTCGCCACAATCGCGATCGTCGTGACGGCCCCGTCGACGGAGACGACTCTCACGAACACAGCCGGCGTTACGAGCGACGCCGATCCGCAGCCGGCGAACAACTCGGCGACGCAGCAGACGGTCGTTGCAGTACCCGTCCCGGAGCTCTCGATCTCGGACGTCTCGCAGGCCGAAGGGAACGCGGGCAGCTCCGGATTTGTCTTCACGGTGACGAAGAGCGCGACCGACGCTCCGGCAACGGTCCAGTTTGCGACGGCCGACGGCACTGCCGGACAGCCCGGCGACTACGCCGCTTCCAGCGGAACTGTGAGCTTCGCGGCGGGCGAAGCGACGAAGCAGGTCACCGTCAACGTCAGCGGCGACGCAGCCTTCGAAGCCGACGAGACGTTCTTCGTGAACCTCTCGAGCCCAACCGGCGCTTCGATCGCCGACAACCAGGGGCAGGGCACGATCTCAAACGACGACGCCTCGCCGAGCCTCGCGATCAACGACGTCACGTTGAAAGAAGGCAACAGCGGCACGACCGCGTTCACCTTCACGGTGACGAAGACGGGCGCCACCGAGCTTCCGGCAAGCGTCAACTTCGCGACCGCCAACGGAACGGCGACTGCTCCGACCGACTACGCCGCGCAAAGCGGCACGCTCACCTTCGCCGCGGGGGAGGCAACGAAGACGATCACCATCCTCGTCAACGGCGAGACCGCCGTCGAAGCGAACGAGACCTTCCTCGTCAACCTCTCGAACGCGAGCGGCGCGACGATCGCGGATGCCCAGGGACTGGGCACGATCGAGAACGACGACGCCTCGCTCGCGATCGACAACGTGATCGTCGCCGAGGGCAACTCCGGCACGGCCGCACTCGTCTTCACGGTCCGGAAAACCGGCGCAGCGGTTCCGGCGAGCGTCGGCTTCGCGACCGGGAACGGTACGGCGAGCTCGGCGAGCGACTACGAGAGCGAAGCCGGGACAGTCAATTTCGCCGCCGCCGACGTGACAAGGACGATCACCGTGCGCGTCGACGGCGACACGACGTTCGAGACCGACGAGACGCTCTACGTCACCCTGTCGAATGCGATCGGAGCGATAATCGCCGACAACCAGGCCGAGGGCACGATCGCAAACGACGATACGGCGCCGACGCTGGCGGTGAACGACGTCGCCGTGGCCGAAGGCAATGCCGGGACGACTGCCTTGACCTTCTTGGTGACGAAGACCGGTCCCACCGAGCTGTCGGCGAGCGTCTTCTACGAGACCGGCAACGGCACGGCGACCGCGCCGGACGACTACGCCGCTCAAAGGGGCACCGTCGTCTTCGCCGCCGGCGACACAAGCAAGGTGGTGACCGTGCTCGTCAGCGGCGACACCGCCTTCGAGGCGAACGAGACGTTCGTCGTAAACCTCTCGATCCCCGGCGGCGCGACGCTCGCAGACAACCAGGGACAGGGGACAATCGTGAGCGACGACGGCATGCCGACGCTGGCAATCAACGACGTCAGCCGCGCCGAAGGCGACGCCGGCATTACCGAGTTCACATTCACCATCACGAAGAGCAGCACCAACAGCCCGGCGACGGTCGCCTTCGGCACCGCGAACGGCGCGGCGAGCTCGCCCGACGACTACGCCGACTGGACCGGCACGCTCTCGTTCGCCCCGACGGAGACCAGCAAGACGTTGACCGTGTTCGTCAACGGGGACACCTCCGTCGAGCCCGACGAGAATTTCTTCGTCAACCTCACGAATGCGAGCGGCGCCACGATCGCCGACAGCCAGGGCGTGGGAACAATCCAGAAGGACGACACCGCGGTGCGCCCGCCGGCGAGTTCGGCTCGCTGCGTCGTCCCCAACGTGAAGGCCAAGTCGGTGCGCGACGCGCGCGCGCTTCTCGTAGCGAGGCGCTGCGCCCTCGGCAGGGTCACCTACGCTTCGTCGCGCAGGGTCAAGAAGGGCAAGACCATCTCGCAGAGCAAGCCGCCCGGCACGCGGCACCCGCGCGGTACGAGGGTGAACGTCGTCGTTAGCCGCGGCAAGCCGTAGCGCCCGCGGCGGGACGACTAGCCACTAGGAGTCGCCCGCAGCTCGCGGAGCACTGGACCGAGCGACTGTCCTCCGCGTAGCGTCGGCTCGAACAGATCGCCGTGCCGTTCGATGCGCTCGAGCGCTTCACGCATCCCGAAGTCACGGGGCCGGACCTTCTCGCCCAGCTCGTCCCAGCGGAGTGGCGTCGAGACCGGCGCGCCCGGCTTTGGTCGCACGGAGTACACGGACGCGAGGGTCTTCCCGTGGCCGTTCTGCCGGTGGTCGACCAGGACGCCGCGCCTCTTGCGCTTCAGCCACTCGGTCGTCACGAGGCCCGGGTTCTCCTCCTCGAGCTGTCGAGAGACATGCTCGGCAAACTCGTACGTCTCTGGAAACGACGACCGTCGGGTGATCGGGACGAGCACGTGGATGCCGTCCGCGCCGCTCGTCTTCACGTACGACCGCAGCTCGAGCCGTTCCAGCGCCTCGCGGACGAGGTGCGCCACCCGAATCGCCTGCGCGAAGCCGTTCCTCGACTCGGGCGGGTCGAGGTCGAAGACGACGTAGTCCGGCCGGTCCGGCTTGTCGGTCCGCGAATACCACGCGTTCATGTCGATGCAGTTCATCTGCACCATCCAGACTGCGGCGGCCGGCTCGTTCACGAGCGTGAAGTCGACGAGCCGGGGTCCGCCCTCGCGAGGCAAGGTGCGATACCGGCGCGTCGGGATCCATGAGGGCTTCCCCTTCGGAGCCTGCTTGTGGAAGTAGGGCCGACCCCGAATGCCGTCGGGGTAGCGCTTGAGCGTGAACGGGCGATCCCGCAGGTGCGGGATCAGCACTGGGCCGATCTCGGCGTAGTACTCGGCGAGCTTCGCCTTGGTCACACCGTCGCCGGGGAAGAGCACCTTTCCCGGGCTGCTCAGCCGGACCCGGCGGCGGCCGACCCGGAGCTCCTCGTGGCTAGCCAACTCCTGCGAGCAGGAACGCGCGGTTCTCGCGCAGCATCTCGCGCGCGATCACGAGCCGCTGGATCTGGTTCGTGCCCTCGTAGATCTGCGTGATCTTCGCATCGCGCATCATCCGCTCGACCGGGTACTCCTGCATGTAGCCGTAACCGCCGAGGATCTGGACGGCGTCGGTCGTCACCTCCATCGCGACGTCCGAGCAGTAGAGCTTCGCCATCGCGCTGATCTTCGTCAGCTCCGAGCCCTCGACGCCGTCGTCGATCATCTGCCCGCACTTGTAGAGCAGGAGGCGCGCGGCTTCGCACTTCGTCTCCATGTCCGCGAGTTGCGCGGAGATCAGCTGGTGCTGGGCGATCGGCTTGCCCATCGTCTCGCGTTCCTTGGCGTACTCGAGCGCGTAGTCCGTCGCTCCCTGGGCGAGGCCCAGCCCCTGCGCGCCGATGCCCGGCCGGGAGCGGTCGAGGATCCGCATCGCGATCTTGAACCCGTCCCCCTCCTCACCGAGCAAGTTCGCCGCCGGGACCCGCATGTCGTTGAAGAAGATCTCGCCGGTCGTCGAGCCCTTGATCCCCATCTTCGGCTCGATCCGACCGACCTCGAAGCCCGGGCAGCTCGACTCGACGAGGAAGGCCGAGATGCCGTCATGTCCGAGCGTCGGATCCGTCTTCGCGAACACCGTGTAGAGGTCGGCGACGCCCGCGTTCGTGATGAAGCGCTTCGAGCCGTTGATGGCGTACTCGTCGCCGTCGAGACGAGCCTCGGAGCGCATCGCGGCGGAGTCCGACCCGGAGCCTGGCTCGGTGAGCGCATACGCGGTCAGCCACTCCCCGCTCGCGAGCCGCGGCAGGTAGCGCTCCTTCTGCTCGTCGTTGCCGGCGAGCTTCAGGCCCAGCGAGCCGAGCTCTTGGACGGCGAGGATCAGCCCGCTCGTCGCGCAAACCTTCGAGACCTCCTCGATCGCCACGAGCGTCATCAGCGCGCTGGCGCCGAGACCGCCGTACTCCTCGTCGTACATGACGCCGAAGATCCCGTGCTCGCGGAAGAGCTCGACGACGTCCCACGGAAACTCGGCGCTCTTGTCGATCTCCGCGGCGCGCGGCGCGATCCGCTCGCGCGCGAGCTCGCGGATGAGGTCGCGGATCTCTCGCTGCTCGTCGGTCAGCGGGTCGGTCGGCACGGCGGCAATCCTAGTGTTAGGTTCCTCAGCATGGCGAAGCGGATCTCCCTGCTCGTCGCCGTTTTCACCCTCGCCGCGACGTCGCTCGCGTTCGCCTCGGGGGGCGGCCGAGACGACCTCGCGTGGGAGCTGAAGCCCACCGGCGCGGACGGGACACGGCTCCGGGGGCTCTCGGTCGTCAGCGAGAAGGTGGTCTGGACGAGTGGTGGACCCGGATCGGACACCGGCTCCTCGGCGGTGCTGCGGACGACGAATGGCGGGCGCACCTGGGAATCGGTCGCGCCGCCGGGCACGACGGCGCTCGAGTTCCGCGACATCGAGGCCTTCGACCGGCGCAACGCCGTCGTCCTCGCGGCCGGTTCCGGCACCGACGCTCGCGTCTACGTCACCTCCGACGGCGGCCGGACCTGGCACTTGGGGTTCCAAAACACCGATCCAGATCCGGCCGTGTTCTACGACTGCATGACGTTCTTCGACCGCCGTCATGGGCTTGCGCTTTCCGACCCCGTGGGCGGCCGGTTCCGGATCATCGAGACACGCGACGGAGGGCGCAGTTGGAGCGTGGTGAACGCCGACATGCCACCGGCGATCCCGGGCGAGTTCGCGTTCGCGGCAAGCGGTCAGTGCCTGGTGTCGAGCGGTGACATCCTCGGTCGCAGCCGCGGGGACGACGATGACGACGACGACGACGACGGCCGGAAGGCGCGACTCGCGTGGTTCGCGACCGGCGGTGTCCCGCCCTTCGCCCGTGTGTTTCGCTCCCACGACGGCGGCAAGAGCTGGCGCGTTGCCGTGACGCCGGTCGCCAGTACTGCGGCGGGAGGCATTTTCGCCCTTGCGTTCCGTGACGCGAAGAACGGGATTGCCGTCGGCGGCGACTTCCTCGCGCCGAACAACTCGCCCAACTCGCTGGCGCTGACCCGCGACGGCGGCCGAGCCTGGACGCTCGTCGACGCAGAGGATGCGATCAACGAGTACCGCTCTAGCGTCCACTGGCGGGATAACCGGAGCGCGATCGCGGTCGGCCCAACCGGCAGCGACGCCACCTTCGACCGTGGCCGGACGTGGCACGGCTTCGACGAAGGGACGTTCGACACCGTCGAGTGCATCGACGATGACACCTGCTGGGCCTCGGGCGCCACAGGGCGCGCCGCCCGCCTGGTCACAGACGAAGACGACTGATCAGCGCGCGTAGCTCGTCGCCGGGGCACGCGGTGGCGACGAAGTCCGAGTGCGGCCGGATCTCGGTCGCCTTCGGATAGCGGCGCCCGTACTCGGCGATCAGCAGCTCGAGCGTCTGTCGCGCCTGCGGCGTGACGTCCGCTCTTCCCACCGAGTCGTCCCCGAGGAAGCAGATCGCCAGGTACCCGTCGTTCGCCTCAGTCGTCCCATTGGCCGCCGACCGCACGCCAAACCCACGGCCAACGAACACAAAGCCATGTCCGCAAAGGACATGGTTGTAGGCCACGTCGAGCCATTCCCGCTCCTCGATGTGGTACCGCTGCATGCCCCGGACCCGGGCGGCGCAGTTGCGGTGCAACTGCTGCTCGTCGGCGTTCATGCCGGAGTAGTGGACGGCGACGCCGCGAATCGCGTCGGCCCGGATCGACGGCCGGCCTTTCGCCGGTGCGGCGCCCCAGGCCCGCCGCTCGACGAGCTTCAGCGCAGGTTGTCGGGGAGCTGGCGGCGTTTGAGGTCCTCGGTCGTCGGCCCCTGGATCGCCTTGCCGTCGCCGGCATAGCGCGAGCCGTGGCAGGGGCAGTCCCAGCTGCGTTCCGCAGGGTTCCAGTCGACCAGGCAATAGAGGTGCCGGCAGACCGGCGAGAGACCGTGCAGCTGCTGCTCGTCGTCGCGGTAGACCGCGGTCTTGCGCCCGCGGACGCGGATCAGCGCCCCCTCGCCCGCGCCGAGCCCTTCGACCGTCGCCCGGTCCGCACCGGAGAGCCGGCCGGTGACGAACTGCAGGCCGGCGGACGCGTTCTCCTTGAGGAAGCTCGTGAGCGCCGATCGGCGGACGAGCCGCTTCGAGTCGTACAGCTTCGCCCACGGGTTCGAACGGTCGAGGATCGTGTCGGACAGGATCATCGCCGCGACCGTCCCGTTCGTCATTCCCCACTTGCTGTATCCGGTCGCGGCGTAGATGTGCTTCGCGGTCCGCCGGAGCCGCCCGACGTACGGCACGTAGTCGTGGGCCATGTAGTCCTGCGTCGACCACCGGTGCTCCACGTCGCCGGCTCCGGGCCAATGCTGCCGGAGGAAGTCCTCGAGCTGGTCGTACCGAGCCGGTGTGTCGTCCTCCTCCCCGACCTTGTGGCCGTTCCCGCCGACCTGGATCAGAACGCGGTCGCCGTCGCGCAGCGTTCGGATCGACCGCGTCGGCGTGCCCGAGTTGATGTACATCCCGTCCGGGTCGGGCGCGGAGGCGAGCGGCGCCGCGACGGCGTAGCTGCGGTGCGGATAGGCCTTCGTGAAGAAGAGGCCGCTGTCGAGGATCGGAAGGTGGGTCGCGAGAACGACATCCCGCGCGCGGACGACGCCCTGGTCCGCAACCACCTCGCACGGCTCTCCGTGCTTGACCTTGTGCACGCGAGAGTTCTCGAAGACGTGGCTCCCGTCGCCCGTGATCGTCGCCGCGAGGGCGAGCAGGTACTTGCGTGGATGGAACTGGGCCTGGTTCTCGAGCCTGAGCGCAGCCATCACCGGGAACGGGAGCGGCGTCTCGTCGACGAGCCTCGTCCCGAGCCCCGCCTGCCGCTGGACCTCCGCCTCCTGACGGAGCTGCGAGACCTCCTCTTCCGACTCGGCGTAGACGTAGTTCGTCTTCCGCTCGAAGTCGCAGTCGATTCGATTCGCCTCGACGAGCTTGGCGATCCAGTCGATCGCCGCCTCGTTCGCCCGCGCATAGGTGCGGATGCCGTCTTCGCCGAACGCCTTTCTGATCTTCGAGTAGCTGGCGCCGTGCCCGGCGGTCACCTTCGCCGTCGTGTAGCCGGTCGCGCCTTGGACGATGCGCTTCGAGTCGATCAAGGCGACCGTCTTGCCGGCCTCCTTCAGCAGGATCGCGGCGGTGATCCCGGTGATCCCGGCACCGACGACGGCAACGTCGACCTCGACGCCGTCGGCTAGCGGCGGATAGTCGGTTTCCGGCGTCGTCTCGAGCCAGAAGGAGCGGCCTCCGAGGCTCATTCCGGCTGGTGGCAGACGGCTTCGATGTTGTTGCCGTCGGGATCTCTGACGAAGGCTGCGTAGTAGGTCGGGTGGTAGTGCTCGCGCAGGCCCGGCTCGCCGTTGTCCGTTCCGCCCGCGGCCATGGCAGCCTCGTGGAACGCGTCGACGGTCGCCCGATCCGGCGCGGCCAAGGCCACATGGCCGCCGCCCGCCGGATCGCGCTGAACGACGCCGAGGCTCGGCATCTGCGCGTCGCCAAACCCGAGGAAATCGCCCACCTCGAACATCAGTGAGTACCCGAGCGGCTTCAGCGCGTCCGTGTAGAACGCCTTGCTGCGCTCGAGGTCGGTCACGTTCATTGCGGTGTGATCGATCGGCATCGGCGCCTCCCTGGATAGATTCGCCGGAATGATCCTCGAACGAGGCGTCATCCGCACGCTCGACCCATCGCTGCCGACTGCGTCCGCGCTGGCGATCGCGGGCGACCGGATCGCTGGCGGAGTCGGCACGCACGAGCGCGCGCTGCCGGGCCCGGAGCGGGTCGATCTCGGCGGCCGCTGCGTCTTGCCGGGGTTCAACGACGCGCACGTCCATTTCCCGACGTGGGCTGTGGCGGCGAAGGAGGTGCGGCTCGAAGGGACGCGGTCGGTTGCGGAGGTTGCCTCCCGCGTGCGGGAAGCGCTCGGTTCGCTACGCGAAGGCGAATGGCTTCGCGGCCGCGGCTGGAGAAGCGCCGAGTGGCCGGAGGAGCCCACGAAGGAAGCGCTGGACGAAGTCGCGGCTGACGTGCCTGTTGCACTGCTCGCGCAGGATTCACACTCCCTCTGGATCAACTCAGCTGCGCTCGCGCGTGCCAACGGCGATCTCGAGGTGGCGGGCGGCATCGTCGAGCGGAACGACGCGGGCGAGCCGACCGGGATCCTGCGCGAAGAGTCCTGCTGGCAGTTCCGCGACCGCCACATCCAGATCTCGGCGGACGAGTACGTCTCCTCGATGCGCGAGGGCCTGCGGGTAGCCGCGTCCCGCGGCGTCACGGCCGTTCACGACAAGGACGGCTGGATCGGCGCGCTCCGCTTCTGGCAGGCGCTCGACGACCTGACGCTACGCGTCTGGCAGTCATTCCCCGCCGACCAGGTCGACCGGCTCGCCCAGCTCGGCCTCCGGAGCGGATTTGGCGGCCCGATGTTGCGGGTCGGCTACCTGAAGGCGTTCATGGACGGCACGCTCGGCTCGCAGACCGCGCGAATGCTCGACGGAACGGGCGTCGAGATCACGAGCCGCGACCAGCTGGCGGAGATCGTGCGACGCGGTGCCGAGGCCGGCTGGCCCGTCGCCGTCCACGCGATCGGCGACCTCGCGAACCGCGAGGCACTCGACGCCTTTGAGGAGACGCGCGATGCCTGGGCACCGCTCGGCCTGCGTCAGCGGATCGAGCACGCGCAGCTTCTCGCCCGCGAGGACCTCGGCCGCTTCGCCGAGCTCGGCGTCGCCGCCTCGGTCCAGTTCAGCCATGCACCCTCCGACCGGGACCTCGCCGACCGGTACTGGGCCGGCAAGACGGACGGCGCGTACGCCTACCGCTCGCTGTGGGACTCGGGCGCCGTCGTCGCCAACGGCTCCGATGCGCCGATCGAGGAGCTCGACCCGTGGGCCGGCATCGTCGCCGGCGTCCTACGGACGATCGACGACCGACCGGCCTGGCACCCCGAGCAGGCACTCGGCGTCGAAGAGGCGATCGCCGCGACGTGCGTCACGCCGGCCTGGCTCGCCTACGACGAGCACCGCCGCGGCAAGCTCATCCCCGGCTACCTCGCCGACCTCGTCGTCCTCGACCGCGATCCGCTCGGCATCCCGCCAGAGGAGCTGCCTGACGTTCAGGTCGTCGCGACGATGGTCGGCGGGCGCTGGATACACAACCCGCCGCCCTGGGATTGAGCAGCGGCGACTTCCCCGGCTACTTCGGCCGGAACCTCGCTCTCTATGTCCTCTGGATCTTCCTGTGGGGCATCCCGACCATCGCAGTGTCTGAGCAGTTCGCGCGGGACGACCCGCCACCAATCGTCGCGGCGCCGCTCCTTCTGCTGATCGGGTTGAGCTTCGCCGGCTTGGTCTTCATCCCTCAGCTCTTGGTGTTGCTGGTCTATCTGGGAGTTGTGTGGGTCAACCCCGCGCGGCTCAAGCGCGCCGTCGCAGTCGCCCTCTCGCCGCTCACTGCCTGCTTCGCCTTTCTGGCGATCGAAAACTTCATGGAGGGCATCGCCGTGGTCGCCGCCGCTGCGACGTACGGCGCGTCGCTCTGGCTGCCGATGGGCGCCTGGTGGCAGAGGCGTCCGCTTGCGATCGCGGGAGCTGCGGCATGGGTGGCCATCGTCGCGGCGATCGCCTTCGTCCAGCCGCTGTCTGCGGGTATCGAGTCCGACGTTCGCGTGACGGTTCGCGACGGGGAGCGGGTTGCCCGGTACCGGCTCACGTGCGAGTACGACCGCGCGGGCCGGCTACGCGAAGCAGGCGCTGCGACCACGCATCCGGGCGGAAAGCAAGCCTGCGATCTGCTGGACGAGATCTACGAAGGCCAAGTGAACGGCCCGCCGGTCCTCCAAGACGGGTGTCCACGCGGTGCTCCGGTCGCGACGTTCAGAGGCGTGATCCGTGACCGACGCGTCGACCTCGATGTCATCCGCGGGCCGTGCATGGAAGACTGGTTCGCGTGGGACCAGGCCGGCGCGCTCGTGCCGCGGCTCGGCTAGCGCGGGAGCTCGGCGAAGCGGCGGAAGAGCTCCTTCGCCGCCTCGACGGCGAGCGGGATGTGGTCGACGCGCAGGCGCTCGTTCGGCGAGTGGATGTTCCCTTCCGGAAGATCGAAGCCGGTGAGCACCGTCGGGATCCCGCGGTCGGCGAGCGCAGGGACGATGGGCAGCGTCCCGCCGACTCGGATCAGCAGCGGCCGCCCGCCCACGACCTGCTCGAACGCGTCCAGCGCGAGCCGAATCGCCGGCGAGTCGGGAGGCACGAGACCGGGAGGGCTGAACGACCACCGCTCGACCTCCACGTCCGCGCCTTCGGGAGCTGCATCGCGCAGCAACCGCTCGAACACCGGCCGGATCGCGTCCGGATCTTGCCCGGGAGCCAGCCGGATCGAGACGTTCGCCTCCGCGAAGACCGGCAGCACCGTCTTCTGGAGCTGCGGCTCGCCTCCGGTGATCCCGTTCACGGTCACTGCCGGCTCGGCCCAGGTTCGAAGGTAGAAATCCTCGGCCGCCTTCGTGTCGGCCGGGCGGGCGCCGCCCTCGGCGATCACCTGCGAGCCCGCCGCCAGCTCCTTCCAGGCGTCGAGCTCTTCTCCGGACGGCGGCACGGCCCCGGCGCGCAACGGCTCGGGCGCGAGCCCGTTTTCGCCGTGCACGACGCCGCTCAGCGTCCGCATCAGCGCCTCGGTCGCGCTCAGCGCAGCGCCGCCGAAGACCCCCGAGTGAAGATCGCGCTCCCCGGTCCGGACGCGAACGTGGAAGTACAGAAGGCCGCGCGTCGCGGTATGGAAAACCGGGACGCCCGGCCGCAGCATCGCGCTGTCGAAGACGACGGCCGCGTCCGCGCCCCGCTCGTCGCGCTCGATGAACTCGACGACCTGGTGACCGCCCGTCTCCTCCTCGCCGTCGCAAACGACCCGCACATTCACCTTCAGATCGCCGGCCTCCGCGAGGAGCGCGGCGCCCTTCAGGAGCGCATACAGCTGGCCCTTGTCGTCGGCCGTCCCGCGCCCGTAGAGCCACCCGTCGCGCACGGCCGGCTCGAACGGCGGTGTCTCCCAGGCATCGAGCGGCGCAGGGGGCTGGACGTCGAAGTGCCCGTAGACGAGCACCGTCGGCGCCTCGCCGCCGCCGCTGGCGCGAAGCTCGCCGACCACAAGCGGAAACGTCTCGGTCTCCACGAGCTCGACCTCGCCTCCCGCGCTCCGAACGAAGTCGCGGACCCACTCCGCCGCCCGGCGGACATCCTCTTTGTGCTCGGGATCGGCACTGATCGAGGGAATCCGAAGGAACTCGGAAACCTCCTCCAACCATGCGGGTTCGAGGTCAGCCACGCGGCGCGAGTCTATTCGTCGCCAAAGAGCGGGTCGTCACCCGCTCTTAGGCGTGCCGCACTCTTCTGGGCGCCTAGGCGACCCGAAGCTTTTGCGAGTCGGCGAGCGCGCGGAGCTTCTTCAGGCTCTGGTTCTCGATCTGCCTGATCCGCTCGCGCGTGACCTGGAACGTCCGCCCGACCTCGTCGAGCGTCCGCGGCTGCTCGCCGTTCAGGCCGTACCGGAGCTCGAGCACGCGCCGCTCGCGCTCGGACAACGTCCCGAGAATCTTCTTCAACGCCTCCTTGCGGAGGACGTCCTCGGCGAGCTCGTCGGGGAGGGGTGCGAGCTCGTCGGTGATGAAGTGCCCGAACTCCGACTCCTCGTCGTCGCCGACCGGCTTCTCGAGGGAGACGGGAGTCTGTGCGCTGCGCCGGATCTGGTCGACCTCTTCGATCGCGAGGTCCAGCTCCTGCGCGATCTCGAACGAGCTCGGCTCGCGGCCGCGCTCGGCGCGCAGCTTCCGTTCGGTGCGCATGATCTTGTTCAGCTTCTCGACGACGTGGACGGGCATCCGGATCGTCCGCGCCTTGTCCGCAAGCGCCCGGGCAACCGCCTGGCGGATCCACCACGTCGCGTAGGTGGAGAACTTGAAGCCCTTGCGGTGGTCGAACTTCTCGGCCGCCCGCACCAGGCCGATCGTGCCCTCCTGGATGAGATCGAGGAACGGGAGGCCCTGATTGCGGTAGCGCTTGGCGATCGAGACGACGAGCCGCAGATTCGCCTCGACCATCTCCTGCTTCGCGCGGTGGTCGCCGCGCTCGATCCGCTTCGCGAGCTCGATCTCCTGCGCCGCAGTGAGCAGGTCCACCTTGCCGATGTCCTTCAGGAAGAGCTGGAGCGATTCGGTCGAGACCTCGCGCTCGTCGACCTCGGCCTCAACCTCTTCTTCGGGCGCGCCGTCGACGACCTCGATCTGAAGCTCATCGAGCCTGCCGTAGAACTCATCGAGCTGCGCCGCATCGAGCTCGAGCTCCTCAAGAGCGCCCGCCAGGTCTTCGGAGGCCAGTTTCCCGGACTCCTGCGCGCTTGCGATCAGTGCTTCAAAAACGCCTTCCGGGGTCGATTCCCGGCCGACGGTTGCTCCCTCTCGCTCCACCAGGCTCCCTTTGCTCCCCTCACTCCCGGTTGCGGCGTTTCGCCGGTACTTGGCGAAGTCTTCCATCGGGTTCCCTGTGCCGCCATAGGCCGACCGGCCCATTTTTCGATTCATCGGTCCTATCTTTCACCTGGGCTTTCGTACAGCTTCTAGACGAGAGAGAAGCCGTTCTGCTTCCCTCGCCAGGGACGATCCGCGAACCTGACTCGCCAGCTGGAGCTGGCGCTTGGCCTCCTCCACCTGGCTCAACCAGAGCAGCATCACCCCGAGATGGAAGCGGACGGTGGCTGACTGTCGGTGCCGACGCGTCAGCGGGCCGAGGCGGGCGAAGGCTGCCTCCGGCCTGGCTTTGTCGAAGCGGCCGACGGCGTCGGCGACCTGCGCTTCGACGTTTCCGGGCGCAAGCTCAGCCGCCGCCTTGAACTGAGCCGCGGCTGAGACGGGGCGTTCGAGATGCTGGAGCGCGACTCCGTAGAGAAGCTTCGCGCGGACGTCTCGCCGCCGGGCGTTCCGTGCGAGAACCGTCAGCTGCCGCGACGCGGGCAGTCGGGCGATCTCGGGGCTGGTCCGGAAGCTCGGGATGAAGAGGGGAAGTCCCGGAGGGAAGTTCCGGAACACGAGGTTCGAGGCCCGGATTGCGTACGCCGTGTCTGGATCCTGGCCGCGGGTCGCCCGCCAGGCGGCGATCGCCCCGTCGGTGTCGCCTTCCCAGAAGCGCGCAAGGCCGACGTGGAAGAGGACGGCGCCGCTCCTTGGGTTCCGGCGCGCCAGCTCCTCCAGCTGGGCGCGGCTGCCGTCGGGCCACGATGCGAGGGCTTTCCCGACCTGTGCCTCGAGCGACGTATGGCCGGCGAGAATCGTTCGCACCTGGCCTCGTTCTCCGGTCCGGTACGCGGTTGCCGCCCGTCGGAGCGCCTGCGCCTCCTCGTCGGTCCTCACACCGAGATCGACGACGAACGGGGGGATGCCGTCGGGACGGTTACTCGCATTCTCGCCACCGCCGAGGAGTAGCCCGACGACAGCGACAACGCCCGCCGCGGCAAGCGCGACAGCAACCACGGATGCGACGCGCAATCGTCGAGACACGCCGACGACTGTAGCCAGCGATCGCATGGCTATCCTCAAACCCATGGCCACACCGGTGGGCACGCGCGAGATCGAGCCCGAGGAGGCGCGCGAGCGCCTCGACGAGCCTGACGCGCCGCTGCTCCTCGACGTCCGAACGGATCAGGAGCGCAGCACGTCCTACATCCCCGGCTCCATCCACCTGCCGATGGCCGAGGTCGAGACGCGCATCGGCGAGCTCGAGCCGAATACGAGCCGTCCGATCCTCACGTACTGCGCGACCGGCCGGCGGTCGCTCGACATCCTCCCCACACTCGCCGCTCTCGGGTACGAGGACGGCGCGTCGATCGCCGGCGGCATCGTCGCCTGGCAGGCACGCGGCTATCCGACGGAGTCGCCGAGTGCGCTCGACGACGAGAAGCTCGCGCGGTACAGCCGCCATCTCCTCATTCCCGAGGTCGGAATCAAGGGCCAGGAGCGCCTCCTCGAGACGAGCATCCTGCTCATCGGCGCCGGTGGGCTCGGCTCTCCTGCTGCGCTCTATCTCGCGGCGGCCGGTGTCGGCCGCATCGGAATCGTCGACGACGACCGTGTGGACGCCTCCAACCTGCAGCGGCAGGTCCTCCACTCGACCGCCGAGCTCGGTGAGAGCAAGGCTGAGTCCGCGCGGGAGACGATCGAGGACCTGAACCCCGACGTCGATGTCGTCACCTACGAGGAGCGGCTCACCTCCGAGAACATCGACCGGATCCTGAGCGACGGCTGGGAGCTCGTCGTCGACGGCGCCGACAACTTCCCGACCCGGTACCTCTTGAACGACGCATCGGTGTGGCACGGGATTCCCGTCGTCCACGGCTCGATCTACCGCTTCGAGGGCCAGGCGACGGTCTTCAAGCCGTACGAGGGGCCGTGCTACCGATGCCTCTTCCCGCAGCCGCCGCCGCCCGAGCTCGCTCCGAGCTGCGCCGAGGGCGGCGTGCTCGGCGTCCTTCCGGGCGTGATTGGGTCGCTGCAGGCGAACGAGGCAATCAAGCTGGCGCTCGAGATCGGCGAGCCGCTGATCGGACGCCTGCTGCTGTTCGACGCCCTGACGACGAGCTTCAGCGAGGTCAAGGTCAGGCGCGACCCGAGCTGTCCCGTCTGCGGCGAGAACCCGACAATCACCGAGTACATCGACTACGCCGACTTCTGCGGGGTCCCCGCCGCATGACGGTCGTCCGCATCCCACCCACCCTGCGCGACCAGACCGGCGGTCAGGCCACGCTCGAGGCTGAGGGCGGCACGGTCCGTGAAGTCCTCGACGACGTCGCCGGCCGCTTTCCGGCGCTCGAGGCGCGGATCTTCTCCGAGGGCGACCTCGCCGGCTTCGTGAACGTCTACGCCGACGGCGAGGACGTGCGCACTCGAGATGGCCTCGAGACCGAGGTCTCCGACAGCTCGACCGTCATCTTGCTACCGGCGATGGCCGGTGGCCGCTAGCAGCATCCTCGAGCTGATCGGGCGGACGCCGCTCGTCGAGCTCCCCCGCCTCTCCCCGAAGCCCGAAGTCCGGCTCTACGCGAAGCTCGAGGCGCAGAACCCAACCGGCTCGATTAAAGACCGCGTCGCGCTCGCGATGATCGAGGCGGCCGAGGCGTCGGGTGAGCTCGAGCCCGGACGCCACTTGCTGGAGCCGACCAGCGGCAACACCGGGATCTCACTCGCCCTCGTTGCGCGGCTCAAGGGCTACCCGCTGACGTGTGTGGTGCCCGACAACGTCACCGAGGAACGGCTGCGGCTCCTCCGGCTCTACGGCGCGGAGATCATCACCTCGCCCGGCTTGGAAGGCTCGAACGGCGCGGTGCGGCTCGCCCTGGAGCTGGCCGAGCGCGAGCCGCAGTACTTCCTGCCGTTCCAGTACGGCAACGAGGCGAACCCGAAGGCGCACTACGACGGAACCGGCGCCGAGATCGCGGAAGAGCTCGACCGGGTCGACATCCTCGTCGCCGGGCTCGGAACCGGCGGCACGCTGATGGGCGCCGGGCGAAGGCTGCGCGAGTCGTTCCCCGAGGTGACGATCGCGGCGGCGGAGCCCCTCCCCGGCGACCCGGTCATGGGACTGCGCTCGCTCGAGGACGGGTACGTGCCGCCGATCCTCGACGTCTCGCAGCTCGACCGGAAGCTCCTCGTCTCGAATGCAGAAGCCGTCGGGGGCATGCGCGCCCTGCTCGAGCGCGAGGGGATCTTCGCCGGCATTTCGTCGGGAGGGGTTCTCCACGTGGCGCGGCGGCTCGCCGAGGAGCTCGACGAGGGTGTCGTCGTCGCGATCCTCGCCGACGGCGGCTGGAAGTACCTTTCCGCCCCGCTCTGGGAGACCGAGGACGTCGAGCGAGCCATGGAGCACGCGCTCTGGTGGTAGTGCCCGACGAGATCCGCGCGCAGCTCGTTCAGCACGCGCGGGCAGAGGCCCCGAACGAAGCCTGCGGGCTCGTCGCGTTTCGCGACGGGATCGCCGAGCGCTACCTGCCCGGCGAGAACACCCTGGCGAGCCCATACCGCTTCGAGCTGAAACCGCGCGACCCGGCGGACTTCTTCCTCGAGGACGAGGGCTACGAGCTCGCGGTCTTCCACTCGCATCCCGAGACGGCGCCGCGCCCCTCCCGCACGGACATCGCGAACATCGGGCTCTGGGAAGGTCGGCCGTACCTCATCCTCGGCCTCGCAAGCGGCGAGCTCGCAGGGTGGCGGATAACGAACGGATCGGTCGAGCCGCTCGAGCTCAGTTAGGTTCACCGCCATGCCATCGGCCGTCGTGGTCGGCGCCGGGATCTTCGGCGCCTCGCTCGCGTACCGCCTGGCCCGCGACGGCTGGGACGTCAAGCTCTACGAGCGGCACAAGCCCGGACACCCACGGGCGGCGTCCGGCGGCGAGTCGCGCCTGATCCGGTACGCGCACGGCGCGGACGCCTGGTACACGCGATCGGCCTGGCGCGCGCGGGAGCTCTGGCGTGAGCTCGAGGAGGAAACGGGCCGCGAGCTGCTCGTCGAGTCGGGGATCGCGTGGTTCGCGCGCTCGCCCGACGGCTGGGAGGCCGAGAGCGAGCGCGTTCTTCGCGCCGAGGGAATCCCGGTCGAGCGTCTCTCCCCGGACGCCGGGCGCGAGCTGTTCCCGTCGTTCGAGCCCGACAACCTCGGGTTCATCGTCTGGGAGCCGAATGCGGGCGTGCTCCGTGCCCGTGACGCGACGATCGCCACGGTCGAGGCGGCGAAGCGCGCCGGGGTCCGGCTCCACCGGGAGACGGTGACGCCCGCGGACGTGAACGGCGACGTCGTCGTCTGGGCCTGCGGCGCCTGGCTCCCCGAGCTGTTCGAGGTTCCAATCCGCGTCACGAAGCAGGACGTGCTCTTCTTCTCCGCAGGGGACAGCTGGGAGACGCCGCCGGTCCCGGCCTGGGTCGACTACGACCGCGCCGTCTACGGCCTCGGCAGTCTGGACGGCGGCGGCGTCAAAGTCGCGCCCGACGTCGAAGGGCCCGACTTCAACCCCGAGGAGGACGAGCGGGTGCCCTCGGAGGAGTCCGAGGGCCGCGCCCGCGCGTACCTGCGCGAGCGGTTTCCCGCCCTGCATTCAGCATCGGTGCAGGGCTTCACCGTCTGCCAGTACGCACTGACGCCCGACACGCACTTCGTGCTGGCGCGACACGGAGACCACTGGATCTTCGGCGGCGGCTCGGGACACGGCTTCAAGCACGGCCCCGCGCTTGCGGAGTACGCGGCGCGCGTCGTGACAGGCGAAGAGGAGCCGCTCGAGCGGTTCGGGCTCGGCCCCCGCGAGCGCGGACCGAGCCTCCGAACCGCCGGATCGAACTAGGTCACGCGGAAGGTCCCGCTCATACCCACGCTGCGGTGCGGCGTGCAGTAGAACGTGTACCGCCCGCTGCGGAGCTGGACGGTGATCGTTCGCGTCCCGGCGAAGCCTAGCCCGGTGATCGTCCTGTCTCTGACGCCCG